>Ga0066640_10000130_pt1 | contig 39372 bp, 34 predicted proteins | sample CryGeyCG2114_020_2_FD_59505 | JGI IMG/M metagenome (GOLD analysis project Ga0066640, IMG submission 59505) | Groundwater microbial communities from aquifer - Crystal Geyser CG11_big_fil_rev_8/21/14_0.20 | ecosystem: Environmental > Aquatic > Deep subsurface > Groundwater | place: USA: Utah... | reverse complement strand
GGTGCGCCGGCCATCGAGCTTGGATAGTTAAATACGGCATCGCCGGTTGGCCTTGATGCCATCGGTTTTCCGGGAATATCACCCGGCCAAAGCGGCGCCGGTCCGGGGCAAGCCAATGTAATCACCGCTTCTGCCAGAGGTGCCAGGGTTGCATGGCAGATGCGCGCGGTTTCACGCGCCAGCATCAAGGCGTGGTAATCATGCAGCGTCATCGATTCCGCCTTGGTCAGCGTGGCCTTCGTGCGGGTGCTGACACCCTCAGGGCAACGGTCCACGAGGTTGCGCTGGAACCACCGGTTCTCCCACGCCGTGATCATGCCGCAGACCTCGGTGGCATTGGCGATACTCTTTTCAAAACTCTCAATCCAGGGATGGTCGCCGCGCCGCAGCAACGTGACGCCCGCACTTTGCAGGTTGTCCATAAGCTGTTCAAACGCCGAAATAGTGCCGGTGTCGAGCCTGGCCCAGCCTTCCGTTTGCAAGACGATCAACCGTTCAGGGCGGATCGGATGGGGGGGCGTCATTGGTCCCATCAGGCCCGGATACCCCGGGTCACCGCCGGTGCGGCTGGCAATCTCAATGGCGACTTGCCACATGTCATCAATACAAGCGGCGTGTGGCCCGTGGGTGCTCATGGAAGTCGCCTGGCGTTCGCCCCGGTGAATGCCGCCCTGGCTGGGTTTGAGGGCAAAGTTGCCGCAAAACGCCGCCGGCCGGATGATCGAGCCGCCGACCTGCGTGCCGATCGCAGCCGGCATCATGGCGCTGCCAACCGCCGCCGCTGAACCCGATGATGATCCGCCGGGAGTACGCGCCGGATCGAACGGGTTGGTCGTTGGCCCCGGATGATTGCCGCCAAGTTCCGCAGTGATGGTTTTGCCAAAAATAACCGCGCCGGCCTGGCGTAACGCCCAGACGGCAGCGTTGTCATTCTTCGGGAAATTACCGTCGAAGGCCGTGCAGCCCATCTGCGTTGGCATGTCCTTGGTCTCGAGCAGATCCTTGATGCCGACGGGCATGCCGTCGATGGCGGAAAGCGGTTGGCCGGCCTTCCAGCGTTTGGTGCTGGCCTCCGCAGCGGCACGCGCAGCACCTTCATTCATTGACGCAAAGGCTTTGACAGCAGGCTCTCGCACGGCAACCACATCAAGGCAACGTTCCAGATAGGCGACAGGCGTGTCAGAGCCATCAGCGAAGGCCGCCCGGGCGTCGTGGAAGGTGCGGCCCTTGAATTCATGGGGGGTATAAGCGGCAGTCTGATTATCCATGTTTGCATCTCCTGTTCGCTGCATGCGTTCTCGTCATCTGAACGCTCAGGCCATTGGAGCTTACTTTGCCAGAGAGGATCAACGGTTCTTTCTTAAAAGCAATAGAATCTCTGCAATTACAGCGGCTTCAGCCTCTCGGTGGGGTATGTGCCCACATCCGGGCAGGATTTTGAATTGGCCTCGCGACGCGGCAATACGGGTCGGATGTTCCTCAGAAGCGTATTCATCAAATTCACCATGCAGCGCCAGTACCGGGCAGTGCACTTGTTTTAGCGCTTTATCGAGGTTCCACGACATAAAGGCTGGATGAAGCCAGGTCTCAGTCCAGGCATCAATAACCCAGTGCGTTTTATCTCCATGATATTTCATGAGCCTGGTTATTGCTTTCTCGTCGGCGAATGCCGTTTTGGCTTGCTGGACACCATCCGTGACTTTCTTGTCGACAAAAGCTTGTGCGCCGATGGTAATAAGCGCGGTGCATTCTTGGAAACGAGCAGCCGTTTCAACAGCCATCGCCCCACCAACACTATGCCCGCACGCGATGAACTCTGAAATTTTCATTTCTTTCAGCAATACTGGTACCGTTGTTTGTGCCTCGTCCGCTATGAAATCGAGCGTTAAGCTTTGGGCATGACCGTCAGACTGACCAAACCCAAGACGGTCGTAGGCGATGACTGGGTGGCCTGAAGCCGAGCATAATGATTCGGGAAAAGTACGCCAAAGATCCACACATCCAAGTGAATCATGAAATAGAAGGAACGGTATACTGCTAGTTTGGATATTGGGTGCCCAGGATTTTATGAATATCTGACCGTGTGGTCCGTCAATGAAACGGCTGTGAGTTTTTAATACGGTCATCGTGATATAATCCCCGGTGCTGCATCAGAAGCAAAACAAAGTAATATTGATGCAGTCACGCTTTTTCCCTCGGGTTGTGTTGTGGTTGTTCAGGCGGCAGACGCGGCGACAAAGCCTTTTGGTGCGCCGGCCATGACGTAGGTGCCGTGCACCGGCTCGCCCTTCAGTTGCCGTTCCATGATGACCCGCGCTTCGAGCAGGCCCTCAAGATCGACACCAGTGGCAAGCCCCATGGCTTCCAGCATGAAGACCAGATCCTCGGTGACGATATTGCCGCTGGCGCCCGGCGCATACGGACAGCCGCCGAGACCGGCCAGCGAGGAATCAAACTCGCGGATCCCGGCGTCCAGCGCCGCGAACACATTGGCCAGCCCAAGCCCCCGGGTGTCATGGAAGTGCGCACCGACCGCGACCTCGTCGCCGATCGTATCGAACAGTTCCGAGAACAATTCCCGCACCTGCTGCGGGTTGGCATAACCGACGGTGTCGGCGACGCTGAGGCGATCAGCCCCGCGTGCCAAAAGACCTTCGGCAACGCGCATCACATCGGCGACCGCGACCGGGCCGGAGATGGTGCAGCCGAACGCCGTCGCCATGCCGCCGGATATGACGATATCCTTGTATTCCGGATGGGCGTCACGATGCGCGACGATCTTCTCAAACTCGTCCAGAGACTCCTGAACCGAGCGCCGGATGTTGGCCTGATTGTGTGCTTCGGATACCGACATCACGACGCCGACCTGATGCACGCCGGCGGCCATGGCATTCTCCGCACCGCGCAGGTTGGGTACCAGTGCGGCGACGGTCAGGCCCGGGATCTCGATCGACTGGCGGACCACCTCGGCGGTGTCGGCGAGCTGCGGCAGCAGCTTCGGCGGCACGAACGAGCCGACCTGAATCTGCGGCACGCCGGCCGCCGCTTCACGGCGGATCCATTCCATTTTGCCTTCGGTCGAAAAGATCGTCTGAATGCTTTGCAGGCCGTCACGGGTGCCGACCTCATGGATCAGTACGTCAATGGTGTCTTTCATGGTAAAGGTCCTTATTCCCCTGTGAAGTTGGCTTTGCGTTTTTCGTTGAAGGCGAGCACGCCCTCAAGGCGGTCCTTGGTGCCGACGAGGCGGTTATAAGCCTCGAGTTCGAACTGGTAGCCGGTCGCGCGGTCGACCTGCGAGGCGACACTGACCGAGCGTTTGGCGCGCATGATCGACTGCGGTGCGTTGGCGGCGATTTTGCGGGCCGTGACGAGCGTTTCCTCGATCAGGGTTTCCGGTGCGCAGACCTTGTTGACCAGGCCCCATGCAAAGGCGTCCTCGGCGGTAAACGGCGATCCGGTGAAGATGATTTCCTTGGCCCGTCGTTCGCCGACCGCGTGCGGCAGGTTCTGCGTGCCCATGGCGCCCGGCATGATGCCCAGCGTGACCTCGGTCAGGGCGAAGCGCGCCGTGCTCGAGGCATAGACAAAATCCGTATTCAGCGCCGTCTCGCAGCCGCCGCCGTAGGCCGCGCCGTTGACCGCAGCGATCACCGGCACCGGGCAGTTGCGGACCGCCATCACGCCCTGTTCATAGACGGCGTGCTGATAGCGCCACTGGGCGTCGGTCATGCCGTTGCGTTCCTTGAGATCGCCGCCGGCACAGAACGCCTTGCTGCCGCGCCCGGTCAGGATTACGCAGCGCACGCCTTCGGTGTCGGTATACAGGCTTTCGAAGATCTCCTTCTGCTCGAGACCCATCTTGGTGTTCTTGGCATTGGCCACTTCCGGGCGGTCCATGATCACCATCAGGATGTGATCGTCGATCCGTTCAACCGCATAGGTCTCGTAATCCGTGCGCAACATTATATGTCTAGTCCTTGCCCTTGATCCGAACAATGAATGGTCGATGCCATTAGAGTGTTTGTTCCCCAATGTGATATTTTATAATCAGGGAGACCCAACTCCGATACTGAGATGTGAAAACCGTATTCAGGTTAGCGGATCTGCCGCAGCTGGAATGCCGAGGCGTAAGCGTAAATGATCTGAAATTTTCACAGGTTCCTGAATCGCACATTTAACTTGTGTGGGCGTCAGCGATAACCCGATCGGGGAGTTAAGCAGGGGCCATACTTTCCCATCTATTTCCTGGCTATCGAAAATCAGGTTTCGTTTACGGGTCTGGTCACTAATGGCGACGTCCGAAATTGTCATGATACGTACAGCTTCAACACCTTGTCCCTTAACAGAGTCGATGAATTTCTCGCATGTCATATTGTCGCTGTCGTTGAGTTCGTTCAGAGTCTCTGCATACACGTATCCATCCAGGCATTTGTGTGCTTTTCCCAATGGTAATACGTCTTGGTTCCAGCGAGTCTGAGTCAAATAGGTGCCAATATCCTGCATCGAAAGATCAAATAGATTACCATGACCTGTATGGTCGCGGTGATATATGGCGGCTAAAATAGCAACCAGCGATAACTGCCCCCCACTCACGTCACAAATAGATGCACCACACTTTATCGGCATGCCCTGATCGTGTGTCATGTCCATGAGACCGGACATGGCTTGCACGACCGTGTCAAAGGCGGGGCGCCCGGCGTATACGGCGTTGTATCCAAAACCGGAAATGGGACAATAGATAATTCTTGGATTGATTTCAGTCAGAACCTTTGTTGAAAAACCAAGCCTGTCCAATGAGCCGGCTTTCATGTTTTCAAGCAAGATATCGGCTGAAGCAATAAGGTTGCGGAAGTCTTCCTTGCCTTGCTCAGAAGTCAGATCAATTTCAATGCTGAGCTTATCGCTATTCGAAAACACAAAGAAATAACTCAGTCCGTGCCTGTGCGGCGACCATTGCCGAGCCGCATCACCACCGGGCGGTTCAATCTTTATGATTTCGGCGCCCATGCTGCCAAGCGCCTTGCCGGCAAGTGGTGCGGTCGTAAATTGACCGATTTCGAGAACCCGAACTCCCGCCAGCGGAAGGTTAGCCGTGTTGCTTATACCGGGTTTTGGGGGGGGCGCCACACGCTTAGACAATTCACCAAGAGCATGATTGCCATTCGCAGGTTGTGCCAGGCTGTCCGGCGTTCGCCCGGTCCACTGTTGACCCATGAATGGACTTGCGGGAATCTTAAGGGCCTGGCCATTGACGTTAATGGATCGAACCATACCGCGGTGTTTTAGATTTGCATCGTCCTCAAGTTCGGACACGGGCAAAACAGGTCCACAGGCAATATTTGCGGCGTTCAGAATGCGCACGCAATCTTTTGTCGAAGTGATTTGTGTCCATGCCGAGATTGCATCATCGATATATTGCCGACGACCTACTCTGCCAGCGAGAATTGCAAGTTCTGCCGACGTTTCAAGATCTGACCGGTTTATCGACTTGCATAAGTGTTGCCATTGCCGGTCGGTGACGCTGCAGATTTGCACGCGGCCGTCCAAAGTATTGTAACAGTTCCATGGAACCACCATAGAATGTCCATTGCCCAGGCGGGTTGGCGGTTCGCCGCCGTAATGTGCGGGCAGGAAGGTCGTTAAGAAATTAATGGCACAATCATAAAGAGCGGCATCAACCCTCTGACCTTGCCCAGTTTGATCTCGGACCCGAAGTGCTGCAAGTGTTCCCGCTGCCGCATATAGTCCAGCCGAACTTTCCAGCAATAAGAGTGTTGATACGGCCGGGCCATCTGCTGGCATCCCGGTAACATCCATGATGCCGCTGACGGCTTGTACCATTGAATCCGAATATGGTTTTCCTGCGTAAGGGCCAGTACGTCCGAATGCAGTAACGTCACAGATTATGGTTCTGGTGTTGATATTCGAAAGCAGTTCCTGGCGTGGTTTGCTGTCGATGTCGGATGAGATAATTATAATATCGGCAGTCTTGATGGCGTCGGCTAATTCATCTCGAACAGAACCAAGGTCGACGCGCATTTTGCCGGCGGCAAGAATATTACGGTGAGGCCACTTGCTCATGCGTCCGCCACTTTCTTCGCCTTCGATGAAGAATATGTCGGCGCCAAGCTGACATAGGAATGAACCACAGAGCGAAGCTCCGTAACGTTCTCCTATCTCGATGACGGAAATTCCATCGAGAGGCATTGTGTCGGGGCGGGTGTTTCCCATTGCTTTCTCAATCACAAGCCAGACGACTTGCAGACAACGAAGCGATGAGTCATCGGCCGGAGTCCTGAAGTGTGTCCCGGAAAGTCGAGATGCCGGTCAGTTCTCTCCCCTGAATGAGCGTGAGAATATTATTCGCGGCATCCGGTATCGGCAGCATCCGTACATCACGGAAGAGCCTTTCGAGACCGAGTTCCTCGCTGATTCCCATTGCGCCATGAACATGCAAAGCCAGAGAGACAGCTTTTTCGCAAACTGTTGTGGCATAACGTTTAGCGAGGGCGCAAAGTCCATTCGCCCGTTCGCCGGAATCAATGGCTGCAAGCGCGGCATAACATGTCATGCGTGCTGTAACGATGTACATCTCAATGTCGGCGAGATTTGCCTGAATCAACTGGTGTCCGGCAATGACTTTGCCAAACTGTTTACGGTTTTTAGCGTATTCCAGCGCAGCATCCAGGGATTTCTGGGCGAGATGAACTGCTGCAAGCCCGACCAGGGGCCTGTTCCCGTTCCAGGTCAGTGTAAGAATTCTTGCCGCATCCCCAGATTCACCAAGTGCATTGTCGAGAGGGACTTTACAGTTGTCGAAGAACAGCTCGCCGAGATGGCCCTGCTGAAGTCCCAGAGATTCGGTGTTCTGTGATGTGAATGGCGATACGCTTCTCTCCGCGACAACGCGCCGCATTGGACCTTTGGGGTCACTGATATCGCGACATGTCACATTGATCGTGTCGCAGATAGAGGCATTGGTGATCCACATTTTGCTGCCATTGATGATCCAGCCGTCGGTGTCAGCTTTAACCGTTGTGCGGACTGCGCGAGGATCGGAACCTGCTGTCGGCTCAGTCGTGCCGGTACAGCAAATCTTTTTACCGGATATCAAGTCAGGCAGAATACGTTCGCGTTGTGCTTCGGTACTCTCCGCAAAAATACGAGCGATTGTGCATTCATGTGCAAGCAGTGATATCGCAACAACGGGCGGCAGCTGTTCGAACATGAGGCCGTAGTCGAGCATTTTTAGCCCGCCCCCAGCCTCCAGCGGCAAGCGCGGTGCGGTGATGCCGAGGTTGGCAAGTGAAGCATAAATGCTGAGCATCGCCTCTTTGGGTAACGGCGCCTTTGAATCGTGCGCTTTCATGACCGGATCTATATCGTTCGCCACCATTCGAATGGCGGAATCCCGCATCATTGTCTGGTCTTCTGTTAAAGTGAAATCCACAGCTAGTCCTCCTCAAGGCATCAAAAAGCCGCCATTTACGCTCAATACTTGTCCGGTCGTCCATGAAGCATCGGGGCTGGCAAGAAATGCTACAGCCGCTGCGATATCTTCAGGTTCACCTAATCGGCCGACTGGATACAAGCGGAGCACTTTTCTTTCTCGTGCGGCATATTTCTCGTCGCCCATCTCTTGTCTGAGCGTGCGTTCACGGGCGTTACGTAATTCCGTATTCGTTGCACCGGGAGAGACAACGTTGAGCGTGATGCCATCGCGGCCAACTTCTTGCGCGACAGATTTAACCAGTGCGATTACACCGGCTTTCGCCGCGGCGTAATAGGAGAGGCGCGCCTGACCGATCCTTGCAGAATCGGATGCCAGAAAAACACCGCGTCCGAATTTGCGTTCCTGCATGCCAGGCAACATGACGTGCATTATATTGAAAGCACCGTACAGACAGACGTCTATCATCCGCTTCCAATCTTCCGGTGTGGATTCCATAAACTGTTTATCGGCCAGGATGGCAGCTGTGTTGACGACGATACCAGTCGGTCCATTCTTGCTTTCAATATCACGGAAAGCTTTTTCAACACCGTTGAGGTCAGAAATGTCGACACTTGTAAACGTGGTTTCGACGCCGTGTTCTTTTGCAATTCTTGAAGCGGCTTGTTCGGCGGCTTCGCCGTTAAGATCGGCAATTGCAATCCGGTTTCCAGCGTTCGCGAGCTTTGCTGCGCTGGCGTAGCCTATCCCCTGTGCACCGCCGAAAATAATCGCCGATTTTGTTTCATTGCTGGTCTGCACGTGCCGTTTCCTCTCTTTGTATTCATCGCCAATGGTGCAGGCGATGCTTTTTTGGTTGGTCCTGGGTCACGGCGAAATGAAAGCCCTGACGCCCTTCGTTTAAGTCAAATCACGGTCAGCTTGTCTGTTCTCTTCAGCGGTCCACTGGTTCCATAATTTTAGATTATATTATCGCGAAAAAACATAACCCATTGAAATTAAAGAATACATATAATTACGATATTCCACTAGACGATATGCATTCTGTATAGTAGAATTTGAAATCATTGAGTGTCAACGCCTTTTGAGGCTTCGAAATCGGCGCTTGTTGAGTAAAAAAATCGACGAAAAAAGTCTGCAGGAGGCATCTGTCTGAATAAATAACGCAAGAAGGCATGGATTAACGGTGTGCGTTTGCTGCTGCATGCAGCCGTGCGTGATTCTGCCGGAAAACTTGTGAAACGGTGCCTGGGTGATCTCGTAACTGAATCAGAGAGGAAGCATTTTATGTTCTACAATAAATCCATAGGGGCCATTGCGATTGCTGCAATGGCGACGATGGCGTCGCATCAAGTTGTTGCTGACGGCGTCGTCAAAATCGGCGTGCCGCTGGAGCTCAGCGGTAAATATGTTGTTTATGGCGAGCAGGGAAAACGCGGCATTGAGATGGCTCTCGATGCCTACGGGCCAACGGTCGCCGGTAAAAAGATCGAGATCGTCTATCGTGATGTGCAGAGTAATAATCATGCAACCGTCACGGCTGTTACGGAATTGGTCCAGCAGGAAAAGGTCGACTTTATGTTCGGCCCAATCGCTTCAGGTATCGTTGCCGCCAGCGTACCGCCATGGCGTCAGGGTAAGCCTCTTTGGATAGTTCCCGGCTCGTCCTCTGAGAAAGTGGAACAAGAAGTCATCGGTGAAAAATTATTCTTTCACACTTACCCATGGGGTTATCTCTATCACCAGAGTACGGCTGATGGGTTGAGCAAAGTTCTCGGCAAGAAAAAGCGTCTGGCGATTGTGTATTCCGACGGTTCCTATGGACGTGCGCACCTTCCCTCAGCTGAGAAATATTATACGGAAGCCGGCTTCGAAATTGTATCGAAGGAACTCGTGCGCGAAAACAGCGCAGACTTGAACCCGGTCCTGCAGATCGTTCGCCGGACCAAACCTGACGTGTTGCTGGGTCTTGTGCAGACATCTGATGCCATTCAGCTCGCCAAGCAGATCGAAATTGCTAAACTGGACATTCCATATCTTGTCGGCACCGTCTATCCGCAGATACCGGACTGGGTTAACGCCGTTGGGCCGGCTGCTGATAAATGGATCGGTGTCACGACGTATTTGCCGGGCGTAGGCTTTTCCGGCGACCCCAAGTATCCAAAGTTGTTTCCTGGAATTAAGGAATGGGAAGCCCTTTTCCGTAAACGTTACAACCGTGAACCGGAGTTCCTCGACGTAACTTGCTATACCTCTGCCATGCTGTTGTTCCTGGCGATGGAAAGGGCTGAAAGTACGGATAAGGGAAAAGTTGCTGTAGCGCTTCGTGATCTTGGCGTCAAAACGATGCTTGGTGATTCCGAGTTCGTGAAGAGTCTCGGTGGTGCCGAGAACCAGGCTTTCAGTAAGATGATCGTCTTCCAGCGCCAGAAAGACGGATATGCAGTTCTTTATCCGGAAGGCGCAGCGACTGGTAAGGCGCAGCCGCGTAATTAACCATTGATGGCAGGGTTGATGTGTAAACGATTTGCACAATCGGCCCTGCCAGTTTGGTTGGCACTTGCCGCCTTTTAATCCCCTATTGCCGGAATAAAAGACGATGTCACTATTTTTTCAATTTATCCTTGATGCGACCATGCTTGGTGGGTTGTACGCGCTCATGACTGTAGGCCTGGCATTGGGCCTCGGCGTTACGCGGATCATCAATTTCGCCCATGGCGATTTCATCATGCTTGGTGCCTATGCGGCATTCTTCAGCTTTGCAGCGATCGGTATCGACCCTCTCTTCGCGCTGCCGTTCGTTGCCGTCGTGATCGCCGGCTTTGGCGCTGGTGTGTTCAAAATGATTGCAAAGCGCGCCATGGCTGCCCCACGCATCAATCAGATTTTACTTATGTTTGGGATCAGTCTGGTCATTCAAAACCTGGCTGTAATATTGTTCACCGGGGATGCCCGATCTGTCAGTACGCCCTATTCATTGAGCGCATCAGAGTTCGCCGATGTGTGGTTTCCTCATGGTCGTATCATTGTATTTCTCGTGGCAGTCATGATTGTTGTTGGGCTTGTCCTGTGGCTCAAGCACAGTGAACTTGGCAAGGCGACCATGGCTGTCGCGCAAAATGAAAAAGCGGCTACGCTAATGGGAATTAACGTTAGCTCTGTCTATCTGATCGCGTTCGGTATCAATGCCGGACTGGCCGGTGCGACGGGTGTCGCCATTAGCTTCCTTCTTACAATTACGCCATTTATGGGTTTCCATATGCTCGTCAAAGCCTTCGCCATCGTCATCTTGGGTGGTTTAGGCAGTATTTGGGGTGCCTGTATCGGCGCATTCGTCCTCGCATTTGCTGAAACCGCAGTGGCTTATTATGTCCCAAACGGTATTGGTTGGGCGGAAGGTGTCGCATTTGCTGTTCTGCTAGCCGTTCTGATCATTCGTCCCCGTGGGATTTTAGGTCAGGAAGTCGAGGAGGCACACTAACCAATGTCGTGGATTACTATGAAAAATGTCGCATTCCTGGCGCTGGCCATCATTCTGGTGCCGCTGCCATTCTATTCCTCACCGGTGGTTACCGACTGGTGCCTGCGGATCAGTAGTTTGATGATCCTTAGCATCAGCTGGAATCTTGCGGCAAATGCGGGGTTGGTTTCCCTCGGCCACTCGGCCTTCTGGGGGTTGGGGACGTATGCAGCTATTCTTACGGCGAATATGCTCGGCCTGAGTTTTCTGGAATCAATTTTACCGTCGATCATTATCGGTATGCTTGTCGGTTCGATTCTGGCAATTATCACCGGCAGGTTGCGGGGCTTTTTCTTTGCAATTTCAACATTGGCAATGTCGGAAGGGCTTCGGGTGATTGCCGTCATGACTCCGGACGTAACCGGTGGGGGTGAAGGGCTTTACATTAATCAGGCTCTGCGGCCCGATTCTGAAACGATTGCATCGACAGCCATTTTTGCAGCTTTTGTCGTCTTCGCCATTTCTTGGGGACTGTTCCGATCACGCTATCATTACGCATTCCGTGCAATGCGTAATAACGAGCAGGCTTCCCAAATGTTTGGGATAAACCCAAGGGCGTTTCGTATCGGGGTGCTTGCTATATCAGGCGGTATGGCATCGCTGGGCGGCGGCATAAATGTCTGGTTCGGTGGGTTCGTCGATCCCAATATTGCTTACGACCTGCATATTACAATCCTGGCGCAAGTGGCTCCAATTCTCGGTGGCATATATACGCTTATTGGGCCGGTTATCGGCTCTATTGTAGCAATCGGTATCTCAGAAGCGACCCGTATCTGGTTTGGCGCATCCGGGTTCAGCCTGTTTATCTATGGGTTTATCCTGTGCGTATTCATTCTTTATCTTCCGAGTGGCATTTGGGGCGGGTTTATCAGGCTGTGGCGAAAGCATGTTCTTAAGTCCGATAATCTGGCGGAGGTACGGAAATGAGCGCGCTTCTCGAGCTTAAAAACCTCCATGCGGGTTATGGTGATTCCGTTGTGCTCAACGGTCTCAATATTACTGTAAACCTTGGTGAGGTGGTCGCCATTCTCGGTGCCAATGGCGCAGGGAAAACAACAACCATGCGTGTGATAACCGGGTTGTTGAATCCGACGGCCGGGGACGTAATGTTCGACGGTATTGATCTTCTCAAAATACCGGCACATCTGCGTGTCGAGGCAGGCATTTGCTTATCTCCTGAAGGCCGTCAGGTATTTCCCAATCTGAGCGTCGAGGACAACCTTATACTGGGATCGTACTGTCCGCGTTCACGATCCAGGCGAAAGGAAACCCTTGCTGAAGTCTTTGATTTGTTTCCACGCCTGATAGACAGGCGCAAGCAAAGTGCCGGTCTGTTATCGGGCGGTGAACAGCAGATGTTAGCGATTGGCCGTGCAATGATGGGGCGGCCCAAACTGTTGCTGCTGGACGAGCCTTCGCTTGGATTGGCACCACGCCTTGTACATGTGGTGTTTGACGCGATTGCGCAAATCGCATCGTCAGACATCAGTATTCTTATTGTCGAACAGAACACGCAAGCAGCGCTTAGCGTGGCAGAGCGGGGATATGTCATTGTCCATGGCGAGGTATTTGAGGAAGCGCCGGTGAGCGAATTGATGAATTTGGACAGCGTCAAAAAAGCCTTTATCGGCAGTGCTACCACAAAAGGGCAGACATTTGCGAAGAGGGGCGATCTCGATGCTTGAAGTCCGAGGATTATGCAAGAATTTTGGCGGCCTGCAGGCAATAAATAACCTGAACCTGGATCTGGCAGAAGGGCAATTGCTCGGTGTAATCGGTCCGAACGGCGCAGGGAAGACGACGCTGCTCAATCTGATTACCGGCTATCTTACGCCAACAGCAGGAACGGTATCTCTGAACAAAAAAGAGATCACCGGCTTGAAGCCATTTCAGGTGTGTCATGCCGGTATCGCCAGAACTTTTCAGGTCGTTCAGCCGTTCACCGAAATGACGGTAATGGATAACGTTATTACGGGTGCCTTGTTCTCCCAGGAAAAAAGTATCTCCGTCGAAGAGGCACGCGAGCTCTGTGCCGATCCCCTGCGGAAGGTTGGTCTGCTCGGCAAACAGGACCAGCTGGCTGGTGCCCTTACTCTTGGTGAGCTGAAAAAATTGGAGTTCGCGCGGGCGTTGGCCACGGGACCAAAAATACTTTTCCTTGATGAGGTCATGGCTGGGCTGACCCGTGGCGAAGTCGAAGAGATGATGGAAATACTTGCTGAAGTTAATAAGTCAGGTGTGACCATTCTGATGATTGAGCATCTTGTTCATGTAATCCTTCAGTTGGCAGATTGGGTGTTTGTGCTCAATTTTGGCGAAGAACTTTTCCAGGGCACGTCAGATGAAGTGATGTCACACCCGGAAGTGATCGAATCATACCTTGGGCGGCCACTTGAGGCGTCCTGAATAAAATTGAACGACAAGAATTATAACGAATGCAAGGCAGACAATAATGAATGACGACAAAGGCTATGCGCCTTTACCCAATGCTGTGGCTCAGCCTTTGACAGGATTTCGCGTACTCGATTTCAGTCGTCTGTTGCCAGGACCGTGGTGTGCGAACCTTCTGGCCGGTATGGGTGCCGATGTCATAAAAGTGGAAGCCCCGGAAGGTGACCCAAGCAGGCACAATCCACCATTCAATGCGACGGGCAGCGTTTATTTTGATGGCGTCAATTGTAACAAGCGGAGTATTTCTCTCAATCTCAAATCCGCAAGTGATAGAGCACATGCGGAAGCATTGATTGCTCGTGCAGACGTTGTCATCGAGTCATTCCGCACTGGCGTTGCAGATCAGCTTGGGATTGGCTATGAGCATGCAAAGTCGATCAATCCGCATGTCGTCTATTGCTCGATCAGTGGATTTGGCCGGACAGGTAAGCTGGCTAATGTCCCCGGACATGACCTGATCATCCAGGCAGTCTCAGGTCTTCTAGGCGTTGATGGACGTCAAAGCGAACAACTCCGGGTACCCGCCTTTCAGGCCGGAGATTATGCTGCCGCTGCTTTCGCGGCCATCGCTATATTATCGTCACTGGTTGGCGATCCGGCGAAGCGTGTGAGCCGTTATCTCGATATTTCCATGCTTGATAGTTTGCTGGCCATGGGTGGGATCAACTTTACAGCGGCTCTGTCGGTGCATAGCGGTGGCGCGGGTAAGCCACAATTACAAGCATGGGGAAAAAATCCGCGCTACTCGACTTACCGTACAGCCGATGACCGGTCTGTTGCCGTGTGTCTGCTTGAAAAGCATCTATGGCAGAAATTCTGTGAGCGGATTGGTCGAGCTGACCTTGTGTCTGAACACGAGTCTTCGTCCGACCGGCACTCTGATCACGGAAAAGCCGGAGAGGAATACAGAAAGGCCATTGGTAACTATTGCTCATCACGCACCCTGCAAGAACATCAAAGAACGATGATTGAAGACGGCGTTCCGATTGCACCGATTTTAACGCCGGAAGAAGTGCTTGCGTTGGACTTCATATCCGAACGGAACATGGTGATGGACTTTTCTGCACCAGGCTCCGATGTGGTGCAAAGCAGACTGACAAATCCGCTCGTATTTCTTGGGTTGTTAAACATGTCGCATACGGCAGCTCCAGGGGTTGGGGAGCAAAATGAGCAAATATTGCAAGAGATCGCGCATTCAACGATAGACCGATAGGTGATGGTTTTGGGGGCAAAATGACAATATTGGGGATAACATCGAACATTGATGCAATCGCGAAATTTGCGGTCTCAACGCGAACTGAAGAAATTCCCGAATCCGTATTGCAGCTCGGTCGCATGTGCGTCGTCGACTGGTTCGGTGTTGCATTAGGTGCGTGCGATGATCCGACCGCTGTCGCGGTTCGAGGTGCCGCATTGTCACTCTGGCCCACGGGCGGTCGGTCGATGGTTCTGCTTGGTGACCCAGCGCCTGCAGCTGCGGCTGCACTGATAAACGGCACTATGGCGCATTGTCTGGATTACGATGATACGCACATCGCCGCAGTGGCACATTTGAGTGGTGCTACTTTTGCCGCAGCATATGCTGCGGGTACCGATATCGGCGCACCTCCTGAACGTATACTCCGTGCTCTTATCTGCGGTTTCGAAGTTGGTGCCCGGTTGGGACTCCAGGAATTTGGCAGCACTCTTAATCACCGCGGTTGGCATTCGACAAGCATTCTGGCTTGCCTTGCAGCGACCACGGCCGCTTGCATCGTCTATGAATTGGATGAAGACCATGTGCGCAGGGCTCTTGGTGCTGCTGCTACACAAGTAGGCGGGTTGACCGCTTCGTTTGGCACCATGTCAAAGCCGTTTCATGCCGGTAAGGCGGCCCTTAATGCGCTTATTTCCGTAGAATTGGCTCGTTCAGGATTTCAGCCTAAGTTGGATCTTATAGAGCCGGAGGGTGGCCTGAGTGCCGTTCTGGTACAGGACGGGGCCGTGCACATCCCTCAGGTCCACTTCGATAGTGACTGGGAACTGTTGAAGAATACATTCAAGCCATATGCATCATGCCTGCTGACACATCCGGTGATCGATGCGGCACGTGCGCTTAAAGAATTTGGAAACAACCAAAAAGTTAGTTCGATTATTGCATATGTTAATCCGATGACGACAAAGCTTGCTGGTAAGACGAATGTGGGAACCCCACTCGAAGGTAAGTTCAGTACAGCATTCTGTGTGGCCATGGCGTTGCGTGGAAATTTGCTGACGGCCAAGGATTTTATTGCGGAGAATATCGCAAACAACGATGTCGCCGAGCTGGCTGAAAAGGTCAAGCTTGTGATCGATAACGATATGCCCAAGGTCGCCGCGCGCCTTGTCATTGAATATGATAGCGGGGAAAGCGCTGAAAAGAGAATTGACTTTGCGCTGGGGAATCCGGAAAACCCCATGTCATTCGATGATATACAGGCAAAATTCATTGGCCTGACAAAGCCTGTACTCGGTGAGAAAAGTCTTGAACTGTTTAACGATCTTGCAAATTTTGATGTTTGTAAGTTGAAGAACATTGCGCGATTAACTGCGTCTGGAGCGGCAGGTTGATGCGAATCAATATTGTAAACTGATTGTGCTTTTAAGGCACGCTATGGATAGTTGCGCAGGACGAGGTATAAAGTAATAAATACTAACGAATAATAGGGTAAAATAATTGAGCATCAGATCCGTACTTCGCGCCTTGAGCGTTCTCGACTGTTTCACGCCTAAAAAACAAAGGCTGTCGCTGCATGAAATAAGCGAAACAATTAAACTTGCGAAGTCGACGACATTTCGGATTTTACAGACACTTGTCGATGCCGGTTATCTGATCCAGACAGATAGTATGCATTACAGCCTTTCGTTGCGCGTTCTGCGGTTGGGTAATTGCATTTTGCCGAACCTGGGAGTCCGGGAAATAGCCAGACCCGAGATGTACCTGGTCAATGAAGCGACAAAGGAAACCGTTGCATTAAGTGAGTATCTGCCGACCGAGCGCGTGATTATCGATGTTGTTGAAAGCGCATTGCCGCTGAAGCTTGTCCTGAGAACCGGCGAGTCTGTGCAGCAAGATGCCGGCGCAACGGGGCAGATCTATCTTGCTTATCATCCGGATAGTCTCAGTGCCTATCTAAAGAAGCACAAAAATGATCGCGACCAGATCCAAAAACAAATCGACGATGTGCAGACTAAAGGATACGCCTTTACCACAGGTTCCCGAGCACCGGGTTCCTGTGGTGTTGCAGTTGCAGTCTTTGATATTAACAACGAATGCAAATATTCAATTGGCGTATATGGCCCTGATACCCGGGTGAAGCCAAATCTGGATATGATTGTTCAGACATTGAAAGACTCGGCGAACCGCATATCCGTCCGTCTTGGAAGCACAACGCTCCTCAAGTAAGGCAAGATAGCGGGTCCCGGCACAGTCTATCGCGTCATTTTTTCTGATATATTTTATGGAATTCCGGTTTCCGCTTTTCGCGAAAAGCGTTGCCGCCTTCCTTGGCTTCTTCAGTTCCATAGTATAGTGCAACGGCCTGAAAACCGAGATTTGCAATGCCACGAATACTCTCGGTGTCGGCATTGAAGGAACGTTTGGCGATTGCAATCGCCGTCGGGCTGCGCTCAAGGATTTCCTGGCACCATAGATCGACTTCGGCATCCAGGTCTTCGGCGGGGACGACTTTATTTACCAGCCCCATGTCGTAAGCCTCCTGTGCAGAATATTTGCGACAGAGATACCATATTTCACGGGCTTTCTTTTCGCCGACAATTCGTGACAGATAGGCGGTGCCGAAGCCTGGGTCGACAGAGCCAACTTTAGGGCCGACCTGGCCAAATACAGAACGGTCAGATGCAATGGTCATGTCGCAAATGGTTGCAATCACATTGCCGCCACCGATCGCATAGCCATCGACTTTAGCAATGACTGGTTTGGGAATGTCACGGATCAGGCTTTGGACCATGTCGATAGGCACACCCAAAATGCCTTGCCCATCACGATCAGATTTTTTGTCACTGGAGTCTCCGCCGACGCCAAATGCCTTGCCGCCGGCACCCGCCATGACGACAACGCCAATCGATTTGTTCCAGCCGGCGCGAGTCAGGGCATCGATTATTTCATAATAGGTGTTTTCCCGCCACGCGTTCATCTTCTCGGGCCTGTTAACAGTAATGGTCGCTACGCCATTGGTTTCGTCGTAAATGATATCCTCGTAGGCGGGTTTCTTTGACATGGTGTTATAACTCCTGATTTCGATGGGACTAGCTGTCAGTTCTGTCAGGGTGCTGAATTAGCGTCCCTTGAATTTCGCTTCACGCTTGTTGAAGAAGGCATCAATTCCTTCCCGGCGGTCTTCAGTTTCATAGATCGATGCGACGATGAAAGACTCGTAATCGAGCGCAGAGACAAGATCCATCTGCATACCCGTGTACACAGTGTGTTTGATAAATGCATGGCTGAGGGGTGCTCGGGTTGCATAGTGATCGACCATGGCTTTCGCCGCAGCCAGTGATTGTCCCTTAGGGACGAGCTTGTTAATGAGGCCAATTTTATAAGCTTCGTCGCAATCAATGGGGTCGGCATCGAACATCAGTTCCAAAGCTTTGGCTGAACCGACTATTCTCGGCAAACGTTGCGTGCCGCCGGCGCCGGCGACTGTCCCGATCCGCGCGCTGGTTATTGCGTAACTTGATCCTTCTGCGCCAATGCGGATGTCACACGCGAGAACGAACTCGCAGCCGCCGGTCATGCAAAAACCCTCGATGGCGGCAATAACCGGTTTGTCATTTTCTTCGAAAGCGCGACAGACACGATGCCATTTGCGTAAGTATTTGAGTGTTTCTGAAGGAGCACTCAGAGCTTGGGCATCATTCAGATCGGCGCCTGCGGAAAAGAATTTTTCACCCCCCGTGACAATGATACCGCGCACGGTTGGGTCATTTTCGGCTTCGTTCGCGGCAGCAATCAGGTCGTCCATGACAATGGTGCTGATGGCATTTCTTTTATCCGGTCTGTTGAAGCGAATGATAAAAGCAGGGCCGTCTTTTTCAACGATGATAGAATTATATGCCAAGATGTTTCCCTTCCGATGTGTTGTTCTAGTGCAGGTTGCCAGCAACGCTTAGTACGAACGCGGCAACCCGAGTGCGGTTTCACCGATCCACAACAGATCGGTTTTAAAAGGTGTTGCCGAGAGACGAGATGCGCGGACATCACGCCACTTGCGCTCGATGTCGTATTCACGTGCAAAGGCAAACCCGCCGTGCGTCGTAAAGGCCGCATCAGCCATCGCCCAAGCAGCCTCGATCGACAGGTGTCGTGCGACCATTGCTGCAACGCTGGCGTCAGCGCCATTATCGTGTAGCGTCACGGCTTTTCGTAGAGATAAACTTGCAGCCTCAATTTCAACCTGTGCCTTGGCCAGCGGGAACTGGATGCCTTGATACTTGCCGATCAAGTTGCCGAAGACGACCCGCTCATTGGCATAGGCAACACCGCGACGTGAGAAGAATCGTCCATCCCCAATTGCAGCCCCGGCATTGAGAATCCGCAGAAAGTCGGCCGTGCCTTCAAGAATGTCGACGCCGCTCCCGATCATGCCGATTGCCGACTGGGACGAAACAGTCAGATCGTAGAAAGTGATTGATGAGGCAAAGTCGTTATTCATTTCCTCAAAGGGCTCGGCCTTGAAATAAGGTTCTTTGGCAGCACTTTTATCGATCATGAACAGGGTTGAGCCGGTTGAGGCATCGCTGCGAGCGAGCACCAGAACATAGTCGGATGTTACGGCAAAAGGTGCCCTGGACTTGCTTCCGGAAATACAAAACCCTTGATCGGTTTTTGTGGCAAAAGTCGACATCTGTTCAATGTCATCGCCCGTGCCGGGTTCCGAAATCGCAAGACTTTGGAATCTTAATTCGCCAGTTGCCAGCTTGGGCAGAAGTTCAGATTTTTGTGCTTCGCTGGCATGCTTAAGAAGAAGTGCCGTCAAGTAGGATTGAGCGACAAATGCCGAGCCGTTGCATCCGCTTTCGTGAATAGTGGTGACGATCTCGGCGAGGGCTGACAGAGGCAAGCCGACGCCATCAAATTCTTCCGGGATGCCGGCGGCCATAATCCCGGCCTCTTCAAGTGCTTTGATGAAATCCTCAGGATAACCTTCACCAAGGGGAAGGTCTTCTTGTCTGCGCCAGTATTCTCCCGGAAAATCTTCGCAAATTTTCCGGACGGTGTCGCAGATATCGGTGTACTGGTTTTGTGAAACCGCCATCTTGGGCAAATTGCCGGCCATGAGTGATTGTCCGTTTCAGTTTATCAATAAGATCTCGGTAATCCGAGGACGTGCTGACCTATGAAGTTAAGGATCATATTCGGTGATACCGGAGCATTTCGGGACAGTCTTGAGTCCCGCCATTTGCGTTCGATGTCGAATTCGGCGCTCAGTGCGTCTTCCCCATAGGCCATGAGGCATGCTTCGGCGCATGCCCAGACAGCTTCTCCCGAACAATATTTGCCCATGTTCGCCTCAGCGCCGCATTTCAACCCGGCGTCAAACATGGCATTGGCACGACGGACCATAAGGTCGGCAGCTTCCAGTTTTGCGTAAGCTTCGGCTATGGCATTTTGAATGATTTGATGCTGTCCGAGCGGACGGTTATAGGCCGTTCGTGATTTGACGTATTTTGTTACCTTGTCGATAAAAAACCGTCCGTTGCCGATAGCCTCTGCCGATACCAGGCAACGTTCGGCGTTCATGCCGTCCAGGATATAGCGAAAGCCCAAACCTTCCTTGCCGATCAAGGACGCTGCGGGTAAAGGCACGTTATCAAAGAAAATCTCTGTCGTGTTATGGTTGATCATGGCGTCAATGGGCCGGATTTCCATGCCGTTTTCCTTCGCGGCACGCATATCAACAAGGAATACGGAAACACCATCACTGCGCCGCTCGACTTGATCAGCGGGTGTTGTTCTGGCGAGGAGTAGCATCAGATCCGAATGGGCTGCGCGGGATATCCAGACTTTCTGACCGTTGACGACGTATCCGTCACCTTTCTTATCCGCTCGGGTCTTTAGCTGGGTCGTGTCGGAACCGGTGGTCGGTTCCGTGACGCCAAAAGCCTGCAGCCGCAATTCACCTTTTGCGATTTTGGGCAGATACTCGCGCTTTTGTTCTTCATTTCCATGCCGCAGCAGTGTGCCCATCGTATACATTTGCGCATGACATGGACCAGCTGTGCAGCCGCTGCGATGGATCGTCTCAAGGATGACAGCGCCCGCGCGTACCGGCAAACCCCAGCCGCCATATTCTTCAGGGATCAACGCAGCCAGATAGCCTGCATTGGTGAGGGCGTCGACGAACTCGGTGGGATAGCTCCCTGAAGGGGGTTGCTTCTCCAGATGCCGCCAATAAGCAGCGGGAAATTTCTGGCAGAGGGCACTGACATCCCGGCGAAAATCAGGATAGTCGTCACCAATTTCAAATTCAGGGATGTCATTCATCCGTGTAACTCCGGCCCATGCGTAACGCAATCCGCCATCGCCGAGACTTCGGGATGACGGAAGTGAGATGATCCCGTAACAGGAGATCGCGTGATCTCAAGCTGGGTTCTTGTGAACAAACCCATGATTCCATCCCGAAAATGAATAGTCCACATAAAAATGGAATGCATTCCATTTTTATGTTTTGGGATCATATTTTAGTCGATTTGATGAGAGAATGTCTGGCAATTAGCGTTGACGTGAGTATGGATGAAATTTTATTGTACAAAATGCATTCCATACAACGGAATATTATTTATGTTTTAGGCTTTGATGGCTGACGCTTTGATTCCAGAGGCACGCACAACGGTGGCAATCAATATGTCGTCATCTCAAGACGCCAATTCGATCATTATTTAGCACCCGTTAAGTTGGAAGGGCACCGATATGGCTAATCTGTTTTCGCCGATTGAATTGCGGCAAATGACTTTGGATAATCGCATAGCTGTTTCTCCTATGTGCCAGTACAGCGCAGAGAACGGATCAGCGACCGATTGGCACCTTATGCATTTGGGGCAATTCGCAATTTCTGGCTGCGGGCTGGTTATCGTCGAGGCAACACACGTTGAGGCGCGTGGTCGAATAACACACGGCTGCCTTGGATTGTATTCTGATGAAAATGAGGCCGCCTTGAAACGGGTTGTCGATTTTTGCCATGGCAACGGATTTGCTAAAATCGGTGTTCAGTTGTCGCATTCCGGCCGAAAGGGCTCGGCAAAACGCCCGTGGGAGGGGCGAGGCCGGCCATTGGAAGTGCATGAGGAGCCATGGCAAACCGTCGGTTGTTCCGGAATTGCCTATAATGATGAATGGCCAGCGCCGCTGTCTCTTGATCAGGCCGGTATCGACACTGTCATTCGTGCCCATACGGACGCGGCAATCCGTGCCAACCGGATCGGGGTTGATCTCCTGGAACTGCATGCTGCGCATGGATATCTGTTGCACGAGTTTCTGTCACCGCTGGCCAATACGCGCACCGATAATTACGGCGGCAGCCCTGAAAATCGACGTCGCTTTGTGTTGGAGATATTTGAGAGCGTGCGTGCTTCATGGCCGGTTGAAAAGCCTTTTGGCGCGCGTATATCCGCTACTGACTGGATTGACGGTGGATGGAGCATCGAGGAATCCATCGCGTTATGCCGCGAACTTAAAGCCCTGGGATGCGATTATATAACGGTTTCTTCCGGGGGACTTTCCGCGGAGCAAAAAATCACGATCGGGGAGGGACATCAGGTCCCGTTCGCAACGCGTATACGCGAGGCCGTCGATATACCGGTGATGGCTGTGGGGATGATCAATCGTCCGCAACATGCCGAGCAGATTATTGCCGATGGGGAGGCCGATATGATTGCGATTGCGCGTGGTATGCTCTTTGATCCCCATTGGACTTGGCGCGCTGCGACAGTCCTCAAGGCAGATATCAAAACACCCCCGCAATATATTCGTGCACACAGTTCAAAATGGCTTCGCGAGCAGATCCGTTAATCTAATATGATTTTCCGTTTGCGAGGATGGGTTTTGGATTAATTAGTGTGAAGGGGATAAGTACTGCTGTTACTCCTAGATAACGACTGCCGGCTTTTTGAAGCGATAGCCTTCATGACACGGCAGCTCTCGATGTGGAGCGTTAAGCCTTTCTGATTAAAACTCTTAATAGACAATGCAGGACAGTACGCTCAGATAAAGTCTAAAAAATGCACCCGCTACTATGGCACAAATATGTGATAGAAATATAAGCCTCAGTCTGGGCCAAACTCACATTATAGTTGGAAACTTTAATCAGATGCGTCGACACCTTCATCTTCTTAACGCCCTCCGTTCATTTGAAATAGCATGCAAAGTCGGGTCGTTTACGGGAGCCGCGCAGGAGATGTCGGTAACCCCTGGTGCCGTGAGCCGCCAAATTACGATTTTGGAGGACGAATTCGGATGCCCGCTCTTTGTGCGACTGCCAAGGGGGGTGCAACCGACGGCCAAGGGGGCCATGTTATATAGAATTCTGAATGAAGCATTCAACCAAATAGAGAACGTCTTGAGTTCAATCAGGGACGATGACGCTTTTGCATCTCTCTCGATCCTTTCCTACACGACGATTGCGATCGAATGGCTTGTCCCCAGGGTGGGGAGCTTTTACCGAGAGAACCCCGAGATGAGCTTGCACTTTTACTCAAGACAGGAGCCTTCAGCACTGCTTGATGGAACAATGGATGCAGGAATTTGGAACGGCCCGGGCGAGCTTGAGGGGTGTACGGTCAAAGATCTGATGTTCCTGGAATACCTGCCGGTCTGCAGTCCAAGCCTGCTGAGAAATGGAAGTGCTTTGCGAACGCCAAGTGATTTAAAGAAACAAAACCTGTTGGGTTCGCGCTATCAGTTGCCGGCCTGGAGTGAGTGGCTTCGCGCTGCGGGCGTCAATGAAATAGATCCCTCACGATTCCAGCTTTTTGACAACTCTGCCCAGGCTTACCGGCGCGCGCGCGATGGTCAGGGGATCATGCTCGGATACAGGTTTATCAATTGTTATGACATCGCGGCCGGAACATTGGTGGCGCCATTTGATGTCTCAATCAGGGACATTAATCCTTGGAAACTCGTTATCCCCGAAAACAGAGAGGGCGATCCGCGCATTAAAGCTTTCGAGAAGTGGTTGCGGGCTGAGATGGATGATGCAGAACGGGTTGCATGCTCGGTACTGTCAAAGAAAATGAAAACAGTGAAAGTTTCTGTCCCTAAGATTTGATTTATACTCAAGGCTTCTTGAGTAAATTCGCATTGTCCCGAATGCCGGGCTGTGGAGAGATGGTGGCATACGAAATTAGGAGATTGTATGCCGCGATCGGTTTTCGAAATCGACACAATAATTATCCCCTGCGGATCAAATGCTGAAATCAGTACATGCATCCGCATCGATTCGACCTTTCGGCCGACACAAGATTCCAATTGAAATAAAACGAGATCCAAAACAGGTCGCTCGTACTGTTTGAAATCAAACAAAAAAACAATTATCAGGGGTTTTCTGGGTATTCGATAAACAGCTAATCAAAAAATATAAAATCGGCCGCGGCCCAGGCTTATGGGAAACGCAGATGCCGTTAAGGATATGATCTGCGCAGCAGACAGCATCCAAAATTGGAAGGACTCCGATTAACAGGCCCAAGGCGGCGATGTGAAATCGTAGTCATGGGTTAGCAAATGCAAACAGTCACGGGAGACTAAAGTCATGTTAAAAAAGTTAATCATTGGCCTTTCTGCGGCGTCATTCGCTTTGTCGATCCACTCGGGGATCGCAATGGCGGATAAAGCCGACAGTTCTTTGACGTGGGCAACAACCCGCGAGATCCCTGCTGCAATTCCTTATTACGAAAATGTTCGTGAAATGACCATTATCGGGATGAATGTATGGGACGGTCTGCTGTATCGGAATCCCAAGACGTTTGAATACGAGCCATTGCTGGCGGAGTCTTACAAATGGGCCGACAACAAGACGCTTGAATTCAAAATTCGCAAGGGTGTCAAGTTTCATGATGGCACAAACCTCGGACCTGACGATGTTGTCGCAACGTACAACCACGTTGCGGCAGAGGACTCTGGCGTCCTTACGCGACGGAACGTGAGCTGGATTGATCATGCTGAAAAGGTCAACGACGACACGGTGCTCGTTCATCTGAAAGAGACCTTTCCGTCCGCTCTTGAGTTTGTCGCAACCGTATTGCCAATTCTGCCGGCAAGTATTTGGGATACGGCTAAAGTTGGAGCCCAGGGCAAACCTGATTACGCAACAATTAAGCCGATCGGTTCAGGACCCTACAAGATTACCGGCTTCACGCCCGGTGTATCCGTGGTCATGGAAAAGTTTGCGGATTACTGGAAGGGGTCGCCTAAAGGAAGTCCGACTATCAAGAAGGTCACCTACCGCACAGTATCGGATCCCGAAGCGCAGATTGCCGAGGTGTTATCCGGATCAGTTGACCTGATTTGGGACGTTTCGCGTGAGAAAGCCGAACAGATTGATCAGGCGAGCCTCGCCAAGGTCGTCAGCAGTGCGACGATGCGTATCAACTACATCAATATGGATCGCGCCGGAAGAACGGGAAAAGGGAAAGAAAACCCATTTTTTGACAAGCGCGTTCGCCAGGCTGTTGCACACGCAATCAATCGCGATCTCATTGCCAAGGAATTAGTCGGTGGCGCATCTGCAAAAATTCATTCTGCATGTTTCCCGACCCAGTTCGGCTGCACTGAAGATGTTATCAAATATGAGTTCAATCCGGAAAAAGCCAAAAAAATGCTGGCGGATGCAGGTTATCCGAATGGCTTCACGACTGATATCTATGCCTATCGTGATCGTCCTGTTACCGAAGCCGTCATGGGATATCTGGCTGAAGTTGGAATTAAAACGAACCTGAAGTACATGCAGTATAAAGCATTCCGCGAAAATGTATGGAATGATACTGCAGGCTTTCACGAGGGGACGTGGGGCTCATACTCTGTAAACGATGTGTCGGCCAGTACATCGGCCTTCTTCAAAGGCGGACGGGACGACTATTGCCAAGATGACGAAATCAAGAGCTGGTTGGAAACCGGCGATACCAGCGTCGATCCGGCTGCACGCAAAGCTGCCTACAAAAAGGCGTTGAGCAAAATCGCCAGCGAAGCCTGCTGGTTGCCTATGTTTGCCTATTCTCGTTACTACGTATTCAATAAAGATCTGGACTTTACACCGGCTCCAGATGGATTTGCGGAGTTCTATGCCACCAAGTGGAAATGAAAACGGACTGAGTTCTTTGACCCCGGTGCTGAACGCTCCGGGGTCAAAGTTCGGCAAGGGCAAGAAATGTTAATTTATGCACTGAAACGCCTCGGCGTTGCTCTACTGGTATTCGTTTCAATTTCTATTATCGGATTTGTACTGCTGCGCGCCTCGGGAGACCCGGCAATTGCATTGGCGGGTGAAGGGGCTTCCCAGCAGGATGTCGAATATGTTCGCCAGCACTATGGCTTCAACAGACCCATTTATATTCAGTACGTTGACTGGGCAAAGCGCGCCCTGACCGGTGACCTGGGGGATTCAATCTATTTGAGGCAACCGGTCTCGCAAGTTATTGCAGAGAGGGCGCCGACAACATTACTGCTGGGCGCACTGTCGCTCTGTTTTGCACTGATTCTTGCAATTCCGATGGGCGTATTGGCGGCGCTGTACCCGAACAGTTACATTGATCGGACTGCATTGACTATTGCTGTCGTTGGGCAGGCATTGCCGACATTCTTTTTTTCCCTTCTGTTGATCGTGATATTCGGCGTATGGCTGCACTGGCTTCCAATTGCCGGAAATTCATCATGGAAGAACTTCATCATGCCGTCGATAGCACTCGGGTACTATGCGACCCCTGCCATTATGCGTTTGACGCGCGCCGGCATGATTGAAGTGCTGTCGTCCGATTATATTCGGACAGCACGGGCCAAAGGCCTTAGGCGTTCCACCGTTCTTTTTAAACACGCGCTCAGAAATGCTGTGATTCCAGTCGTGTCGCTGGCCGCTGTGCAACTCGGTTTTATGCTGGGTGGTTCCGTAATCATCGAGAGTATTTTTTCGCTTAATGGGCTTGGAAATCTTGCGTGGCAGACGATCCGGCGTTCCGACTTCGAGGTTATGCAAGCTGTCGTTCTCACGATCGCGAGCTTTTATATTCTTCTAACGTACCTCGCAGACCTGCTGAATGCATTTCTCGACCCAAGAATACGCACGAGTTGAAAAGAGTGACAGAAGCACGAATGGTCTCGATCCCGCCAAAAACAACGAATACAGACTTTGTGCCGGCCTCGCCGATGTCACAGAAGTTGAGTCGTGTCTTGAATCACAAAAGCATCACGATTGGCGGTGGCATTTTGATCGTGATGATATTGATGGCAATCCTGGCTCCTTTCATTGCACCGCATGATCCTTTTTCCCAGAATCTGACCAAGCGGTTTCTGGACCCGGTGTGGTACCCAAAGGGGACATGGGAACATCCTTTGGGGACGGATTCCTTTGGCCGTGATTATTTGTCGCGGATGATTTTCGGTGCCCGGGCATCCTTGCTAATCGGATTTTCGGCGATGCTCATTTCCGGCTTGATTGGCACGACGCTTGGTGTGCTTGCAGGGTATTTTGGCGGACGTGTCGATATGGTGATTACGTTCATCATCACAACGCGTTTGGCGATACCTGTTATCCTCGTGGCGCTTGTCGTGGTTGCGCTCGCCGGTAATTCGCTTTCAATTGTAATCTGGGTGCTCGGGTTTTTGATCTGGGATCGGTTCGCTGTGGTGATGCGATCTGCTACACAGCAAATTCGCGCTCTCGACTATGTTACCGCAGCACAGGCAATCGGCTGTTCGACATTGCGCATCATCTTTTCAGAAATACTGCCGAATATAACCAATGCACTTATTGTCATCGCAACGCTTGAGGTTGCTCATGCCATTCTACTCGAAGCCGCGCTATCGTTCCTCGGATTGGGCGTGCAGCCACCAACGCCGAGTTGGGGGCTGATGGTTTCCGAAGGCAAGGGGATGATGTTCTTTAAAGCATGGGTCATTGCGATTCCAGGAATCGCACTGTTTCTTCTTGTGCTTTCCATCAATTTGCTGGGCGACGGTATTCGGGATGTGACGGCGCCGGAGAACCGAAATTGATATGCGTTGTGACGAAGAAATCCCGATAGGGACAAGCCCGGATCCCATTGACTTTGGCGCCTGAAAGTATCGCAACCATCAACAGATTGGCGGTTGAAATTCTGACAACAGAAGAGCTTTTGTCCCCCGTCAAAGATAGAAGCCTCAATGTTATCGGGGAGGGAATGCCCGGGCGCAGTAAATAACAACTGTCGTCTTGAGTTGGACGCAAGGGTGGTTGCGATTATTGGAATTGTGGATGTGAACTGGTTGTTCAAAGATAAGAAAGATATCCGAACGGTCTTCCTGACGATGGCGGTTGCTCATGGTGCTTAAAGCGCATCGTTAATGGGAGTGCATCAATATCAGGTTAGGCGGCGCATGACCTTGGTACAGTTAGTTTAACAAGCTGGTCTCGGTGACAGTAAATTTCCATCGGGACCATTTAACAGGACAATATGCAATGGGTAAGCAAGTGAATGCAATCGATCCGATTACGCTTGAAATGTACTGGCGGCGGTTCAATTCAGCGGTCGATGAACTCGCTGCAACGCTAAAGCGGACGTCTTTTTCGAGCGTGGTTCGTGATGTAAACGACTATGCGGCAGCGATTTTTGATCGTGACGTTCGACTGCTGGCTCAGTCTCCGGAATCGACTCCAGGGCTCTGCGGGCCGCTGGGAAACATGCTCCGCAAAATGCTCATCGATATTCCACCTGCAGACCTTGAAGATGGCGATGTCCTGATCGGTAACAATCCTTGGCATGGAAGCGGACACCATAACGATATCACGGTCGCATCCCCGGTATTCCATCGCGGCAATATCGTCGGGTATGTGGTTACGTGCTGCCATCATGTGGATATCGGTGGACGTCGAGCAACGATCGATAGTCGTGACAATTACGAAGAAGGCCTGCGTATCCCGCATCTCAAGATTTACAAGGCAGGCAAGCTCAATACCGACGTCTTGTCGTTCATTCAGAACAACGTGCGCTCCGCACAGACGGTCGTTGGTGACTTGCGCGCACAGTTCGCTGCAAACCATGTCGGTTGCAAGCGTATGCGTGCCTTCTGTGAAGAGCGGAACTGGGATGATTTGCAGGCGGTAGCAGACGAAGTGATCGCGCGTTCAGAAGTACTGGCCCGCGCAGAAATCGAGAAAATCCCTGACGGTGTGTACGAACGCGAGATCATCAAGGGTATCGACACGGGTGAAGAGGTAACCATCCGCTGCAAGATCACCATTGACGGCAGCAATCTGGAAATCGACTACGGCGGGTCGTCACCGCAGGTCAAAAAAGCGGTTAACTGTACACTCACCTATGCCTCGTCTTACACGATGTTTACCGTCAATGCGCTGTTGGACCTTCCGATTAACATGAATGAAGGGACATTGGCGCCAATCACAATCAAAGCCGATGAAGGAACGATTCTGAACTGTACGTTCCCGGCGCCGACATTCGGTCGCACGAGCATCGGCCTCTATCTGACGGAAGTTATTTTCGAAACGATTGCTACGGCTTTGCCGGACCGGATTTGTGCCGGTGCCGGGTCAACGCCAATGTGGGGCCAATACCTGTTTGGGAAAAAACAGAACGGTGATTCTTTTGCCCCGCTGAACTGTGTGAACGGCGGGCTTGGCGCACGGGCTGACCGTGATGGCGTTTCTTGCCTTTCGTTCCCCGTCAATGTCGGCAATACGCCGATGGAAGTTCTGGAAAACGATGCACCGATTCTGATCCGCCAGCGCGCCCTGTTGCCGGATTCCGCAGGTGCCGGCAAGTTTAGGGGTGGTTTCGGCCAGGTATTCGAAGTCGAAATCATGGATGGGGAATTCGGTCCCGACGGTGACGTCCTTACCAGCTTTCGCGCCGGTCGTTTCGTATTACCCGTTCCCGGGTTTCTCGGTGGTGGCGACGCCCCAGTCGCAAAGCTTACCGTCAACGGTGTGCAGCAAGTCACAGGCAGCCAAACCAGCTTGAAAGCGGGAGACCGGTATATCTGCGAGATCCCCGGTGGCGGGGGGCTCGGCAATCCGAAAGACCGAGACCCTGCACTTATCCAGCGCGATCTCGACAATGGCCTGATAAGCCCGGGATATGCAAAAGAGCACTACGATTACATTAAGGATGCAGCCGAATGAGCGACAATATTGGGATCAAAAGCCTGGGCACGGACATCGGTGGAACTTTTACCGATTTCGCACTTGCCGACAGTTTGAGTGGAAAGATCCGAATTCACAAATGCCTGACGACCCCTCATGATCCGTCGGAAGCGATTGCCCAAGGTGTCGCCGCGTTGGGTGAGAACGGCGCGTCGCTTCTCGAAGGACTTGCCTCGCATATTCACGGAACAACACTTGTCATTAATGCGGTCATCGAACGCAAAGGTGCATGCACCGGCCTGATCACCACAGAAGGGGCACGCGACGTGCTCGAGATCGGGCGGGAAAAGCGCTACGACGGTTATGATCTAAAGATCAGCTTTCCTGACCCGTTGGTCCCGAGATCGCGCCGGCTTGAAGTTAAGGAACGGATGCATGCTTCAGGCAAAATACTGACGCCGTTGGATGAAGGATCCGTCCGCACGGCCGTGAAAGCGCTGCTCGATCAAAAAGTTGAATCAATTGCGGTTTGTCTTCTGCATGCCTATCGAAATGCGGTACACGAGAAGCGCATCGGAGAAATCATTAAAGAAATGGCGCCGGGTATGCTCGTGTCTCTGTCGTCAGATGTTTTGCCTGAAATGAAAGAATTCGAGCGGACGTCGACGACGGTTATCAACGCCTATGCCAAGCCGGCCGTTGAAAAATATCTCAATCGCTTGAGCGAGCGCATGGACGAAGTCGATGCGCATTGTGACCTGATGCTGATGCTCTCGTCCGGTGGCGTGACGACGGCAAAAACGGCACGAGAGTTTCCAGTGCAGATTATCGAGTCCGGGCCAGCCGCCGGAGCACTCGGCGCTGCGCATTTTGCACGCCTTGCCGGGCTTGATCACGTACTTGCCTTCGACATGGGCGGTACGACGGCGAAGATGTGTCTGGTCAATGAAGGTCAGGTTGCAAAAACCAACGAATTTGAAGTCGCGCACATTCACCGATTCAAAACGGGCAGCGGTTTCCCGGTTCATATTCCGGTTGTTGATCTTATGGAAATTGGTGCTGGCGGCGGCTCGATCGCAAAGATTACGGAAGTCGGCACTATTCAGGTCGGACCGGAAAGCGCGGGTGCGGCCCCTGGGCCTGCATGCTACGGCGCCGGTGGTGAGGAGCCAACTGTTTCTGACTCTGACCTGGTTCTTGGCTATCTGGATGCCGATCACTTTCTGGGTGGCGGCATGTCACTCGATATGAAGGCTGCGCGGAACGCAATCAAAACGAAGCTTGCGGAACCATTGGGCCTTTCAATCGAAGAGGCCGCCTGGGGTGTGCACAGTATCGTCAATGAAAACATGGCCTCAGCAGCCAAAGTGTACGTCACCGAAAGGGGCGAAGATCCGGGCCGTTATACGATGGTCGCATTCGGCGGTGCCGGTCCTGTGCACGCTGCAGATTTTGCGCGTCGCTTGGGCGTTAAGCATTTGCTGATTCCGCCCCATGCCGGCGTGGCGTCGGCCCTGGGCATGATTGTCGCCCCGATCAGTTTCGACACGGTACGGACCCTTCCGCATCGCCTGTCTATGGCTAAACCGCAAAATCTTCGCCAATTATATGTGGCTATGGGCGAGGATTGTCGTGAGCGGATGCCCAGTGATGTTAAAACCAATGAGCTTGTGGATATGCTCAGTCTCGATATGCGCTATGTCGGACAAGGGTATTACGTCAATATTCCGATCACAGCCGATGACATTAAGGACGATGACTTCCCATCAGGAGTCGTTGAAGCGTTCAATAAGGTTTATACCAAGCTTTACGGACGCGTTTATGACGATCTTGAACTTGAGATCATCAACCTACGTTTGAGTGCGCAGGCACCGGCCCGCGAAACCGATTTTATTCGCAACAAAGACTTATCGGGCAAGACGGATGCCAAACCGGTTGCATCACGTCCCGCCTACTGCCCGAAAGTGCAGGGGTTCGTCGAGCATGCCGTGTATCGCCGTGATGATCTGGCTGCGGGGTTTCGGGCCAACGGACCGGTCATCATCGAAGAAAACGAATCCACGACGATCATCGGAAGTTACGGGAAGGTATCCGTCGATGAGTACGGCAGTTTGATTGTTTCCTTTGAAAGCTGATTTCCTGGGTGGCTGCATGCCCAAGCAACCACCGCTATATCCGCTTTGACAAAGTAGGAGCTTGAACAAATCCTGCTCCCGCAACCAAATAAAAAGCCCCTACCTCAATGAGTTAGGGGCTTTTTGCTGTCTGTGTCTCATGCTTTTAGAAGCCTAGGTAACCAATGGGTCATCATCCAGAATCAAGGAAATGCAAAGTATTGCAATGAAGGGTGGGTGGTCAGAACATTTGGATTTGAGAAAAATCGGGAACTATCCGGTTGACGTACCAAATACAGGATATATGTTATGACTGACAGGCCGGTGCTAGAAAACGAGATAGAAATCACGCCCGAAATGGTCGAGGTGGGGAGGGATGTTATTTGTCTTAATTGGTCGGACCTTCGGGAGAATCCTTCTTTAAGTCTTTATGCAGAAGTGGCGACTGAGGTCTTTCGGCGGATGATGGAATTTCGCCCTCGATCAGCATCTTGATTGTTTTGAACTCCTGAATTTTGTCATCGATCTGATTTCGTATTCCCAAGAGTTCCTCGACGGTTTCGGGCTTCGGTTCAAATGAGCGCCTCCTTCCTTTTGCGCTGACATCAAATCTCGCCACATCTCCGTTCCCGTACCACACCACCCGAGGATCATGTACTACCCGATTTCGTAGGAGTACTAAATCACCGATCTTTCCTTTGAATGAAAGCACCGCGTCTAGGGGTTTCTTTGGGGATTTCAAGACATCTAATATGCCCGTAAGGGCATCAAGTTTGGGGAGAATTGAAACCAATTGAGCGGTGATGCAGGCGTAGAGATTTTGATCTTCGCCAATCAAGCGCCAGATTGTCATGTCCACTTCATGCTCTAGATCGGCCCATGTATCTACAACCTTTCCAATAGCGGCGTAGTGCTCATCGGGGATGATGTCTGGCCCGTCGTGCTGTTTGTATCCGCCGGCCCCATACAGGGCCTTATCTTCCCACGATCTCATGTGCTATACTCCCCCCCATGGATAAGTCAGAGCAACAGTGTCAAGCGCCACGCGATGAGACTCGCGATGAGATACTTTTGCGCTTGCTGAAAACGCCCCCCAAGCAACGCCCAAAGCGGGATCCTGAGAGCGTAGAAACAAAGAAGCGTAAGACGTGAATACGCCATATGCAATATTGGCAGGACTGTTGCTAATCGCGCTCGCAGTCTATTTTAAAACTGGAGCACCTTCGTACCAGTTAGAAAATTTTTCGCCTGGAGTGGTGGCGCGGATGGATACAAAAACGGGGACCATCGATTTATGTGGTCGCGTGGAAGCCGTGGTAGATACTGCACACATGCTGGCAGATATAGATGAAGGCGTTCCTCGGGATGTAATAATCCCTAAGTTGATGGATCAAATTAGAAAGACGCGCTGTTTTTCGTTAGCTACGCCCCCTATAGGTACGGTAAAATAAAAAGGCGCGGCTGGCACCGCGCCCTTGAAAAGTTTTTGAAGCGCCTCTCAACGCATAACCAGTATATGCGCTAGGAGGCGCTTTGTCATGACAACATGTGCTCCCAAGGGTGTGCGCCCTCAAGATTTTCCTCTGGTCGGCGCGCGCGGAACAAAAGTTTTTGAGGCTTACGAAGTCGTTACCGGAAAACGATCTCTTGGCGATACCAAAGAAAAGCTTCCCTTGTCTCACTATTTTTCCGTTCTTCAATTAGCGCTGGATCAAGCCGCACCCCGTCACGATCCTCCTCGACTTTCTGAGGGTGAGAGTACGCCCACACGTCGCCGTCGCGACGAACAAAGTAAGCGGCCTGAACGCCTTGTGGAGTCTCAAACATAATTCTCGGCGGCGTCATACCCATATCTAGTCCTCCCCTTTCTGGTGAGGATAGCACACCACTGGCGGCCGAGTCTTACTTCGGATTTTTGGCTTTCCGCCAGCGCAGGAAGTGCCGCGCCTTCTGCTTAGGCGTTCGCGGTTTGACGAGGTTGATTATACAGGAGGCGCTTGCCCTTCGCAGCGGCCAGCAATTCGTTGGCGCGTTCACCGTCCGTAAGGTCACGGGTGTTGTGGCGGAAATCGAACTCAGCAAGGTAGCGATACAGGTGGGCTTCGCTAACGCTGTGGAATGACCCCATCATGTTTCGCTCAACGAGGGCAACGACAGCTTCCTTTTTAGGAACTGGCTTTCCCCTCTTGGCGTTCTTGGCCTTTCCGCCAACGTATGTTTCGTCAACCTCATCGGTTTTGTTGCCGCCACCGATAGGGCCGCGTGCAGGATCAATGGCGCACTCACGAAGGCGATGGAAAAGGAACCACGCGGTTTCGTAGTTGGTGCCAAGCATCCGCTCAAGCTGTTTAGCGCTCATGCCTTTCTTGGATGAAGCCATTAGTTGAGCTGCCATGACCCATTTGCATAACGGCACCTTGGACCGTTCCATGACGGTTCCGATAGTGACGGTGAAGGGTTTGCGGCAATCCTTGCACTTATGAACGCCGGGGCGCGTGCTTTTGCCCTGTAATTTGGTGATCCGGTCGCCAGTAATGCCGCAACGGGGGCAAGTCGGGCCATGCGGCCACAGAAGCGCCTCAAGGTGTTCACGGGCTGCGTCGTCGTCGTGGTAGATCGGATCGGTCAGGTCAACTTTGGTCATGGCTTCATTCCTCTATCTGAAGCCTAACCTACATCATGAGGTGTGGTACGTCAACCGGATAGTTCCCGAAAAATCGACCTTTTTATGGCCAGTTTTCACAATGTAATGCGCTAAAAATCATATTTAATAATGCTATAGAATCTCAATTATACAAATAATAATGCATCAATTTTGAAAATATGCCTGCTTTTGTAACAATATCGCTTATGAGTTTAGATTATCACACTGTAGTTATTTGTCTTTTCAAGTAAGGGGTGAAGCTGTCTAGAAAATTTATCTTATTTTTTAATATCATGTGTCCGTCGTCATATAAATTGGAACAATCTGCGGCCTGACCTAAAGATGGACTATGGTATCAGTTGTTAACGGATTGGATATCAGGCCTTGGATAAAATCATTCAAGTGAAATAGGATGATCAAATGAGTGAAACACACAAACCACCGGTACCGTCTGGCTACGAGCGTTATCTGAACAGATCGAAACCGATTTCAACTTGTGGTCAGAGAGAGCAGCTGATGCGACTACCTGCTACGAATATCACAGGGCCGATACCGGTGCTGATCGCATCGGAATGCCGTCCGGTCTCAAAAGACGAATTGGCCCGGATGAGCCCATTCCATATGAACTTCAGAAAACCTTAACCGGCCAGAACGACCTGAAACCTGCAGGGTTGTTCTGTAGGAATGTAATTTTACAGATCTGAGAAATTTTATGTATGCGTCAAATGCAGGACAGACTTAGCACTCGTTATCAGGCATGCTTTTAGGGATGGCTGGATAAAGAAAATCATATCAACCCGATTCGTTATCAGAGGAAAGCGGTTGCGAGTAGGATTTTGCGCGTCGTCGCGTATTGCTGGGATGAATTTGAAGATGAAGGCCTTGCCTATCGCATTCGCTTGGAGGTCGTAGATTAAATGTTCACGGTCGGTTCGGCGACGCGACATGTGACGTCTCAAATATCTGGACGAAAGATAAATCACTCAGAGCTAATGATACCCCACGATGAGGATATTATATCACCCAACGATAATGCGGACATCCCGCTACACACCTCATTGACCGGTAGTACAAGCGGCAAAGAAAATCCGCGCAAAACAAGACGCCGCTCTCAGGGCTTGGAGCGGTAGTTCATATTAAGTTTGAAGCAAAATGAAGTATGTTAATTAATTCTCAAAAAAATGAATCTGAGAAAAACCCGCAACCCAAAATTTTTTTAAGATAATTTCTTTGGCTCAGAATCGTCAGCTTTATTCTGATGTTTTGGTTAGAAATATTGAGGGGGGCGCGTCACATCATTTTAGGTCAATTTAGTTGTGTTTAAATTGGTCTATATAAATCCAATAATTTTTATATATCCGAAGTTGACGAGCTTTTCTGCACTTGCCTTTTTTTGATAAAATTTCTCATGCCTATTCTCATTATTACTCCAAAGTGTATCCGCAATTTCCTTTGGGGCTACTCCCTCTTTTAAAGCATCTAGAATTCGACAGTACTCAACGAGATTATATCTATGTGGCTTCGCCTTTGGATTAGCATATCCCGAAGGGAGCTTATTCTGATAATATGTAAAAAGGTTCTTTAATTTTTTGACTTGTTCATCATATGGCGCGCCGAGATAAAGCCTTAAATCGACCGCAGGGTCAGAGGAATCATCCGTGATCGGTTTCCTTTCCGGACCAAACCCTTCACCCAGATTTGTACGTAGTAGCCTTCCACAAGGCACATTATTTACGCTGAATAATGGAGCAGGGAGATAAAGGCGAGGATCGTACAATGGGTGTTTATCATCAAGATGGAAAAGTGCTGCTTTTTCTCGCGCAAAGTCCGTTGCTTTGTTTAGATCCTTGACTAGAAGGGACTGTTGATGATTCCAGGCATCAATATACGCATTATTTCTGCGTAAAAATTGCCAAGCCAATTCATCATATCTAGCCATGAAGGTTTTTTTTCTCCTTGAACGCTTGTTGTCGTCCACCGAGTTATCTTTACCTACAATAAAATCATAATGACTTTTATTTCGCCAATCAGGGCTATCCTCAATGGCTGTAGGATCACGTAGAATAATCTGTCCCATGAAGTGATGCGGCACTACTAAATTCTCCGTTTCGATTGCCAAATACTATCTAGTCCACAGAATTAATTTTTTGACGGAAGTACTTTGCTTACCATCCAAAATACATTGCTAAAATAAAAAATAACAACATAAACGGGAAATCAACTCTTCTTGAGAGGTTCATTTTTTGTTGGGTAAAATATACCATTGTCTGACGTTTGCGGTAATGCGCCGCAGATTAAAACGCTATGCGCTGGGGCATTCGAATATCTGATGTGGATTACTTGTAAAATGGAAATATTCAATTACTGAACATGCTAAACGAATGGCAGACACTGCCTTATTTCAATGTCTGCCGTGAATTCGCCAAAAAGGCCCAAAACCGGCACTACGCCCAAAAATGGCGGCACTACGCCCCAAAAACCCGGCACTACGCCCCAAAAACCCGGCACTACGCCCAAAAAAACCGGCACTACGCCCTCTCAGAACCGGCACTACGCGAGATATTTGAGAAAAATATAAACGACCGGGGCCCTCAAAAACTAAATTAATGCAGCAATAACAACAACATAATAACCATTGCTGCACTGCACAAAATAGAGTGCTGATCAAAGAGGATACGAACAGCAGGATATAGGGCTATGTCTGCCATGGCGGCAGACATTTAAAATAAACAATGTCAGACACCAGCGGACAAAATTTACAAAAAAGGGGACCCGCCTTTTTTGTAAATGACGAGATCCCATTCAATTGGGATATATGTGAATTTAAAGGCACTTATGGCAACTCAAGGCGAAATTACAGGCCTGTGTTTTCTGTGCCCCGACATTCTAGTGAGTAACCATCAGATTGCTAGGAAACGGTTAGTTCGAGCAAATCAAAAAGAAATGTAAAATAACTCCATGAATGGTTTGTGATGTATTAAAGTTCTAGAAGGATGGAATTCAAGACATGCCTCAAAAAAGCTCACAAACTCGAAAAAAGCAGTTGATCGTCAAGATCGCTAACGACAACATTAAAAAGATGTTTCGACACAACATTTGCCGAGTAGAAAGCAACCTCCCAAAATTGGTTCCTCTTTTGAATGGCGAGGTCGATCTCTTGGAGAGATATTTTCCAGATTTAATTATCAATAATGTAGCAAATGATTCCAAGAAAGAAGCCAATGATTAATAAGTGCGCGGCTCTCTATCTTCGGGTGTCAACAGTAAGACAAGCCGAAAACGATCTATCAATACCAGACCAGCGTAATCAGTGTGCAAGCTATTGTAAAATAAATGGCTTAGACATTGTGTCTGAGTTCGTTGAGCCAGGTGCGACAGCAACAGATGATAAACGACAGGCATTTCAGGAAATGATTGATATTTCCTGTGGATCAGATTGCCCCTTTGAAATCATAGTCGTTCATAGTTTTTCACGATTTTTCCGCGATGCCTTTAAGTCGGAGTTTTATATTAGAAAGTTAATAAAAGCAGGTGTTCGCCTTGTATCCGTGACTCAAGAGTTTGGCGACGACCCGACCAGCCAGCTGATCCGTCAAATCGTTGCTTTGTTTGACGAATATCAGAGTCGCGAAAATTCAAAACATACACTCAGGGCCATGAGAGAAAACGCACGTCAAGGGTTCTGGAACGGTGCAACACCCCCACTCGGTTATCGTGTGGTCGCTACTTCTAGAAGGGGGGACAAAATAAAGAAGTCTCTTGAAATTGACTATAAGGAAGCGGAAATCATTCGCCTTATCTTTCAGCTTTACCTGAGAGGGGTAGAAAATTCGGGACAAATTGGCATAAAGTCAATCGCGTCCTACCTGAACGAACGAAATTATCGACTTAGGAGGGGAGGCAGGTTTTCGACGAAGACTGTCCATGAAATACTACGGAGAAGCACATATTGCGGTCGCCACTTCTTTAATAAGACCAATAGCAAGACACGTAGGACAAAACCACGCGAAGAATGGATTGAAATGTCTGTTCCGCCGATAATTGAAGAGTCTTCATTCGATCAGGTTCAGTTGCTCATGAAGAAGCGAAGCCCGAGAAATACACCACCACGAATAACGAATGGTCCAACACTGTTAACCGGGATAGCAAAATGCTCTGCCTGTGGCGGCGGCATGACGCTTAGAACAGGTAAGAGTGGACGCTATAGATACTACACGTGCTCGCGCAGTTCACGACAGGGCAAGAGCGCATGTAAAGGTCTAAGTGTGCCTATGAAGGTCCTGGATGACATTGTTACGAATGAAGTTGCTGCCCGTGTTCTGGAACCAAATCGTATTAGACATATACTTGAAGAACTACTTCTCCGTACGAGCAATGAAGCTGAGAAATTGCAGGATAGACGTGTTCAGCTGGAGGCTAGAAAATGTGAAATTGATTCTAGGTTGAAACGGCTTTATGAGGCTGTGGAAGACGGAATTGTTCCAATTGGCAATAGTTTTAAGGAACGTATAAATAACCTCGACGCTGAGAAAAATGATGTGATGAGTTTGCTAGAAAAAAATGCAAGGAGCCCGTGGTTTGCAAAATCAAATATTAGCCAGACTAGTTTAAACGCGTTCTCCGATAGATTGCGTCACAATATATACGAAGGTTCGCCAGCCTTTCGTAAGGCCTACATTCGGCTACTTGTTGAAGGTGTCGAGGTCGACGATACCAATGTGCGTATTTGGGGCAGGAAAGAGGCGATTTTATCAGCGCTAAATATGCCTGATTCTGTAAAAGCGGACATGGTGCCCAGTTTTGTACAGGATTGGCGTCCCCTACGGGACTCGAACCCGTGTTTCCGCCGTGAAAGGGCAGCGTCCTAG
>Ga0066640_10000126_pt1 | contig 39842 bp, 40 predicted proteins | sample CryGeyCG2114_020_2_FD_59505 | JGI IMG/M metagenome (GOLD analysis project Ga0066640, IMG submission 59505) | Groundwater microbial communities from aquifer - Crystal Geyser CG11_big_fil_rev_8/21/14_0.20 | ecosystem: Environmental > Aquatic > Deep subsurface > Groundwater | place: USA: Utah... | reverse complement strand
CGTCTCTTTCTATTGTCTCGTCTATCTCGTTTTCTCAAAACGGCAAAAACCTGCACTAAAGAGCATGGTATTAACCGGATTCGCATTATTGTCAAACAAATTTTTTAATTGTGAACTCATCTTAAAGTATTGTTCCGAAGGAACAATGCACGGAGATACAAAGTATTTCCGAGGAGCGCAGTACAAAAAAATGCATGCAATTTCTGTACAGGAAATACTGAAAGTATTTCCGGGTATTAAACCGACAAGTCCACAATAACAAAAATGGATCACATTAGTATCTATTTCCGTCAGTATGATCGCCAGAGTACCCTGCTAGGATGATAAGTCGTGAATAGATAACGATGACAAAAGACTTTCTATAGCGCCGAAACGACCAATATATATATAAATGTTCAATCAAACACCAAGCACACCATGCCAAAGAACGCCATAAAGAGCTTAGTGTGCACTCTTGGAAGGATTTTCATGTCAGGTGATGGACATCTCCCAATGAATCCTAAGAAAGTGCTTATCTTCAAGATAGGGGCCATCGGAGATGTCATGATGACCACCCCGCTAGTTCGGGCGCTCAGAAAGAGATTTCCAAAAGCGAAACTGGATTATCTGGTCGGCAAGTGGTCTGCTTCGATCATCGAAAAGAACAAGAACTTAGATGAGATGATCACTTTCGATGACACCATATTCTTTAGACGGAAAAAAAGAGAGCTCCTAAGACTCGCAAAAGAGATCAGGAAAAGATATTATGACCTGATCATCGTGCTTGATCGTTCATGGCTCGTCAATATCTACGCAAGATTATTCTCTGCGCCGACCATCGGATTCGACAGAGATGGCGAAGGCTTTGCCAATAATGTCTCGGTACTGTATGATGATGAGAAACATGATATCGAATATTATCTTGATATCGCTAGAAGGCTTGAATGCAAAAAAGAGACCCAGAAGATGGACCTGTTCCTTGACAAGAAAGCCATAGCATTCGCTGACATGATATGGAAAAAACACAGGTTGGCTGGAAAAAGTGTGGTCTGCATCATACCTGGCGGCGGATCGAATCCAGGCCAGACAGTCGACCTGAAGCGATGGCCAATCGGAAAATATGCCCTTCTGGCAGAGGAGATTATAAAAAGCAGGAAGACAATCATACTGCTTGGCGGCGAAAGCGACACTGCGCTCAAAAAGCATTTTCGTCATCTGCCAAAAGACAAGGTGATCGACCTTATCGGAAAATGCGATATCAATGAAAGCGCATCAGTGATGGCGAGATGCAGCACAGTGATCTGCAATGATTCAGGTCCGATGCATATTGCGTCCGCCGTGACAAAACGAGTCATCGCGATATTCGGTCCGACAGACCCAGTGAAACTTGGCCCGCTTGGAAAAAAAGATATAGTGCTCAAAAAAGATATTCCCTGCCGACCATGTTATCACGATGGGATATTCACCGACTGCAAGCATCACCAATGCATGCGATGGATAACAGTCGATGAGGTGCTCAAACATGTCTGATAGACAATTGATATCACAAAAAACATCATCGATCATAGTAGTATTGTTGATATTCTTATCAATCGGCCTTGCGGTAGTGCCGACAGTATCATATGACAGGCCGATTTCACAATATGATGGCGCTTATTATTATCTGATCGCGAAAGCATGGGTCCAAGGAGGATATGATTCTTCGGTCAATAAAAATGTGAATATAGTAAACAATGTATCAGATTACCCTCCGGGCCTCATCGCATTCTACAAAGTCATCTTTCAATATTTCGATGCTGATCTGCTAGTGATCAATGGTTTTTTCATAGCTGCATTGTTCGTGCTTGGCAACATATTCATGTACTATGCCATTCTCACATTGACAGAGAACAGGCTGATATCCTTGCTCGTCCTTGCATATTCAGTATTGAATATACGCGCATATTTCATGATCTTTGGCGGTATGCAGCCAACTATAGCAGGGATATCTATCGGATTCGCAGCGTTCTTCTTCTTCTGCAGATGGTTAAAAGAAAGAAAAAAATCGGATATGATTCTCGTAATCATTATTAATTGTATTATTGCTATCATCCATTCAGCAACATTGCTATTCATCTTGATATTAGAGCTGTCTTTGTTTTTCGGAACAATTGCTGATAAAAAAATGAAGATAAAACTTCCAGATATCAGAATCAGATTCAAAAAAATCAGCCCAAGCGATCTGAAAGGGTTATTATATGTGATCATACCAGTGTTTGTGTTCATTCTGTTAATGAGATTCTTCATCACTGACCTATTAAGTATCAATGTATTCCTCAAAGAGTGGATTAAAACATCATTGCTCACACATGATGCAGGGGGATATCAATCAATCTGGAAAGTCTCATTCTTGATGGAAGGACCGATTGTATATGTATTATCTATGATTGGCATTGTACACATATTATTCAAAAAAGACTTGAAAGTGTTCTTCTTGATTATTGGAGGTTTCTTATTCATACTTAGTCGCCATATATTGTTCCCAAAACCATCCTGGCCCATACATTTTATCTATAATTTTTATCCAATCTGGACAATTCTTGTTGCACTTTCAGCAGCATATATATTTTATTGGGTTTTAAAAGATAAGAATATAAGATGGATCGGAATGACCATACTAATTGTTTCACTTTTGATACAAATAATTAAATTAGGGATTTTCTTCTCCATGCTCGGCCCTGCGATCACGACTGATGAAGTCTCAGCGATCGAATATCTAAAAGAGAATCTTGGCGATGAGAGCATCCTCTTCTATAACAATATCGACGAGTTCGGCTGGCGCGCTTTCATCTGGGTGCCTGTCCTTTCAGAACCAAAAGCATCTCTGCAGACAAGAGACATAGATATCTTCAGAGATAATATAGCAGATTATGATCTTCTTTACATCGGCGATAACACCAAGCTCGATAAAGATGAAAACGAACTGCTCTCTGACAAGACAAAGGTCTATGAGAAAGGACATGTCACGATATACAAATAATGATCGTTCACTTCGCGGCTAGCATATCGACCATGGTCTTTGCGCATTCTTCCATGGAATCAAGCGAATGAAGCCCATTCGTATCGAGATATATCTTCCCTATATCCTCGTTCGTGCCGATCATACGCACGACTATCGGTATCTTCATGCTATGTGAATCACGGTAGCCGACAATGCCTCTCGCGATCTCGTCGCACCTGGTTATGCCACCGAAGATATTGATCAGAAGCCCTTTTGGATCTTTTCTCAGGACGATATCCATCGCTTTCTTCATCCGTTCGACAGATGCTCCGCCCCCGACATCGAGAAAATTTGCGCATCGCCCGCCGAAATGATCGACCACATCAAGTGTCGCCATGACAAGGCCTGCGCCGTTCCCGATTATCGCGATATCGCCATCTAGCTCCACATAAGATAGTCCTGATTCCGCTGCCTCTTTCTCAAGTTCTGTCTTCTGACTTGATGGTCTTAGATCCTCATGACGGAACAGAGAATTATCATCGATTATTACTTTTGCGTCTGCCGCGACAAGCCTGTCGTTCGCAAGCACGAGCGGATTTATCTCGACAAGCTCACAATCAAGATCTTTCATTATGGAGAACATGGATATAGCAATCGGCTGGATGAAAAGACTTTCAGTGATCTCTTTAAGTTCTTCTGCAGTATGGAATCCGAACTTGTGGATCTTCTCAGGGTCATCTTGTGAAAGCTCTTCGATGTTGACCCCGCCTTCATCAGAGAAGATGAGTGTGATGTTTCGCTCGCTACGGTTCACAGTAAGGGATAGAAACATCTCCTTTTGGATATTCAACTTCTCTTCGACAAGCACTTCATCTACTTTCAGCCCTTTTATGTCCATGCCAAACAATCCAGATGCGATCTGATGGATATCGTCACGATTCGCGGGTTTTATACCGCCGGCCTTTCCCCTGCCGCCGACAAGCACCTGGGCCTTCAGAACGACATCCTGCATGTCACCAATGCCTGCCAGCGCTTCATCTGGCGTCTTTGCAAGGTATCCCTTCGGGACCGGGATGGAATATCTTCTGAGTATCTCTTTTCCCTGATGCTCTTTTAGTTTCATGACATCATCAATTGGTCTCTTGCTTTTTATTTGTTGTGATTGGCAAAAGTGTTGTGAAAGTTTTGTCTTGCACAGTCTGTTATATGCTGAATGTTAGCCCACACCCCACACCCCACAAGTCCAAAATATTTATAATCTAGATGATATTTCCATGATAAAGCACAAGGGGGGTTATGTATGGTCAAATCAAATCTGTTCTACAGCGATCTTATAGACAAATATGGTGCAAAACATTACAAAAAATACGACGTCACATTCGCAAAAGGCCGTGGAGCATTGGTCTGGGATGCTGAAGGCAAGGAATATATCGACATGCTATCGTGCTATTCATCAGTGAGCCAGGGACATTGCAACAAAAATATCAGAAAGGCTTCTAGAAGACAAGGAAAGACACTCACACTTGTATCAGGAGCTGTTTACAACACAGAAGTCGGTCTTCTGTTAAAAAAAGTATGCGAACTAAGCGGCATGGAAGCGGCTCTTTTGAAGAACGGCGGTGTCGAAGCAGTAGAACTTGCGATAAAGGCAATGAGAGCGAACGGATACAAAAGAGGCATCGAACCAGACAAGGCAGAGATAATCGTAGCTGACAATAATTTCCATGGCAGGACGACGACAGTGATCAGTTTCTCAAGCGATGATGTGTCAAAAGACGGTTTTGGGCCATTGACACAGGGATTTCGGTCGGTCCCATACAACGACCTGTCAGCGCTTGAATCTGCTATCAACGAAAACACAGCAGGCGTACTTCTAGAACCTATACAGGGCGAAGCGGGAGTCGTGATGCCAGAGGAAGGATATCTTAAAGGAGCAAGAGAGCTCTGCACAGAAAAAGGGATCATCCTAACACTTGATGAGATACAGACCGGGCTTGGAAGGACAGGGAAGATGTTCGCTTTTGAGCATTATGACGTGAGACCAGACATCACCATCATGGGAAAAGCCCTTGGCGGCGGTTACTATCCGATATCAGGTATCGCCACATCAAGAGATATCATGGACAATGCGTTCGTCCCGGGAAGCGATGGCAGCACACATGGAGAGAACCCGCTCGCTGGCGCAGTCGGTCTTGCAGCGATACATGAACTTGAGAGAAAATGGTTCTCAACAGGAAGGAATCTTATAGAGAATTCCGCTTACCTTGGCGATTATTTCATGCGCTCATTAGAAGAGATCGCAAGCTCGCTCGTCTCAGAAATACGAGGCAAAGGTCTTCTCATCGGGATGGAATTTGGCGATCCGATCGCAAGAGATGTGTCTAAGAGACTCATAAAAGAAGGCATATTCGCAAAAGATTCACACAAGTACACCATCAGATTCGCGCCGCCGCTTATGATACCGATGAAACTTGTGAATCGTGCGCTTTCAAAGATCGAGAAAGTGCTGAAAGAGTTCTGATTTTTTAACTTCTTTTTTTTACGAAAGTTTTAAATATCTATCCCTCGAGAGACAGCATTGATATGGTCGGGGCGCACATAGGTTCTGTAGCAGGGAAGAAACTTAAGTATGAGTTGGATACTCTTACGCGTCACGCTGTTGTCCTTGGCACGACTGGTTCTGGAAAGACCGTTATGGGAAAAGTGCTTATAGAAGAAGCGCTAGCATCAGGTATCTCTGTGATAGCCATCGATCCAAAAGGCGACCTTGGCGGACTCGCTGTCACTAGTGATGATTTCGATTTCAGGCCGTTCGTCTCTGGTGGAAAAAAGAGCGCTGAGAAAGCCGCGAATCTCTATTCGGATGCTGTGAAGAATCAGGAGATAGACAAAAACCTGATCAAGAAGCTTGCGAAAGTGGATTCAAAGATATACACGCCTAAATCAAATGCGGGCCTGTCGATATCGCTCATGCCTGATCTTTCCGCGCCGAAAGGATTCTCGAAACTATCATCAGATGATCCGACGATAATAGCCGATTTTGTCGAGCCGGTGAGCGCGTCCATCGTCCAGCTTGCGGGGATAAAGGGTGGCAATGCAGAGAAGATGCAATCATTCTTGTCATCACTTCTCATCAACAGCTGGAACGCCGGATCAGATCTTGATATCGAGGGACTGATAAAGCAGGTCATCGAACCACCAATTGAGACTATCGGATCCCTGCCATTAGATGATTTCATAAACGAGAAAGAGCGAAAGAAGCTCGCCGCTTCATTGAATCTCATATTATCTTCACCTGCAAAACAGGCATGGAAAAAAGGAGAACGCATGAACATGGACTCGATGCTATCAAGTTCGAGATTATCTGTCATCGATCTTCGCTTCGCGATCAATATGGAAGAGAAACAGTTCGTTGTCGAACAGATACTTTCAGAGTTATATAAGTTCCTGATACGAAAAGGTGGCTCTCAAAGACTCAAGTATATACTCTATATCGATGAGCTCGCTGGACTTCTTCCTCCACCGCCGGCAAATCCACCGACAAAGAAACTGCTTGAGTTGCTCATCAGGCAAGCACGAGCGTTCGGACTCGGGATAATAGTCGCGACGCAGAACCCGGGCGATATAGATTACAGGATATTTGGAAATATCGGGACAAGGTTCATCGGACGGCTGAGGACAGAAAGAGATATAGAGAAAGTCGCGACAGCGATGGATCTTCTTCCGTCAAGATTGAAGACTGACATCTCAACGTTTAGTGTCGGCGATTTCATGTATCATAACGCCGTCAAGAATTCTGCGCGGATCATGAAGGCGAGATGGCTGCTCACTTATCACGCGGGGCCACTGAAAGAGAATGAGATCGGGTGGGTGAACGATCCATCGAAACGACCAGCTATGGATGGAAAGCTGACACTAAAGACTAAGACAGAGAAGATCACATCTGTCAAGAATAAAACGAGAAAAGCACAAAAGAAAAAGACGATCAGCGCAAGAACATTACTTCAGGCAGAGCCTAAAGCGAGAAAGAGACCGAAAAAAGCAGCGGTAATGAAGAGGCCGACATCCAAGACAAAAACAACGCTCTCTCCGATCATCAAAGTTGTCAAAAGATATTCAGACAAGGTGCAATTGAAATCCTCGACCACGCCATGCACAGAATATGTCCCGCATCTTCGGATCGTCATCGAACCAAAACCTATCCGTCATCTGGCGTTGCAAATGCAAGGACCATTTGTATTCGATCTTACTGGAAAGGTCTTTCCTGTGGGAAATTACCTTAAACAGATATCATGGAGCACATATGTAGACGGCAGTATAACCATAGCAAAACACAGACGAAACATAAAAGCGACTTATGATTTTGCGCTGAAAGAAGCACGCCAGTCATTACGATCAAAGATATTCAAGAGCACTATATTGTCCTTCCAAAGCTTCGAAAGAGATGAAGTCGAGCAGAAGAACCACACATATCTCACTGCCGAATGGCTAAGGCCGCGCATCCGTCAACTCGAAGACAAGGAGAACAAGGAGATAAAAGCCCAGAACACCATGATGAAGAAGAACAAGGACAAGATAGGCAAGCTTAGTTTCAGGAAAAATTCGGATAAAGCCAAAAGGATATTGAAACGAGTCTTCACAAAGAAAAAGGTCGCGAAAGTGACTATAGAGATGAAGACGATTGCAAGACGGATAAAACAGTTCCAAAAAGAAAATTATCTTATCAAAAAGCGTATAAAAAAGATCAAGGAATTATATGGAAAAAGACGACAGGCGCTACGTGATCAAGCGTTCCTCAGATCACATTCCAGCGTGAGGCAAAGATCGTACAACCCAAAAAGAGATGATCTTATCGTCCATACAACAATACTTCTTGTGCCTAAAAGAGGAAGCGAGATCTGATCCCCCTAGAGACCCATATAATCCATACCTAAATCTTATATACCTGCCACCCATGAAGATACCCGGTGGTCTGAAAAGATGGCAAGACTTAACATATCAAGGACTATGTCCACACAGCATCCAGATAATGTCAATAATCCTTTCTTTGCAGATTCTCCCATAATCGGTGGAGACGACGAGATAAAAGAGGCATTCTATGCGTTCTCGCATCTCCAGTCAAAAGAGCAACTATGGGATATCGAAGGAAAAGAAGTCGATAACTATGTCGTCAAGAAACTTCTTTCCAGATATGAACCATATTTCTCAAAGAATCGTCTCGGAAAAGATATCTTCCTGACCGTTCGTGTGCCAAATCCTGATGAAGAGAAAAATGAATCCAAGATAATGCTTGAAGCGCTTGAGTCCATCCCAAGAAGCTTCGACATATCAAAAGCAGTCTATGGCGATGACGTGGCTCCGATCTTTGAGATCGCTGTGCCCATGATAAGCAACGCAAAGCAAGTCACGCGTGTGCATAAATTCTATAATGAACATATAATCGGAAGAGCGAAGAAAAGCCTCCTTCCAGGCGACATATCTATCGGAGAATGGTTTGGCGGGTTCTATCCAGAGAACATATCTGTGATACCTCTCATCGAAGACATCGAACATATACTCGAAGCGCACAACATCGTCAGAAAACATCTTGAGAATATCAAGACACCTGAATATCAACGTGTCTGGCTCGCAAGAAGCGATCCGGCTCTCAACTATGGTTCCATAGCAGCAGTGCTCGCGAACAAGATAGCGGCGCAGAACTTGCATCACCTAAGTGATAATATATCAGTTGAACTTCCTACGATACTCGGTTGCGGTTCAGCGCCATTCAGGGGAAATTTCAAGCCGACAAATGCCATTTCGAATGGTCTCAAAGGATTTCCAAGCATCCAGACATTCACGATACAATCAGCATACAAATATGATTATCCAGAAAAAGAGGTGAGGACAAGCATAGAAGAACTAAACGACACAAAAAGAGGGAGACCGACACAGATAGATGAAGCGCAGGCAAAAGCGATCATAACAAAGACATCGCTGCTTTACAAGAAGCAAGTGGCACTCCTTGCGCCGTTGATAAATAAATTTTCAGTCCACATACCGAAGAGAAGAAAAAGAAAACTACACATCGGACTCTTCGGTTATTCACGCGCATCAGACGGAGTGAAGCTCCCACGAGCGATCACATTCTGCGCAGTCCTCTATTCACTCGGCCTGCCCCCTGAACTTCTTGGCCTCTCGACAGCATCGGAGAAAGAGCTTGATTTCATAAGGGATGTCTCGCCTAGTTTCAATCAGGACATGACAGATTCACTTCAATTCCTGAACCGCGAGAATCTTTCGTTCTTTCCTCCTGAGATTGTCAAAGACATCGAGAGACTGACCGCACAGTTCGATCCATCGATCGACCGCGCTCATCAGAAGATCACATCAATCATACTCGAAGATTACAAGAAGAATAACACAGTAGCATTGTCAGAAAATATATCAAGAGCGGCGTCTATCAGAGGTTTTCTTGGTTAGGCGAATCATTTCCCTTGCTGTATCTTTTTCCGGATAAGGTCAGTGACCAGCTCAATCTTCTCCTGATCTCCGTCAGAATTATATTGAGCTTCTGCTGCAGGCTCTTTTGTCGATGCCTTCTTTTGCATAAGCCCTACAAAGCTTTTGAACTGATTCCTATTGTTCTCGCTTACCATGCCTACCATATAGCACATTCAAATATATAAATTTAATGATACACTTCGCAGACATATGCATTTCGGTTTTCCCTGATTGTCACATTCACAGAAATATCGGCACATTTGGCATTATAGTGCGCATAGCGTTCGAATCATCGAGAATCTCCCTGCAGATGGAATTATATCCAGCTATCGATGTATTGTTCTTGTTGTACCCTATCTTCGCCATTATATTGACAAAATCAGGGTTCTTCTTGCTTACGGTGACAAGCGATCTGTGATATCCCAATTTAAGGATATCCCTAAGCCTTTCCTGATTTAGCAGTTTATCCTCTTCATCTATATGCTGGACAATCAAAGAATCCTCCGCTTTTGGCAGATAAAGACTGAGATTATCTATTGCCATGGCTTCCTGTTTCTGCCGGAATTTCACCTTCAGAGCAGCATCCAAAGCATCTGGAGCGAATCTTTGCTTTGTCTGGACCATGAGCTTATCTACTTTTCTCTTTGTATAGAAATCAAATAGGTCTTGATACAGCCGATCTTTATCACTTTTTGATCCATCATAGATCGCTTTGTATTCTTTGAGCGCAGATGATGTATTTATCATCTCTTTTGGGTCGTGGTTCGATATCCTGTCGATTATCTTTATCAGGATAGTCAATCGATCAAGCTCTTCTGTCTTCTTCCGTATCCGGAATATCCCATCCATATAATCGATGTAACGCCCTTTAAGATGGGTCACACGATCTACGATTGTGCATGTATGCTTCCCTTTCCTGCCTGCCTTCTTTAGAAGCGATGCAAGCGTCTTCTTGCCTTTCGCATTGCCATCCACTATTATGCCTTTCACATCTTCTATAGTATCATGAAGCCAGCATGCCGCAAGACCAGTCTCTTTGAATGAAGAATCCAAAAGAACATAATCCGCTGCTTTGAAGACCTGCTCTGGATGGGTGATATATGGCTGACCATTCTCCCTTATTTGCCCAGCATGGAGCTTCGCTGCGAGCGCTTTTGCATATTCGACAAAATCATCTCCGTCTTTGAATGCTTGCACCATGAGTCCAGACATCGTATCTCAAGGGTTATAGGCTCTCTTTTTATTATTAACGGTCATGAAATGACTATTTTTCGGGCGCTGTCCAGAAAGTCACACAATCAGATGATTCCAAACAATCTGTCATAAAAAGGAATGGCAACTTCGCAAAGCGAAGTTGAATTTTCTGAAAGCAAATTCAGAGGTTCAGGATGGATTTCTGGGGATAATCTCAATGAACCTGAACAGTACCAATTTTCCGAAGGATTTATATATTATTAATACTTTTTTAATAAATATATAAAATATTAATTTCGCCAACAAACGCCAAACAAACCACATAGAAGCATACAATGGTGGAGGTACGGAAGATTATAAAATTGGGAGACTCGACGCTATGCGTCTCTCTCCCAAAATTTTGGACAGAACAATTCCATCTTTCTAAAGGCGATCATCTGAATATCGATGCAGATTCTTCTGGAAACATCATATTGACACCGACATCCGGTACATTAGAACCAGAAAAGAAAATTATGAAAATAGATATCGACAATATGACTAAGAATGAATTATATGGCTCGATAAATAGATCTTACATAGACGGAGCATATGAGATCATCTTTGAAGGGGATACCAAACAAAAGGTCAGAGACATAAGAGATATCCTCACTTGGTTTGTCTCGCTTGAATTAGTGAAATCATCAAAAGACCACATGGTCTCACGAGTCTTTCTTGACAATTCAGAGATATCGATAATGAACCTCACAAAAGAGATCGATACGATCCTGGCAAACCTATTTTCACGGGCAACCGATTCTTTCAAGACAGATGATGTATCACCTGATGCCTTTCAAAGCACAATCGAAGTGAAAAAACTAGCAAAACTCGCGTTCAGATCAATAAATTGGCAGGTCAAGAATTATCATTCTCTTAGAAAAAAAGAGTATTCTATACAGCAATTGACCATCATCTGGCAGCTTATCGAGAACCAGTTACAGATAGCTGAATCTTTAGATGTGCTTGGGACTGAACTGATTGATTCAGCATCTTTTAGGAAAACAAAAAATAAAGATAAAAAAAGACTCTTAGAACATCTTATGCTTCTTGGGACAATCTTCAAACGATCCACCGACCGAGATAGTGGTCTGCACAAAGATATTGAATCACTTGATCAGGAACTTGCTTTAGATCCAGAAGTTGCACAGGATCAGACCATATGCCATTTTTTTGACAATTATAGGAGTATCTTAAAAATTATACGGCGCATGATGGAACAGACTATGCTTCTTTGAATCATTCGGGTTGGATGACCTTCAGGCTGACTTTAATGAATTCTTCCAAAGTACTTGACGCTACAAATATTTTGCCTTTGTAATGTCCGATCGCTGCACCAGCATCCACACTGAATACCCAGATAGTCCTGATATCCTGATTGTTGTCCACGATCAGGTTTGAGTTTGCAAGCTTGATGATCTTAGATATCTCGCCATCGAGCGATACCTTGAGGAATTGCTGCTGCCCAGTATAGTTCTTGAATTCGATTGCGGTCTGGAATGATTCACCCAGATGGATCATTCCAGATATGAAAGTTGGCAAGATCTGGAACTTACTTTTTTTCTTTGCGTTCATGTATGAGAATCCAGTCATGATGACTGCAAGCAGCAGTATGATGAGCAAAGGAAATCTCGCATAAAAGAGAAAGCCCTTTTTGCGCAGCACAAAGAACTGTACTGTATCGGCCCGGATGATAGAACCACTTTCTGTCGTGTAATATGCCTCTGCTTTGATAAGATATCTCTTCGGCTCAGTGTTTTCGGTAGTCTTTAGCGATTTGCTCGCTTTATGGATGCCTGAAAAAGTCTCGACTTCTGAATATTCAAACAGGCTTAGGTTTGTGAATGGATCAAATATCCTTATCATTGTCAGCACATCTGATTCCACTGCGACAGGACCGACCACATAATCGATTATGCCTTCCTGGCCGACAAAGACACTTTCCGCAGTGATAGCTATACTAAATGGATTGTCGGTTGCCAGTAAATTTATCTTGATATTCGCTGACACTTTTTTTCCGTTCGATTCAAATACCAGGGTACCAGTATAAGTCCCAGGATTCATAGTATTTGGCGCAGCGATTGCGAATTTGAGCTGTTTTTTCCCAAATCCTTTTATTATGAATGATTCTTCATTTAATATGACAAAATTCTTAGCATCGCCAGTCACGCTCACCTTTACATCCATCGCATCTTTGTTCGTGCTCAAGAGATTGATAGAATCGACAAGATATTCACCTTGCAACATGGTATATTCAAGATTCTGCCGATCAAACAAGATATCTGCGTATTGTGTCTTTGTGAAATTGGGCAGTTCGATAAAAAAATTATCATCGTCTAAAAAGAATTGATCTTCGACGTTGCCATCAGCCTCATCCTCTCGTCTCTCGATATCGATCGATGTCCCACTTCCTCCACCGCCACCGCCGCCAGGCTCATTCGCTGAACAATCGAGTTGGATACCATCGCAATCGTCGTCTATCCCGTTCCCACATATCTCGATCATACCTGGATTTATCAGATCAGAATAATCATTGCAGTCCGTTCCGGTTGGACATTGCACATCATCAAAATAACCATCTCCATCCCTATCAGCGCAAGCGACAGTCAGGTTCACTGTCGCAGTACCCTGATTTGATGTAGAAGCGAATCCAGTCACATCATCGATATAGTGAGTCCTATATGTGAAGAAAGACATCATCACTACATATATCCCAAATATCAATCCGAAAATGTTCCTGTTCAATCTATCTTTCCCTCATCTCAATTTGTGTGCGATCATCCACAAGACACCATCATACTTCCCATACGACGTATTTTTGGGGACATTAGCTGCGATTGTCAGGTTGATCTTTTCACCAGGCATTAGCTGAAAATTATTCTTGGAATAACTCATCCAATCAGCCATCTCACCAGTCGCACGAAATTCGATCACATGCGGTTTTTCATCACCATCGATCGTTATCTCACGTATACCGCCTGAACCAGGTGGGACAGTGCCAAAATATAAGGCGTCTGTATCGACATTAAGTCCATATATACCATCGACCGTTATGTGCATGTCCATTTTCCGTGTCGAATCTATCGACATACCAGACATCATGACAAAAGTCAATGCCGAAATGACCACACTCACACCTGCGATCAGCAATAGAGCATATTTCAATCTCATTTTTTCATCAATTCCTCAAGACGGTCCAATGAACCTTCGACATCAGATGACACAACCGTATTTGGTTGCGTCTGTTGAATATGTTGCGTCTGTTGTGCCGGTTGAATCTGCTGCGTTGCATTAATCTGTGACACTTGTTGTATCTGCTGTGTCTGTTGTATCTGTTGTATCGGTTGTGTCTGCTGAATCGGTTGGTCCAATGGATAGATATTAGATTGCATTGTCGGTTTTTCATAGGTCGATCTCTTCAGATCATCATCCCTTTTCCTTGACATGAGCAGGAATATGAACAGGTTGACGAGAAGGACGATCATGATCAACAATAACAGATTTGTGCCAGTGAAAAGGCCATACACCAACGTGTTCAGTCTTGGTCCATCACTCACTTTTTCACCATCCAACGTGAACTTCACTATCTTCTCGACTGTTTTCGACGCATAATGGACTACGATATGAGCAGTATATTCACCTGCAGTGAGATACCCTGAATCCAAGTAAGCCTTCAATGTGGCTTTGCCACGTGGACCTATATTTTCGGAGGTAGATTTCGATTGTCCGACATTGAATCCAGTAGAATTCGAGAAATCAATTTGTGCAAATACATTGCTTATCTCAGCGTTCCATAATGACTGAAGAGCGATATCAAACATGACGACGTCTCTATGGGATGTATTGACCAAGACATCATTGATCTTGATTATCAAGTCACCAACTAAGAACATCCCCTTGCTTGTCGCAGGGTTATCTCCACCATATTCGATCTCTGCGACAGCAGTATAAAACGAAGGCAATGCGTTTTCAGTCTCCCAATACCCGTATAATTGCCCTTCACCGCCGCTTGCAAGTGAAGTCACGCCAGTAGAGACAGTCAATACCAGATTACCGCTGGCATCCAATATCTTGATCTTGCCAGAGATATCTTTAAGATAATCTGTCCCATAATTTTTCGCGTCAAGCACGAAATAGACAATCTCACCGGCATTGACATTCTCGATCGGCCGGAATGCGGCTTCAAGATATTTTCCGGGCCGTGGCAATTTAAGATTCACAATCATCCCGATCGCGGCATATGCGCCAGTTGTCCCTTTTGCCTTGAACTCTTCTGCAGGTGGCAGGAGTTCAATGCGTATATCACCGTTCATGCTTGTCTTTGAACCAAATTCTTCTGGAACCTTTATTGTATAACGAATCGTCGTGCCTGGACCTCCAGCAGGCAATTTGACAGAATCCTGTTCGAATTCGACCCATTCCGCGAAATCACCATATGCGGCGATCTTGGCTACACTGGCATAAGGCTCCGCATAGATTATTGTTGTTGAGTCTCTGATTGTATCTCCTGGTTTCATGAAATAGCTCTTCTTGACAGGTGTTATACCGATAGAAGATCCAGCATATGCCACAGAGACACAAATAATCAAGAGAACTATGATTATTGGAACTTGATATCCCCAATTCCTCATACCTATATAATTCTAGTTAATCTTATTTAAACTTTACTCCAGACAAAGAAACCGCGTCGAGCCTTAAGACCTTCATCTATCAGATTCTGGAGGCATCTCATCACTTCGTGATTCATATGCAAAAGCTGTCCCGACCCTTGATCTGACTGAACTTGGGTCATTTCTGCTGGCATCTCGGCAGAAATATCTACTGCCAAAGACTGATCCTGAAATTCCATTGGTCTCCCAACAAAGATATGTATCTTGCTTGGAAAAGGTATCCAATTGACTGTCAGAGGAACAACTTTCACCAGGCCCCATATCTTCAAAGCCAATGCCGCTGAACTGTATCTTTCGCTCAGTTTACCAAGACCGAATTTAGCGATCGGATCAAAGATGTCTTTTACTTCAGCCAAAGTGAGATGTGTCTCTTCTGCACCTATGATCGCGATAGGTATTATCGGCTTCTTCGCAGCAAGAGATACCCGTAGATACCCGTAGTTACCATTTGCGAAACCACCGACAGGTCGGACTTCATACCGATGATAGAAAGGTTTACATGCATCTTTGATACCGCCAGGGAATGTCATCAGAAGATTATCTTTAAGCAATAAATCTGTCGCGATGTCTCTATCAGCGACAACACCGCCAAGGGTCTTGACCAGATCAGAGGATTCAAATAATCTATGGGCCATCCCATAGCAGGTCCTGCCAATCGATTCATAGATTTTCATGGCAAGACTCAGCCCATCCCACGGAAGCACATTGGAGTGATTCGCGACAAGAACAGCACCACCACTTTTTGGGATGTTCTCAACGCCATGTATCTCGGGCCGGAAATACAGTTTTCCAAGCTTGTAATAAAAAGTCTTCTCAAGCTCTCCATACCATTTTGAAAGATCATCTTCAGTCAAAAAAGACGCATCGATCTTTGATTTATAACCTGTGCCTTTGAACATCTCAAAGAAGAACTGGTTACGTATATCCAATGTCAAAGATAAACCCTGCAGAAGATCGTCCAGAAAATCATTTTTATCATTATGACCATCTTTCAGAGAATCCAGGAATCTATCCAAATATGCCATCTGACATTTTGGATTATACGCTTATTTAAATAAATTATCAAAAAAAATAAAAAATCTGATCTAACCAAGCATCTCAGTTAGGATGCCGTCAAACACTGAGAATGGCAATGCTCCGCTCAGTATCATATCATCCACAAAGAAGGCCGGAGTCCCTGATACGCCATATTCGACACCATCTTGGAAATCAGCCTTCACTTCTGAAGCGGAATCTCCATTGTCAAGACAGGAATCGAATTTCGATGTGTCTAATCCAAGATCTTTCGCATAACCTTTCAATGAAGGCACATCAAGATTCTTCTGGTTGCTAAAAAGCGTTTCATGCATCTCCCAGTATTTGCCCTGATCGCCCGCGCATTCTGCCGCTTCTGCCGCTTTCTGAGCATCCTGGTGGAAGCTTAGTGGAAAATCACGGAAGACATATCGTACTTTTCCAGTATCGATATATTTGGCCTTTATCTGTGGAAATGTCTCAGTAGAATATTTTCCGCAATATGGACATTCATAATCCGCAAATTCAATTATTGTTATCTTGGCACTGCTGCTCCCTAAGACAGCATCATCATCCACTTCAGGCATCTCAATTAGCTTTACACCGACACCAGATGCTGGATTCAGAAGATATTTACCGTCTTTTGTTATGAAAGCATCTTTGACAAGATTGAAATTAGTCGCCTTTGCGAGATTAGGTCCAAATACATATGCAGGGATGCTTTTCAATCCGAACTCAGATATCAATGCTTTTCCTTCTGCAGAATCGTATTGCACTTCTGTGACCTTAGAGCTCATGAAAAACTTGTCCTTTGTCACTGCGATAACTCTAGAAGTATCACAGTAGATGCAATCATCATCAGTAATCACAGTCATTGCTATTGGCGCATCGTTTGTGCTATCTCCGATCTCTGGTTCACCTGCTGTCTCGGCATCTGCCCCAGCTGACACATCTTTGCCTTCCAAGATAGCATCGATTATAGATTTGAAATTCTCATAAGGCTGAGCCCCGACAATCGAATTTCCATTTATGAAGAATGCCGGTGTTCCGCTGACACCATACTTCTGGCCATCAGCCATATCTTTGGCAATCTCTGCTGCATTCTTACCAGAATCAAGGCATGAATCGAATGTCGCAGTATCAAGACCCAGTGATTTAGCATATCCCTTTAGATCACTGACTGAAAGCGCGCCTTGATTGCTGAACAACTTGTCATGCATCTCCCAGTATTTGCCCTGGTCGCCTGCACACTCTGCTGCCTCTGCAGCTTTCTCCGCATACTGATGGAAACCAAGCGGGAAATCACGGAACACTATCTTGACTTTTCCAGATTTCACATAATTCGTCTTGATCTTCGCGACAGCGTCATTTGCGGCCCTTCCACAATAAGGACATTCGAAATCACTGAATTCGATTATTGTTATAGGAGCATTTGGATCGCCAAGAACCGCGTCATCATCCATCATCTCGATGTTTTTAGCCACCACTTCGGCAGGGATGTTATAATTGCCGGCTGACGCAGTTGAACTTCCAAGGCTTGTCCCGACTGATGTGGATGAGGTTATATCCTGCTTGTTCCCACCGAAGATGAGACCAATAAGGACGAAGACGATTATCACAGATGCTGCGATGCTGAGCGCGCATTTCCAAGGTGATAGAGCAGATTTCTTCACTGCCTGCACTGGTCTCTTGGTCTCGTGTGTTGTCTTCTTCTGAGAATCATTTTTTTTCACACTTTTCTGTTTAGTAGACCTCTTTTTGGTAGAAACTCTTTTTTTCTTTGACATGACTAAGTCACCCCCATATTATAATGATAGAATAAAAAAACCGTCAAGCATAATATATAAATTTATGGCTTTTTCATGTGCAAGATGACTGTTTTCCCACCCATATATGGACGAAGCACTTTTGGTATAGTGACAGTCCCATCCTGATTCTGATAGTTCTCAAGTATCGCAACAAGAACTCTTGAGGTGGCTATCGCGGTATTATTCAATGTGTGGAGCACTCTTTTGTCTCCACCTTCTTTTCCGCATTTTATATTTAGACGTCTTGCTTGATAATCTGTGCAATTTGATGCTGAGCATGCCTCTTTATATCCGTTCTGCCTTGGCATCCAGACTTCAAGATCATATTTTTTAGCGGCTACTATGCCAAGATCACCTGTGCAGATGTTGACGATCCGATATGGAAGCTCAAGCGCCTTGAACAGGTCTTCTGAATTAGCAAGTATCTCTTCATGCAATCGCCAGGAATCTTCTGGTCGACATAAGATAATCTGCTCCACTTTGTTGAATTGATGAGTCCTAAACAGGCCTTTTGTATCGATCCCCCTGCTACCCACTTCTTTTCTGAAACACATGCTATATCCGACAAGCTTGATGGGCAGTTCCGTTTCATCGATAGTCTCATCCATATATTGCGCCACAAGAGGATGTTCGCTTGTCGCAATCATGTATCTGTCCTCTCCTTCGATTTTATACATCACATTCTCGAAATCAGAGAGATCTGTGACGCCTTCGTATGGCTTTCGTTCCATCATGAGAGGTGGTTCTGTGAACAAGTATCCTCTCGCAGCCATGAAATCAATCGTGAAACGAAGAAGTGATTGGTTCAGGAACGCAAGGTCGCCTTTTAGGAAATAGAAACCATGACCTGCGATCTTTGTCGCACGCTCGAAGTCCCCTGCACCCAGGTCTTCGATAAGCTGGACGTGATTCTTGAGCTGGAAATCAGGCGCACGCGGTGCGCCCTCTTTTCTTATCTCCTGATTCTCTGAGTCATCTTTCCCATACGGCACAGATTCATGCATGAGATTTGGTATCCGTTTTAAAAGAACATCGATCTCAGCTTTCAGAGTCGCGACTCTCTCTTCTTCAACCTTGACTTTGTCTGGAAGTTCCTGCATCTCTTTGACTTTGTCCTTGATGTCTTTTCCTTCTTTCTTCATCGCAGCAATTTCTCGTGTGATCTTGTTCCTTTCCTGCTGCAACAGCTGAAGCTTATATTTTGAGTCACGCCATTCTGCGTCTTTTTTGAAAAGTCCATCAACTAAAGCGAGTTTCTCTGGATCTTTTCTTCTTGCTAGATTCTCTTTGACCATATCTGGTTTTTCTCTTATGAGATTTATATCAAGCATTTTATCACCATATATCCTTGTTTTTGGTTATTGGTGTCTAGTTGTCTGGGATTACATAAAAAGGTTACGGGAGAAAATCCGGTCGGCAGGTAATACCAGTTAAATACGATACTTTGACCCTTTTTTGACCAGTGACTAAATAAGATTTATTAATCGGCATGTATTACCTGGGCCATGGGTTCCGACAAACGGAAAAAAGCGTCCATCATCTCATCGACACATTGGGACAGGGAATGGTATAGGACTTTTGAAGAATTCCAAAAAAAACTTTCTGAAGAATTCTTTCCAGAACTTATCGACCTTCTGGAAAACACTGATTATCGATGTTTCACTCTTGATGGACAGACGATCATGCTTGAGGATTATCTTGATAGCATCCAAGATGAACCCAAAAAAGACCAGCAGAGAAGACGCCTGACTGATCTTGTGACAACAGGAAAGATCGAGGTCGGTCCGTTCTATGTGCAGCCAGATTCACTCCTCATAAGCGGAGAGTCGAATATAAAGAACCTTGAGCTTGGGATGGCGCAGGCAAAGAAATGGGGACAGACAGGAGATTTTTCGGGCTATGTCCCCGATTCATTCGGACATCATTCCCAGATGGCACAGATCCTCGATGGATTTGGGATAGACTCTTTTATCTTCTGGAGAGGCATCGAAGACTCTGATACCAGAAAAAGCGAGTTTCGGCTGAGATCTCCAGATGGGACAGAGGTGCTTGGTATATATCTTCCAGGAGGATATGGTAATCTTGGCAAGCTCAGATCAAAGATACAGAAGATGCGATATCTCAAAGACATGACACGATTCATAGAAAACAGATCACATTCAGACAATCTTCTTCTCATCGAAGGTAGCGATCATATGATGCCATGGCAAGGACTACCAGGATTCCTGAAGAAAGCAAAGAAGAGGATCAAGGATCATGATATCGAGCACATATTGCTTAAGGATTATGTCAAGGCTGTGAAGGACGATATAGATCTCACTGAGCTATCCATCCACGAGGGAGAACTGCGATCAGAAGATAGAAGAAGCCTGCTCCGCGGAACTTCATCGACTAGGATGTACCTAAAACAGAGACAGCGAGAGCTTGAGACTCTCCTTGAACGACAATGTGGGCCGGTAGCTGCATTTGTGAACTCTCTCCGATTCGATCCAGAGATATATCTCGAATACATGGACCTCTGGAAAAAACTTGCGAAGAACTTCCCACATGACAGCATCTGCGGATGCAGCATCGACAATGTGCATCAAGAGATGATGGATAGGTATACAAACTGCGAATGGGATGCAAGTATATTACTGAAGTATTCAACAGCAACCATAGCCTCAAAGATAGACACGATCTGGTTTGAGAGAAAAACTGAAGGCATAACGGTATTCAACACCCTTTCATTCAAAAGAGATAGTGTCGTCAATTGCGAGACATTCTCACATGAAAGCGGTGAAGGGATATATGCGATTGATGATGAAGGAAACGAATCTCCCGTGAAAGCGACGAGAAAAGGCATCAGTTTTTTTGCTAAAAATATACCGGCAAATGGTTATAAGACTTACAGAATAAAAAAAGCCACAGCAAAATCAGATTCATGCATCTGCGGAAAAGATTTTATCGAAAACAAGAATCTACGCATCTCTATGAACAATGATGGGACATTCGACCTTGAAGATAAGATGAGTGGAACAACATTCTCTTCCTTGCATAGATTAGAAGACCGTGGAGAAGCAGGTGATGAATACGACCACTCCACTCCAAAAAAAGACCTAGTGGTGAATCCGAGATCTGCCACCTGGAATGTTATGAAAAATAAAGATTATGAATCGATAACTATCGAATATCTTATCGAAATCCCAAAAGCTTTGTCTTTATCCAAAAGATCACGATCAAAAAAGACAATCGAACATATTGTGAAAACAACATTGAAATTATATGAAGGTTCAAAAAGGCTCGATATAACGACAAAAATGAAGAATGAAGCAAAAGACCATTGGCTCAGAGTTGTCTTTCCATCCGGAAGCCCAGCGTATTGCTCTTATGCCCATATGCCGTTCGATATTGTGGAACGATCCACAGACTTTCCAGAAGATTGGCACAATCCGACAAATTGCTTTGAACAACAGCTGTTCTGCAAGGTGAATGATCTTGTTGTCTTGAACAAAGGCCTGCCAGAATATGAAGCGACAGAGAGTGGCGATATAAAACTCACATTGCTTAGATGCACAGACAGGCTTTCAAGACCATTGAAAAATATAAGGCCAGGAAATGGTCATGCTGGACCATGGAAATATACACCAAAAGGTCAATGCCTTTTCGACCATGTGTTCGAATATTCATTATACCCGGACAGTAAACATGATATGGCTCGGGTTATGGAACAGGCGCTTGATTTTACGACGGCATTGATCGCGACGCCTGTGCAAAGACATGAAGGTCATCTGGCTTCGAAAGGATCATATTTTGATTGCACATATGGAAATCTTGTACAGAGCACTATGGAACCATTGGAAGATTCCAGGGGATTTCGGATACGTCTTTTCAATCCCGAAGATAGACCAAATGAATTCTATCTGCCAGACAATATCCTCGGGATGAGATGCGACATCAACGTCGTCGATCTGAAAGGGACCATCAAAGAGAAATACACAAAGAGACATACCATTAGACCAAAAGAGATCACCACAGTAGAATATCGGATCATCAAAGAGACAGACAAAGAATAAGATTAGGATCTGGGCATAACGCCAGCATCTTCTCCCTATCTTGTTCGCTTGTGACACCAGGAAAATCTCCTTCTTTTCCGAGCATGGCTACGATGATTTGAAAATGTAGATGAGGGGGCCAGTTACCATTCTCGGGATAATTACCTATATGACCAATGACCTGGTTCTTTGATATTGATTGTCCTTTGCTAAGACCATTTAATGACTCCCGACTAAGATGACCATAAAGTGTGAAAAATGTGGTTCCATCCAATTCATGCTGTAATATGATAGTCGGGCCATAATCACCGTCAGCCGCATTGTCATTGAAGCTGTGGACTTTTCCGTCGAGAGGAGCGAACACATCATTCCCTGCCGACACCCATAAATCTATCCCAAGATGTATCGTGCGCCTGTTCTCGCCGCAGAACACATCGCTATGATCATAGATCGTCCTGTCTTCATCATATTTTCCTATGGCGAATGCAGAACTGGTCTCAGCAATCTTGGCGAGGATGAATCTTTCAAATGCCTTAGGATCAGACAGATCGACATCTTTTAGAGTCCTATTTCCAGCAGTAAGATCCAGGATAGTGAACGGCAAATTGCGATCCAGACAAATCACATTGCCAAAAGCCATCTTATTTTTCTCAAGCACAGCGGTAACTGACATCATCTTACCTCATGTTATGTACCACACATTTAAATTTTCATATGGTCCGGATTCATCTATTTCATGATCTCCAGAAAGCAGGCATTGCTTCATCAGGCGGCCAGCATAAGAGAAACCCATATTGTGAAACGAACGATTGATCGGAAGATGACATGCCCTAGCCTCTGCGTAGATAAGATCCGTATCATTATAGATCTCATCCACGAGTACCATCGTGGCCATGGTGACAAGTCCCCTCCCTCTATGATCTCTCCTTGTCGCCATCTCTGATAATTCACAGATCCTGAAATCTCCACGTTCTGTTGGAACAACACCTATCTCTGCCACAGCTGTCGAGACAATCTGGTCATCAGATAGTGATCTCACCCCATAGACCACTGAATTTGAGATCATATCACTTATCGCTGCCCGATCAAGAGTCGTCGTATATGTCTCGAAAGCCTCAGCATATAATCTTTCAAGTGAACAGAAATCATCAGGAGTTATCTTAGAGATATCGAGCCGCTCGATGATATACTCCGAACTGCCGCCCCTTTGTTCTCTTTGTAAACCACACCTCGCTTGGATGACCAGATGGTCTTCTGCTTCAAGAGTCTTTGGATCTTCGATCCTATCCCAGACATTGAATCCTATGAAAACAAGATCAATGCCTGCAAATCTTCCAGTAAGCGGAATGATGGCTTCTCTATGATTATTATAATCCAAATCACCCTTACAGAAGAACCTTGCTGTCATCCGGGTCGCATGATTGGATTCCATCATGATAATTCCTTTATCCACAAATAAATCTATTGATCCTTTATCTGAATGGATATCTGTCGAGAAGAACTTCACACGTTCGTTTCTCTCATCATGATACATCTCACCGATCCTCCCCAGACTTGGATTCTCATATACATTTTGTGTATTTATCATATCACACCTCGCTTTCGTAAGAAAAGGAAATGCTTAAATAGTATTATAACTTAATGTAAAATAATTCACAAATAAAAAATAAAATGTAAAATGGTGACAGTAGCTCGTATTGTAGAGAAGATAATAAAGAACAAGCCGTTCGTGCAGGAAGCCCTTTCAAAGGGCATAATCAACAATGCCGCGCTTGCTGAGAGTATAATGCCTATCGTCGAAAGAGAGTTCAATGGAGCAGTCAAATTCTCTGCTGTCAATATGGCATTGAGACGCCTGTCTGAGAAGCTTGGCAAAACACTCGCACAGACCGCTCATTTCACAGATGTATCAGATATATCCATAAGATCAGACCTAGTAGAAATCACGTTCTATAAAATCGAAAATATCCAGAAGAAGATACAAAAGCTCTATGATGTCGTCGATATCAATTCCGGCGATCTTCTTACAATCACCCAAGGACTAAATGAGCTAATGATTATCACAAACAAAAGACATCAAAAAGAAGTACTCACACTTTTCCAGATATCAAACGTCAAAAAAATAATAGAAGGCCTTGCGAGCATAACTATCAATATCCCGCTAGAATCATCAGAGACGATCGGACTGTTCTATATCGTCACAAGAGCGCTCAACTGGGAGAATATAAATATCGTCGATGTCGTCTCGACTCTCACCGAGATGACATTCATAATAAAAGAGAAAGATACTGGACACGCATTTGAGACATTGAAGGATCTTATCAAAGAGAACGGTTAGGATCTAGTGGATTTATCTTCTCTTTTAGCTTCTGAATATCATGCCTGTTCTCTTTTGCCTTCCTTGCTTCATCCCTTGTGAGCCCATCATGATCCACGATCTCTATCCTATATCTTCCAAGCGTCACAAGATATGAGAAGATGAATGTGAAAGACGCAGCAAAAGTCAACACTACAAGTTCAGTGTAGAACAGCCAGTCATTTGGTTCTCCTATGAGGAGTGTGTGATCATTTGAAAGAAGCATCCTCCAGAAAAGAAATGCCATTACTTCGACCACTGTGAAAAGTATACCGATATATATCCAGAAGATTATTTTCATGCTTCGTTCCATTCTCGTATCTCCTCTTCGTCTTCATCGATCTTATCTTTCTCTTTCTTGAGATGCACCTTGTAGACAAAACGATAGAATATCCCGATCCCAAGCAGAAGCAACCCGACTATCGATAGGGCCCTGATCCCATTGTTCAATCTGAATTCATTCGCAAAAAAGAGGACTATCGCAGTCATGGAAAAACCAAAACCGAGCCATAGAAGCAAAGTATCGACTAACTTGTCTTCTGTCTCCTCGATATCATAGACATATTCTTCTTCGATGACCTCTTTCTCTTTCTCTATAAGTCTATGCTCTCTTTTTTCCTTTTCGTCTTCCTGCTCAGCAGTCAATAGTTTTCGATCTATGCTTTTATCGAATCCTTCCTCAAGCGTCCCTTCTTCTTTTCCCATATTTGGAAAACCTTCTCATCTGCAGAATGCTTTGAGCATCCGGCCATTGCAATAATCATCACAGCAGAACTTGAAGTTATATTCTGTCCTGACATCCATGTCCGACAATATTATGTTTATGTTTTTTCCCTTATCTTCGTCTATCATTATACCTTTCACCATATCCCCATTAATCCATAGTTTGCAATAAGAGAATGAATAGGTCTCATTGATCCAGATGACGGATGTCACATTCAGTTTAGTGAAACTTGTGTTCTTACAATCGGGAGTCATGTTGACCGGCACATCATATCCGACCTCTTTTATCTGGAAACTGGTGAACTGAAGAACACCACTATCTACCCCATAATTGTCAGTTATCGCTCTTGTGCTCTCTCTTGTGCCATGACCGACCATGAATACGCTCAGCACAATAATCACATTGACAAATATGATCGCCACACAGATGCCGCCTATAGCAAATCCGATAGGCAGCATCGCTTTCTTTCGCATATCGATACCTAACGGAGCTTCTATTAATAAAAATATTGTTCCTGATAGAAACATTTTTATAGCTTTTTGTTGTATAATGATTGATATAGTTGAAACTCGAGATATTTGGGGGTAAAGATGTTACAGAACCAAAAGATAAAAGAAGAGATAGCAATAGTATTAGATTACCTTGCTAATGGTTACCCTCTCGATAAAAGACCGATGCATAAGAAGACACCAATCGTCCAGGCTATCGGCACCGAAAGATTTGCGCTTCTTGAACTAGTGCCAAAAAGAGAAATCTCATTGCAGCCAGCTGACGAAGTATATATCGGCGATGGCAAACGAGACAAAATCCATCACATAATCGGCAGACTTCCTTTGAGCAAATTGACTAATTCTGCAAGAAAGGAGATGGAATACATAATAAATGAACTTATAGTGAAAAAAGAGAAGATCTTTGTGGATTTTTTCAATAAGGCACAGCCACTCACCACTCGTATGCATCAGATCGAGCTTCTACCAGGCATAGGCAAAAAGCACATGTGGGACATCATCGGAGCCAGAGACGAACATGAATTCGAAAGCTTTGATGATATAAAGAAACGAGTCAAACTGATATCTGATCCGCAGAAGCTGATCTTCAGAAGGATCCTCCTTGAGATCGAGGGAAAAGACAAGAGAAAGCTTTTCACTGAATGATTCTAACCCTTGTAACTATAACATTCGCTCTCCATCAGACCTGTCTCTGCAGCATCGAGTATATCATCATAAGTGACACATGTCCAAGTCTCATTCAGGTTGATTTTTGTCTGATATCTGTCTCGCATCATAAGAAGTTCATGGGGATAATATTCGAGTCGTTTCATGGCATTCGTCCCGCCATAGACACCTTCTAACCTATATTCGATGATGTAATAATCATCATTAGGATTATAGTCGAAATATTTCGCGAGTATCTCCAATTCGATCTTATCATTTATCTCTTTATACCATACATTCGATCCAAGGAATAATATGAATTTTCCATCGACTGTCTTTGTCCTTGGTTCAGCGGATTTTATCTTTGTCTGGATGAATTTGAACAAAGTATCCTGATTGATCACGAGCCTTTGCTTGTAGATATTATCCTTTGTCTCCTCATCAGCACATGAAGAGAGCGTCACTGCAGAGAAGATCAGTATAAATACAAATAACATAGCAGAGACGGAATTAATTTTAGACATAGAAATAATCTAGCTTTATCTGCTTATTAAAGATGTCGAAAAAAAGTCAAAAAAAAGGCTTTTAATGCAGCCTGCCTTTGTTCGCGTTCACTGAAGGACGTACTTTCTCTGCGCCCTTGCCTTTATTTTGAAGGCCCCTAGATCTCCTTCCAGCAGCAGTCAGTCCACGGAAGACTCTTCCGGTCTGATTGCCTTGGCTGACCCAGGATAGATTCTTATCGCTCTTTATCCTTGGATGATCGCCATCGACAAGTATGATTTCATACCATTTTGAAGTCGCGTTCTCACCGACCCAGTAACTGTTCAGGACCTCGCAGTTCGTGTATTTCCGTGCGGATCTTTCTTCAGCTATCCTCTGATAGTTCTTCGCGACTATCTTCTTACGTCTTGCGTGCTTAGAACGTCTGCCGCCGCTTGGTTTTGGTCTCATCCTTGCGCTTCTGCCGACTTTCTGTCTTACTACAAAGATACCCTGTTTAGCCTTGTATCCAAGTGCTCTTGCACGATCAAGCCTAGTCGGTCGCTCTATCCTGACTGTAGAATCCTCTTTGTTCCAAATAGAGACCCTTTTTGTATAATCCTGCTTCAGGTTCGCTCTTGGTTTTTTCCAAAGTTTACGTACATATTGGTACATTCCCATTTTTACTTCCTCTGCCCTTTGATTTTGGATTCAGGATGCCTTTGGGTGCATTTTCCCACATCTCCTACGGGCTGTAGTGCATGGAAAGGGGGTTCATTTATAAACTTTACTGTAATATCGGGATGAATATTGCGATATCTGGATCAATGGGATGCCCGGAACAAACAATATATCTAAAATACCCATATATTTATATGTGATGAACAAACACCTAAAAACCTAACTTGGAGGTTAATAAAAATGAGCAAAGAAAAAGAATGTGGATGCCACTGCTGTGATGACGAACCGATGAGCACAGAAGATATTGCAAATCATGCTGATGACAAAGTAGATGCTTTGATCCAGCTGCTTCTGAAAAAGAAAGTTATCACTGAAGATGAGTATGACAAAGAGTTCAAGAGTCTATTTGAAGACGAAGAATAGATTCAATTTTTAAATTTCTTCGGATAATGCGGGCAATCTTTGCATTCAGGATTTTCCCAATCTGGAATTTCTGGACATTCTGGGAACTGCTGAGTGCAGCCGCTCCTCTTGAAGACTTCAAGCCTTTCGTCCAGAAGCTCTTCAGGGGATTTCTTCTCTTTTGGCTTTCCCTTACTTTTGACTATATTCACTGGTATTCTTGCCATATAAATGACAAAATGCATTTCTTTTATAAGTGTTTGTTATTTAAGTGGAAAAACATATCTATTTACAAGATGAGAATGCCTTGTCATTCCTTCGCTGGCTTGTCTTTCTTCTCCTTCTTGTCATCTTTCTTGAACTTCTCTTTCAATACTTCTTTGATATCATCCCAGCTCTTGCCGAACATGATGTCACATAGCTCTTTGAAATCAGATACAGCGTACACTTTGAAATGTCCATCGCTAAATGCAGACACCACGTCTTCATCAAGCATGAGATTCTCTATGTTGCTCTTTGGCATCGCGACGCCATAGAACCCTTCCTCGCCTTTGTCGGTGAAATCCTTGCTCGCTCTTTTGCAGACTTCGTAGAATCCCTCTATCTTTTTGTTAGCGCCGCCGATAGGCATGGCATTGCCAAAAGAGTCAGACGATCCTGTGACTGCTATGTTCTGTCGGATTGGGAGTTCAGAGATTGCTGATATCACTGCGGTCAGCTGGCTCAATGTCGCACTGTCTCCATCGATGCTTGAATTGCCCTGCGCTCTTCCGATGACGACGGTGTATGGGAGCTTAAGATCCATGTCAGACAGTTCACCCTTGAGTATATGCTCAAGGAGCTTCACGCTCTTGTTGTAACTATTCTTGCTAAAGCTGCTGTCTTTCTCCAGATTTCTTATGCTGCTCCCCGATTCGAGCTTCCGAGCCACATATCTTTTTGGAAAGCCGAAATCTCCTGCGACCATGAGCACGTTGATCTGCCCTACAGCCCATCCGGATGTATCGACACGTTCCAATCCTCGTTCAATGCGCCCCATGAGATATTGCTCGTAATCATCATCGAATGACTTCTGCAGTCTGATGGCTTTCCTGATATGTTCGCGTGCTACAGAATCAGAACCCTCACGTCTTGCTTCTCTAGCTGAAAGAAGGATCAGTCTTTGGTATGACTTCTCATCAGTGCTTATATTGAGCTTGCTTTGCTGAGATCTAAGGCCCTCTTCGATGAGAGCTTCTATCCCGCTCTTCGAAAGTATAAGGCCTTTCTTTTCTGCAAAATACTGGAAGCGTCCTGCTAATCCCATCAAGATATCATGGTTTGTCGCATCCGCATCTTGCTTGAATAATACCTCGCACCCGAAAAGCGAAGCGAAATCAGGGTCGGACATGCTGAGCCGATTGAAATCGTATTGGTCGCCGACAAGCATCAGCCTGACATCTGCCTCGAGATCATCCGATCTTGTCCTTGGTTGCACAGCCTGTCTCTGATTCATGCGACCATCCGGATCTATATGCCCATAGCCATCCTTCACAGTCCTGACTATCTCAGGTATGAGTGATGGACATTTGCATAGGAGCTTATATGCGTCGAGCATCAGGATGTTCTTGTTTGCTCTGAAGATCGCGCCTGCCTCATAGTAAGAATGGCTGTCGCTTCCGTTCTTTGCAGCAAGCTTTTTTCCAAAGATATTCTCATAGTCATATTCGTCTGGGATCACGACACTTGTAGATGATCCTTCGACTACAACAGCAGCATCATATTTCTTGCATGTCCTCTGGTGTATCTCTTCCTCATCGACAAATCCAGCCTGACCGGAATCAGAGACAAAGAATTTTGTGTCGCCGCCGCCAGACATGATTGTCGGGATATCTTTAGGCAGCTCTTCTTTTATCTTTTGAAGATAAGCCGTGAAAAGCTCCTTGTCTTCATCAGAAACGTCATCGACATGATTCATTTTGAGAAAATCTTCAAAATGTTTTCCGACAATGCTCGTTGCAAGCGCTTCAGGCTTTTGGTCTGAGCTATGGACCGATCCTACGAATTCTTCCATGATCTTCTCAAAGATTTCATTATAATCGCCTACGAATCTGTCGCCTTTCCCTTGCTTGAAGTGATAGCATTCTGAATCCACATCAGCAGTCATAGAGAAAGCATGGACAAGCACCTGATCAGGAGCGGAATTTGGTTCTATGAGATCACCGATGTAATCAACGAGTGGATCATCATCTTTTATCTCCCGGCCATAGACAAAGCAATGGTAACCATCATCCTTGAACTCTGCCATATCTTTGAAAAGCTCAAGACCTTCGATCGCACGTTTCTGCCCGGGGAATAGTGTGGCACATCCATCACATCGATCATCAAGAACTATTGTCTTCCTAAGCTCTTTGAGCGGAACTTCATATTTTTCAAGTAATTCTATCATACTCAAATGGACCCTCCTCCAATAGAACAGGTATGATCACAGATTTTATAAGGCTTTCGACAATGATCAAAACGTAGGTCCGGGTCTATTAGTCATCTTCGTCAAAGCTTTCGCATATTGGCAATATCCGCAATCATCCGCTGGCTTTGGCATATCTCCCTCGAGCACAGAGACCGCTTCATTGAAGATCTTCGCTGCTTTCTTTGGATTGGTATCCAGCTTCATCAGGTCAGATGCGAAGACAATGTTCCCATCAGAGAATATTTTGGGATGCAGAAGCAGGATATACGCAGTGCCGCTTGACTTCATGCCGTTCTTTCTCAGCATCAGATCATAGCAATCCATCTGGGATTGATAATAATGGGAGATGTCTTCTTTTGCAGGGAAACCTCTTGTCTTGAAATCGAATACCGCGAACTTGCCTTCATCATCCACCAGAAGATCATCGATCGCGCCGAAGAGCACATGGCCGTCGCTGCTTTTACATTGTATGCCCTGGCGATTGTTGCGCCATCGGTCCATTTTTTTTCTATCCGGATATAATCTGAACATCCCTTCAAGCTCTTTAAGCTCGATAGGCAATGTGCCATCCTCTCTATGCTTGTCGAAATACTTTTTTGCGACCATATCGATTCCGTTCGGAAGGCTTGGAAAAAGACCCCGCGGCCTGTAGAAAGATCTCTTTTTCTGGAGCCAGAAACATCTTTGGCATTCTTTGAATACATTCAATGCCGATGGAGATAATCGATATGCCATGTCGATTTTTGGTTATTTCGAGGAGATATATAATATCTTCGTCTCTTAGAGACCAACGTCATGCCATGCGATCATCCCGCCTGCGAGATTGAAGACACTGGAAAAACCAAGACGTCTCATAAGCGCCATCGCTCTAGCTGATCGCCTGCCGCTCCTGCAATAGACCAGATACTTGTTCTCTTTTGGCAATTTTTTCAGCCGGTCAGTGAAATCGCATTCGTGGATGCTTATATTGATGGCACCATTGATATGATCCTCTGAGAATTCCGTTGTCGTCCTGACATCTATAGCCACAGCACCATCTTTATCGAGAAGCAGCATTGCTCTCTTTGGATCCAGATCGATGAACGCTTTCATATGATTGACCAGAATAACCAGCCTTATTATTTTTTTCGCAAGTTTCGACAGATTATTTCCCAAAAGTTAGCAAAATTTTATATAATAGAGATATTCCTTAGAATCAGGCAAATCTGGTGCTCTAAGCAAGTGAATTATATGATCGAAGAATATCAAGAAGCCGTCCAGGAGCTCAAAAGAGCTGATCATTCTATTTTCGCGACTTTGAAATACACAAGGACTATGGATGTGCTTCTAAACGTCGTCGAAAGACTTGTCAAAAGCATAGGTCTTTCCATGAAAGCCTGCCTCATAGTAGCAAAATCTGAAGGGAAACTAGAAGAGATTCCAGAAAACTCAAAAGGCAGAGAGATCCTTTTCCGTGAGCTGTTCCCGGATTATTCGAGCTATGCAGACATATACAGCAAACTAAAAAAAGTCATAGCCAGCGGAGACTATCAGGTCACAGAGGAATTTCGGAAGAATCTGACGATAAAGACACGCATCGACGGCTGCCCATACGACCTCAATGTAGAGATGGTGCATGATTACTACAAGCAGATCAGGGAATTTGTGAAAGAGATCAGACCATTGATCGACACGCTGGACGACTAAATCCATTTCTTCTTCTTGAAATAGAAGAGCATCAGCGCGGAGAGAAGTGCCATGAAGCCAAGCACCGCAAAGTATCCATATTTCCATTGAAGTTCAGGCATGTATTTGAAGTTCATGCCATAGATGCTTCCGACCACTGTCAGCGGCATCATGATTGTCGCGATTATCGTAAGCATCCTCATTATATCGTTCATCTTGTTCGACACAAGAGACATGTATGTGTTCAAAGTCCCTGAAAGCTCTTCTTTTAGTCCGTCGACAAGATCAGCGATCCTTACTGAATTGTCATGGACATCCCTAAAATACATCCTCGCGTCGCGTGAGATAAACGGAGTCTCTTTCTTCGTGAGCAGGATCAATTTGTCTTTCTGATTGAACACTGTCCTCTTCATGTGCGATATCTTGTCTTTCATGTTATCAAGACGAGCAAGGACATCCTTTGTCGGATCCTTGAAACATTGTCTGTCCAATTTCTCAGCTTCTTCATCAAGCTTGTCGATCACAGGGAAATAATTGTCGATCTCCATGTCGATTATGTGATGGAATAGGATATCCACACCTTTCTTCATCAAAGATTCTATGACTTCGATGTTATTGCCAAGATCTACAAGCCGCTTTGACTTTGTCGTCTTGCATGTGATGAGAAAATTATTTCCAAGCACCACATCTATCTCTACAAAACGGATATCATGATCCCACCTGATGCCATAAAGTGCAGAGAACAAATAATTATTCTCGAATACCTCCACTTTCACCCGCGTGTTATTTGTGAAGCAATCCTCAGTCGTTACTGGATGAAGACCGAATATCTTCTCGAGCAGCATGAACTCATGTTTTTCAGGTTTGATGACATCGAACCATAGTTTTTTTTTCTTCTTGATCGCATCGAGAATATTCTTCTCATTGAATTCTATTCTGTCAAGCCGTTTATTGCAGGTATAAAACTCGATCATGGTTATATTCCAGAAGAAAGACCTTTAAATACCTTGCTTTTCTGCATCTTACTTCTTTATTCGATTCAGAAGTTTTTCAGGTGGCACAGGGACACCCACTTTTTTTACCATTGGATCTTTCACAAGCCTCCAGAAATCCTGCTGCTTCAGACGGATGATGACATCAGTCTCTTCTGACGTCGTCCCATCTACGACCTGTCCACCATATTTATCCGCCAATATAATTGCATCGTCTTTGGTGACTGCATCTTGTAATCTAATAAGAACATCGACATTGCCATCATCTTTCAATGAATATCCTGGCATCCCATGCTTGATCACTGAATTTGCGATCTTATAATCCCACTGCTCCACTTCCATCTCAGAAGCGTATTGTATCACATTCGGCTTTCCCGGTTGTTTTATCGCGCCATCAGGATTGAAGAATAATGAACAACCTGGCATTATCAGCATGAAAGAGATCAAAATCCCGATCAGCACTCCTTTTTTCATCATATATAGCATTAGCTATCTGTGATTAATCACGCTTTTGGGCCTTTAAATACTTTATGCAGGATTCATAAGAAATATAAAACCCGCATATATCCCTGTCTACAATGATAATCGGACTGACTGGCCAGGAGGGGGTCGGGGTTAGGGAGACTGCGAAGATACTTGAGCAGATGAATTTCTTTTGTGTGTCTTTCACCGAGCTCCTTGGAGAGGAATTCTCAAAAAAGACCGCTGCGGCCAGCAAAGAGTCGATCGAGAAGGCAAAAGTGACCCTGAGTTCGACTTATGGATCGGGATTCCTTGCACGGCTTGCTGAGCAGCGTGTCAAAGATGGCGAGAATTTCGTATTCTACCCGATAACAGAGCCAGAAGAGGCGAAGCATCTCTTCAGGCGGGAAGATTTTTTGCTTGTGCAGGTGAAAGGGCAACACATGCCAGGCAGGCATATCGATCCGCGCAGACAGAAAGTCGGACAGATGGCACGGGTGTCGATCCATAATGACAGCGCGCACCTTAGAGAGAAAGTTGAACGGCTTGTCGCGGACTGGATGTTCAGATTGCAGGACAAGCGGCCAGACTGGGACCATTACTTCATGAATATCGCTGAGGCTGTCAAGTTACGATGCAGCTGCATGTCGGCAAAGAAGGGCGCAGTGATCGTCCGTGACAAGCAGATCATCTCTGCCGGCTATAATGGCACGCCTAAAGGCATCAGACACTGCACTGATGGCGGATGCATGCGATGCACTTCAAGACATATGGGCCGGATAAAGTCAGGCATCTATTCTGAACCTTGTGTGTGCGCACATGCTGAAGAGAATTCTATTGTGCAGGCAGCATACAATGGTGTATCTACCAAAGGCGCTACGATGTATACCACTTTCACGCCGTGTTCGAATTGCGCGAAGCTGATCATAAATGCAGGGATCGTACGGGTTGTCGCCCGTATCGAATATCCTGATGAGACCGGTCGCAGGCTGCTTCATGACGCAGGGATCAAGTTCAATGTGCTGAAGGATTAAACCAAACGTTTATATCTATAATAATTTCTTTTTGCTTGATGGAGAACAGATTTGTCGCTATCGTCGGCATGTGCGGCGCAGGGAAATCTATCGTCGCTGACAGGCTTGTTTTGGATGGATATGGTTTTTTTAGGTTCGGACAGATCGTGCTTGATATAGTGAAAGAAAGAGGGCTTGAACTGACTGAAGACAACGAGCGTTCTGTGAGAGAAGAGGTCAGGGCGGAGCATGGCATGGGCGCGATGGCGATACTTAATCTGCCAAAGATCAGATCATTGCTCGCGAAAGGCGATGTTGTGGGTGATGGGCTGTATAGCTGGACTGAATACAAGATACTGAAAAGTGAGTTCGGTGATCGCATGAGTGTCGTCGCGGTGCACGCAAGACCTGCGCTCCGTCATGAACGAATATCGAAGAGAGTGATGGGCTCTGATGACAAGGATCTCCGCAACAGGCCGTTCAGTGTGGAAGCAGCGAGGAAGAGAGATTTCGCCGAGATAGAGAACATCGAGAAGGGCGGGCCGATAGCGATGGCTGATTTCATGATAGAGAATCATGGCACGAAGGAAGAGTTCCGGGCGAAGATCGATGATGTGATCAGGGGATTGAAGGGTTGAGAGATATGTCGCATGAGATAACCAAAGAGAAGCTTGACAAGTATTTTGGCGTGACAAGAGAGGCGCTTGATAAGATCAGGGTCGCGGCGCCTGACAAGACGCACCTTATGAAGACTGCCGATGATTTTCTGGACATGGCACGTCGCTATTTCACTGACGCTGAGCATTTCCGCGACAAGGATGATTTTGTGAATGCTTTCGCCGCTCTCAATTATGCGCATGGGTGGCTTGATGCCGGGGCTCGTCTAGGGCTGTTTGATGTCGGTCATGATTCCAGATTGTTCACAGTGGATTAAGAATGATGTGGGACTGCGATCAGCTGCTCATACATCTTCTCGATTTTCGTGCGTGATCCGGATGTGAGACGGGGCTGGTTCTTTTGATCATCGACATATGTATATACTCTAAGGACAAGATTGATGAATCTCATCTGGACCTGGATATCCTGGCGCTCGTACTCTCTATGCATCCTTTCTATGACACTGTCGAGTATATCGCCGTCTCTTAGACCTATCGCTCTCTCAAGATCGCCTGAAAGATCATCATAGAATCTCTTCATAGTATCAGCCATCATTTCGGTGGTGTGTTTTTGCAGGAGTTTATAAGCCTACCGGTCATGCGGTCTCTGTAGAACGTGTTGTTGCATCAATGTGTTTTGGCAGTGCGCCGTCCTTTGGACCGCGCGATCTCTTTCTCTGCTTCTTTCCTTGCTTTGCCTGCGATACTCCCACCAATTCTCGCTGCTTTTTTACATTGTCTTGTCTTTTTTGTGATCTCTTCAGTGACAACTTCTGCGAACATCGTTATTATCAATTCCATGCTTGTCATGTGGTCTCTTAGATCCTCTTTCTTGAGTTTTCTCTGGGATTTTAGTTCTGAAAATGTCTTTCCAAAAGCCGCTTGGTAGATCTCATCAGTCAATAATGCAAAATTGTCGATTTTTTGCTTCTTCCATTGTCCAGTGAGCTGTTTTCTGGTCCCGATCGCTGCTAAGCGCTTTTCGGCCCATTCCAAAGAATACCCTTTGCTTAGATAATTTGTTATCCTTTTGATTGCTTTGCTTGGATCTTCTATCTCTTTTACTCTTTCATAGCCAACCCGTGCAAGCCATAGTTTGAATGGTTCTGCCTTCTTTGAAGGGATTGATTGAATGAGCCTGAAAGCGTTCTCTGTTGTGACACAGTCTGTTATGTATCTCTTGCCATCCGTTGATACTATTTTCAGTTGTACGATTTTTTCGTACAACTGAAACCCTTCTGACAGAAGTTTGATCTTCAAATCAGACCAATATCTACGTGGATTTGAACTATCCGTAAGGACTCTGACAATATCGACTACTGAGAAATACCACCTATCATTGTGCCATGTTCTTCTGATTCTTTGTCTCTTGAAGATTGCGATGTTCTTGTTCATGAGATGAGGATTTCTATGGTGCTTTATTAGTTCTATGTGGCCATGTCCAGTGGGTCTGTCGACGGAGAAATGCGGAAATGTTTTGGTTGTCTCGGAGATGTTTCGGTGTTATTTTTATAGAGATGTATTTTTTACACTGGACATCTGGGCAGTGCGCCGCCACTTATGTGACCGCGCTGATGCTTTCTCTCAATGTGTGGACGTACGCCGGGCGGCGGCGCACGTCATCTAACCAATCATCCACGCCAGTAATGACAATCCCCAGGCAAGTAGTCATACTATGAGAAAGATTCTATATGTCAGCCTAAGCCAATAAGCGAGAGTCTTATGTCGCTTGAAGAAGGAATAGATCTTCTTCATCACAATGATCTTGTCACCGCCACGGCGCCACCATATAGAGAAGATGATGAGCCCAATGATCAGGGCGCTCTTTCAGACTCTATCCGAGGCATTCCATCACGAAGTACGGTATGATGAAGAACACGAACGTCAGTATCTTGTATGTCATGAAGCTTGACATCATATGCGCTTTCATCTTATCTGCAGGCAGACCGAACATCTTGCCTGTGTTCTCTGCGATTATGCTTTCGATATCACTCCACGCAAATTCCCTCATGTCTATCCCAGTCAATTCTAAGGGCATCAATTTCAGGATCTGTCTGATAGACCAATCAAGCGTCCTTTTCCCAGGTTCGATATCGCTTCGATCATATTTCTTCACCAGAGTCTCGACAAGGCTTTGATCAAACCATCCAGGGATCACAAGTCCCTCAAGCCTCCACCGATCATAAGCCCATAGATCCCTTTCAATGAGTTATCATCATCCATGTGTATCACCAAGTATCATGAGGATATTTTGCGACTTTATAACTCTTTAAGCAGGCATATACCCTAAAAATCATCCATAATGCTTATATATCGCCCAGATATCCCAAACAAGCAAGATGAGGGATTTCACTAAAGAAGCAAAAGACCTTGATGGTTTACTATACACTGATTCAAACGAGGACATCAATTGGAACCTGGACGTGTTAGACATCCAGAAAGGAAACACTGTGATCGGCGTCACAGGAAGCGCGGACCTATTGCTTCTCGCATTGATGGATGATCCGGCAAAAGTCATCGGGTTCGACATCAACAAGGCCCAGACATATTATGCAGAGCTAAGGAAGAAAGCGATAGAGCTTCTGGAATATGATGATTACATGACGCTTTTTGGTTATGATGATGACAGGTCAAAGAGAGGAAGACTATTCGCTGAAGTCACAGTCAGATCAAATGACAAGTCAAAAGAGTTCTGGGACCAGGATAATCTTATCGACCTCTTCCTGGACGGTGCATGGAACAAAGGCGGCGCGACACGAAAAGATCATGATAATTGGCATCTTGCGATCGATGAGATCAAAGGATACCTTTCAGATGAAGAATTCAGGACAGCTCTTGGACTTTCTGGAACAGATGAAGAAAGAATAGAGATCTTTGACAGGATAAAAGAACATGACAATAAATACAAAGATCCAAGACACAAGAACAATTATCACTTCAGGTTCAATATCACAAAATATCCGGAAGGCATCGCGAACAATCCATTTGCGGTGAAATTCGCGGATGGTTTCGTCCCGCAAGACATGATTGTCCCGGCGATATCAAGAGATGCGTATCCAGTCATAAGATCAAGGCTTGACAGGATAAGTTTTGTGACTCATGACATGTTTGATTTCTTCAAGAACCACCAGCATGGATTCGACCGTGCATACCTCTCAAACATCGTAGATTATCTCACGATAAGCCAGCAAAGAGACCTGACCGACCTGATGCTTGAAAAGGGCAATGATGGCTGCAGAGTCCTCTATCTCTACCACTCTATCATCGCTGAGCAGAGAAAAGATGTGCTCGACCACGAATCATGGTCAGAAAGAGGCCTCATGCGGCTCATCAACCTAAAGACGCTCAAGAAAGAATTCATGGAAAAGAACGAAGGCTTCGCGAGATTCATGAAAGCAGAATTCGGGCAATTCAGAGAAGGAACTGAAGAGCCCATCCTTGATATAATCCAGGAGATGATAGATAAAGCCGAGCAGAGAGGCATCAAAGGCATCCTCACAGATGCAAAAGACAAGGTCGTCTCTGTCGACTACAAGCAGGCAGGCAAAGACGCCTATCAGAACACCAAAGAAGGCATCAGATCACTTGGCAGGAAGATCAAAGGATTTGATTACAAAGGATTTGGGAATAGATTGAAGGACAGACTCAAGGGCGCAAAAGAAAAAGTCGCAGACAAGATAAAAGAGACAAGGCAATTATCGTCAGATGAATACGTCCTTGTAGAGAATTCAGACAAGACGCTCGCGTTCTATTCTGACCTCAAACGAAACGTCGAAGCCATGGCAGGGCAGAGCACATGCGACAGGTATGATTATGTCATCCTGCAGAAAGTCAAGAGAGCTGGGCCGGTGTATGATATACCGAAGAAGTGAATCTGATCAGTGACATGCACACCACACAGCCCAGATCATGGTTTCAAAAAGCCTTTCACGTTCTCCATCGCGTCAGCATGGATCGCATATGCCATCGCAAGACGGACGCCCGGATCCATCGCAAGAGAATTACCATCGACAGTCATCTCTTTTTGGATGCCATACTTATCAGCGAGATCAGACAACGCGACTGGATCATGAAGAAGCGCTTCCAGATCATCAGTATCGTCTGGCCTGCCACCAGTCTCGACAGCAAGTGTCTCTTTGACATCATTCTCTTTTGAAGCATCGAAATATCTCTGCGCACCATCAAACAGTTTCTCTTGGATATAGTTCCATTCTTTACCCATCAGCACTTCGCATGCCTGCTGGATAGTATCGACAGCATATATCCTGAAATTATCTTTGTCTTCGACAAGCTCTTCACGAAGCTGTAGATGCTTGACATTCGAGCGAGGGATGACGACACCATATTCTCCGCCTTTTCCATAATGCTCCCCTTTCTTCCTGCATAGTTCGTAGAATCCCTCGACTTTATAGTTCACGCCGCCGATGGCCTGGGCATTCCCATATTGGTCTGCGGACCCAGTCACAGCGATGCTTTGTTTCACTTCCACACCAGATATCGCGGATATCAACGCGACAAGCTGGGCGATAGTCGCACTGTCACCATCAAGACCATTATATGATTGCTCAAATGATATAGACGCAGAAAGTTTCAGCGCAAGCTCTTTC
>Ga0066640_10000119_pt1 | contig 40221 bp, 49 predicted proteins | sample CryGeyCG2114_020_2_FD_59505 | JGI IMG/M metagenome (GOLD analysis project Ga0066640, IMG submission 59505) | Groundwater microbial communities from aquifer - Crystal Geyser CG11_big_fil_rev_8/21/14_0.20 | ecosystem: Environmental > Aquatic > Deep subsurface > Groundwater | place: USA: Utah... | reverse complement strand
CGTTAAAAATTCGATAACAATCAATTTTCTCATGTATTTATTTTACCAAATTTGCATTCTGGCGGAGGGGAAGGGATTCGAACCCTTGATGCCATTGCTGACATACAGTCGTTCCAGGACTGCCGTTTCAACCACTCACGCACCCCTCCTTATTTATAAGCTTCGCCTTGTTCGGTCGGCGCTAATTTCGCGCCTCCCTCACTGCGGCTGCGCGCTCGCGCCGTGCGCTCGCAATTTTTAAGCCTAATCAGATTATCACGAAAAAGCGCCGTGTACTTAAGACAACTTTGCTTATAACTATACTACTGCATTTGCCTTACGCGTGAGCGTTTTGAGGCACTTTGTGCAGAGTTTCATGCGCTTCATCTTTCCGGTATCGATATCTACAACCTTTTGAGACTGAAGATTCGGACGGAATGTACGCAGTGTCTTACGATTTGAGTGGCTGACAAGATTGCCTACTTGAGGACGCTTGCCGCAGCCATCACATATTTGAGCCATAACAAAGGAATTAAAGCCCCAAGAATGTAGTATAGGCAAGCCGAAAATGCAAGAGCAATAGCGGCGAGCGCACGGCTTATACCCTAGAATCGTAGCGGCTCATCAGGTATGCTTGGCTCAATGGATATTTTGATTATCGCAATCGGGGTCGCATTTGCAGTAACAGTGCACGAATTTATGCATGCCTGGACTGCCGACCGGCTTGGCGATCCCACGCCGCGCCAGCAGGGACGCATCACCCTTAATCCGCTGGCTCACTTTGACCTTTTTGGAACTTTGGCTCTGATTTTTTTCCGGTTCGGATGGGGGAAACCGGTGCAATTCAATCCAAACAATTTACGCTTCCCCCGACGTGACAGCGCGCTGATTGCACTTGCCGGCCCAATGACAAATCTGGTCACCGCATTTGTTTTGGCTGCACCGCTAAAGCTTATGTCGCAAAATATTACCGAAGCGAGCTCCGCTGCATTTGTCTTTTTGTTTCTCGTCCTTAAAGGAATTTCCGATATCAGCGTCATCCTTTTTTCACTCAATGTACTTCCGCTTCCTCCGTTCGATGGATCAAAAATTGTCGGGCTCATTATCCCGCACCGTTACGAGCGGCAATACAACAATTTTTTGTATCACGCGCCTAAGTACATTATCCTCTTTATACTTTTCGATATCTTTGTACTTAGCAACGTGTTTAAAATTTCTATTATTGGATTATTGGTTGGTACGGTTGCGCAGTGGGTCTTTGCGCTCGTCTCGCTCGGCGCATAAATAATTACACACAAAATCATCCAGTATAATCTTTTTTTGTGATTTTAGGAAATTGTTTTTTTCTTTAGAAATAAAGCAGAACACCTTACCTTTCTGTTGTAAGAAACGTCTTATTTTTTTCGCTATGCGTAAAGTTTGAATCAGAATTTTTTTCTGGCATTATGGTTCATACACACACTCTGTAGTGATCGTTTCTTCACTGCATTACGGACTCCGCCTTAAACTTTTCTAAGGGAGGTTAATATTTATCGCCGCGAAGCGTCGATTTGCAGCCCCCCACCTGGACACCTGGGACTCCGTAACTTTGAATAGCCGACACTGCGGAGTGTTTTATTTATAAGCGCATAAAGCTTTGCAATACTGTGCTAAAGCAATTAAGATGCGCCTGCGTATTTTAATTTGCTCCTTACAATTAGCTTTCAAGCCATCGTAGCTCAGTTGGTAGAGCGCATCCATGGTGAGTCGTAGACTCTTGCCCCTTATGGGAGAAATCTCATATTGAACCCGAATAACGGTTAAAGGCCTTTCATGAGGTTCAGACCGTAGCCCCGCCGCCAAGGTTGGGGCTCGAACGACTGACAAGGGCGGCTAACTCTCGCACTGCGAGATACGCCGAAGATACAGTCTAGCCCTCTTATATCGTGAAGTTTTAAAAAGAGGTGTAAACGAAGGATGAGGTCACCGGTTCAATCCCGGTCGATGGCTCCAGAAAAAAAATCTAAGCAGATTTGAGAGGACATTTTTTATCCCCATAGCTGCAAAATACACAACAATCATTTTCTTTTGCTTGTATTAGCTCTCCGCATTTTTTACATTTGTAAAATGGCACGCAGGAGTCGTTCGGTATTTCGGCTGTTTCTTTGGAGCCGCAGTGCGGGCATGTTAGGGCTGCTTGTGTTTTTTCCATTTTAAAAAGTTAAAACTTTATCGCACTCTTTTACTAGTTCGTACAGATCTTTCATCGTGCTCATAGGACAAGCCTCGGTTGATTCTTGTTCGCGCAATTTTAAGCACGTGCCGCAAGCCATAATTTTTGCCTTTTCAGCTTTCAAGAATTCGTCCGCTTGTTCACGAATATTAAATTTTTCCGAAGTGCCCGCTTCATATTCCACTCCTTCGCCGACAAGAAAAATTTCTACTTCATCGCCTTGTTTGATAGAAAAATTTGCCAGCCGGAAAGCATTCCAATTGGTTTCTGAATTGTTGGTTGAGATAATAATTCCTAATTTCATACCATTATTCTATACTTCTTCTGATGAAAAAACAGCGGCGAATTTTAGGAATTGTTTTGGGCTTGGCGGCACTTTCGTTGCTCATCTTTTTTGCAATGTCGCGCACTCCACTTCCACATAAAGCCGCGCCCGGCGGAATCTTTGTGGAGGAGTATATTCCCGACAATGCGATGCTGGTTGCACAACTGAATGACGGCCTGCCGCTGCAAGTTATGAACCAGCAAACGCGCGATGCGTTTGCGCCATTTGTGCTCCGAACTTTTTTAGGTGATGCAAGTGATACAGAAATTCAGCACTTGCAACAAGAGCTCATTGAGCAGCCGTATCTTACATATGTCATGCTGCCGGATGGGAAGAGTGCTTTCTTTTTTGCAATTCGCAGCGAGAGTGATTTTGAAGAGTTGCTGATTAAGATGGGGGAGCAGGATGGCGCAGCAATCCGCGAAGTATCGCGTAATCGCACAGTTGTTGAGCGCGCGGGAAAAACTCCGCAATACACCGGCCGTATTGAAAATATCGCTTTTGTTGGAAATTTTATTCCGGAGCGTACAGAAACATCTTTAAGTGAAAATAAAGAATTCCGTGTCGCACTACAAAAAATAGAGCTTACCAAGCAGCACAGCGGATATCTCTATTTTTCACAAGCATTTGAAGCGTTGCTTCCAGAATTTTTGCGCGGCAACACACAACATACAGTGATTGCACTTCAAGCGCGCGGTCAAAATCTTGTTGCCAACTTTGTTTCTCAATTTGAGAATATACCTAATGAAGATGTGGCCCCGAATTCCCGGCAAAATATTTCTGAGATTACAAGTCTTGCTTCGCATATTCCCGGCGCCACTGTACTTATTGCAGCTCAAAATACTCAGGCGCTGCTGTCACAGCTGCCCTTTGGACTGGGGCAGGAGAGCCTGGACAATTCAGAGACTCAGCAGAGTTTTTTTATCAACAAACCTTTTGCGCTTGTATTGGAGTCCGGCGAACAGGCAATCCCTGCTTTTGCACTTTTTGTTGAAGGCGCAGATTTTGCAGAAACAAAAGATTTTTATACCTCACTCCAGCGCCGTATTCGTTCATGGGTCAGCGCCGTGAATATTGTTTTTAAAGCGGCCGAAGACGCGCCCGTTATGGAAATTGCAGAAAGTGAACAGCCGTATCGCGACGGACTTCGCTTTTATCTGCACCGCATTCCGGAAGAGGTGAGTAGCATTCCGTTGCTGCGCGCACAGCAAGAGCCGGTCACATTTTGGTATGGTTTAAATTTTCGCAACCAGCTTTACTTCACTACGTCCACCACATTTTTTGAGCAGAGTAATGCGGACGCTTCCGCACCGCAAACCACATCGCTCTTAGATACTGTGCACCTCACCACACAAAATCCGGATCAGCTCTTTGTGCTCGATACAAAAGGATTGAGCAATTATATTAAGCGCCTGCAATTTTTTGCCGAAACACAAGAATCTATTTCGCCTGTCCAGCAGCGCGGCTTGCAGCTTATTACTGATGTCTTTGATGTAATGGACAGCATCATCGGCACAAGCATGATTGAAAATGATGCCGCTAAAGGAGAGATTATTTTTGCGTTCTAAAGCAATCTAATATCAATTTTTTTTCCTAAGGCGTGCGCAAGTGTTATCACTAATCCAAGTGAAAGATTTTGTTTGCCGTTTTCGATACGTGCAATAGCACTCTGTGAACTTTTAACTTTCTGTGCCAAAGTTTTTTGTGTCATTTTTTGAGTGCGCCGCAGGGTGGCGATCTTTTTTCCAAGCAGTATTGCTTCGTACGCTGCACGTGCACCGGGAGTTTTGAGTTCTTTTGCAAGATGTCCTTCCTTTGCGAATTTTCGAAGCCGTTTCACAGGTTGATTATATCATATATGATATAATTTAGACAAAATCTTGATTTTAATCATAAGACTGTGATAAAATACTAATAAGTTGTTATTTAGTAATTGATGTCCCGCACCGGCGGGATTTTTTTGTGCCCGCACCCAAAAACGGTGCTATACTTTTTGTATGAAAACAACTCCAATTAGACATTTTTTACGGTTTATTGATGAGGTTTCCCCGCCAAAAATAGCGCATGCCCATTGCGATATTCCATGTGGAGTGTATGAGCCAGATAGTGCCATGTGGGCGGTAGAGACAGTTGAAAAATTAACTCACAAACTACTTGAGCTTAAAGCGCCAGAGCCTGGCTCAGCCGAATATTTGGAGTATCTAAATACTGTTGCCCGTGCTGTTGCAGTAAAAGAAGAATATGCAGAAATTTGTAAGCGGCAAGTGCTTATTTTGTGGACCGATTACTTTAAATCCGAGCATCTTGAAAAGTGGCCCGATCTTCATGAGAAAGTTTGGATGGCAACGAAACAGTGTTCAGAGGTTAAGCGAACGGTGAGCGAAGAAGCTTGCGCAGAGTTGCGCAAGCGTGTTTCTGAAATTGCCGAGATTTTTAAGGCGACCAAGAATTAATATAACGCGTGTAATGTTTTCCCGATATATCATTCAGGGTGATAGTATGCTGCCGACCTTTCAAAGTGGTGCACGTGTTTTTGTGTATCGGTGGGGAGCGATTCGAAAAGGGGACATTGTAGTATTTCAAAAGAACGGACGTCTTTTAATTAAACGCGCAGTTCAGAAAGTAGGAGATCGATGGTGTCTGCGCGGAGACAACCTCAAAGAGAGTATCGAATACGATAATATCGACAGGGACGCAATCAAAGGTCGGGTACTCTTTTCGTACTAGAATACAACAATTTTATTGTTAGGCAATGGGCTGGACGTTGACTAAAAATTACATTTCAAGTAAATTGCGCTAACAAGTGACCAGGTCAGTCCGAAGAATAAATGGTCATTTTTATATAGTCATTTTCTATGGGATATCAACCAGGTCAAGACGACGACGATCCGCTACGGAAGCCTATTGGTAGCAAAGACGATATATACAACTTCTTCAGTGAGAGTTATAAGAAGCCGGAAGAAGTAGTAATTGGTATGGAAGTGGAACGCCACGGTATTCACCGCAGCAATCACGAGCCTATTACCTATTTAGAAAATAACGGTCTGCGCAAGATTCAAGATAAGCTTGTTGAAGAGCTTGGATGGGAAGTTGAAAAACAAGAAAATAAATTTATTACCTCTTTGCATCGCGGCGGTACCCGCTTAACATTAGAGACGAGTGAAGCCATGTCGGAATTATCGGGACGAACGCATCCTTCTATTCATGATTTGGCGCGCGAACTCCGCATGCATCAGAATGAGTTTTTTGAAATTTCAAAGATTTTTGATGTTGCATGGCTGGGTATTGGGTACGAGCCATTTGTTCCGGACGATAAGGTTCGTCTTATTAAGCTGCAGCGATACGAAGTTTTATATAACTATTTTAAGAAGCGAGGCGCGGTAAATCTTGAGTTCATGAAAAAGATGTGTTCGGTGCAGGCGAACATCGATTTTACGTCAGAAGATGATGCACAGAAAAAATTTCAAATTCTTTTGCGCTTGGCTCCATTTTTGGCCGCAATGTATGCGCACTCACCCTTAAAAGAAGGTAAGACAACGGGATTTGTAAGTTTGCGTACGCACTTGACCCGCCAAATGGACCGTCGCCGCTTTGGTTTACGCAAGGCCTTTTTGAGTCCAAATTTTGGATTTAAAGATTGGGCAGAGTTTTGTTTAAAGGTTCCAATGCTTGCAATTATTCGTGAAGGGAAGTGGATTCCCGCAAAGCGCATGACCTTTAATCAGTTTTTAAAATCGGGACTCGATGGCTATACCGCAACAATGGAAGATTGGCTTTTGCATTTGAGTTTTGTGTATACCGATGTGCGAATTAAAAAATATATCGAAGTGCGTGTATGCGACAGCTTGCCGCCAATGCTTATTCCTTCGATGCAGGCGATTGTTAAAGGATTTGTGTATCATAAAGATGGCGCCGCTGCGATGAAAAACTTAACTAAAAACTGGAGTTTCCGTGATTTTAATTTGGTCTATCACGATATTGCAAAACACGGACTTTACGCAGAGCGTCACAAGATGAAAATGCTGGATTACTGTAAAGAGATTATCAATATTGCCTCCGATAATTTGCGGGCTTTAGCAGTGAAAAATCAAAACGATGAAGACGAATCAATTCATCTGCAGCCGATAAAAGATTTTGTCTTTGTAAAAGAAAAATCACCAGGCCGATTTTTAGCAGAAAAATGGGATGGTGACTGGAAGCGCAATCCTGACCGGCTTGTTGAATGGTGCGCATTTGAGCCGACAAGTAAGTAGAACGGTCTGCGGCCACATACTTTTTTATGACTCCATTCAAGACCAAAAAGATGCTTCGCGAGCACTTGGTTACGCTCACCAAGGAGCTTATTCGCTTTCCCTCGCATGTTGATGAAATGCAAAAAAATACCGAGATTTTGGATTTTATTAAATCCTATTTCGAAAAAGATAAAGTTGTACTTCGCTCATATACATTTGCAGGATCACCGGCGCTCATCGTTACCTTTGAAGATACGAAGCACCCTAATGTTTTTTTTGTGGGCCATGCCGATGTAATTGCAACCGGAACGAATTTTACTGCCGAGGAGCGCGACGGTAAATTGTTTGGCACTGGCGCCATGGATATGAAGGGCGGATTGGCCTGCATGATGGCCGTTATGAAGCACTTTGCTACGCAAAAGGAGCGTCCGTCTTTAGGTTTAATGATCACTACTGATGAAGAAACCGGCGGATTTAATGGCGTTAAATCACTTTTGGATAACGAAGGGTTTCGTTGTAATTTTGCCGTAATCAATGAAGGCCGTGACGCCTACGACATCGTATTGCTGGAAAAGGGGCGTATCGATTTAAAGCTCATTAAGCGCGCAGAATCTGCACATAGTGCGTATCCATGGAGAACCGAAAATGCAATTGAGTCGCTAATGAAGTCTATTCTCGATATGCGTAAAGTGTTTCCGCGCGCTGCAAGCGAGTGGATGACCGTTGGTACGACCACAGTTTTTAAAGCCGGATCAGAGAGCGCCTCGAATGTAATTCCCGATAAAGCCGAGGCCATTTTTACCATGCGGCATACCGGAGATCCCAAATGGACTTCTGATGACGTAATAGATAAAGTTAAAAAACATTTGCCGGATGATATTGAGGTAAAGATTTTGCGGTGTGAAGGAGTTGCCCGTTCGGATGCTGATAATCCGTATGTACATGTGTTAAAGGACGTTGCCGAAAAAGTAGTCGGCAAAAAAATGAAGTATGGTGAGAATCACGGAGGATCAGATGCACGATTTTTTGGCGAGCAGAGAATTCCATTTGCGATTTTGGGGCCAACGGGACATGGGCACCACTCTCCCGATGAGTACGCAAATATCGACAGCTTTGTAACGCATGCTACGGTACTGCGCGACTTTATAAAAGCTGTTCCGAAAGAGATGCATACGCCCGTTGAAAAGTTACGATAATTTTTGACCCAACTGTATTATGTTCTTTGCAAAATATCTTATGCGATCTTTGGGATCATGCTGTCTCTTTTTGTTTTTATTGCAGCCCGAATCGGCATTTGCTTTGCGGTTAGATCAAGAGGAGGTGCGGACTATTTTAGATAATGTTGCGATTCATCTCGAAAAAATGCAGCTTACAAGCGGCCGGTATCAGTATGAATTTAATCCGTTTACCGGTGATTTTACTGATGATGACAATGTAGTACGTCAGGTTGGCACGCTGCAGTCTATGTCGGAGCTTTATAAAGTTTTTGAGGATGAAAAATATTTGGAGCGCCTAAAGAAAACTGCGGATTATTGGCTGGAGCAGTCGGTGCGTGATGTAACTCCCGATGGTCTTGTGCTCAGATACATTCCTAATGAAGTTCATGGTGACGAAGCAAAGACCGGAACAATGGCACTTTTTATTGTCGGTACACGTGTATTAAAAGAAGTTGGGGACCCATGGTGGTTGGCGCACGAGCAAGAGATGAGTGAGATAGAAAATGCAATTTTTTGGCTTCAAAAAGCGGACGGGAGTTTTGCAAAAAGTTATCATCACGGTATGACAGAAGCGAAAAAGGAAGCAACGCCAAACCTTGATTTTTTTGACGGAGAATCGATGCTCGCATTGTTAAAAATCTATCGTACCGATCGGGATGAGCGCTCACGCAATGCAATTTATGCCGCACTTTCGCATTGGGAGCGCGCCTATGTGGATGAGTATGCCAAGGGATTATATTTATGGGCGATGACTTCAATGCGCTTGGGGTACGAATTATTTGAAGACGGACGCTTTGCTACTTTTGCCGATATTCATCAAGCTTTGTACGATAATTATTCGCCGCCCCGCCGTGTCTTTTTTTCAAACAACCGGTGTGCGACATTAGAGGGTATGTCGCAATGGATGAGACTTCAGCAGCAGCTGGGAGTCGAGCGGAATATGCACGAAAAATATCTCGACTTTTCGTTGCGCCGTATTGCACGACTGCAAGTAAGCAGAGAACATAAACTCCGCGTGAGCTATAACGGCCTAATGCTGCGTATAGCTCCACGCGGAATCGGTATTGGCGGTATTTTAACAGGATTGAATCAGCCGGTTCAGCGGATTGATTTTCAGCAGCACTGCATTAGTGCGTACCGTGCTTGGCTGATTTACCTTGACCGAATTAAAAATCAACCGGCCGTGGTAGAGGAATAACCACATCTTCCCCTGGGTTAAGATTCTTCGGAAGCTCGATCAGTTTTTGTTCAGTCATGCTTTCCAAATCTGTCGCCTTGATTCTTCCCAATGATACGCTGTAGAGCGTATTGCCGATGCGAATAATTCTCTTAATATCGTTCTCGGCATATTTTGTATATGGAATATCGCGCACATTTGTATCGGCATCGTAGTTACTAAGCTTGCCGCGCAGCTGGAATCCATTTTCAAGATCTAAGTTGTAGACATAGGCGCCGCGGAAGGTAACTACTGGGTAGGGGAATACATCGGTGCGTTCTTGAACGGTAATTGGGAAGGCGAAGAGATTTCGTTCTTTGTCGTACATGAGCGCTTTATGGTTGCGAAGAAGTTCGCTGTCTGTGCCTGCCTCACCGATGAGTTCTTTATGCAGTACCTTTGGACTACTTACATCAGTGACATCGAAGAGTGCGATTTTCATGCCTTGAATTTGTGTGAATGGAGCAGGTGCAATCGCTACGTCATCTGCCGGCTCGTCGACGAAGATAGCTGGCTCAATCCATCCTGGAAAATCGTCAACCTCGACGGTCTCTTTTCCAAATCCAATGACATGATTCTCATCATAAGGATGAAGGTAATCGCTGAAGCCAGGAAGTTTTAGCTCTCCTAAAAGTGTAGGGTTTCGAGGATCGCTTAAATCAAATACAAAGAATGGATCGACCTGGCGGAAGGTTACCATATAAGCTCGATCGCCAAGAAAGCGTACCGAAAAAATCTGCTCGCCGGCAGCAAGTGGTGCAGTTTGGCCAAGGATTTCGGCTAAATTATCGGGATTAACGGTAAAAATATAGTTGCCGGCGGGAACTTCATCCGTGTCGTGCCACTCGCGCACAGTCGTTGCAATGCGGAAGCTTTCGTCGGTTTCGTCCATGGAGAATTGATTGAGAATGTGACCGGGAACTGTTCCGCGTCCTGCAAATGCAAGATTATCTTGTGAGATATCGAACTTATATAAGAGAGTCGATGGTTGTTCTACCGGCGGTGCCCAGACATCAAAGATCTCCGCTTGCGGCCGCACATAGCGGCTTGCTGCGATATATAAACTTTCTGTATTTGCATAGATGTTTTCTCCCGCGCCCATAATTACTTCTTTTTCGATATTTGCACTCGGATTTTCGAGGTCAATTTGCAGAACAGAGACAAAGTTTATTTGATCGTATTCAGGTACAAAACGAATATTGGAACATGTGGTGAGCGTCGATTCGGTCTCACTGGAAGAATCTACAACATGCGGCAAGAGATCTACGATATTTGTATTATCGACACCATCTTCTGCAGTTGGATAGTAGTTCGGATAAAAATTGGTAACGAGAAAGAGACGGTTATTTATGCGGCGTGAAGAAACTTGGGTTCCGTCAAATGTAAGTGAGCGTGTGATATTTGGATTATTTTTATCGCTAATGTCGATAAGTTGTACCAATGTACGCGGTTTATAAATGCTAATAGGCCGTGAGAAATCGTGGAGTTTCCAATTTGTGCTATAGGATGGATGAATCGCAACGACTGTATTGTTTGTTACATAAAGATCGCTGAGTGATTCGTATCCAACATAAGTTGTTTCTCGTTCTTCATCAGTAATAAGCGGGAGTTCTGCGATTAATTCCATTTCGCCAGCCGGTGTTGCCTTTACAATTTTTAGACGTGCATTATTTGCTATATAGATGTACTCGCCATCGGTTTTGATGATGTCCGCTTCATCTACACCGGCTACCTGAACATTCGTGTCGGTAAAATCTACGTCAGCTTCTTTATTTGCCGTTGGTGACGGTGCAGCCTGCGGTGCCGTTGAGGCATCATCGCTGCTGCCATCGAAATCGGCGGCAGACTCTTCAAAAACAACTTGATCCCGGCCAAAAGCGCGCGATTCTCCGAAGCCCTTTGATCTGCGATATGCAATATGTTCAAATTTTTCTTTGAGTTCGGCACACGATTCTAATAGGGGTGCTTCAGTATTTAGGTTTACATAGCTTTTTGACGGCCTGGCATGATCTTCTTCATTGAGACGCCAGATAATTTCTGATGTTTCTGCACGGCTGAGCGGTTGAGAAATATGATCGAGAGAATTCGGCACTGCTTGTGCCTCAGTAAGATTTTCGATAAACGGGCGATACCAAGGATCGCGAGCGCCCGCGGCCGTCTTTTTTAATTTATAGGCACGGGTTAAAATGGCACTCGCCTCGGCAAGGCTAATATTGTTCCCGGGGCGAAACGTTCCATCGGGGTGGCCTGCAACTAATCCCAGTTCTTTTGCCGAGCAAATAAAACGTGCATACCATTGCTCTTGTACATCTTCAAAACAGTTTGCACCTTCCGGATTATCCTCTATTGACGCGATCACCATCGTAATAAATTCAGCTCGAGGGATTGTTCTGTCGGGTGTAAAAGTTCCATTTGGATGTCCGGCGACAAATGCACGTTCCTTTAAATCTCCAATTGAACTTACAAAGGGATGATTTGTCGGTACGTCGGGGAAAGGTGAAGTATTGTTTTGTGCAGTAGCACTTCTTGCCGGCGCCAGAAGCGCAATAATAAGAAAAATCGGAAGTAAAGAACGTTTACAAAAAGCTTTCATAATATAAAGGTTAAGAGTCATTGATTTAGAACGGCAAAATCGCAGATTAGTTACGATTTAATATACATACTCGCAAGAAAGAGTATCAATGAGAGAACTACAATGCTTCCTCCGCTGGCAATGTCGAGATAGTATGACGAGAAAAGTCCTCCTATCACTGAAAAAAGTGAAAAGCCGACGGCAAGTGAGAGTGTTCGTTTAAAGCTAAGCCCGTACTGCATCGCAGTAATTACGGGAATAACCATGAGCGCTCCAATGAGCAAGACGCCGACTATACGCATTGCCAACGAAATAGTGACTGCTGCAAGCACCACAAGTAAAGTGTTGATAAGCGTTGTTTTAATACCGCTCGCTCTGGCGAGTTCTACATCGAGTGCGACAAAAAAGAACTCTTTATATAGGACAATTATGGTTATAAAGACGGTAATGCCGAGAATTAAAATTGTAGTGATGTCCTGTGTGCTTACAGTTGTGATGCTGCCGAACAAAAAACTAAAGAGGTCGACATTAAAGCCCTGAGCAATGCTGATAAGTACCACCGAAATCGCAAGACTGCCCGAAAGGAAGAGTGCCAGTACCGATTCTCCGAATATTTTTCCCCGTTCGCGGATCCGTTCTATTCCAAGGCCGGCAAGAACGGAGGTGATAATTGCAGTGATGACTGGAGGGGTATTTATGAGCATGCTAATGGCAATGCCCGCAAGTGCAACATGTGCGAGTGTATCTGCCATGAGTGAGTAGCGGCGCACTACAAGAAAAGTTCCGATCATTGGAGCAATGATGCCGATGATCGTGCCTGCTACAAAGGCGCGAACCATAAAATCATATTGGAAAATTTCAAACATACTGTTTAGTGGTCATGAAGAAGAAAGCTTACATTTTTCCCGTAAATCTTTTTAAGATTTGCTTCTGTTAAAAAGCTCTTTGGAGGTCCGTGTGAAATCAGTGTGCGGTTTAGGCACATTACCGAGCTGGCTTCGTGTGCAATTACATCGATATCGTGCGAAACAAAGAGAATTGTGAGCCCATAGGTTTTATTGAGATCGGTTATAAATGAATAAAATTTTTCTTGGGCCGAGATGTCTACGCCAACGGTCGGTTCATCCAGAATGAGAATTTTCGGCTCTCCGGCAAGCGCGCGTGCAATAAAAACACGCTGGCGTTGGCCGCCCGAAAGTTGGCCAATTCGTTTATTTCGCAGCTTCTCGATCCCCGCAATTTTAATGGCACTTTCGACGGCACGATCGTCACTGGGCTGAAAATTTTTGAGAATACCGATTCGTGCAATGCGGCCGGTGCGAACAACTTCTTCTACGGTAGCGGGAAATGCACTGCCGCCGTGCGCAATTTTTTGTGGCACATAGCCGAGTACGGATTGATTTTTAAATTTTTCGAGCGGTGTTCCGAAAATGCGCACCTCACCAAAAGAGGGCTGAATTAAGCCGAGAAGGATTTTAATGAGTGTTGTTTTTCCGCCTCCATTCGGTCCTATAATGCCTAAATATTCTCCGGCCCCAATGGCAAATGAGACGTTCTCTATAACCGGTGTATCATTGTATTGAAAATTGATGTTTATCGCTTCTATTGCGGGGGCCTTTTTTTTCTCTTTCAATTTATCTTTCATAAGTTGGGTCAATTAATCTTAGCACGGCTTTATATTGGGCAGCCAGGGCTTTTTTGGTATACTCAAGCCCGATGAAGCAATTGCGCAATATCTATTCTCCTGAGGAGTGTCGGCGGCGTTTAGCAGCTGAAACATTCGAACGTACTACCATTTCTTTTTATCGCTATGTAAAGATTGAGCAGCCGGCTGTACTACGCGATGAGCTTTATAGAGAGTGGAGCGAACTTGGGGTGCTCGGTCGTATTTATCTTGCAGAAGAGGGAATTAATGCGCAGTTTTCTGTGCCTACGCATAATCTCAAAAAATTCCGTGAAAGTTTGGAATCGCGCGGAATTTTTAGACAAATGCCGTTTAAAATTGGATTAGAGCAGCGCGAATCTTTTATTAAATTGACTATAAAAGTAAAAAAACAAATTGTAGCTGATGGACTGCAGCCCGATGATTACGATGTAACAAATGTTGGCAAGCATCTTGAACCAGAAGAGTTCAATAAAGCTTTGGAAGAAGGTGCAGTAGTCGTTGATATGCGCAATCATTACGAAAGCCGCATCGGACGCTTTGAGGGCGCGGTTTGTCCGGATAGTGACACCTTCAAAGATGAGCTGCCAATCGTGCGCGACTATTTAAAGGGCAAAGAGGATAAGAAGATTTTGTTGTACTGCACGGGAGGAATTCGTTGCGAGAAGGCAAGTAGTTATTTGAAGCATTGCGGCTTTAAAGATGTGAATCAGCTCTATGGCGGAATTATTAATTACGCGAAAGAAGTTGAGGAAAAGGGATTGGAGTCGAAATTTGTCGGGAAGAATTTTGTCTTTGATAATAGGATTGCGGAAAAAATTACCGACGATGTGCTGACTGAGTGCGATCAATGCGGCGAAAGTTGTGATATTTATGTGAACTGCAAGAATGCGATTTGTAATCTGCTCTTTATCCAGTGTGAAAAGTGTGGTGAAAAGATGATGAACTGTTGCAGCGAACAGTGCAAAAAGATTGCGCTAATGCCGATTGAACAACAAAGAAAACTGCGCAAACAACAGGGCGAAACAAATCATGCGCTCTTTGTGCAGCGCCAGCGGCCGCGATTGCGACCGAGATTGTGATCTATGCTACAAAACTGTACTCGTGGCTTAATTTAAAGCGCGCAGAAATTGATACAATGCAACTCTATGAAGTTAAGAATAGTGATTTTGGGAGTTATGTTTATCGTTGTAACAGGTTGTAGCGTGAGTGAAACGCCTTCTGGGCCGGTAGTAAACGACAATGGAAATGAGGCGCCGTCGAGTGCAGAGCGGAAAATTCAGATAACTAACGGCGTCAAACATCTTGTTCCGCTTGAGAAAATTTTGAGTGGCGGCCCGCCTAAAGACGGCATTCCCTCTATTGATAATCCTCAATTTGAGAGCGTTACAGACGCAGATACGTATTTAAATGATGCGGGGCTCGGCATTGCAGTTTCGTTCAATGGAATTGACCGCTTTTACCCAAATCAAATTTTAAATTGGCACGAGATTGTAAATGATGAAATTGGCGATCAGCCTTTGCTCGTTACCTACTGTCCATTATGCGGAACCGGAATTGTTTTTGATCCTGTCATTGAGGGGAAACGAGTCGAGTTCGGTACCTCCGGCAAGTTATTTAATTCAAATTTAGTCATGTACGACCGCGAGACCGATTCGTATTGGAGTCAGATTTTGGGGCAAGCAGTTGTGGGCCCGCGCACCGGAATGAAATTACAACTTCTGCCGCATCAGAATGTGCAGTGGAAAGATTGGAAGGCGGCGCATCCAAATGGGCAGGTTTTATCTCGCGACACCGGGCATAGCCGCAACTATACGCGCAGCCCGTACGGTGACTACGAAAATAACCGGGAAATTTTCTTTCCAGTGGATTTTGAAAGCGATGAGTATCATCCAAAGGCCCCGGGATGGGGGTTAGAGATTAATGGAGAGCATAAGATTTATCTTCTCGAAGAGCTCGATAAAGCTGCTGCGAATGAGGACGAAGACGATGTTGAATTTATAGATTTAAGTTTTGGACCAAATGGTATGAAGATTACATATGATCCCGACACAAGAGCTGTGCAGTTTTTTGACGCTGCCACTGGTGAAGAGATAATCGGCTCATTTGGATTTTGGTTTTCGTGGTATTCTGTGCATCCTGATACTAAAGTATTTACTCCCGAACTATGAAACGATTTTTTAATAAGCTCGCTGCGGCTCAAAACCCCGCCGAGGCGCGGATTTTGAGCCTTGCTGGGCGCTCGCGCCGTGCGCTCGCAGTAATTATTCTTGCTACAGTATTGTCTCTGAGCGCTTGCGCACCGACGGGAGACAATCAGGACAGCTCTCAAGAAAAACCGCTAGTTGGTTTTACCGCGCCCGATTTTACCCTGCAAACATACGATGGCCGCGAAGTTTCACTTTCGGATTTTCGTGGAGAAAAGCCGGTCATGCTGAATTTTTGGGCGGGATGGTGCCCCTTTTGTTTAGCGGAGATGCCGGCAATGGCGCTCATTCAAGAAGAATTTGGAGATGAAGTAGCTGTGATTGCCGTTAATCGTGGGCAAAAATTAGAAACTGCAAAAAAATTTACCGACGATTTAAATGTTACCGATGCATTTACTATTGTCCTCGATCCGGACGATAGGCAGTTCCCAAAGTATCAGGGAATTGCCATGCCCATGACGTTTTTTATTGGCCGTGATGGCGTGATTGTAGATAAGCATTTTGGCCCTTTGGAATCAAAAGATATGCGCGAGCGATTAAAGCCGCTTGTGGAATAAACTCATAATATACTTCACTATGCGTCCCAAATATTGGTATCTACAACAAGTGAATCTCTTTGAAGGCATGACGCCCGATGAATTGCAGCGCCTGGCTGAAGATATTATTGATAGAAGCTGGGAAAAGCGGGAGATGATTTATACGCCGGATGACGAGCTCGATAAGGTTTATATTATTAAGGAAGGTGAGGTGACGCTGTATCGCGTGCACGATGACAAGCGTATTATTATCGATGTTTTGAAGCCCGGTGCAGTCTTTGGAAATATCGCTTTTGTAAAAGATACGCAGCACGGACATTTTGCAGAGGTTTCTCAGCGCGCGTATTTGTGTGCAATTTCAAAACGCGATTTTTTAAAGATTTTTCAGGCACGGCCCGAGCTTGCAATGAGGCTGCTCAGGATGTTGGCGGAGCGTATTAGTGAGTATGAAGATAAAATTCAGGCGCTTTCCCTATTTGATGCAAAGGCGCGCGTTCTCCAGCAAATTCAGCATATTGCTGCAAAGGATCGGAAGAGTGTTTTGCCGCCGATTTTGCGGCGCAAGAGCAAGCTGACGCACGAAAAATTGGCCGAAATGACGGGCTTAACGCGGGTAACGGTAACCCGCTCAATTCATGAATTGGTCGGGGAGGGGAAGCTAGCAGTCGAGGGACGAGAAATTAGAATGATCGACGGCGCAGGAATGGACACAGTTTAGAGATATAGTTTTATATGTTCACGGGAACATTTTATACAATAACAGTCTACTATGAAAACGATTACTATCTATAAAACCCCCACCTGCGGTTTTTGTAAAATGCTTAAGGCATTTTTAGATTCGCAAAGTATTGAATATGTTCAGCGCGATGTAGTTGAGAGCAGTGATGCTCGCGATGATCTCTTCGAGCTGGTCCCGGGCAATATGAGCGTGCCGGTAATTGTTTTGAATAAAGGAAAAAAAGACCAAGAGATATTAATTGGATTTGATCAGGAAAAGTTAGAAGCTGCTCTTGGCCTGGATGGATAATGCATATTTGGAGTTCACAAGATAGCCGTTGTCAAAATGATGCAGATTGTTTTGTTTACTGAGCTCCATTGTTTTTTTTCTGGAGTTTCAGAATAGTAGGAATGTCTTCAGGACATGTATCAATTAAGCGATCCGAAATGCATGTAGGAATTGCGCGTGCTCTTTCGAGCAAACGAGGAGGAAGGGGATTTGGGTTCGCAGCGTTCCTGGCAATTAGTGACTCGCATAAGTTTCTAAGTGCAATACGTGTTTTAAATTTAAGATACGGCATGTCTCTGCCGGATTCGGCAAATTGTGCTATCGCTCCGATTGCATGCGCCGCTTCATTTAAAAATGAATAAAAAAAATCGCGCTGCGATGCATGATACTCAGTATTTGATTCGCCAGCTGCAGCCTGAATTTCTTCTTTTAAATAGAGCTGTGCTAGCTCAAAAAACAGTACTGCCCGGTATTCAGGATTTTCCCAGCTTCTGGCGCGTACGTATGCCTCTTTTTCTTTTTGTGCGACTTGGTATGTTTCCTGCTTTTCGACCAAACGACGGTTACTGAACTTTCTCCGCGCTTTTTTGAGTTCATTTTGTATAAGCGTTTTTAGCCTTTTGTTTTTTTGATCGTTGCGCAGAACGGCATCAACGATTGTGTCGATTTCTTTGCATAGGTGTGATCGTTGTGTTTGCGTCACAATAGGTAGTCTTGAACTGAAATCGGTATGCCGCCGGATACAATTTTTTAAATCTTGTTGGAGTGCCCGTACATCTTTTTCAACCCCACGGAAAAGAGACCTTTCCATTTGTTCTTCGAGACGCTCAAGGAGATGTCCGCAACGCCTCTCGACATGTTCACATAATTCATCGGCCGTAATTTCTTCAACCTCGAATATGCTGCTGGGTTCAGAAAATGCCATACGAATGTATAAAGGTGTATTTTTGTATCATAAAAAGGCGGGTTTGCCAAGGCTTGTCTTTTTGGCGTGGTGTAGTGTCGGCCGCAATTCGAGAATTTAGATCAATATGGGCTCAATCGCGCCAATTTTTCATTTCCCTATATACCCGGTACAGCGCATACGAACCACTAACTATGAGCGCTAAGCCGGCAACACCGGCACCGTGAGAGCTCACATAGTGCAGCAGATTAAAGCTATCCGTGACTTCGACGCCGTGCCCGGGATGTGCTAATACCACACTTGGAAGCAAGCTTCCTGCAAGAGCCAGAATGTATTTTAATGCTTTCATAGTTATATTGTACGCCGCTTGCATTTAGGCTGCCACCCCATTGGCCTCCATCTCTGGAGAGTAGGTGCCTTCGCGTGCCGCTGAATTTAGCTTGAGACGTTTATGAAAGCGTTCACGTGCCTCCGGCATTTTTGCATCATCGCCCGCCCAAGCTTCCAGTGCAGGACCTTGCAATGCGCGCGCATAGGAAAATGTGAGTTGCCATGGTGCCCCTTCTTTTTTTGCAAGTTTGTTGATTGCATCGAGATTTGCGCTTGCTTGTTCCGCTGTTTGTCCACCGGATAAGAATACAATTCCGCCAAGATTTGCGGGCACGCTTGTTTTGAGGGTGCGCAACGTTGCTGCTGCAACTTCTTCGGGCGTGCTCTGTTTTTCATGTTTGTTGCCGGCAAGCACCATGCTTGCTTTTAACACAACGCCTTCGGGCATGACGCGCATCATCTCTAGGTGTTCAAAGGTTGCTTTGAGAATTTCTGTTGTTACTGCTTCACAACGCTCAATCGAGTGGTCGCCCTCAAGCATTACTTCGGGTTCAACAATTGGCACAATATCATTCTCCTGGCAGAGTGCGGCGTAGCGAGCCATGGCGTGCGCATTGGAGTGAGTGCACGCGTAGGTTGGCAGTTCATCACCTTTAATGTTGATAACTGCGCGCCACTTTGCAAATCCGCATCCCATTTTATTGTATTCCTGAAGACGCTCGCGTAGTCCATCTAAGCCCTCAGTTATCATCTCGCCCGGAAAGTTTGCAAAATCTTTTGCCCCCATGTCTACTTTAATGCCGGGAATAATTCCGCGCTCTTTGAGCAGCTCGTGAAAAGGTTTGCCGCTGTTCGATTTTTGGCGGAGCGTTTCGTCGTAAAGGATGACGCCGCTGAGATACTCTTCAATTCCTTCGGAAGCCAAAAAGAGCTCGCGATAGCGGCGGCGATTCTCTTCATTTTGTTCGATATTAACCGATGCCAGCCGCTTATTTGCGGTACTGCTACTCTCGTCAGCAGCAAGGATGCCTTTGCCGGCAGCTACCATTTTTTGAGCCGTTTCTTTGAGAAGATCTGCATTCATGGGGGAAAAATGTTAGAGGAATAGGCCACTTGGCCGGGATTATAGTAGTCGGCCGATAGATTTGAGGCAAGAGATAGTGCTTGCTTGCCGGATAGTACCTATGATATCCTAAAATTAGAAAATCTAACTTTCTAACTTATGAAAACAGCTATTTTGAAAGTCCAAAGTAAAGGTCAGGTCATGCTCCCAAAGGAGTGGCGTACAAATATTTCTTTATATCAAGCTGTTAAAGACGACGATATGATTTTTTTGATTCCAGTTCACCTTGCTTCCAAGAAAGATGTTCTTGCGACGGCATCAAAAGTGATGAAAAAAAATGCTAAACTTTTAAAATCCTTGGCTGACAAGTAGAATGATCTATTTAACTGTAGCCGACGTGATAGCCATTCATGACGAGCTTGTTCGGCGATACACAGGTTCTTTTGGGATTCGCTCTCAAAAATTATTGGAATCGGCAGTGTTTAGAATACAGGCAAGTTTTGGCGGCGAGTTGCTCTACAAAAATATTTTTGAGCAATCAGCGGCGATTCTCGAATCGCTCATTAAAAATCATCCGTTTATTGACGGTAATAAACGTACGGCTTTTGTATCGGCGGTTACATTTTTGGAGCTGAATGGATACAAAACCAAATTCGATGCTGCAAGAACAGAGAAATTTATTTTAGATATTGTTGCAAAGAAAAAAACTTTTGCGCAGATTGCAAATTTTCTTAAAAAGAATAGTGAAAAGTAAGATTGGGGTGTAAACTATATATTTACCTACTACTTAATTTTTTTGTTATGGAAAAAACTTCGCGAAAATCCGGCTATCCTATTAGTGATCATTTTCTCAACCGCTGGTCGCCGCGGGCAATGAGTGCCGAACCGCTTACCGACGATGAACTCATGCCCCTCTTTGAGGCTGCCCGCTGGGCGCCGTCTTCGTACAATAATCAGCCGTGGCGCTTTATCTATGCCAAACGCGATACTGAGCACTGGGAGAAGTTTTTTAATCTTATGGTCGAATTTAATCAAAATTGGGCAAAGAATGCGGCGGTATTGGTTGTGGTCGTCTCTAAAAAAACATTTGATAAAAACGAAAAACCCTCGGTAACGCACGCATTTGATGCCGGAGCGGCGTGGGAAAATTTAGCACTGGAAGCTGCGCACCGCGGACTCGTTGCGCATGGCATGGAGGGATTTGATTATGAAAAGGCGCAGCGCAAACTCAACATTCCCGATGACCATGAAGTGCATGCCATGATCGCGATTGGGAAGCGCGGCAAAAAAGAAGATTTGCCGGAAAAGATGCAGGAAATGGAAGTGCCGAGCGAGCGCCGCCCGCTGGAAGAAATTGTTATGGAGGGTTCATTTCGCCTCTAACATTTGAAATATATTCGTTCTATATTTGCTTTGAATATCTTTGAATCCCGCTTCTTTTAGATACTCACGATATTTATTCTCAATAGCTTCATCTATGGGTTCAAAGTGATGCATCATTTTTGCTTCGATGTGCCCCAGCCAGTTTTTTGGCGGTGCAAAATCAAATAAAAAGAAGGAGCCGCCGGTCTTCAGTAGCCTGCGGGCTTCTTGTAGCATCTGTTTTTTTTCGTCGGTAGGAAGGTGATGAATGACAAGCGTGCTTATTACGATATCAAATTTTTCGCGAAGCGGAATATCGGTAGCGCTCGCTTCAATCAGCTTTGCATCGATCTTGTTTTTGTGAAATTTACGGGCCGCAATTTTTAAGATTTTAGGATCGATATCAACACCGGTAATTTCTATTTTAGGCTGGTATTTTTTGAGTGCTTGTATGACGAGGCCCGACCCGCAGCCAATGTCGAGAATTTTTTGCCCTTCTTTGGGTTTAATAATGGGTGCGATTTTTTTGTAAAGAGATCCAAAAAATATTCGCACAAAGGGATCGTACAGCGATGTAAGAAAGTGGTAGTGAGCGGCGGGAAGAAAGTCGTGTTTCATAAGATTTTTTGCCAATTTTTTCCGCTGTCGCTTGATTTATAAATGTTTGATTCATGAGCGGCATAGAGCACGCCGGGATTTTTTTGATCGGCTGCAAGCTGAACAGCGGGTTTATTGCCCGGCAGTGCGCCCATCGTTTCAAAATTTAAAACTGTGCTATCGAGATTAGCGCGCAGAACGCCCTGCTGTAAGGTTGTAATCCAGAGCGTATTGCCGGTGCGGTCAACTTCAATATCTAGCACTGCATCAGTCGCTTGTTCTAAAAGAAAAGCCGGTTCCCAGTCTTCTCCTTTATTTTGACTTTGTATGAGCGCGCCATTTGTTCCGGCATAGACGACTTCTTCATTGCGTGGATGGGTAGCAAGACTCGATATTGCTATTTGATTTTGCAATATTTCCCACGTTTCACCGCTGTCTTCTGAGCGATATACATAACCCCGGTAGTATCCGTAGATTAAAGCCGGGTTTGCTTCACTTACGGTCATTGCATGAAAATCAACCGGACCGCTTGGGTCGCCATTTGTCAGTTTTTTCCATGTTTCACCGCCATTGGTAGATTTGCGGACGCCCATATTTCCGCCGCTAGCCGGATGACCGCTCGAGAAGAAGATTTTTGAATCGGTAGGATGTGGAGAAAATCCCATATAGTCATCGCGCGATGTGCCGACAAGTTCGAGATTTTTGTCATCGCTGAGTAAGAACAGACCATTATGCGTGGCGATATACAGATGGCTTGAATCACTGCGATCGACTGCGAGCCCATGAACGTGACTGTTGAGCGTACTTTGTTGTGATGGAGCTGGATCGCCTGCACAGGCGCTGAGGAGTAGCGGAAGTGTTAATAGAATGACGATGCGGAATTTCATATATTGAAAGTTAATAATTAAAGAGTTAAGTCTTCTGTTGAGCCGGCTTATGCAAGAGGGACGTGATCATTGGAAACAGCACGAGGAAAGCGTAAATCAAGAAATGATCATTCACAAAGTTCAGTATATAGTTCAATGCGAGTATGGCCGATTCTACGACAATAATTGTAAGGGCAAGCACTGGCGAAAGCTGACGATCCGAAAAGTTTTTTCCGAGCTTTTTCATAAACTCGTCCGGACGGTTTCGTAAACCAACCACAATAAAGATGAGGTACGCATAGAGTACAAAAAAACTCATGCCTTGGATAAAAACTTCAAGCGGCGGAATATTAAATGCATTTTTTTGTTGTATGAGCCAGCCGACAAAATCGAAAAAGATAAGAAAGCCGATCATCGCCATGGCCCAAAGATGCGTCGCACTCCGGAGTGCAATGTGAGCCGGCTTTGGATGAAAAGCTTGGATAAAGACAAGAAGCGAGGCGCCGATAACAAGGGCCATTTTGCCGTTCCAAAGCGTTTCTATGGGAAATGTAACAAAAATAAAGTAGAGAAAAATAATATTGATATGGAGAATTCTTTGTTCATCAATTCTTTGATAGAGTTGGTCGTGAAACAGCGCAGTGAGCAAGCCGATGTATAGGACAATTGGATATGCGAGACCGAGATGCAATAGTTGCGATGCGATGCTTTCATCAAAATAAATTGAGAGTCCAACCCCTGCAGTAACAAGTATGACTATACTAAATTTGATAATTACCCAAAGACGCTTCTTTTTTTTCGCTTGTGCAAAGGCGGGCAGCAATATTTGCAGAATGCTTTGCAGCAGAACGCCAAGGCCAAAGATAAGGGTAAGAACCGTGAAATGATTCATGGGGATTTTGGGCCATTATATCGTACCTGGCAGGGGCGGCAGGAATCGAACCCGCGATAGCGGTTTTGGAGACCGCTGTTATACCATTTAACTACGCCCCTAGAGTGCTCGTGGATTGTATCATATACGCGAATTCTCACAGATCGTAAATATCTTTCCTGTTTTTGATTCTGAGGATCATGAGGATTTTTATCTTTCCTTTGGAGTCTGCATCAAACAGCACGCGGTATTCTCCAATCCTAAATCTGTATTCCCCGATTCGGGGATCCGATAAGCGCTTCGCAAATTTTAGCGGATCTTTTTGCTCACTAAAGAATAAGAGCTTTTTAATGATTCGCTTAGCAATGGGTTTATCAAGTTTTTTTAAATCCTGGAGCGCTTTTTTAGCGTAGATGAGCTTATGCATACGATGCTCCGATTTAAATAATCCCTAATTCTTTCATTACCTCTGCTTGTGTATATACTTCACCGCGTTTTATCTGTTTGCGTGCTTCGGCAACATCTTCAGCAAGTTTTTCGAGCGTGATTTCTTTTTCATCAATAGCCTTTATTTCTAAAACCGGTACATTTTTTTTCAAAATAATGAAGCGGACATTTTGTTGTTTTGCCTTTTTAGTGTAGGTCGCCATATTTTGGCGAAAATCTTTCATGCCGATGAATTTTGTAGTCATTGGGATGTTTAAATGTTAAGTGTACCTTAAGTGTACACTATATATAGCAAAATTCAATCCCTCACGCATCCGGCGGAATATTGTAGTACTTCAGCATGAACTCTGCGATCTCGCTAAAGAGGGGGGCTGCGGTCGAGCCGCCCCAGATTGAAGCACGTGGACGGTCTATTTTAACCAACACGGCAAATTGCGGATCATTTATTGGTGCATACCCTATAAAAGATGCAATGGTTGTTCCGGGTCCGGTGAGCGGCTGGCCATGTTTATATGTTTGTGCAGTTCCGGTTTTGCCGGCAATACGGTAGCCCTTTACTGCAGCACGGTTGCCTCCGCCATTTTCTACAACACTTACCATCATTGCGGTAATGGTTGCTGCTGTTTTTTCTGAAATAACACGCCGCACCGGCTCGGGTTCGATGGTGGCAATTTGTCCGTTACCGCGATCGATCTTTTTTACAATTTGCGGCTTCATGAGGATTCCATTATTTGCCAGTGCGCCGACGGCGGTAATGAGCTGAATCGGGGTTACTGCGATACCTTGTCCGAATGCATAGGTAATAAGTTCTGATTCAGCCCAGCGCGAGCCATCTTGCATTTGTCCTTTTTGCTCGCCTTCAAATTCAATGTAGGTGCGCTCTCCAAATCCAAACTTTCTTAAATTTCTGTAAAAAAGTTCGCGTCCCATTCTACGCGCCACAAAGGCCATGCCGGTATTGAGCGACTCTTCCAGAACGGTCTGCATCGTTGTATTCGGACCATAGTAGTCGCCAAGCGCATTTTTAATTTCGAACTCATCAACTTTAACCGGGCCAGTATCGTTAAATGTTGTTTGCGGCGTTACGTCGCCGTCTTCAAGTGCAATTGCCATTGCGATCGATTTAAATACAGAGCCCGGCTCATATACATCCTGTACTGCTCGATTTCGGAACACACCAGTTCCGAGCAGATTTTTAAATTTTGAGACAATAATTTTGCCGCCTTCGGTAAGTTGTTTAAAAACCTGGATGCGATAGTTGCTGTCGGGGTCAATCCAGAGATAGTGACTTTGGTTCGGCGGTTCGCCGACATCGACAATGCCCTCTTTTTCTTCTGTTGTAAGGTTGTAAATATCTTCGGTTTCGAGCGCTCGCCAGTACTCATTCGGGTCAAAGGTAGGGTAGTGAGCCATAGAGATAATGCGGCCAGTTTTTGGTTCCATCACAATAACCATTCCTGAATCGGCACGCACACCGTCGACAGTCTCTTTAAGGAGGCGCTCAACTTCCATTTGAATAGAACGATCAATGGTAAGCGTAACATTTGCACCGTCAATTGCCGGTTGGATAATAAGGTCGTCGCCTACGATTACCTGTTGGCCCGTTGCATCGAGTCGTGTTTTAAAAATTCCTTTTTTGCCGCGCAGCTCTTCATCAAAACTCTGCTCAATGCCATAGAGTCCGCCGTCGTTATTTGCAAAGCCCAGCACTTGGGCTGCCAGCTCTCCTTCTGGATAGTAGCGGTAGCTTTGATCCTGGAATGCGATACCGGCAAAGAGTTTTGCATCGGTAGCCTTATCTTCTTCTATCATTTTGCGAATTTCCTGTTCAGCCTGGCTCGAAACGCGCCGTTGTAAAACCACATAGCGGTTGCGCCCCTTAAGCAGCTCATCGAGGCGTTCGTAAGGAATTTCGATAAGCGGTGCCAAAACCCGTGCAGTATATTCGCGGTCGCCGATCTGCATGGGATGTGCCAAAATATCTTCGTCCGATATTACAATGCCGGGCAGATTTTGCTTTTGAATTTTTTCAAGAAGTTTTGGTTCAGCTTCTTGATACAAGATAATTGTATCGCGCGTCTTTTGACTGATTTTTCTGAAAAGTTCGGCATGAAAGTCCGAACGAAGCTGTTCTTCGGGTTTGGGCGTTAGGCGCGCCAGCTCTTCTTGCGACGGATTGTCGGGAAGGTTGCGGCGGACTTCGCGAATGCGAGCCGTATCTTCCGCTTGGGCATCTTCTACATTAAAGATAAGAGGCGCCAGCTTGTCTGCGAGATATTGAGGATCTTTAATGAGTGTTGGGTCGGCAAAGAGGAGGGGAATGGTTGTATTTGTTGCAAGTCGAAACTGCTCGCCAGAGTGGTAGTCCTCCAGCAGAATTTCTCCGCGGCGTGCATTTACTTCGCTGTATCCAAGATGGCTTGTCTCTGCTTTATCGGCATAGTAGTTGCCGCGTACAACTTGCAAATAAAAGAGTTTTGCTACGATAAGTGCCGCAACGGCCAGGCTCAGGCCTAGCATAATATAAACACGATTGAATTGGGTGCGTCGGGCTACCATGTGGGAATTCATTATAGCGCAAAGCCGGAGCTTTGACATTTGGCAGTCTACTCTTTATTCTGCACCGCGATGCAAAAAGAAACTTTTACAAATGGATTGCGTGTCGTGACGCATGAACTGCCCGGTACGCAAGCAGCTACGGTTTTAATTTTAGTCGGCGCAGGCTCTCGATATGAAACCCGAGAAATAAACGGCATTAGCCACTTTTTGGAACATATGTTTTTTAAAGGAGCAAAGAAGTACAAAACTGCAAAAGAAGTTTCTGAAAAGATTGATGGCATGGGCGGCGATTTTAACGCATTCACCGGCAAAGAGTATGTAGGATACTATGTAAAAGCTGCGTCGCACCACTATGAGACCGCAATGGATGTGCTTGGTGACATGCTTCTCTTTTGTAATCTCGATCAAAAAGAGATCGATAAAGAGCGCGGCGTAATTATGGAAGAGTATAATATGTATCAAGATACCCCGATGTATCAGGTTGGTTGGGATTTTGAGCGCTTAATGTATGGAGATCAGCCGATGGGATGGGATCAGGTTGGAACAAAAGAAGTGATTAACGGTGTTACCCGTGAGCAGTTTTTCGATTATAAAAATGCACTCTATTCTCCGGATAATGTAGTAATAAGCGTTGTTGGTAATGTAAAGCACGATGATGTATTGGAAAAAGTACGCACCTATTTCCCCTTTCAGGACGGCAAAAAGCAGTACGATTCCGCTGCATTGCAGCCGAATGACGATACGACGCGCGTTAAGCTCCAAACAAAGAAGACGGAGCAGGGCCATGTTGTTGTCGGCTTTCCCGGATATGCAGAAGAGCATCCCGATCACTATGCACTAAAAGTATTGTCAGTTATTTTGGGCGGTAATATGAGTTCGCGCATGTTTCTTGCAGTGCGTGAAGATAAAGGCCTTTCATATTATATCTCTACCTCGACCGATGATTATTTGGATTCGGGAATTATCTCGACTCGTGCCGGTGTAGACACAAAGCGCACACCGCTTGCTGTAGAGGCTATTTGCCAAGAGTATAGGAAAATTCGCGGCGAGAAAGTTCCCGAAGCGGAGCTGAAAAAAGCTAAAGAATATTTAAAAGGAAAATTGGCGCTGCGGCTCGAAGATTCTGAAGAGTATGCACATTTAATTGGAAAAGACGAGTTGCTGCATGGTAAGGCGAAGACTCCTCAAGAGATTGTTGCAGAGGTCGAAAAAGTTAGCACGGACGATGTTGCCCGGGTATCTGCAGATCTCTTTCATGATGATAAGTTGCGCATGGCTGCAATCGGGCCGTACGAGGATGCCGCCGTTTTCGAAAAAGTTTTACACATATAAACTACTTCTAGCTTCTTATCTCCCTATCTCCCTATCTCCCTTATCTCTCTTCTATGGAACGCACACTCATTCTTATTAAACCGGACGGTGTACAGCGCGGATTAGTCGGTGAAGTTTTGCGCCGACTCGAGCGTAAAGGCCTTAAGCTCGCTGGGCTTAAAATGATGACCCTCGACGAAGCTGTACTGCGCGAGCACTATGCGCACATTGCAGATAAGAGTTTTTATCCTGGTGTAGAGAGTTTTATGAAGAGCTCGCCTGTGGTTGCAGTGTGTGCTGAAGGATTGGAAGCTGTTGAAGCAGTGCGCTTAATTACCGGTATTACCAAAGCGCGTGAAGCCGATGCCGGAACGATCCGTGGAGACTTTGCTATGAGTGTTGCATGTAACGTTATCCACGCTTCAGATACGCCGGAAAATGCCGCTAAAGAAGTGAAGCGCTTCTTCAATCCCGATGAACTGCACTCGTACGACAAGAGCGAGTATATGCATGTATATGTTGAGGATGAGCGGGGAGAGGCACGATAGTTCCGGCAAGCCAGCTTTGCCTTTATGTACACATCGGTTTATTACGAAACCTCTGTCTCGGCACAGCAAGTCTTTAAAAAGCTGCGTGATTCAGGCAGAGAGGTAGTCTTGTTGCACGGAAAGCCATGGTCTTTTGTGGGTGTGGTAAATCCAAAGATTGTAGTACCCAATGGTGAAGCGGGGCTTCGCTTTATCCGTGAGTATGTTGCCCGGTCGCGGAGTAAGCATGAAGGCCGGGTGCGAAAAGAAGATATGTCGCCGTTTGTGGGAGGATTTGTCGGTTTTGTAAGTTATGATTTAGGACTCGACTGGATGGGCATTGAGCGCGGGCCCGAGTATCCCCATATTGTGCCCGATGCGCGCTTTGTTTATGTAGATGAGGTTTACGCTGTGCATGAGAAAAATAACGCCCCGGAGATGGCACCAGCGGCAGCGGAGGCCACCGCATCAAACACCACCATATCTGACGCCTCCTCCCAAAATTCAGAGCTATTTCGCGAATACTGCGCAAAAATCGATGAGATTAAAGAGCTGCTTTATGCAGGCGAAACATACCAAGTAAATTTTTCCCGCTTTTTTGAGCGGCCATATAGCGGTGATGCTTTTGAACTCTTTACAAGACTTAACGAACTTAATCCCTCTCCAATGCAGTTTTTTATGGAGACAAAAGATTGGGCGCTCATTTCGAATTCTCCGGAGCGTCTTTTTTCTGCATCGGCGCGCTCGCATGACAATGTGATTCATCTTGAAACGCGTCCAATTAAAGGAACAGTCCCGCGAGGTGCAACCCCCGAAGAAGACCGTAGAAATATTAAGCGACTACTTGAGAGCGAAAAAGAGAGCGCAGAGCTCTCGATGATTGTCGATCTTTCACGAAACGATCTAGGTAAGGTTGCGAAGCCCGGAACACTCCGTGTGCGTGAGCATCGTGCTATACAGAAACTTTCGCATGTTATTCATACCTATTCTACAATTGTGGCCGAACTCGCCCCCGGTTTAGACTGGTTTGATTGTTTGCAGGCATTTTTCCCCGGCGGTTCCATTACTGGCTGCCCCAAAAAGCGCACCATGGAAATTATTAAAAGGTTAGAAGGGCGTCCACGTGGTGCCTACTGTGGTTCAGCTGGGTACATTGGATTAGATGGAAGTTGTGATTTTAATATTATGATTCGTACATTGTGGTTGGATAAATTGAAGAAGAGCGTCGTATACAATACAGGCGGTGGCATTGTAATCGATTCTGATTCCCACAAGGAATTTCAGGAAACCGAGCACAAAGCCGCTGCCTGCCTAAAGGCCTTGACAGATATATAATAAATGCTAGTATAAGAGTCGTAATTTATTTACAACTTCAATTTTTATGGAAAGACAACAAATTATAGATTTAGCTCAACAGGTAGCAATGGAGGAAGCAGGTGCTGAAAATGTATGGCAAGCTGTCGATGAATTAGGATTTGTCGGCGCATTAGAAGAGCGTCTAAATAGTGGTGGTCCTGATGCTGTACAGGCTTTTTTGGATAACCCTGAAGAAGAAGCGCCCGAAGGTCTAGGAGATGTGTATCGATCTATTGCCCAGAACTTGAAAGCAAAGATCAAGCGCTTAGAGGAAGAAGGATTATAGAATCAATATATGTATGTAAAAGTTAAAGATCTTATCGCTTGTGTCGAAGAAATTTTTTCTGATGAAACAGAAGATTTGGGTGCATCAGCCGCTGACGATAATGTCGTTTCCTTAAGCAGGGTACAGAAAAGTAAGGAAAAATCGGAAATTCCACCAGATATTCAGGAATTAATCGCAAGCGTACGCGGTGATATTTTTGTGGAAGGCATGCGTCAAGTTTGTAATTTGGATAGAGATCCGGACCGTATTAATGGCAGGTTTCTACATGAAGATATGGATTTCATATTCAAAGCATTCGATGACTGTTTACGAGCAATATTGGACGAAGTTGAGCCTGAGCAGCGAGCAAGAGAGGCCCAGCGTTTAGGGCCATTAATGTTCTATTTGCGTACGAGAATACACAGACTATTTACAGATGCGCTACAATAGGCACAATGATCGTCTATTTGAATGGCCGATATCTGGAAGCGGATGAGGCGAAGATCTCAATCTTTGATCCGGGATTTTTATATGGCGATGGAATTTTTGAAACCTTGCGTACCTATCGGGGTACGGTGTGGCAGATGGAAAAACATTTGGAGCGCCTGTACGAGTCGGCAAAGATCCGCGGATGGAAGTTGCGTGTCTCCAAATCGCGCCTGCAAACCGCGATTGAAAATACGGTGAAGCGTAACGGCTTTGAAGAGTCGCGCATTCGCGTAACTATTACAAAGGGTCAAGAGCCGCAGCCCACACTCTTTATTTGGGTTCAGCCATTGGCAAAGTTGCCGCCGTCACAATATGCCCGCGGAGTATCTGTGGTTACATTTCCATTAGAACGTGCCTTCCCGCAAATGAAGACCACGAGCATGCAGCCGTTATTGATTGCACGAAGCGAGGCGCAGAAGAGGCGTTGTTTTGAGGCATTGCTCGTTAATCGCCGCGGCAATGTTACGGAAGGCACATGGGCAAATTTTTTTATTGTAAAAGATAAAGAGCTCATTACGCCCAAGGCCGGTATTCTGCTCGGCACCACCCGCGACCGAGTTTTAAAAATCGCAAAGCCCCTTTTTAAAATTAAGCAGCAGACCGTCTCCCTAAAAGAGCTGCTTGAAGCAGATGAGTGCTTTATAACGAATGCACCAAAAGGAATTATTCCTGTAGTAAAAGTGGACGGTCAGCAGATAGGCAAAGGCCGTGTTGGGCCAATTACGAAGCATTTGCGGAAGGAGTTTGAGAAGGTGGTGGTGTAGCCGCGAAATTAACCACAATTTACACAGCCTTCATGTAAGATTTCATGCCAATAATGCTTGAGTGAAAATAATGCATCGGCTTTAACGGTATCCGAAAGAATCCACCCCTGACATTCATTAGGGTTATCTCCAAGAAATTCGCATTCGTATCCAATTTTTTGTAATTCACTCATTAACTTTGAACTTGGAATATTTTTAAGTTCGAGACTCGAACCATATATATATTCGCCATCTGCATTGTTTAAAAATTCTTCTAGCCGACCGCAGTCCGATGCAGTAAACATCTGACCGAGGCCCTGTCCGTCTGATGCATCTTTATATGCCATTGAGACCGGATAGTGCATACTGCCAATATCTGTTTCGTATGGTTGTGCAACACATACTGCCCGTTTATGTCCCAGTTCCGCCATAGCCTGCGTTAACATAACGCTCATTTCAGAACGCTTTAGATTATTATTCGGACCAAAGGTGCCATCTGCATAGCCATTCACGATTCCATACTGTTTTAAAAATTCGGTTGCGTCAGAGTACCACTCTCCTGCTGGAACATCAGAAAAATAGTTGAGATATTGGGCGCTTGTAGTAAGTGCAAAAGTCAGAAGCGCACCGGCTAGTAATCCAAAAAAGAATTTTTTCATAAAATAAGAGTTAAGATTATTTTGAATATAGCATATGCTTATTCTGATGCAGAAAAAAGTAAGACTTATGGGGATTCTCAATGTTACGCCGGACTCGTTTTCCGATGGCGGTCAGTATTTAAATTTGGAGGCCGCGGAAGTGCGCGCTTTGGAGATGATTAAACAAGGTGCAGAGATTATCGATATTGGCGGGGAGTCGAGCGGGCCGGGAAGTATAGATGTTGATGTTGAAGAAGAGGTGCGTCGCGTGGTTCCTGTTATTGAGATGTTACGAAAAACAATTCCAAAAACAATTATTATTTCGGTTGATACATATAAGGCGGCGGTGGCGCGGCAAGCAATTGAGTTTGGTGCAAATATGATAAACGATATAACCGCTTTGCGCGGTGATCCGAAGATGGCAGAGCTTGTTGCACAAACCGGTGTGCCCATTGTGCTCATGTATTCCAAAGACCCAACGGCGCGCACTACACGCGAAGAGGTGCACTACGACGACGTTGTCGTAACCATTAAAGATTTTTTGCGCGAGCGTATTGCGTATGCGCAGGCCCACGGAATTAAACGTCGGCAGATTATTATCGATCCCGGCATGGGGGCTTTTGTAAGTGCTGTTCCGGAATATAGCTGGGAGATTTTGGAGCGCTTGCATGAATTTAAGGAATTCGATTTGCCTATTTTGGTCGGTGCTTCACGCAAATCATTTCTTGGCGGTGCGCTTAATGAACGTCTCGGACCAACGCTGCAAGCGCATATGCTTGCAATCAAAAATGGTGCGGATATTATCCGTGTGCACGATGTAAAAGATCATCGTGTGGTTATGGAGCAGCTATCGTATTAAATAATTACTTTATGAAAAGAAACATACTCGTTGGACTTGTAATCTTAGTTGTTGCTCTCGGTGTCGCTGGATGTTTTCTTCGTCCCATTGATCCGGATGATCCTACCGCACCACTTGAGCTGGAAGAAAAAGCTGCAAAGTTGAAACAAGAACGGAATCAGCTTGCACGCGAATTATCTGCAGCAAAAGAAGAAGAGTTGTCTCTTAAAGTCCAGCTGGCACTCGCTTCTGATTCTGGCGCGAGCAGTCCAATTCGCGATCCTGAAAACAAGATGCGCTTTTACTATATTTCCCAGGATGGCTCCGGTCAGAATATCTGGCTCTATGATGCTGCGAAAGACGAGTCGTACCAAAAGAGCGGTTTTGTAGCAGTTTCTCAATTTCACAAACTTCTTTATAACGAGAAACTCGATGAGGAGATGGAATTCCGTTTAGTAGGCTTGGATAATGGCAAAATTATATTTTTAGAGACCGGCTTTGAGGATTCACCAGGCCCGTGCTATTCGGCATGGCTCGAGTGGCGTCCTCTTTATTCCATCGATATTGCCGCTGCAGCACAGAGCGATATTCGTGATGTGAAGCGTAGCGAGTACAAAATCTCTGCGGCGAAAAAACTAGAAGCAGAGCAGGATGTCGCTGCCTGCGAATCCGATCTCGGCCCGCAGTAATACATGTGCTATTATGTCTACCTTATGAGCAAAGCTCACAATCTTCGGATCAGCCGCGAATTCCACTTTGATGCCGCGCACCATCTTACAAATTACTATGGGAAGTGTGAAAATCCGCATGGTCATACGTATCGTCTAGAGGTGGTGGTGGAGGGGCCGATTGGTGAAGACGGTCTGGTGATAGATTTTGTGGTTCTCAAAAAAATGACCAAAGAGCGGGTGCTCGAAAAGCTCGATCATAAAGATTTAAATGAGATTTTTGATAATCCATCTGCGGAAAATATTGCGGTTTGGGTTTGGGAGCAGCTGCACGATATTGGGGCTGCTGCAGAGCGTCCGGTAAAACTCGTTGAAGTAAAGTTGTGGGAAGGGCAGAATACGGCTGTAATATATGCAGGAAATTGAACGAAAAATTTTAGGGATTGATAAAGACGCACTTGTAGCAAAGCTACTCAAGCTTGGTGCACAAAAGAAATTTAGCGGATTAGTGCGTACAAAGTATTTCGATCATAAAGACGGACGCATAAAGAAGCGCAATGATCTTTTGCGTGTGCGCGAATTTATTGAGGATGGCAAAGGGGCTTATTCCGAGATTGTCTACAAAACTTTTAAAGGTTTCGAAAAGGGATGCAAAGTAGTGGATGAGACAGAATTGAAATTACCGGGCGCCGAAAGTTTTGCAACTATCTGTTTGCTATTAGAAAAACTCGATTTTGAGCAGGTGAAATATTTTGAGAAGAAGCGTGAAATTTATGTCTATGAAAAGTGGAAATTTGAATTTGATGAGTATCCAAAAATTCCAGAATTTTTAGAGATCGAGGCGCAATCAATAGGTGATATCGATGAGGCCGTGAAGCTCTTGGGTCTGGAAGAGTACGAGCAGACAGCCGATGCAATCAGCCGTTTACTTAAGAGGAAATATCCAAAAGTAGAATTGGATGGCCTTGTTTTTTGATTTTTCTACATATGATTATTCTCAGTCTTGGCTCTAATCTGCAGAATACGGAAGAAAATCTTGCGCAAGCTAGAAAATTATTGGCTAAATATCTAAGCATAGAGGAAATTTCGCAGCTTTATGAGAGTGAGCCGATCGGTGTCGAAAATCATCCCTGGTACCTGAATCAGGTGGTTTTGGGTAATACCAATTTGACGGCACAGCAGCTCCTCAAAGTAGCTAAAGAAATTGAACAAAAGATGGGTCGCGATATTCATGCTCCAGATTCCAGCACGCAGATGCGGCCGCTCGATATCGATATTCTGTTCTATAATGACGAATGTATTGAAGTTACGGGTTTAATGGTGCCGCACCCGCGTTTGCATCTCCGCCGCTTTGTTCTGGAGCCGCTGGCCGAGATAGCGCCTAATTTTGTCCATCCTAAACTGCAAAAAACCGTACGGGAATTGTTGAAGGATTGCCCGGATCGCTCTATAGTAAGGCTCCATGGAAATTCGCGAACTGCGTAAACTCGCAACTCAATTTCGTATCGATGTCTTGTATACGACGCATCGCGCGCAGTCCGGTCATGTGACCTCGGCGCTCTCTTGTATCGAGCTCCTAACCCTGCTGTATTTCGGCCAGTTAGGCGAAGCTCCGATTATGCGCTTTGACCCGAGCAGAGCTTTGTGGGAGGGCCGCGATCATTTTGTTTTGAGTAAGTGGCATGGGGTTCCGGCGCTCTATGTTATGTTGGCACATCTCGGATTTTTTCCGCATGACGAGTTGCGCTATTTCCGCCAAGTGAATGCAATGTTGCAGGGTCACCCTGTGCGCCGAGTGCCCGGCATAGATGCAACCATCGGTGAATTAGGCCAGGGACTTTCGATTGCAAACGGCATCGCGCTTTCCCTTAAAATGGATAAAAAACCAAACCGTGTTTATACTCTTCTTGGCGATGGTGAGCTGCAGAGTGGCCAAATTTGGGAGGCAGTTATGACTGCAGCAACGCATAAATTGGATAATCTTATAGCTATTGTCGATAACAATAAAATGCAACAAACAAACTTCACGCGTGCGATTAAAGATTTAGATCCGATCGGGCCCCGCTTTAGTGCCTTTGGCTGGAACGTTGTACCGGTGCGCGACGGGCACTCGTTTGAAGAGCTGCACGATGCGATGTTTCGAGCCTGGAAAGGGCGTCAAAAACCGACTGTGATTATTGCAGATACGGTGAAGGGGAAGGGAGTTCCGTTTGCAGAAAATAAAGCTTTTTATCATGGTAAGGCGCTTTCTGATGAAGAGATGCATGAAGCATTAAAGATTTTGGAGCGCGGATTGTCGGCGCTGGAAACTGAGACATCAGAAGAAATCCAAGCTGTTGCGACAACATACCAAGACAATGCATTGCTGTAATTCTTAGTTAATTATTCTATGGCTACATTCAAACTTTATAAAGAAGGAAAAGATTACCATCAGATTTCAATAAAAAAGATTCGGGACGGTCTAACAAAAATTGCGCCGCTCGAGTGTTTTGAATTTACTGCACATGCGCCGGGCGAACACTGGGTCAGCATTGCCTCTCCCGAGCTCACTTCAATTTGTCCCTTTTCCGACTATCCGGATTTTGGCGCGGTAACAATTGAGTATGTTCCGAATAAGCGCTGCTTGGAATTAAAATCGTTTAAGCTCTACATCAACGCATTTCGCGAGGTTAAAATCTTTCATGAATCTTTGACCGAATTGATTTTTGCCGACTTTTTGGAGGCGGTGAAGCCCCTAAAGGCGCGCATTAGTATCGATATGAATGTGCGCGGAAATGTAAAAACAGTATGTAAGAAGTACTATAAGTGCAGCCCGCAATGATTCTGAACGAAGTATTTTTTTCGGTACAGGGCGAGGGCGTGAATATCGGTAAGCCCGCAATTTTTGTGCGCTTTGGGAATTGTAATTTGAAGTGCACGTGGTGTGATACGAAGTACACATGGGATCCGGCGGTGGCGGATAATGTGCGTGTGGATTTGCCGGAACTGTTTGGAAAAATTCGCGCCTATGATTGTAAGCATTTAGTGATTACCGGCGGCGAGCCGATGTTACAGCAAGATGTAATTTGTGCGATTCGAGAGGAGTTTCTGGACTACTATATTGAGGTCGAGACAAATGGTTCGTTTGCTGCGACAGAGAAGTGCGCCGAGGCCGTGGATTTATTTACCGTTTCGTATAAGACGAGCAATTCCGGTAATGCACCATACGAGTTGAAGATGTTTGGGTTGGCGTGTGTATATAAATTTGTGGTTGATGCAGTGGGGGACTTTGAAGAAATTGAAGCTGTGATTGCCAAATATAAGCTGCCGGCTGAGAAAATTTATTTGATGCCGCAGGGCGTAACCCGCGACGAACTGTTAAAAAAACACGATATGCTCATTGCACGCTGCAAAGAGAAGGGCTATACATTTACGCCACGATTGCACATTTTAACCTGGGGCGCAGAGCGCCGAAAATAATAATGAAAACAATTCTCATCTACTCCGGCGGCATGGACTCGACCACGCTTTTGTATAAGTTACTTGCCGATGGTGATGAGGTTCGTGCGATCTCTTTTGATTACGGCCAGCGGCACAAAAAGGAATTGGACTGCGCTGCGCAAATTTGCAAAAAGCTTAATGTGCCGCACGAGAGTATCGATGTGACAAATTTAAAGAGCTTGATGCGCGGTTCGGCTTTGACTGATCGTATCGAAGTGCCCGAGGGTCACTACGAAGATGAAAGCATGAAGCAGACCGTGGTCCCGAATCGCAATATGATTTTTATCTCACTCGCGATTGCAGCGGCGGTTAGTGCAAAGTTTGGCCGCGTTGCCATTGCGGTGCACGCCGGCGATCATGCCATTTATCCCGACTGCCGCCCGGAATTTATCGAAAAAATAGATGCCACAGCGCGCATTGCCAATTACGAAGCAATCGAAGTCCATGCGCCTTTCTTGCACATTTCAAAAGGAGAAATCGCAAAAATCGGCCGCACCCTAAGCGTGCCCTACGAATTAACGTGGACCTGCTATAAAGGATTAGATGAGCCGTGCAGCAAGTGCGGAGCCTGTGTGGAGCGGGCGGAGGCGCTGGGGTGATAGAGGCCTCTTGCTAAGTGTGTCTACCGCGGCTCGTCTATGTACAATAGACCATTTTCCCCTTGTCCCCTCAACAAAAAGCGCTATCATAAGCCCATGAAAAAGATTTCCCTTATCGCTCTGCTTGCAGGTGTAACCCTTACGCTTTCTGCTTGTTCGGTCAGTAATTTAGTTCCTGATTTTTTAAAGGGCGGTCTGCCCAAAGAAGAACTCACAATCAAGACGCAATCCGGCTCGGTTGTGGTAAAGGCCGAGGTTGCCGATGACGACGAAGAGCGTTCACAAGGTTTGATGAATCGTGAAAAGCTCGAGAGCGGCAACGGCATGCTCTTTGTTTTTGAAGATGAGGCGCCGCGGGCATTTTGGATGAAAAACACTCTTATTCCGCTCGATATTTTATACATAAGCAGCAAGAATGAGGTCGTCTCGATTGTTGAGAATATGGAACCATGCACTGTGCCGCAGTGCCCATCATACTTGTCGGGGCGTCCTGCAATGTTTGCACTGGAATTGCCAGCCGGCTTTGTACAGCAGTATGGCATCGAAGTTGGTGACACGATTCAGCGTGGCGGAAATGACGACGCCTAATTTCGCATAACAACTATGGAAACCATTGCAACAAAATCATTTGGAGAAGTTCTTGGCGTGCTTGCAGATCGCTATCGTAATCTTGTTGTCTTAACCGGGGATATTGTAATTTCTGGCATTGGCAGTTCTGATCGTGTTATTAATTTAGGTTTTGGTCACGCCGATATGATCGGTTGTGCTGCAGGCCTTGCGATTGCCGGTAAAATTCCCGTGGTCTGTGCACCTGCAAGTGCGATTGCCGGTCAGGATTGGGAGCAAATACGGAATTCGATTGCGCTTCCGAATTTAAATGTAAAGCTTATTGGAGTATCCGGCGGATTGGAGGCTGCACAGGATGGTCCCGCACGGCAGGCTCTTGAAGATTTTGCTTTGATGCGTGCAATGCCCAATATGAAAGTTTTTTGTCCGGCGAGCAGAGAGGAATTGCGTGCGATGCTGCCACAAATCTTTGAAGATTTTGGTCCTTCATATTTGCGTTTAGGTGCGCTTGGCGTAGATCTTGAACAAGAGCATGTGCGTTTTGAACTTGGTAAAGGCAGTTTGTTGCGCGGAGGTAATGATGTTGCGGTTTTTGCAACCGGCGCATTGGTGGGTAGCGCAGTACATGCTTCTGACCGTCTTGCCGAAGAGGGGATTAACGTTCGTGTTATTAATCTTTCAACAATCCAGCCGATAGACCAAGAGTTAATTTTAGATACCGCTGAGCAAGTGAAAATTGTAGTGACTGCCGAAGAGCATCAAATTCAAGGAGGATTGGGAAGTGCCGTAGCCGAGGTGCTGGTTGGCGCCAAGCCGAAGGTGCTGCATCACATTGGTATGCGGCAAACCTTTGGAGACTCGGGCCGTATCGGAGCTCTTTTTCGTAAATATCGCTTTGATGCCGAGGGCGTATACCAACAAATACGGGCGTTGGTGATATAGGCTCTATCAGTTAAAAATGCTATACTATACATACGATGGCAAAGCCTAAAATAAAGCTTTTTGCAGGGACATCGCATCCCGCGCTTGCAAAACAAATATCGAAATTACTCAAAATTCCACTTTCTCCAATGCACATTCAACGCTTTGCGTGTAACGAGATTTATACGAAGCCGAGCGAGAGTGTTCGCGATGCCGATGTCTTTATTATTCAAACCGGCACGCAAAATGTAAACGAAGATTTAATGGAGCTCTTTATTATGCTCGATAGCTTTAAGCGCTCGTTTGCTTCAACTGTTCATGTGGTTATGCCGCATTTTCCATACGCCCGGCAAGATCGTGTTGCGAGTCCGCGTGAGCCGATTACCGCAAAGTTGATTGCCGATCTTTTGTCGAAAGCAGGTGCCGATCATCTTATTACATTTACACTGCACAGTGATCAAGAGCAGGGATTCTTTGATTTTCCTGTCGATAATTTGACGGCGCGCAAGCTCTTTGCAGAATATTTTAATAAGAAAAAATTTAAAAAAGCACCGGTCATTGTTGCGCCGGATGTGGGCAGTGCTAAAGAGGCCGACCGCCTTGCCAAGATGCTTGGAGCGGATTTGGCAATTTTGAATAAAATTCGTCCTAAGCATAATGTTGCCGAAGTTACGCATGTCGTTGGTGATGTAAAAGGCCGCGACTGTATTCTCTACGACGACATGGTCGATACCGGTGGTTCAGTTGTAGGTGGTGCAAATGTATTGAGAAAGTCCGGAGCAAATAGCGATATTTATCTTGCGGCTACGCATGCCGTGCTTTCGCGTGATGCTGCCGAAAAATTAAAGAGCGCAGATTTTAAGGAGATTGTCTTTACCGATACGATTCCGATTCCAAAGGAAAAGCAGTTAAAAAATATGAAGATTATTTCTGTGGCGCCCCTGCTTTCGCGCGTTGTCGATCACGTACATACTGGCAAAGCCCTTAGCCATTTACACGCATAACTTTATTCTTATGATTTATATCGGATCAGATCATGCAGGTTACGAGCGTAAGCAAGAAATCGAAGCCTATTTAAAAGGAAAGGGAGAAGATGTTGTTGATCTCGGTGTTTTTGCGGCAGAACCGCCTATGGATTATCCCGATATTGCGCACGAAGTGGCAGAGAAGGTGCGGCAAACTCACGGCGCCCGCGGAATTTTGGTATGCGGTTCTGGAGTTGGCATGTGTATGACTGCAAATAAGAAGCACGGAATTCGTGCAGTACATGGTGAGCGTAATGACAGTGTCGAAATGTCGCGCAAACACAACGATGCAAATATTCTCTGTTTGGGCGCACGTATGTTGAGCAAGGAAGAGTCATTCCAATTTATCGATACATTTTTATCAACTGAATTTGAAGCCGGAGAAGAGCGTCATGTTCGACGCGTAGATAAGATTGAGCCGGCAGCACAGCCCCATGCCTAAACTACTTATTGCCCCATCGATTCTCTCGGCTGACTTTGGCAAGATCAATGAAGAGATTGCCAGCATCTCTTCGCATGCCGATATGATTCATGTCGACGTGATGGATGGGCACTTTGTGCCGAATATCACCTTTGGGCCGGATCAAATTGCAAAGATGCGCAGCACATTGCCCATGGACGTGCATTTGA
>Ga0066640_10000112_pt1 | contig 40960 bp, 38 predicted proteins | sample CryGeyCG2114_020_2_FD_59505 | JGI IMG/M metagenome (GOLD analysis project Ga0066640, IMG submission 59505) | Groundwater microbial communities from aquifer - Crystal Geyser CG11_big_fil_rev_8/21/14_0.20 | ecosystem: Environmental > Aquatic > Deep subsurface > Groundwater | place: USA: Utah... | reverse complement strand
TCCCAAGCGAACCACAAGCGGCTTCGATTTAAACCGCCTCAACTTGCTGATGGCAGTTCTAGAGCGCCACTGCGGCGTTCGCCTCAGCGAACAGGATGTTTATATTAATGTTGTATCGGGCTACCGAATGAACGATCCCGGCGCCGACCTCGGCATCTGCATGGCAGTGCTGTCGTCGTATTATAAAAAGGCGCTGCAGTCGGACTACGTCGCGTGCGGCGAAATCGGACTAAGCGGAGAAATTCGTAAACCAAAAACATGGAAGCAGATAGAGCGTGAGCTGAAAAAACTTCGCCTTGTAAGCGACAAAAAGGGAACGAACCTACAAAAACTTATGGAAGAATACTTCAGATAAAAACTAAGCGGCATTTCTCTTTCTCGGAGAGAGATATGGTGCATCGAGGCCATCGAGCGTCAGCTGTATTTTATGTGAAGTGTTATCAGTAACTTGCTTTAGTCTCTCCAAAGCACGAGCTCTAAGATCAGAGAAAAATTCCGGCGGAAATAAACGGTTAATCATATGAGCTGTTCGGCGCGACATATATTGATGGTGACCCACATCGATTGGGCGGCGTGTAAGACCGGATAGCACTTTTTCCAAAGTTCCAGTTCTTGCCTCAATATAATAGTTATCCCCTTCTGGATTGTGAATTTCCTCTACAGTTTGATTTAAGCCGCAACCCGAATACTTTGAACTCGAAGCACCATTTTTCTTACCGGATGGAGCATGCTTTGCCCGGCCGATTGAACTTCCAAATGCAGTAGAAAGCATACCTTCTAGAATTGGCAAATCTTCCGGATCTTCCACAAGCATCGTAAAACGCAAAAGGTCTTTAATATTTCCAATTTCTTTGCCGCGCAGCATTTTGCCTGCAATGGAAGTTTTACTCTTATAATCTACAATTGATCCCCTCAATCCTGCTATCTGTGAATCTATACTGCCATCACGCATATCAATTTCATACTTAGAACCGGGAAAACAGAAGACAGTCAACGATATCATTTCTTCAGGCCCATGTCCTTTGATACGTGTAGGACCAGAAATTTTGACTTTCAAAAGTTTAGTGTGTTCCCAATCATCTTCTTTATGATCAGGCGAAGAAAAAGAGTATTCCGACAAGCCGGTTTCGGGATCAACACGAAACCAAACTGATACAGCCTCATATTTTGTTTCCGGGTACATAAGGCCAAACTCTTCGTCACGCAATAGATCCAATTCAAAATCATCAGAATTTTTTTTCCTATTTTTGTACTCTGGATGTTCAGTTGCAGAGCGAATTACCAGAGCCAATGCAAATTTACGATATGCTTCATATCGGAATGCGCTTAATTCATCACTCTTTAAGTTATATTGTTCACGCAATTCCTTTTCAGGACCATACATAATCCTCATAAGATCTAGTACATCGTTCACTTTCCGAATGTCTCCATGCGTACTATATGCATTCTTCATCCCAGGATGATCAGGAAACATTTCATCAAAAAATTTATCTACAACTGCATCTGCATCCTGGAACAGACTTGTTAAATATTCTTTAAATTCAGACCACTCCATACCTCTGGGCGGACGAAGAATTCGCCGCAATTTTGCTTCATATTTTTTGGGATCAAGAATCCATTCTTTATAAGATCTACGCCAATGTAATGCCCGGCGCATACTACCCGGATTATCGAGCAGCACATTCCAATCAACGATATCTGGGCTAATATCATCGAGGTCCTCAAGTGAGCCTTGCTCATTTGCAGTTAAATTGTGACGATGCAATAAATCGCGCAATTCTTCTCTTAAAGATTTTACGTCTTCAGCATTTCCCTCGTCTTGAGCGGCCTCAACATCATGTATAAGGCGCTCTGCGTGAGCACGAAAATCTCCTTCGGTCATACTTTCGCCTTGCACTTCGTAAGCCGCACTCGAGGTTTCGGACAATCCAAATTGATCTTCATCGGGTCTCATACAAATTTGTATACATACAGATTAAAAACTAACTTTATATATTATAACGCAAAACTGTCAATGTGCCCACTGGAAGACCACTGATTACAAACACGGCTTTTAGCTAAGTTGGAAATATTCTTTGGTATTTTTTTCTAAGATGATTTCTAGCTCCTCACGGTTTTTTCTCTTTAACTCAGCCAAAAGTTGAACGACTTCTCCTAGGAATGCCGGCTCGTTGCGCTGGCCGCGGTGGGATTGCGGCGCCAAATAGGGGCAGTCACTTTCTATCATAATTTTATCGAGCGGAGCCTGTTTGATGAGTGCGCGCAGCGATTCGGCGCTAGGATACGTGATAATTCCAGTAAAAGAGGTGTAGTAACCGCGGTCCCATGCACGGGTAGCAATTTCTTGCGAGCCGGAAAAACAGTGGAAGACCGCTTGCTCAATTTTTTGCCGCTGCAAAATTTCGAATGCGTCTTCCCAAGCATCACGACAGTGAACAATCACCGGCAATCCCATTTGCTTTGCAAGAATCAACTGCTCTGCAAATGCTTTAAGTTGAGTTTCGCGCGGCTGAAAATTTTTAAAGTAGTCGAGTCCACATTCACCGATAGCAACAATCCCCTTTCCGTATCCGGCGGCAGCAAGCTCTTGGATGTGGTCGAGCGTTTCGGGGCTGCACTCATCCGCATTGTGAGGATGAATGCCGGCAGTCCAATATTTGTTGTGGAGATCGGCTAATTTTGCGGCCTGAACATTGCCGCGCGGTTCAAAGCCCACGCTCAGCCAGTCAACATTTGCTGCGGCTGCGCGTGCAATAACTTCATCACGGTCGGCATCGAACTCTTTTACATGCAAGTGCGCGTGTGTGTCGATAAGCATGTTAGAATTCTATCATGAAAAAAATTGACGGGCCGCAGACCATTGGCATTATTGGCGGCAAGGGCATTATTGGATCATTCTTTGCGAGAGTGTTCCGGAGGCACGGCTACAGAATAATTGTGAGCGATCTCAATACTGCTCTAACGAATGAGGAGGTAATCGCGCGCAGCGATGTCCTGTGTTTTGCAGTGCCGCTGCACCTGACGGTCGATATTATTCAAAATCTCATGCCACTTGTACGGCGCGATCAACTGCTCATCGATTTTGCATCGCTTAAAATTGATTCGATGCGGGCCATGATGAAGAGCAAAGCGTCTGTACTTGGCGTGCATCCCATGTTTCGCCCCAGCAAGCGAGGCTTAAAGAATGAGCGCGTAGTGATATGCAAAGGACGAGCAGATACAAATCACATTGCCTGGATTGAAAACATTTTAAAAAAAGAGGGCGCACATGTGGTTGCTATGAGCGCGAAAAAACACGATCAACTCATGAGCATCATCCAAGTGCTGCTGCACTTTCATACCATTGTTTTAGGCAATACGTTTCGCAAACTTAAAATTCCAATTCGCGATACGCTGCAAATTTCCAGCCCGATTTATAAGCTCGAGATGGACGTTATGGCCCGCATCTTTTCGCAGGATCCAAAACTGTATGGAGCTATTGAGATGTTAAATCCGGAAACAAAAAAAGTAACAGATGCTTTTTTACGCGAAACTGCTGGGCTTGCCAAAGCCGTGCAACAAAAGGATCTCAAAAAGTTTGCAGCTGAATTCACAAAAACCTCAAAATTTCTCGGCTCATTTAAAGCCGAGGCCATGCGCGAAATAGATCATTTGCTAAAATATCTCTCATGAATCTCGAAAAAGAAATAAACGCACTCAAAGAGCGCAACGCCCGCGTGGAAGCAGAAAAAAGCTGGGAAACAAGCTGGATGCGGCGAATCCTTATTTTTGCACTCACCTATCTTGTTGTGCTGACATTTTTTCTCATTTCTAAACTTCCAGATCCTTTCCTCAACTCGCTTGTGCCTGCGCTTGCCTTCTTGCTGGCAACCTCAGCCATTAAGCCTGCTAAAAAAATATTGCTGGAAAAATATAAAAAATAAAAATTGACATTTAAAAAAATCCGCTTAAAATAGGCGCACGATGCACACAGCAGCCGCAACTTGGAGCTTTTACTTTTACTTTCTCAGCTGAGGGAGCGACTTTCGTGCATGCGCTTTACTCCCTCACCGCCCGCGGCCGAGGGATTTTTTTTATTTCTTTAACTCAATTTTATGAGGACAAGAGCCACAGCATTCGGTACACTTTCAGCACGTTCAGCACAGCCACGGTGGCTTTATTGCGCCTTTAGAAAATCAGCGCAGTGCGTCTAAATCTCTAACTTCAAAAAATATGATTATCATCATGAAATCTCACGCGCCGAAGCCCGACATTGAGCGCGTGATTGCAGAAATTGAAAAAAATAAAGGCCTGCAGCCGGTGCCGCTCTTTGGCACCGAACGAACTGTAATTGCAGTTATCGGTGACGAGCGTGCGCTCGACGAGCACCATATTGCAAGTCTGCCCGGTGTTTCAAAAGTTATGCCGGTGCTGCAGCCGTACAAACTTGCATCGCGCGAGGCACGCAAAGAGCCAACTACAATTACCGTCGGGCCGGTAACCATTGGCGGCGACGAAGTTGTTATTATGGCCGGACCATGTGCTGTTGAAAGTGATAAGCAGATGGAAGTTGCTGCACAAGAGGTAAAAAAACGCGGCGGACATATTCTTCGCGGCGGCGCTTTCAAGCCTCGCACAGGACCATACTCATTCCAAGGATTAGGCCGAGAAGGAATTGAAATAATGGCACGCGCTGCAAAGAAACACAGCATGGTAACCATTAGCGAAGTGATGGATGTTCGCGATGTCGAGTTCGTTGCGCAGCACATCGATATTCTGCAAATCGGCGCCCGTAATATGCAAAACTTTGATTTATTAAAGGAAGTCGGAAAGACAAAGAAGCCGGTGATGCTCAAACGCGGCATGTCGGCAACAATAAAAGAGTTTTTGCTCGCGGCGGAATACATTCTTATGCAAGGCAACCCGGATGTTATCTTGTGTGAGCGCGGCATTCGCACCTTTGAAGATGAAACTCGCAACACGCTCTGTATTGCGACCGTACCGATTATTAAAAATCTCTCTCATCTGCCGATTTTAGTTGACCCGAGTCACGGCACCGGAAAGCCGCACTTAATTCGGCCGATGGCGCGCGCTGCTGTTGCCGCCGGAGCCGACGGCATTATGGTCGAAGCTCATCCAAATCCAATTGAGTCGCAGTGCGACTCAGACCAAGCGCTCTCGATGGAAGATTTGAGCGAGATGATCGAAGAGCTTGGGCCTATTGCAAAGGCAATTGGACGTAACTTAGCAACGTTATGACACAGATCGTTATTCAACGCGGTGCTCTCAAGACGCTTCCAAAACATGCGAAGCGATTAGGTGCCGCGTGTGCGATTATTACCGACAAAAATGTGGCGGGAATTGCGCGGCGGATGGTAACAAGTTTGGAGCAAGCGGGGATGCAAACACATCTCATTACACTTCCAAGCGGAGAAAAAATGAAGGCACTTCATGTGGTAGAAAAAATATGTGGCACTCTTGTGCGCAAAAGTTTGAGGCGCGATGCAGTGATTATTGGCATAGGCGGAGGTGTTGTTGATGATCTTGCCGGCTTTGTTGCCTCCATTTATATGCGGGGCGTGCCGTATATAAGTGTGCCGACAAGTGTCTTGGCAATGGCAGACGGAAGCATTGGCGGAAAAAATGGTGTGAATTTGAAGGAAGGAAAAAATCTTGTAGGAACCTTCACGCAGCCCGATGTTGTGCTCATGGATCCGGAAGTTTTAAAGAGCTTACCGCAGCGTGTTTTTATTGAAGGACTGGCTGAAATTGTGAAGCATGCAGTAATTGCAGACGAAAAACTACTGCGCTTATTTGAGCGAGACTATAAAAAAATTCTCGCGCGCGATGCAGATTTAGTTACAAAAATACTTAAGCGCAGTGTTGCAATAAAGTTGAGCATCAGCGATGAGGATGTTCGCGAATCTATTGCCACAAAAAACGATACTACATCGCGTATGTTTTTAAACTACGGCCACAGCATTGGCCACGCATTAGAAAAGCTCAGCAACTACACTATGCTGCATGGTGAGGCCGTGAGTATTGGTATGGTCGAAGAGAATAAAATTGCGGTGGAGCGAGGATTGCTGAAAGAGGAAGAGGCAGAGCGTATCCAGGCTGTACTCAAAAAACTCAAACTGCCTACCGAAATTCCTGCCAATTACAAGCAGCGCGACATACGGCGCACCATGATGCGCGATAAAAAAGTGGTCAGTGGAAAATTAATTCTCGCGCTTCCAAACGGCATCGGCCAGGCTACACTCGAAACACTATGATTACCGTTAACATTCCAGGCTCAAAGAGCATCTCGAATCGCGCACTTTTGTTGGCTTCACTTGCCGGACCACGCAAAATCGCACCAAAAAATCTTTTGCAAAGTGATGATACAAAGTATATGCAGCAGGCGCTCAAGGCTCTTAAAAAAGGCAAAAAGAGCTTGTACTGCGGCAACGCCGGAACAGCGATGCGATTTTTAGCGGCCTATGTTGCAACGCTCGAGCAGACAACTACTCTTAACGGCAATGCACGCATGCGTGAGCGTCCAATCAAAGATTTAGTTGACGCGCTCCGGCAGCTCGGCGCAGAAGTTGAATACCTTAAACACAAGGGCTATCCCCCACTTCGCATTCGCGGACCGCTCCTTGGCGGAACGTGTACTTTGCAAGGAACCATCAGCAGCCAGTACCTTTCGGGCCTGCTCATGGCGGCACCGCTCGCTAAAAAGAATGTGACGATTCACATTCGCGGCGGCCTTGTTTCGAAGCCATACGTCGATATGACCATCTCGATGATGGAAACATATGGAGTAAAAGTTGCGCGCGATGGATATAAAAGTTTTCGCATCAGTGCCGGCCAAAAGTACAAAGCCCGCTCATACACCATTGAACCGGATGCCTCATCGGCAAGTTATTTTTATGGAATTGGAATGCTCACCCAGAATAAAATGCACATACCAAATTTAGATCTCAAGAATTCACTCCAAGCCGATGTTCGCTTTGTAAAGGCGGCCACCGCCCTGCAAGCAAAAAAAATGTCGCGCCACATCGACTGCGAATCCTTTCCCGATGCCGCAATGACCTTGGTTGTACTGGCAGCGTTTACAAAAGGCAAAAGTGAGTTCACCGGGCTGGGCAATTTGCGGGTAAAAGAGTGTGACCGCTTGAGTGCTTTAGCAACTGAACTCAAACGCATCGGCTGCCGCGTTACCGAAAAAAAAGAGGGCATCATCGTCTACGGCAATCCCGAAAAACTGCACGGAGCACCAATTCGCACCTACGACGATCACCGCATGGCAATGTGCTTTGGCATGGCGAGTGTGCTCATACCCGACATCACAATCGAAAATCCTCAGTGTGTTAAAAAAACATTTCCAACCTTCTTTATTGAACTGAAAAAGGTAAAAAAACAGTTGAATGAGCAGAATATTATTCTCAGTGGCATGCGTGGATGCGGAAAAAGTACGCTTGCAAAAGCGCTGGCAAAAAAAATGAAGCGGGAATATATAGATCTGGACACCGTCATCGAAAAGCGCGCAGGCAAAACAATCGCCGAAATTGTTGCAGCAAAAGGATGGAACTACTTCCGCACATTAGAAGCGCAAGCCGTAACAAAAATCTCCCGCAAAAAAAATATCATAATTGCAGTGGGTGGCGGTACGGTTCTCTTTCAAAAAAATGTAAAACAATTGAAGCAGCATGGAAAAATCATATACCTAAATTGTTCGGTTAGTTCGATTCAAAAAGCTCTCGCGAAAAACAAGCATCGCCCAAGTGTTACGAAGGAATCGGTGTTGGAAGAAGCAAAAGCTCTGTATGCAAAGCGGCATCCTATCTATGCTAAAAATGCAGATGTCATCATCAGTGGTGTTGAACACACCACAAATAAGGAAAAAGATCTCACAAAAAAAGTTGCGAAACTATCGGCACACTGTGCATACTTTGGCATCCATGAAACAGTATGACGTCATTATTATTGGATCAGGTATTGCCGGAATGAATGCCGCGCTGCGTTTTGCGGAGCAGAATAAAAAAGTTCTGCTCATTACAAAACGTACGCTACAACAGTCGAATACGCGCAAAGCACAAGGAGGCATTGCCGGAGTAATTGCAGAAGAAGATTCAGTAGAACAGCACGTGCGCGATACGCTTGTTGCCGGCTGCAACCACAATAAAAAGAGTGCCGTCCAATTTATGGTGCAGCATAGTACCGCTGCAATTCAGCGGCTGATCGATTTAGGCGTGCCGTTTACAAAGGAACACAACACCATTGCACTCACCCAAGAGGCGGCACACAGCGTGCGCAGAATTGCCTTTGTCGACGACTATACCGGCGCTGCCATCAGTCAGACACTCACGCGCCATGTGCGGCAACAAAAAAATATCACCATTTTAGAGCATGCATTTGCGGCCGATTTGTTAGTAGAAAAAGGTCACTGCTTTGGCGTGCAAATTATTCATAAAAATAAGTACAAAAATATAATGAGCGGCTTAGTGGTTCTCGCCGCAGGTGGCCCGGGACAACTCTATTTACACACAACAAATCCACCAATTGCCACGAGCGACGGACTGGCAATGGCCATTCGCGCGGGCGCAACATGCAAAGATCTCGAATTTATTCAGTTCCATCCGACTGCACTGCACCTGCCGGGCAAGCCGTGCTTTTTAATTTCCGAATCGGTGCGCGGTGAGGGCGGCTATCTTGTGCATGCGAGCGGCAAGCGCTTTATGAAAAACTACCATACCGACGGCGAACTTGCCCCACGCGATATTGTAACGCGTGCCATTTTTGAAGAACAAAAGAAGGGTCCGGTTTTTATTGATATCCGACATAAAAAACGCACGTACCTGCAAAAACGATTCCCCACTATTTATACAAAATTAAAATCATACGGCATCGACATGGCCAGCAATCTCATTCCTGTATCTCCAGCCGCACACTATAGCTGCGGCGGTGTAGTGGCTGATCTTCAGGGCCGCACCAACATTACAAACTTGCTTGCGATTGGCGAGGTGGCATATACCGGAGTGCACGGAGCCAACCGACTGGCCAGTAACTCGCTTCTCGAGGCGCTGGTATTCTCCGAAACAGTTACAAAAAATAGCTGCAAACCCACAAAGAAGAGCGAGCAATTTTCAATAGAAAAAACAGAAAAAATACCGCCCGAGCAACGCAAAAAACTGCTGCAAATCCGGCGCGAACTCCGCACAACAATGTGGCACGACGTTGGCATTGTACGTACGGCAATGACGCTCAAACACGCACAGCAAAGCATAAAAACACTAGAGCAAAAAATCACACCATTGCCGACCAACAACATCCTAGGCAGCGAAATCAAAAACATGCTCATCGCCGCCCACACCATCCTCACCGCCGCCCAAAAAAGAAAGAACTCTCTTGGATGCCACTATGTGGAATAGCTTTTTGTTGATGAGAAAAGGGTAAAATGGTATATTGTTAGTGACGAGCCGCGGTAGACACACTCAGCAAAAGGCCCCCAACTTGGGGGTCTTTTCATTTATACATATACAGGCAGAGGTGGAGCCGAGGGGAGTCGAACCCCTATTCCGTGGATGACGAGCCACGGTAGGTACCAACACCCAGCCCCAGCCACTGCTGCTTAATCTGTATATCAAATCAAAATTACAGACCGATTACAAAAATCCCACAAAAAGATGAACGGAATTTGTGGGTGCGTTGTAAACGCTGCAAAGATACCAATCCTCTTTTTTCGCAAGAAGTTTTTTTGTTCGTGTAAAACCCCTATTTGGGTGTATATCTGAACCAAATTTCGTATATACTGAGGTTGGGCAAAATATTCTGTAGGCATAACGTATGAAAAACTGTACTTTTTGCAAAATTATTACAGGCGACTTACCGAGTAGTAAAATATATGAGGATAAAGAACTTTTGGCTTTTTTGGATATTCAGCCTGTAAATAAAGGCCATGTTCTTGTTATTCCAAAGCAACATAAAGAACTGATGACTGAATTGGATGACAAAATTCTGGGCAGCATGATTGCGCTATCAAAAAAGATAAATCAAGCAATGCGAAAATCAGATATAAAGCTAGAAGGCATAAATTTATTTCTCGCTGATGGTGAAGCTGCTGGTCAAGAAGTTTTCCACGCTCACCTTCATGTTATTCCGAGATTCAAGAATGATGGCTTTGGTTTCACCTTTCCGGAGGGATATACAAACAAACCATCAAGAGATGAGCTGGATCTAATATCGCAAAAAATACAATTACATCTAAAATAGAAGCGCTCGCTCTTCTCTACTCATCTTAAAACATCCTACGCCTCATGCGCAGCCAGCAACTTAGAAAGCGCCGCTTCTTCTTGCGCTTCAAAGTCGATAATCTCCTCTTGGAGATTTGTGATTAGGCGCTTCTTTTCGCTGTCGTTTAGCATTGGCAGCATTTCGAGCCAGCTTTCGCGCTCCTCTTGTGCAAGCGGTGCGCCTTCGAGGAGTGCAACGAGCTGTGCGTTGAGGGGGTCGGTGAGAAATTGTGTAAAGTCGTCCATATGATTTTGTTATTTTCGTGTTTGGGGCCGCTTCTTTTGGCCTGTAGATCTAGAAAGTGGATCGCTTGATTTATATTTCTTCAATGCCGATCCGCAAATCTCATGTAAGCGCTGCTCTGCTTCGTGTGTTTGCGTATCGATTTGGCCGCCAACATTCTGTTCGGCATTTGCCTTAATAAGATTTCCAAATGGCAACATGCCACGGCCAAGAATTTTCAATCTATTTTTAAAAGAGAGGGATGCGCGCGTCAGCTCTTCGCTCGACATTTCCGGAGCACGCTGCAGCCAACTTCGCAACTCGGGATCCATATCGTCCTGCCACTTTTGGGTCATACGACTTAGCAACTTTTTACCGCTCAACTTTGCGTTATTTTTAACACCTTTGAATCCTTTAGAAACAATTTTTCCAAAATCAAAACCTGCTGCTTCTGTAATACCGCGTGCTGCATAAAGTCCAAGCCCTCCAAGCGCAACGAGCCCGCTGCCTTGAATCATAAGTCCGGCACCTGCAACTTTGAGCGCCAAGTCCCCTCCTTCGCGCAAGAACGTCAGCCAGCGGCCGTTTACTCCGCTACCCGAAATGCCTGCAGCAAGTTTTTTCTGCACACGTGCCGCAGCTTCCATACCGATTCCCGCACGGCCGGCAGCACGCTCACGCACACGTCCTAAATATGCACTGTCGCCTTTTGATACATCGTCCACTAGACCCTCGAGCGTTGCCCGGAAATTATGCCCGTCATACTGCTCACAAATTCGCTCAAAAAGTGAGAATTTTTTTCCAAGCTTCTTCTTCATTTTTTCATACTGAGCAGAGACGCGCGGCCCGCGAAGCATATCGCGAATAGAGAGGCCAAACATACCTTCTGCGCAAAGTGAATTATAAACATCCTTGCGGAATGCCAAGCGGTTACGCTCTTCTAAAAATGAGTCAGGCAAATTCTCGCCCTCACGAAGATACTTCAAATGACCTTCTACAACGGTACGTTCGATCACTCTTCGAAATTCGTCGCGTACAGCACGCTCCGGATGATCCTGCAAATTTTCGAGCATCGCAGTAAAGCGCGCAACAGCACTCGATAACTTTTTTGTAGCCTGCTTATCTCCACCTGCAGCTTCGGATTCAGCCTGAGCAAGTTCGTTCATCCGGGTTCGCAAAGCATTTTGAATCAGGCGGACATCTATCTTACTATCCTCTACAGATTCAATGCCGCCGTCATCCGAATCCAGATCAAGTTCTTTCTTGTCCGGCTCGTCATTTGCAGGCATATATGAGCGCTTTGTAGCCATCTAGATAGTATAGCAAAAAAAGCGCCTCTGGTCTATTTAACCGGGAACTCCCATTGAGAAGAAGTCTGAGCTATGAACTCCTGAATAAGTGCCAAAAAATCCATTCGAAATTTTGATAAAAGCGCCGCAACTTCTTGAAATGGAATATGCTCTCTATACTCCGGCTTAGACCCGTCGTCAGGACCGTCAGGATCGTAATCATAATTTGTATGATCGTGACGCCAATTGAAATATTGCAAAGGATCCATACCTTCTTCGCACCGTATGCAAATACAGTACGAATTTTCTGGCTTATCCGGATCAGCAATCTCAATATTGGCCACAATATCCGGGTCGCCTTTATAAACCGGACCGTTTAAATCCCAATTTTTAATTGTTATCACTACAGTATTGCATTAAGAAATTTAGTTCCCCGCCAGGGCCGCTGCCTGCGCCGCGAGCTGCAGTTTTTCAATTATATCATCGATATTTCCATCCATAATTTCCGGCAAGTTGCTAAAACTCTCCTTAATACGATGGTCGGTAACGCGGTCCTGGGGAAAGTTATAGGTGCGGATCTTCTCGCTGCGGTCACCAGTTCCAATTTGCGCCCGGCGGTCATCTCCCCGCGCCTTCATCTGCTCCTCTTTTTGATGCGCATACAGCTTTGCACGCAAAATACCCATAGCTTTGGTCTTATTTTTTAGCTGCGAGCGCTCATCTTGGCAGGCTACCACAATGCCGCTCGGCTCGTGCGTAAGGCGCACCGCAGAGTCGGTCTTGTTTACATGCTGTCCGCCGGCGCCGCCCGCACGGTAGGTATCGACCCGCACATCTTCAGTACGGATCTCGACATCAACATCTTCAACTTCGGGCAAAACTGCAACAGTTACTGTCGATGTATGTACACGTCCCTTAGCCTCAGTTACCGGAATGCGCTGCACACGGTGCACGCCCGATTCAAATTTCAATTTACCAAAGGCGCCCTTACCGCGAACCGCAAAGACCATCTCTTTTATGCCGCCGGAATCCTGCTCGCTCTTGCTCATCAATTCGGTCTTCCAATTATTTTCCTCGGCATACCGCATATACATACGCGAAAGTTCTCCTGCAAAAAGTGCTGCCTCTTCACCTCCTGCCGCCGCACGAATTTCGACAATACAGTCCTTAATATCATCCTCATCTTTCGGCAAAAGCTCTATTTTCAACGCCTCTTCAATGCGCTCCTTTGCTGCCTCTCCTTGCTCCAGCTCTTCTTGTGCAAGCTCGCGCATATCTGCATCACCTGCATCTAAAAGCTCCTGTGCATCATGAATTTGTTGTTCGGCTGCTTTCAAATCACGATACAGCTTTACCGCATCTTCAATCTGCGCCGCACGCTTGCCGCACTTCTTATACTCATCCTGATTATTAATCACAAGAGGATCACTCATTTTCTGCATAAGCTCTTGATACTCTTTTTCCAGTTTTTCTAATTTTTCATTCATAGTGTGATTATAAAGACGCGGTCTAAACCCGCAAGATCTTGCTTAAAATTAATTACAGCATGCGGCAAATATCTCCGTACAATTTTTTCTACTTTTTCTTTCTGCAAAAAGCCCATTTCACCAATGCACCACTGTGGCATGTGCCTAAGCTGCGCAATGTGCAGAAAAAGTTTCTCGATCAATTCCGTACCTTCATCACCTCCAAAGAGCGCGACATTCGGCTCGTATTCCATGACATCCTTGCCGACAAGGTGGTGTTCGAGTCTGCCGATGTACGGCAAATTAGCAACAACGCCATCAAAGGGGTGCTCCCGAAATTGCTCAAGCAAATCACTCTGTACAAGCTCTACATTCTCCACCACACCGTGCAGATGAACATTTTTTCTTGCAACCAGGAGCGCGTCGTCAGAGATATCACTCGCAATAATGCGCACGTGAGGAAGATGTTTTGCCAGAGCAACCGCAATACAACCAGAGCCGGTACCTACATCACATAACTTCGGCGCACTCATGCCTGCAGCAAGTTCACGCGCGATATCTACCAGCAGCTCTGTCTCTGGCCGGGGAATAAGCACCCGGCGATCGACGTGCAGCGGCAAACCATAAAATTCTTTAAAACCCAGCAAGTACGCCAGCGGTTCGCCTCGCGATCTGCGCTGACAATCCAGCAGAAAATCATCGCGCTGCATTACAGTAACCGGCCGCTCGGGATGCGCAATAATATCCTCCCGGCGAATATCTAAAAGGCGCGCAAGCAGCAACTCGCTATCCAGCGGAGCAACACCAAAATCCTGCTGCGCCTCATGTAAAATCTCACTCAGTGTGTACATATGAAAAAAGACCCAAAGAGTTTGGGCCTTGCTTGCTTAGCTACATATATTTTTGCTTCTCGCGCTGTGCGCGGTAAAATTCGCGCTTAACGGCAGCCATACGAATCCCCCGCTTTTTCAGAGGCTTCTTAAAGTACTGCTTATCTTTTGCAATAGTCAGAATCCGGCTTGCCTGCACCTTCTTAAGAAAGCGGCCAACAAGCTTTTCATTCGACTCTTTTGAATTTTTAACCAAGTGAATCATGCCGACATAAGATAGTTATAAAGCACGGTACTGTCAAGGCTAACGCTATACATCCAAATTCTTTACTTTTTTAGCATGGGTCTGAATGAACTTTTTGCGCGGCGCAACTTCAGAGCCCATTAAGGTATCAAAAATCATATCTGCATTTTCGGCATCTTCAATAGTTACACGGAGCATCGAGCGCTGCTCAGGATCCATAGTGGTTTCCCAAAGCTGCTCCGGATTCATCTCACCAAGACCTTTGTAACGCTGGATATTTACCTTCATATTCGGATCAAACTCCTTTAATTCGCGCTCTTTCTGTTCCTCGGTATAGGCATAGACCATCTTTTTTCCCTGGCTTAATTTATAGAGCGGAGGCTGTGCAATATAGATATGTCCGGTTTCGATGAGCTCGCGGAAATAGCGGTAAAAGAGCGTCAATAAGAGTGTACGAATGTGGGCACCATCGACGTCGGCATCGGTCATAATGATGATGCGGTCATAACGGAGTTTACTGAGATCGAACATCTCACTAATACCGGTACCCATTGCAATAACTAATGCCTTAATTTCGTTATTCGCAATGATTTTATCGAGACGTGACTGTTCAACATTCAAAATTTTACCGCGCAATGGAAGTACCGCTTGATTTTCTCGATTGCGCCCCTGCTTTGCAGAACCGCCAGCCGAATCACCCTCTACAATGTAAAGCTCTGAATTCGAAGGATCCTTCGAAGAGCAGTCGGCGAGCTTACCCGGTAAGGTCATGCCCTCAAGAGCACCTTTACGAATGACCGAGTCGCGTGCCGCACGGGCAGCCAAACGGGCTCGTGCCGCAAGTGCCGATTTGCCGACAATTGCCTGTGCATCTTTTGGATTTTCTTCGAGATAGGTATCGAGAAACTCATTAAAGACGGCCTCTACTGCAGTACGCATCTCGGGATTTCCCAGTTTACTCTTTGTTTGTCCCTCAAATTGAGGATCACCAAGTTTAACAGAAATTACGGCAGTCAAACCTTCGCGCACGTCATCAGAAGTCAAATTTCCCTCTTTTTCTTTTAAAAGATTATTTTTACGCGCGTAATTATTAATAGTACGGGTCAAAGCTGCACGAAAACCGGTCAAGTGCATGCCTCCCTCCGTCGTGTGAATATTATTTGCAAAGGTAAAGATATTTTCTTGATATGCCTGCGTATATTGCAGTGCAATCTCAATCTTTCCTTCATCAACATCTTTCTCCACATATACGACATTCGAAATCGACTCGCGATTCTTATTTAAATGATGAATATACGAGATAATACCGCCTTCAAAATAGAAGCGGTACTTTTGATCGACACGCTCATCTACAACTGAAATCTTCACGCCCTTTGTAAGATATGACTGCTGGCGAAGGCGCTGAAGAATCGTTTGCAGATTAAAGCGGGCCTCTTTACCAAAAATTTGATGATCCGGCTTAAAGCTGATGCGGGTACCGTTTTTATCGGTTTTCCCTGTAACCTTTAATTTATCTTTGGTAACGCCTCGCGCGTACTCTTGTTGGTGGATCTTCCCATCACGATAGACCTCAGCGCGCGTCCACTCAGAAAGTGCGTTCACTACCGAAACACCCACACCATGCAAACCGCCGGATACTTTATATCCGCCGCCACCGAACTTACCGCCCGCATGCAAGATGGTCAGTACGGTTTCGAGTGCCGAGAGACCTGTTTTCTTATGCTTCTCAACAGGGATACCACGGCCGTTATCTTCAACAGAAAGCGATTCGTCTTTATGAATCGTTACAATAATATCGGTACAGTAACCGGCCATCGCCTCATCAATTGCATTGTCGACAACCTCCCACACAAGGTGGTGAAAGCCGGCAATATCGGTGGTACCGATATACATACCGGGACGCTTCCGAACTGCAGAAAGTCCCTCAAGAACTTGAATATTTTCAGCGGTATATGTTGAATTTGATGGAGTAGCCATATGAAGAAGTAGGGTCAAAAAACCTGGCCAAGTGTAGCACCTCGGAATGCGGAAAACAAGAAAAGAAGGACGACTATTGCTGGTCGGGCTCCGGCTGGGGTTCGTCGTCTATAAGGGCTTTCAGTTCAGCTTCACGCTCCTTTTCAAAGATAGCGCGCTGTGCAATCTGCTGGACGCGGGTCGGCAAGTCATCTACTTTAAATGAATCGTTTGCTGCTACCTCTCCGCCAACAGTTTGTACTACCAAATTTTCAACCCGCTTGCTCTTTGTACCAATATCAAAGGCAAAGACAACAGCCTCGGAACCTTGGCCATACGTTGCCAGACGCACGTGCACAATCTCGTTTGCAACATCTTCTAAGCCGATATATTTATCTTCTACGGTAATTGCCAGACGCTCAAGCGCTTCTTTAACTTGGGCGAGTGCAACCTTTTCGAGTACCGACTGCTGCGAAGGTTTCTCAGTCAGCGACTCCTCACTGACCTCTTGCGGCAACTCAAGCTTGCCAAGCTTTACTAAAAAGACAACGCGAACATTTTCCAACTTCACTGCATTCGGAATTTCCTCTCCATTAAAGATGATATTCGTAAAGAGCCGGCGCTCGGTATTGTACAAGGCACTAAATTCGGCGCCTTCAAATTTGGCGTTGGTAATCATGACGGTTGCGGATGTTTCATCATCAGGAAAATTAATATCAACCTCGCGAATTCCGACCTCGCGAAGCGCACTTACGACGAGTGATGCCAGCTCTTCACGCCGAAACGGAGAAATTTCTTCACCGCCAACTGAACTCTCTAAGAGAGAACGAACCTCTTTAGCCTCATTCAAACGATTTCGATAGGTTTCATAGTGGATTGCGAAATTATTCTGCACATTATCGGCGCTATTTGAGCGCAAAAATGTAACCAACGGCAGCAATTTTTTCAATTCGTCATCAAAAAATGAGAGCACTGCTTTGTCGGAAACAACCGGCCGAAGCTCATCAATTTGCGTAAAGAGTAAGAGGATGGACTGCCGCGCCTGCTGAAAAGGCAGCTCATCACGCTCAATCTTTTTTTGTATCTTTGCAATTCTCTTCAGCTTTTCTTGAATAAAAAATTGCCGCTGCTCTTGCGCCTCTTCTTTATGATCAATTACCTGCAAGTACGCACGCTCAAGCAGTGCGAGTATTTTTAAATACTCCTGGCGGATAAAGCGGTCATCCCGTTTAATAAAATCTTCTAATTGGATATATTCAAACAGGATATCTTCAGCAAGTGCAGCATCGGTAACCGATTGCAAACTCGAATCTGAGAGTGTGGCAAAACGGTTTAACAAATTTACTACATTCTGCTGCACATCCAAATCAATCCCTTCGGCATGCGCGTCAAGTACATCTATAAAAGATGCGTGGATTTTTTCGAGTGTAGATTTTTGAAGCAAATCACGAATAACGAGCTGGGCAGTAAAGAGCTGACTACTGGGATTAATATGCGCAATTTGATCAAAGCGAAGATACGCCGCGGCCCGCACGAGTTCTGCATCGGCTTGCGGTACAATGCGCTGGAAAGTTGTATAGCGCTGCTGCGCGATATCGCGTTTGCCTATAAGATCTGCAAAGAGTCCGGCATCGAAATAATCAAAGGCGCTCGCTACATTACGCTCGGCTTTGCGCTGTGGCGCCAATGTAAGTCCAGCAACTGCACTATTCCATGTACGATTTACTTTAAAAGAAAGCGATTCGCTGTCTAAGCCAAGATGCGGTCCGGCCTGACGCAGCCGCTCATCCATCTGGGCTTGATATGCACGATAAAATGCACGGTCGTCAGACTGATTTTTCTCAATCCACTCATCAATATCAGCTGCATAAAAAGGATACTCTTTAAGAAGTTTTGAATAGCGAAGCTGTGAAATGGTCTTTGCTTGGCGGGCAACCTTTGATTCTGAAATTACAATTTGTCGGCGTTCAGGCAAAATGATTTTTCGTCCAGCTATGGTAGCAGTCAGGCTGCGACGCATTGCGACCGCAATAATCACACCTTTTTCATACTGAATATCAAAAACGCCCGGCTCGAGTTCGAGCGTTGTGGTGCCGGCAGTAAGGTGCACGGTGGTCGCACTGTTGCGCGTATTAATCCAGACGCGCCCGCGATCGAGCTCAAACTCCACACGACGGGGAGCTTTGTCATGAACAATGCGAAGCGCCGCCTCCGATTCTGGAGCAAATCTTGCGAGCGCATTATCCCAAATTCCTAACGTTAGCCGTGCAGCAGGACCAGTAGTGAGGAGCAATCTTTCTTGTTCATTTTTGACTACAGCATCATCTCTTCCTTCAAGAATCTGAATCTCTTCATGAAAGTTATCGGCAGCAGCGCGGAGCGGCGGATTCTGCCGAAGTTCTAAAAAGAGCGTTCCGCCGAGCAGCAGAGCACCGCAGAGCAGACCCAATATCGCAATTCCTATATGTTTTTTCGCTTGCATATAATCTGTAAATTATACCTTTAACAGGTTTATTTGTCAATTATGGCGCGTCTCGCAAAAAGCATGTAGTATCACGCCTGCATGAAGCGATTTTTGACTATTTTTCTTGCAGCAACTCTCTTTTTCCAGGCAATTTTACCGGCTTCCGCGCTCTTTAGCGATGTACCGCGCAATCATGATTTTTTTAGTGATGTGCACTATTTGGAGAAACTCGGGATTGCAACAGGAGGCAAATTCCGGCCGGACGATACGATTTCTCAAGCAGAATTTTCCGAATGGCTTTTAAAAAATTCCGGTTTTTGGAATGACCGCTACGAGCCCAAAACCAAGCGCCGGTTTAAAGATGTTCCCCTCGCAAAAAATATCTATGCGCCATATATTTATTACTTAGTAGATTTGGGCATTATTGAAGAACCTGGACCGGGACGCCAAACAGAATTTGATCCGGGACGTTACATTACACGTATCAATGCGCTTAAGTGGCTCTTTGCCCTGGAAGGGGTTCACGTTCCGCTTGTATTTGAAGAATCCGAATATCAAGCGACCGATCTCCGATCACGCTCTCCAAATGCACGCTTCATTCATAAAGCAATCGAGATCGGCATTCTCGATCCGGGTGAGACAAAACCTTATCACAAATTAACACGCGCCGAAGCGGCACGATTTTTGCGAAGACTCGAAGAGTATGTACCAAGCATACGGATCAATGTGCTGCCCTCAATTCAATCGAATGTGGTGAACGAGCCCGAGTTCGATATCTTTACCTCTACATGGGACAAAATATTTTCGAACTATCTCAACCGCGACGAACTAAATAAAGACGAACTTATATACAGTGCGATCCAGGGTTTGGTAAAAGAGCTTGATGACGACAACAGCGATTTTAGCAGGCCGACACAAGAGAGCATTTTAAAAACTCTCGAAGGACAAGTTGAAGGTATTGGGGCTGTGATGCAGTATCTCGACGAACAAGTGGTCGTGGTAACACCGCTCGTAGGTTCGCCCGCGGCACTTGCGGGAATTCGGCCAAATGATGTTGTAATAAAAGTAGATGACTACGATGTGAGCAAGGGCACATTTGAAGAAGCAATTTTAAGAATTCGTGGCACAAAGGGAACAAGCGTAAGACTCACCGTACTGCGCGAAGGCGAAGAGCTCGTCTTTACGATTGTACGCGATAAAATCTTGGTAAGTTCCGTTCAGTTCCGCCGCACCGAAGATAATTACGGTATTTTAGAATTGCGCGACTTTGGTGTAAATGCAGATACTGATTTCATCAATGCAATCCGTGATTTTGAAGCAAATCCGGTACATGGACTCGTAATTGATCTGCGGAACAACCCGGGAGGTTTTCTGGATAAGGCGGTAAATATTGCCGGACACTTCCTTGCGAACGGGGAACCCGTTGTAACGATTAAATATCATAACCGCAATGAAGATTTGCGCGCAGCCGGACGCCATGAGTTACGAGGGCTGCCAGTGGCCATCCTTATAAATAAAGGATCTGCATCGGCATCAGAAATTTTAGCAGGCGCACTCCAAGATTATGGCATTGCAAAAGTTGTCGGTGAGCAAAGCTACGGCAAAGGCACCGTACAAGAAGTTTCGGAGTTTCAAGACGGATCGGTACTCAAATTAACTGTGGCAGAGTGGTTTACGCCAAATGGTAATAAAATTGAGGGAATTGGTATTACACCGGATGTTAAAATTTCACGGACCGACCGCGAAATTGTTGAAGGAATTGATCCCCAACTCGACCGGGCACTGCGTGAACTGCGAGGGCAGTAACCACATTATCTTTTCTGCTGATCAAGCACTTGCTGTGGATTTGTCGTTACGATTTTATCCTCATTAAATGAAGCAATTACTTGAATTGCAACGTGCTGTTGGCCGGCGAAAAAGAGTCCTTGGCCAACTCCCGAATTTAACAATAAGTACTTCTCTCCCTCGGTAAGATTAAAAAGTTTTGCCAGCGGCTCAATTGCAGATGCCGACTGTTTTAACAAAACTTGCATCGAGGAATTCGTAATAATCGGTTTTCCAAAATCGCTCTTCACAAAATCTTCCACATCCTGAGTAATGGTTGTTACACCAAGATAATATTTGCGGGCGCGCTTCACCAATCCAAACAAAAACTTTGCCGAGTCCTCGTGCTGAATAAGCGTCCACGCCTCATCAATGGTCAAAATACGCTTCTTCAACTCACTGCGAACGCGCGTCCAAATGTAGTTCAAAATAATGTACATAGCAATCGGCCGCAGCTCATCTTGCAAATCGCGAATACAAAAAACCATAAGACCGCTGTTCAAATCGACATTGGTCGGCTTGTTAAATATGCCGCCATACGTACCTGTTGTGTATTTTTGCAACCGTTGCACCAGCGATTCCGCACCGTTCATCGAACTCAGCACAGATTCCAAATCCTCCATAGTTGGCGGCTCAATTCCAGAAGGATCAACCATATCCATGGTAATTCCTTTAACAGCGTAAACATCGATAAGCGCTTTATCGATAAGCGCCTCCTCGGATGAATTTAAACCACCCAGCATAATCTTTAATAGTCCCTGGAGGGTAATGACATTGTTGCGCAAAATATCACCGGGCTGTACATCATCACCGTGCAGCGGCTTGGGTAAATCAAAAGGATTAATGCGGCGTTCCGCAGTAAGCGATACATTCAAATAACTTCCGCCGACGGAGTGAGCAAGCGTCTCATACTCATTCTCAGGGTCGATGATAATTACATCGGTACCGACCATGAGACTGCGCAAAATTTCGAGCTTTACGGTATACGATTTACCGGCACCGGATTTTGCAAATACAACGGAGTTCGCGTTTTCGAGCGAGAAGCGGTCAAAGATAATAAGACTGTCGTTGTGACGATTAATGCCATAGAGAATTCCCTTGTTACTGGTAAGCGTAGAAGAGGTAAATGGAAAGGTCGAAGAGAGCGGTGAGGTATTCATGTTGCGCAAAACCTCGAGTTCATCAAGTGCGACTGGCAATGTCGAAGTATAGGCTTGTTCTGTCTGCAATTCACTGCCGCGAGTAAGTACTAGCTTACCGCCCAGCAGACTCTCTACATGCTTCACAATTTTTTTCAGCTCCCTCATGCTGTGGGCATACACAGTGATATAGAGACCTAATTGAAAAAACTTTTCCTGACCCCGCTGCAGCTCGGTTCGAAGCTGCTCGGCATCTTCCAATGCAGTTTCAAGTCCGGGATCTCTCACATTCCCCTTTTCGGTATCGATACGAATTGCCGACTGCATTTGGGCAACTTTACGCCGCAGCACTTTCATAATTGCAGCCGAATCGATTGGATAGATAAACTGAGAAATATCCATCGTCGCATCAAAATTGATAAGCGGACTCAGCCAGTTTGTCTCTAAAAAGCGAGGATAACTAAAGACATAGAGCGTCTTTGCATACATACCGGAAATTGAAATATGGTCGAACTTAATATCCATGGAAGAGGGCGCGATAAAGTCGCGAATACTTGCCAATCCTTCTTGAAAGAGTTTTTCTGCTCTCAAAATTTCTTCGCGCTCTTTGGGATCGATCTTCTCCTGCGTATCAACCTTCGTACCCACCACCTTGCCCGCAGCATCTGAAACAGTATGTTTTTTGGCCGCCTGCTTTTGTTTATTTGCGGCTACGTGTGCCTCCCAACGTGCCTTAAGGGTACCAAAGAGACCGCCTTTTGATGCGGCAGGCGCCGGTTGGGCAGCCTCATCTTTTACCGGCTCTAGTTTTTCGCCGGAGAGGGCGGGATCATTGGGAGGGGCAAGAGCGCTTGGAGCGACCGCGCCAGATGCATCATCAAATTCGGCCGGTGTAGGTTCCGGCTCGGCTGGTTCACTATTCACCTCATCGTGCTCGAGCACTGCCACTGATTTTTTGTTTTCGTCAGCCATAAATTAATCTGTTAAGTATATCAAAAAATGGCCTCTTACGGAAGAGGTATGTGTAAATCTCGAGAGCGCTTCGTGCTTGATTCCGCACAAAAAAAAGGGTAGATTTCGTGATGTTGTAACCTAAAAACTCTCAAATATGCCAAAAAAGAAGCCGACCTCGAAAAAACCTACAAAAGCAAAGACAACCAAAAAACCGACTGCACCAGATCGAAAAACGAAAATTTCAGAAAAGCCGGCTGATCAAGAAGAGATTAAGATAGTACGAAGCGATATTGAAGACGATGATACCGGGGCTCCTCCGCCTCCTCCACCAACCCAGCAAGTTATAGCTTCGGATGATGGCTATTCAGCACGCTCAATCAGCACGGAGATGCAAGAGAGTTATCTCGATTATGCCATGAGCGTTATCGTCTCTCGTGCACTACCCGATGTTCGCGACGGCTTAAAACCAGTGCACCGCCGCATTCTCTATGCAATGCACGAACTCGGCCTCTCAAGCGGAGCAAAATTTAGAAAATCGGCAGCGGTGGTGGGTGACGTGCTTGGTAAATATCACCCGCACGGAGATACCGCAGTATACGATTCGATGGTCCGTATGGCGCAGGATTTTGCACTTCGCTACATGCTCGTAAACGGCCAGGGTAACTTTGGCTCGATCGACGGCGACTCTGCAGCGGCCATGCGTTATACCGAAGCGAAGATGATGAAGATTACCGATGAGATGCTGGCTGACATTGAAAAAGAGACCGTCGATTTTCGAGATAACTACGATGCAACACGCCAAGAACCAACCGTATTACCTGCAAAACTTCCACAGCTGCTGCTCAATGGAACAAGTGGTATTGCGGTAGGTATGGCGACATCAATTCCGCCACACAATCTCAACGAGGTTGTAGATGCGGTTGTGCATTTGGCCGATCATCCCGAGGCAACAATTGAAGATCTCATGGAATTTATTCAAGGGCCCGACTTCCCTACCGGCGGCAGCATTTATGACATCAATGCCATTAAAGCAATGTATATGAATGGCCGCGGCGGTATTGCAATGCGTGCCAAAGCTGAAATCATCGAAAAGAAGGGCGGCCGCTTTGCCATTGTTGTTACCGAAATTCCATACCAAGTAAATAAGGCAACGCTTGTAGCGAAAATTGCAGATCTTGTCCGCGAAAAGCGCATTGTTGGCATCTCGGATCTTCGGGATCAGTCAAACCGCACTGGTATAGAGGTAATGATCGAGCTTAAAAAAGATGCCTACCCAAAGAAAATCCTTAATCAACTCTTCAAGCTCACACAGATGCAATCGTCGTTCAATATGAACATGATTGCTCTTGTCGATGGCATCCAGCCGCGTCTGCTCAATCTCAAACAAGTACTTGAGTACTTTATTGAGCACCGCAAAATTACCATTACCCGCCGCGTGCAGTATGACCTAAAAATTGCAAAGGCTCGTGCGCACATTTTGGAAGGATTAAAAAAAGCGCTCGATCACATCGACGAAGTTATTAAAACTATCAAACAGTCCAAAACAAAAGAAGAGGCACATGCTTCCTTAATGAAGAAGTTCAAATTGAGCGACAAGCAAGCTTCTGCAATTCTCGAAATGCGCTTGCAAACGCTTGCCGGTTTGGAGCGCAAAAAAATTGAGGATGAATTGGTCGAGAAGCTAAAATTAATCGATCATCTGGAAGGTATTTTGCAAGATCCGAAGAAGGTTCTAAAAATCATGAAAGATGAACTGTCGGAGATTAAAAATAAGTATGGTGACGAACGGCGCACAAAGATCTATAAAAATGCAATTGGTCAGATCTCTCAAAAAGATACGATTCCAAATGAGCCGATGGTTGTGGCACTCACCCGCGAAAACTATATTAAGCGTATGCCGCCTACAACGTTCCGCACACAACACCGCGGCGGTAAGGGAATTATTGGCATTACCACAAAAGAAGATGATGAGATAAATATCATCGTACATGCGAAAAATCACGAAGAGCTGCTCTTTTTTACGAATAAAGGCCGCGTCTTTAAATTGCCGGTGTACGAAGTGCCCCAAGCTGCACGTACGTCTAAAGGACAAGCAATCGTTAACCTGCTTCAACTTCAAGAAAAGGAGTTCGTAACATCTATTCTCAATATCAGCGAAAAATTCACGGGAGAGTATCTCTTTATGGGAACAAAGATGGGAACGGTAAAAAAGACGCCGGTAAAAGATTTTGAAAATGTTCGGCGCACCGGCCTCATTGCTATTAAACTTCGTCCCAACGATGCTCTTTACTGGGTGCGCGAAGTGAATAAGGGAGATCACATCTTCATTGCAACGTCTAATGGCCAGAGCATTCGTTTTGACCAAGAAGAGGTCCGCTCTATGGGCAGACCGAGCGTTGGTGTTCGCGGTATTGCCTTAAAAGGCAAAGATTACTGTGTCGATATGGACGTGATACAAAATCCCGAACTTGCCGAGGTGCTCATTGTTATGGAAAACGGACTCGGAAAATCGACCAAAATTACGAGCTATAGACTACAAGGACGCGGCGGCTCCGGGGTAAAGGCTGCAAAAATTACGCCGAAGACAGGGCTTGTTGTTGGCGCAAAGGTATTTACTACAAGAGACAATGCCGATCTTATTATGATCTCTAAACTCGGCCAGACAATTCGCTTAAGTCTGCGCGACATTCCTTCTCTTGGGCGCAGCACGCAAGGAGTCTACCTCATGCGCTTTACCAAGCAAGATAAGATTGCATCGGTTTCGCTCTTGTATCAAGAAGAGGCGCCGCCAGCAGAGCCGGAAAGCAAAGGCCCGAGTAAAAGCCTCAAAGGTGCGCAAAGCACAAAAGCTGGTGATAAACAGAAGGCATTGCTATAATACGATGCATGAAAAAGAGCTTCGTGCCCTTTTCCGCTACGGTTGCAGCAATGCTTATGTTAATGCCATTATCGGCCTTTGCAGCAGATGGCGATTTAATTTTGCTCCCGGAAAATATTACCTTTAGCTCACAAGAGCTGCTCGAAGGAAAAACTGTCCGCGTCTATGCCACGGTAACGAGTACAAGCACCACCGATCAACGGGGCGTGGTGCGCTTTGAAGCGGGAGGAAAGCAGATTCAAGGCGATCAGCCAATTTCGGTACTCTCTAAAAAAGAAGATGCAGTTTTTGTAGATTGGACACCGAGTGCTGGCCAGTTCAATTTAAAGATCAGCATTCATCCTTTCGATTCCGAAAGTGATAATCCGGCTAACAACAGTGTGACGTTTGCAAAAACGGTACTTGCCGATACCGACCGCGACGGTATTCCCAACTCGCGCGATCCCGATGATGACAATGACGGCGTACTCGACGAAGAAGATGCGTTTCCGCTTAATACTAAAGAGAGCATAGATTCGGACGGTGACGGTATCGGCGACAATGAAGATCCAGACGATGACAATGACGGTGTTGCAGATACAGAAGATGCGTTCCCACTCGATGCAACTGAAATACATGATACCGACAATAACGGCATCGGCGACAATGAAGATCCAGACGATGATGGCGATGGAGTGGAAGACATATTGGAAGTTGCGGCAGGAACTGATCCCAAAAATCCCGATACTGACGGCGATGGTGTAAATGACAGTGAAGATCACTGGCCGACAGATGCAGGCCAGTCGAGCGACTACGACGGCGATGGAATTAGTGATGAACTAGATCCCGATGCAGATAACGACGGCATTTTTAAAGACGAAGATGTTGATGACCGGAATCGCGGACCAGAAGTAATTATTACGACACTCAATACACTTCTGGATAAATTTGCTCTTACTGATCGTGAGATTAAACTGCATGCCGAAGAGTCGAGGGACCCTGACGGAAATATCGAACAATTTACATGGAAAACATCAGATGGCTCACTCGGACAAGCCTCGCTAGCAACGCTCGGTACTGTTTTCGATACACCGGGAAAAAAAATTATTACCTTGGCAGCAACAGATGACAAAGGAGAATCGCGCGAACAAGAGATCACCCTCTATCTGATTTCTCCGCTCTATCTATGGCTTATTGCCCTTATATTTGCCGGAATTTTAGCACTTGCATTGTATCTCCATTTCTCTTATAGTAAGCGCCGCGTATGAAAACTGATATTCATCCTACATATCATTCCCAGGTAAAGATTGCCTGTTCCTGCGGAAACGTGATCGTTGCCGGATCGACTCAAGAGAAAATGGCTACTGAAATGTGCAGCAAGTGCCATCCATTTTATACTGGCCAACAGAAGCTGGTAGATACTGCCGGACGTGTAGATAAATTTAAGGAACGCGCTGCGAAATTCGAGGAGAAAAAGGATGAGTTAAAAAAGCGCGAAGAGGAGAAATTAGAGAAGCGCAAAGCAAAAGAGTACAAAGAAAAAGAAGTTCCGGCTGAAGTACTTCGCAAGGCATTGGAAGAGACCAAGCAAAAAGAAGTCGCTCTAAAAGAGGCTGAACGGCTTGCAAAGAAGACTACAAAGAAAACGACAAAGAAATCCGAGCCTAAGAACAAGTAGTTCGCATGAATACCATTGGCACTCTATTTCGCGTTACCACCTTCGGTGAATCACATGGTGGTGCTTTAGGCTGCGTCATCGACGGATGTCCCTCTAAAATTAAAATCGATGAATCGATAATTCAGCGCGAGCTCGACCGCCGCAAGCCCGGACAATCTAAAATTACGACACCCCGCAAAGAAGCTGACCAAGTTCGCATTCTGTCGGGTGTATTTGAGGGAAAAACGCTCGGCTCTCCTATTGCCATGCTCGTCGAAAATACGAATCAGCGCAGCAAAGATTATTCAAAACTAAAAAATGTTTTTAGGCCCGGGCATGCCGATTACACGTGGGAGGAAAAGTTCGGATTCCGTGATTATAGAGGGGGCGGAAGATCGTCGGGACGAGAAACTGTCGGACGAGTTATGGCCGGAGCTGTTGCAAAACAGCTTCTGGCAAGACAAAAAATTCAAATCTTTGCCTACGCCGTACAAGTCGGGCCGGTGCGCGGCGAAAAAGTTGACTTACGTGCAATCGAAAAAAATCTCGTCCGTGCGGCTGATCCCCAAAAAGCCAAAGAGATGGAAGCGGCTGTTCTGGAAGCACAAAAAATGGGTGATTCACTCGGTGGTATTGTAGAAATTCTTATAAAGAATGTACCAGTTGGCTTGGGCGAGCCAGTCTTTGGAAAAATAAACTCTGATCTTGCACAGGCACTTATGAGTATTCCGACAACAAAGGCATTTGAAATTGGAAGTGGCTTTGCTGCAGCGCAGAAATATGGTTCTGAGCAAAACGACCCTTTTACTGTGAATAAGGGCGAAATCCGTATGACTAAAAATGATGCCGGAGGGATTTCTGGCGGCATTACGAATGGCGAGGATATCGTAATGCGTGTACACGTTAAACCTCCTTCAAGTATTCTTAAAAAGCAGCAAACAGTTACAAAAACTAAGAAAGAAACCGATATTCAAGTTACCGGCAGACATGATCCCTGCATCATCCCGCGCTTTATTCCCGTTGCCGAGAGTATGGCCGCCATTGTTGTGGCAGACCACATTTTAAGGTATCGCGCAATACGAGCCTTTTAGTGTTAGGGTAAAAAAGACAATATTGCCGCCATCTTGTAAAAGGTAATCTTTTGCAGATAAGATTTTTTTTCAGTACCATTTGAAACTGTGTGATGGGTAAGCCCCTTGTGCTCATAATTCTTAACTATTTCCCCATATGAATAGTGTATTGCTCAAGAAGTTCGGTATTGCTCTTACTGTTATTGGAGCACTTACCGCTTGCCAGCCTGTTTTTGAAGATGCAAAAAACACAAATGCTGCTGTGGAAGAAGATAGCGGCGATACGATTACATTCGGTGTGCTCGCACCGCTTTCGGGCGAGGCAGCTGCATATGGTATTCCCTACCAGCATGTGCTCGAAGTTGCACGGGGAGAGATTAATACAGCAGGCGGCATTGACGGTAAAGAGGTAAAGTTAGTATATGAAGATGGTGCCTGTGAAGCAGAGCGAGCAAACAGTGCCGTGAATAATCTTCTGAATATTCACAAGGTAAAAGTTGTATTTGGAGGTGTATGCAGCTCAGAGACGCTTGCAGCAGCTCCGGTTACTGAACGCAATCAAGTAGTCCTCTTCTCCAGTCTTGCCAGCAGCCCAGATATTACAGCAGCTGGTGACTTCGTATTCCGCAACTATCCGTCAGACAAAGCACAAGGAGAAGCATTGGCCGACAATGCAAACGAACTTGAACTTAAAAAAGTTGGCATTATCACTGAAGAACAGCCATATACCGAAGGCATTGCCGATTCATTTAGTGCTGTCTTTAGCGGTGAAACCTTCAATGAGAAATTTTCGAAAGATGCTGCTGATTTTAAGACGCAAATCGATAAATTAAAGGCGCTCAATGTCGACCGCTTCTTTGTAAATGCACAGACACCGGCAAAAGCTGCAATTATTGTAAAACAGCTTAAGGAGCTTGGTGTACAAGGCCCGCTCTATTTAAATGATGTTGCAATCGGTTCGACAGAAGAAGTTGTTGCTCCATTTGCAGAATATCTCGAAGGCTCCATTGGTGCACAAGTGCCGTACAACGACAAGCATGCAAAATTTACCGGGTTTAGTGCAGCATACAAAGCACGAACTGGTGAAGATGTCCCCTATCTTGGCTATATGTCTCCTGCCTACGACTCACTTTTCATTATGAAAGAGGCAATTGAATCTGTAGGGCACGATCCTGTAAAAATTAAAGACTATCTTTACACTGTGCAAGGACGTGACGGCGTTGCCGGAACGTTGAGCTTTGATGAGAATGGTGACCCAGACAAGAGCTATAGGCACGCACTTCAAAAAGTTGAAGGCGGCAAAGCTGTTTGGGTAAACCAATAGAACTTTGTTTTGCTTTTGCTGGCATAAGGCAGGGGTCTCCCCTGCCTGGTGAAAGACTAGCCCCGCCAATGGCCACCGCGAAAGCGGGGGCAGGCGGGGCTTTTTATTTGCTTTATAAGCTTGCTTCGGCTCAAAACCAGCAGAGCCGGATTTTGAGCCTTGCTGCGCGCTCGGCCCGTGGCCTCGCAGAGTTCACAACATCTATCCTAATCTGTTACAATCCTCAAGAAATGCAACTGGAACTCTTCCTCAAATTCGTGCTGAACGGTTTTATCCAGGGTTCGCTCTATGCACTCTTGGCACTGGGACTCTCTCTACTTTACGGGGTACTGCGATTTGCAAATCTCGCGCATGGTGAATATGCGCTAATGGGCTCATTCGCTTTTTATACATTCTATGTGCTGCTTGGCTGGCCGCTGTTACCAAGTTTAGCAGCGGGATTCGGTATACTCTTTATTGTTACGCTTCTCATTGAGCGCCTCACATTTACGCCGGTTCGTGATGCACCACCCCTTATTCCATTGGTTATTTCGATTGCACTTGGAATTTTCTTAAAAAATCTACTCCTTTTAATTTTCGAACCGCGCTCGCGGCTTATCACTGCAAACAGCAGCATATTACAGATCACTGATTTTATCAGCATTACAAGTGCACAAATAAACATAGCCGTAGTAGCAATTCTTCTTATGATTGCGCTAACACTCTTTCTTAAAAGAACAAAACTGGGCAAAGCAATTCGCGCTGTTGCCGATGATCGCGAAGCAGCTGCTATTCTCGGCATTCCTATTAAACGTATTGTAACCATTACCTTTCTCATTTCGGCTTTTTTGGCTGGAACAGCAGGAATTCTTGCAGCATTCGACCAAAACCTGCATCCAAATGCGGGCACCGCATTTACCGTAAAGGCTTTTGCCGCAGTGATACTTGGAGGCATCGGCTCAATTCCGGGTGCCGTAGCCGGCGGATATATACTGGGTTTTGCAGAAAATATTCTCATCTCTATTCCCTTTTGGGGCTGGTACATTCCAAGCAACTATAAGGATGCGCTCGCCTATATAATTCTTATCCTCGTACTCTACATTCGTCCGAATGGCATCTTTGGCAAAAGTGCTGAAGAAATTGCAAGAAAATAGCTATGGAATTTATTGCAAATATTATCGCGATAATGTGCCTCTTTGCACTTCTGTATCAAGGATATAATTTAATACTTGGCTACGGTGGAATGCTGCATGTAGGTCACGTTGCCTTTATGGGCGTAGGTGCATATGTATCGGCACTGCTCACGGTAAAAGCCGGCTTCTCCGTACTCAGCGGAGTAACACTCGGCACACTTGCTACCGGTCTCCTTGCCTTATTGCTGGCAATTCCAACAGTGCGCTTTCGCGAAGACTATTTAGTTGCCGCAACTCTGGGCATGGGAGAAATTATCCGCATCTTTATATTAAATGAACGCAAACTCACCGGCGGTTCATTTGGAATCGTAAATATCCCACGCCCCGCGCCGTTCGGCGTGGAACTTGCATCAAATGTGGATATGATGATTTTTCTGTTGATTATTACAACTGCGGTTATGCTCTGCGTCTGGCGAATTGTACATACACCATTCGGACGTTCCATAGAAAGCATCCGCGAAGACGAGATTGCAGCGAGCGCACTCGGCAAAAATGTTTGGCTAAAAAAAGTACAAATCCTTGTGCTTGGAGCTCTTATAGCCGGTCTTGCAGGGGCTCTCTTTGCCCATCATATTCAGTTCATCGATCCGAGCTCCATTACACTCGACAGGATGATTCTCGTGTTGCTTGCAGTTATGCTCGGCGGCAGCGGAACATTCTGGGGGCCGATTTTTTCAACTATTCTCCTCGTCGGACTCTTTGAAGCTATGCGTTTTCTACCCATACCATCACATGTTCTCGGACCGCTTCGCTGGATCATCTATGCGGCTATTCTCATTATAATTATGATCCACAAGCCAACAGGGCTGCTCGGTAAAAAATTTAGCCGGAAAAAACTATGAAAATTCTCGATATTCAGCACCTCTATAAAGGCTTGGGCGGCATTCAAGCTGTACAAAATTGCAGCTTTTCGGTTACAGAAGGAAGCATTACTGCGCTTATCGGGCCGAACGGTGCGGGCAAAACTACCATGTTCAATCTTATTAATGGCATCTTGCATCACGACTCCGGCCATATTCTGTATAGAGAAAAATCGCTGAACGGTCTGCAAGCATATCAACGGGCACGGCTGGGTATTGGCCGAACTTTTCAAGCCATCCGGCTTTTTCCCGAAATGAGTGCAGTAGAAAATGTGATGCTCGGATTTCCGCACTATCAAGATAATTTTTTCGATATTTTTCATCCGCTCGCCGCGCACGAGCGCCACGTACAAGAAGAAGCAATGAATCTGCTGCGAGAAATCCACTTGGACGAAAAAGCGCATCTGCCGGCAGGCTCGCTCTCGTATGGTCAGCAAAAACTCGTCGAAATTATGCGTGCGGTTGCGAGCGGTGCGGACCTCTTACTGCTCGATGAACCCGCAGCCGGCGTAAATCGTACGCTCCTTAATTCTATTATTGCGCTGATTAAAAAACTGCAAGCGCAGGGTAAAACGATTATGATCGTCGAACACGATATGGGATTTGTGATGAATCTCTCTGATCATGTCATTGTCATGGATTATGGAAAGGAAATTGCAGATGGCACACCAAAGGAGGTGCAAAAAAATCCTAAAGTACTCGAAGCCTATTTAGGCGTAAAAAAATAATTGGAAACGCACATGCTCACTATCAAAAATTTATCGGCGGGGTATGGCGGACCAATCATCATTCACGATGTTGCGCTGGAAGTCGGCGAAGGCCAAATTGTAACGATTATCGGCCCGAACGGCGCAGGAAAATCTACGGTACTGCGCTCGATTTTTGGGCTTACTCAAATAGAAAAAGGCAGCTCGATTTTTTTTCACCAAAATAATCTCATTGGATTGCCTACCTCAGAAACCGCCGAGCGCGGGATCTGCTATGTTCCGCAAGGCCGCTCGATTTTTCCAACCATGAGCGTTGAAGAAAATTTAGAGATGGGCGCCTATATTCGAAAAAATAAAGAAGAAATTCGTGAAAATATGGAGTATGTGTATGAAAAATTTCCGCGGCTCTATGAGCGCCGCCATCAAAAAACCAAAACGCTCTCTGGCGGTGAGCAGCAGATGGTTGCCTTTGGGCGGGCGCTTATGCTCAAGCCCGAACTCCTTTTACTCGACGAACCTTCAATCGGGCTGGCGCCAAAAGTCGTAGCAGATATTTTTGAAAAGCTACTCGAAATCCGAAAAGACGGCACCGCCATTCTCATGGTCGAACAGAATGCACATATGGCTCTGGAAATTTCGGATGTGGGGTATGTTTTGGAACTCGGCCGCAATAAGCTGCATGGACCGGGGAAAGAGCTCTTACAAGATGACCGCATTGCGGAGGCCTATCTCGGTAAAATTTCAGGCAAATAAATGTGCATCTTAACCTGTTAAATTTGACTAAATTAACATTTTTAGTTATAATTTAAACTAATACGTTATTGCTACACCTATGCCAGACTCACCGCAAAATCAAGAACCTCAGCCAGCCACCCCAGCACCTCCGGCTACACCTAATGGGCCCCGCCGTCCTGAGGAAGCCGGAAGATTAACTCAATTAGTGGAAAAAGGCACCTACGCAACAGTCGGAGCTATAGCCTCCGCGATAAAGCGGGCAGCTTTGGGTGTGATCTCAGTAGCAGAAGGCGTCGTTACCATCCCTGTCGGAATCGTTGCAGCTCCATTTCAGGCAGTTGCACAAGCAGGTAAAGAGCTGGTGCAGCCTTTGAATTTGGCAAAGCGAGATGGCGCCACCGGAGCGTTAATAACTGCCGGTGAAGCCACCGGCGAAGTTGCAGGAAAACGTATCGTAGGTGGCGCAGTAAAAACCGTACCAAATACGCTCGGTCGAATAGGTGCAGCATTGATTGCACCATTCCAAAGAGCTTGGCGACGCATGCGACATGGCACATGGGCCAGCGGCAAAACTGCTGAACCTACGCGGGGTGGCGATGAAACAACGGGTGCCACTCCATCTGCTGCATAAATTTAGTATCACAAGATACGGCATTTTTCGCATAGATTTCATTTTATTGTACACAGTGGTATTTTTTGCAAGCTATGAAACAACAAAAAAATGCGAATTTAAACATGCTCTTTGTTATCGATCCTTTGGAATCACTTGTTCCCGGGCACGATACGAGCTTGGCCGTCATGGAGGAAGCGGATAGGCGGGACCACAGCGTGTGGTGGTGCACACTCCACGATCTTCGTCTTGCGCGGAAAAAGCCGGAAGCCACGCTGCGGCGTATTCGCTATGCAAAAAAGAAGTGGGAGGAAGTGGAGAAGCGCGATCTGCCGTTGGAAAAAATGAACATCATCTTTATGCGCAAAGATCCGCCATTTAATATCGACTATGTAATGGCGACTTCCATTCTTTCTTATACAAACAAAAAGCGCACAATAATTCTCAACGATCCGGATGCCCTCAGAACATTTAACGAAAAGCTCGGCATCTTTGAATTTACCGAATACATTCCGGACACTATTGTTACCAAATGCAAAGGCACGCTCGCCAGCTTCCTTAAGAAGCACAAAAAAATCGTGCTCAAACCGCTAGAGCTCAATAGCGGCCACGGTATCTTTGTCTTGGAACATGGCGATAAAAATCGCGGCTCTCTTTTAGAGATGATGACAGATGGCGAACAAAAATACATTATGGCTCAAAGGTATCTGCCGGAGATTAAACACGGCGATAAGCGCGTTATTATTCTGGATGGCGAGGTCATTGGTGCAGTAAACCGCATTGCTCCCCCGCACGATCACCGCAGCAACCTTCACACCGGAGCCACGCCACGCAAAATTAAACTCACGGCAGACAATATGGAGATGTGCCAAGATATTGCAAAGCGCCTCAAAACCATGGGCATCTACTTTGCCGGTCTCGATCTTATTGGAAACTACATCACTGAAATTAACGTCACCAGTCCAACCGGAATCGTCGAAATAGAGAAGCTTTATGGTGTACAATTGCAACGTAATGTCGTCGATTTTTTTGAAAAAATATCTGGCAGTGGCGCGCATCGGCTGGCTCGAAGGGCTTGAGTACCGCACCGAATTCTTCATGAGTATTTTAAGCTGGGGCATCCGGCTCCTTATCTCGCTCTTTTTGTGGTTTGCGATTGTGCAAGCCAAGGGCGGGCCCATTGGCACCTACTCCTTCCAGGAAATACTCGTCTATTTTTTCCTGATCCAAATAATTTCGAGTCTCCACTTTACCTTTATCGGCTTTGAAATAAGCAAAGATATTCACCGCGGCGACATTGCCAACTTTCTGCTCAAGCCATTTCACTATATTCTCTTCCGGCTCTCTCACAGTTTAAGTTACCAATTTTTACGGCTGCTCATATCAGTAATCATCTTCGCACCGATCATAATTCTTATAACCGGCAAATTGGCATTTGCACCGTGGAAAATACCGATTTTCTTTATCAGTATGCTCGGTGCCTATCTTATTAATGCCAGCTTCCAAATTATCATCGGACTCTCGTCTTTTTGGGTAGTGAATGCAACACGCTTTCTTTTTACCTACTTTGCAATTCTCACCATGGCGTCCGGCATTATCTTCCCGCTCGATCTCTTCCCGCCTCAGCTCTACACTATTGCCACCTACCTTCCCTTCGCTCATATTTTTTATTTCCCGGTAAAAATGATGCAGTCGGCAACTTTTGAACCTCTCTTTTATCAAGCGCTCGCAATTCAGTGGATCTATGTTGTGGCGTTACTTACTGTAGTTACCGGATTCTACCGTCTGGGTCTCCGCAAAGTTGAATCTGTCGGCAGATAATGCGAGCGCACGGCGCGAGCGCGCAGCAAGCGAAGCGTGTGGCTTTGCCACCGCTGAGCGTAGCAAGCCTATAAAATAACTCTATGCACACCTTCAGCGTCTTCAAAAAACTCTGCGCAATGAATCTCAAGCAACTGCTCGTATATCGGGCGAACTTTTTTATTTCTGTAATACTTATGGGCGCGTGGGTCGGCGCCTATGTAATTCTCATTGAAGTCATCTTTTTTCACATCGACTCTCTCGCCGGCTGGAGCAAAGGTGAAACACTCCTCATTCTCTCTTTCTACTATTTACTGCAAAATCTTAGTGATCTCTTTTTCAAAGATAATATAGAAAGCTTTGACGATACCGTTATTCACGGCGAGCTCGACTTTCTTATTGTAAAGCCCGCGCCAACACGCATGCTCGCATTTTTTTGGAGAATTCGCTGGGATCAAGTCGGCAGCGTTATTATCACGCTCTTTCTCTTTACCTATGCATTTCAAAATCTCGCCCAGCCGCTATCCCCAGGCTATTTTTTGATTGGACTGAGCATGGTGCTCGTATCTTTTATTTTGTATTTTAGCCTCCTGACTATGATAGCCTCCAGCACATTCTGGATCGGCCGGAATAATTCACTCCGCACAATTGTATTCAGTATTACCCAGCTCTCGCGCTACCCGCGCCAAATTTACGGCAAAATTTTCGGCCTGATTTTTTCCTCCTTTATTCCCATGGCATTGCTCGCCACAATCCCGGCCGAAACAGCACTTGCACAACCGATCGGCATTTTAATTGCCTTCTTTATAGGAATCACGATACTCTTCTCTGCACTTAGCCAATGGGTTTGGCTGCGTGGCCTTAAACGATATTCGTCTGCAAACTAAATTACTATGACTGCAATTCAAGTTAAAAATCTCAAAAAACACTTTAAACAAGTAAAGCGCAAACCCGGAATGGGCAGTTATATAAAATCGCTCTTTCACCGCGATTACGATACGGTCAAAGCAGTGCACGATATTTCGTTTGAAATTAAGCAGGGAGAATTTGTCGGATTTGTGGGGCCAAACGGAGCGGGAAAAACCACCACCCTCAAAATGCTCTCCGGAATTCTCTTTCCTACTTCGGGAGAAGTTACCGTGGCAGGCCACGTGCCATGGCAGCGCGAGCCGCAATTTCAGCGCAAATTCTCACTCGTCATGGGACAAAAAAATCAGATGTGGTGGGATCTTCCGGTAATTGAAAGCTTTCAATTTAATAAGACTATTTATGAAATTCCGGATGCGACATTTAAAGCGCAAAAAGAGATGCTCTGCGAACTGCTGGATATCGGGCATCTTATAAATAATCCGGTGCGCAAGCTCTCACTTGGCGAACGCATGAAGTGCGAGTTAGCAACGGCCCTGCTGCACAAACCCGAAATTCTCTTTTTGGATGAGCCTACCATCGGACTGGACGTAATCTCGCAAAAGCGCATTCGTGATTTTTTGGCTGAATATAATAAAGAGCAGGGTGCAACGATTATTCTAACTTCCCACTATATGGAAGACATTCGCCGCTTGTGTGACCGTGTGATGATTATCGATCACGGCAAGTTAATTTACGACGGCACGTATGACAAGCTGATTGAAAAGTATGCGGATACCAAGATGATTGAAGTCGGATTTCACGAAGGAGTTTCGGAAGCCGATCTTAAAAAAGTCGCGCATGTTATTAGCTACAATCACGCTTCGGCAAAATTGAGCGTCCAGCGCAAAGACATTACAAAGGCAACAACGGAACTTTTGAAGCTGCCCATCGAAGATATTTCGATCCAAGAAGAGAGCATGGAGGAAATTGTGAGGGAGATATTTAGTAAGTAAACTCGGAAAGCTATGTTTCAGTTCACCCTCCATACCACCGACGGCCGTGCGCGGCGCGGGACGCTAACCACTCGGCATGGGGAGATTCAAACTCCCTGCTTTATGCCGTGCGGCACAAAAGCAACGGTAAAGACTGTAGATCCTGAAGAGCTCAAACAAATGGGTTGCCAAATTTTGCTCGGCAATACGTATCACCTCATGCTGCGGCCGGGCGGCGACCTGATAGAGAAAATGGGCGGGCTTCATAAATGGATGGGCTGGGACCGCCCAATCCTCACAGACTCCGGCGGCTTTCAAGTTTTCTCGCTGCATAAGATCCGCAAAATTGCCGAAGACGGCGTCGAGTTTCAATCGCATATTAATGGAGATAAAATTTTCCTCACTCCCGAGCGAGCTATCGAAATTCAAGAACAGCTCGGCGCAGATATCATCATGGCCTTTGATGAGTGCGCGCCAACCGGCGTAGATATGACATATACCAAAGAGGCAATGGAGCGTACTCACCGCTGGGTAGAGCGCTGCCTCAAGGCAAAAACCCGCACCGACCAAGCGCTCTTCCCCATTGTGCAAGGCGGTTTTTTTCCTGAACTGCGCAAAATCTCTGCAGAGTTCATGGCCGGGCTCGACACTCCTGGCATTGCCATTGGCGGCGTCTCGGTCGGCGAATTGCGCGAAGAGATGCACGAAGTTGTAGAGGTCGTCGAACCGCTGCTGCCCAAAGAAAAACCGCGCTACGTTATGGGAGTTGGCGAACCTATCGATCTCTTTAATTTAGTGGCGCGAGGCATCGATATGTTCGACTGCGTCATTCCGACCCGCCTGGCACGGCACGGCACCTTTTGGGACCAATATGGCCGCCATACCATTACCAATGCCGACTATCGGACGCAAGAAAATCCTCTCCAAAAAAACTGCGTCTGCACAACCTGCCAGCGCTTTTCAGCAAGTTACATACGTCATCTTATTGTAGAAAATGAGATTCTCGGCCACCGCCTGCTCACTATCCACAATCTGCACTTTTTGTTAGAGTTAATGAGGCAAATTAGAAGCGCCATTGAAGAACATCGCTTTGAGGCGCTCCGCAACGAATTTATTACAACCTTCCACAATGGCCAAACCGGTACTAACTGATTTCTGCTTCGAACTGGGCATGATGAAAAAGCTCTCACACATTGGGAGCAAGTTTGCCGGGGTAAAACAACCCGATACGCTTGCAGAGCATTCAAGCCGCAGTGCGCAAATCGGCTATTTGCTCGCCATACTGGAAGACGAAAATCCCGAATACGTTGCGGCGATGTGCACTTTTCACGATATCGGAGAAATTCGCGTTGGCGACCAGCACAACATCTCCAAACGCTACTTCGATCTCAAACCTTACGAAAAAAAGGCGATGGAAGAGCAGACCAGCCCCCTGCCGGAAGCCATGCAAAAACGCATTCGCCAACTCTGGACCGAATTCCACGACCAAGAGACAAAGGCCTCACACGTGGCGCGCGATGCCGATCTTCTCGAAACTATGTTTCAAGCAAAAGAGTACTGGGACATCGGCTTTGTCAGTGCCAAGCGCTGGCTCGACAACGGCAATAAATTTCTCAAAACAAAATCCGCAAAAAAGATTTTTAAAGATTTAAAAAAGCGAAAATTCAGTGACTGGTGGGATCATCTCAATACCGTTTAATACTGCTGCATCTATGATTTCATACCTCAAAGGAAGCGTGCTTAAAAAAGGAGCGAAGAGCATTATTTTGGATGTACAAAATGTTGGGTATCTTGTAAATATGCCCAGCTCCCAACTCGAAAAGATCGAAGAGCAGCAAGAGCTAGAACTCTTTATTCACACAAATGTACGTGAAGATGATATCTCCCTTTATGGCTTTTGCACACAAGAGCAGTGGGAATTTTTCAGGCTTCTTTTAGGTGTATCGGGAATCGGGCCCCGATCGGCACTCGAAATTATTAATGTACCTCTTGCGCATTCAAAACAAGCTATTGCACAACGAGACAGTGCTTTCTTCATCCGGCTTCCCGGAATCGGCCGCAAAACTGCAGAGCGCCTCTGTATAGATCTTGAAGGAAAAATTAAAGAATTAGTACTTACGGGTGAATATCCTGCTGAATCCCATCACGATGATGTCGTAACAGCCTTAATGGCGCTCGGCTACAAACGACACCAAGTTACTGAAGGTCTCAAAAAAATTCCCAATCAAATAAAAGATGAAGAAGAGATCATAAAGCTCTTCTTAAAAGGAATTTAAAACATATAATGCAGCATAAACCAGTTATGTTGTTATTTATAAACGACAGCCATTGATTTGCTTTTTGTAAAAAGCAAACTATAGTCAACACAGTTAGCTGCACAAAGATTTGACTATGGCACAAGAGATGTTAGCATAACTAAGTACACTTTTTTACTCACTGTCCAAAACGAAATATGGTCCAAGATACTACTAACATTACGACGACACTTCCGGAGGTCAAAGAGCTTGTAAATAATCTCCTCATTCTTCTCTCTCCAAAAGAGAAGCATATTATTGAAAACCGCTACAGTCTTAACGGTCGTCCGCACGCGACGCTCGAAAAGATTGGCCAAGAATTTGGCGTAACGCGTGAACGCATACGGCAAATAGAAAAGAATGCATTACGCAAACTTTCGCGTAATGTTGTAAATACAAAACTTCACACCTTCAATCAATATGCAAATACGATTATTCAAAAGTATGCAGGGGTTGTTGCCGAAGACAAATTAGTAAGTGAACTTATGTCGATGGTAAATAATAAAGAGGGCATTGATGCTGCAGCAATTAAACTTTCCGTTGAACTTGATGCCAATATAGAAAAGGTTCCAAACACAATTAACTATGTCCCATATTTCAAACTCAAGACTATCGAGCGAAATGAAATTATGGATCTTTGCGAAAAAACACTCAAACTCCTATCGGGTTATACAGAAGTTATGCCAATTGATGAGCTTATTGAAAATCTCGAAACCAAAGACCACAAAAAGCGCGACAAACAATTTGTGCAATCGTGCCTCGAACTCGACCGCCGCATTAAAGTAACAAAAAAAGGCGTCGGGCTTGCAAGCTGGCGTCATATTAATCCACGAACTCTGCGCGATAAAATACTCTACATCCTTAATGATGTTAAAAAGCCGCTTCATTATGTGGAGATTGCAAACAGAATCTCAAATGCGCACTTTGATAATAAAGTGATTAATGTACAAGCCGTACACAATGAACTCATTCGAGATGAGGGCTTTGTGCTGATTGGCCGGGGTATTTATGCACTGCGCGAGTGGGGATATGAAGATGGCACAGTGGCTGACGTGATTGCAAATATCCTGCAAGAAAAAGGTCCGCTTGAGCGCGATCAGATCATCGCCGAGGTGCTCAAAAAGCGCCAAGTAAAGCGCATTACAATTCTTCTCAACCTCAAGAACAAGCCTATCTTCGAGCGTGTGGGTAGAAATGCGTATGATTTGGCAAAGAGCTAAAGACAGTCGAAAGAACCGCCACAAAATAAGCAATTAAAATAATATTGCGCCTTTGGCGCACTTGCTTTATAAATAAGCGGACAGGTTCGCTTCGCTTCCTGTCCGCTGAGGGCGCTTAGCTCAGTTGGTTAGAGCGTCTCGTTTACACCGAGAAGGCCGGGGGTTCGA
>Ga0066640_10000103_pt1 | contig 41636 bp, 42 predicted proteins | sample CryGeyCG2114_020_2_FD_59505 | JGI IMG/M metagenome (GOLD analysis project Ga0066640, IMG submission 59505) | Groundwater microbial communities from aquifer - Crystal Geyser CG11_big_fil_rev_8/21/14_0.20 | ecosystem: Environmental > Aquatic > Deep subsurface > Groundwater | place: USA: Utah... | reverse complement strand
CATTAATGCTCCGCTTTTTTATAAGTATATATAATTGATGCTATAGTGAAATGATTATTGTCAAAAAAACATATAATTCAAAGAAAATTCATAACGCATTGAAATATAAGTAAAAAAACTGCATGTTTTAATTTAACTTATCCCCCCTCCATGCGTTATGATGTAATTATAGGATGAGAAAGCTGTGAGAGACTTAATCTCCTATAAATTCACTAATTACTGCGCCAAGCTGCGGACTCGGCTTCAATCATGTATGTCTATATACACTCATTCAGCCTCGCCTTGTTTGGCTTGTTCTTAGCAAATTTATAGGAGATTAAGTGGTCTTGCAAAATTCACTAATTACTGCGCCAAACTGCGGATTCGGCTTCAATCATATAGCTACTAGCTACTAGCTTCTGGCTTCTAGCTTCAGGGAATGACGAGGTTTAGGAAGCATTTAAAATTCAAACAAATCAAAAAAATCGAAAATTATTATGAAAAACCTGTTCAATAAAATTGGCAAGCTGCGCCCGCGTGCCCAACAATCAGAAAAATCTTCAGGGAAATCAATTTTCCCTGAATATATGTATCGCTCATATATGCAAGGCCCCGGCAAGGCAATGTGGAGCGGTAGGGATTATCAAAGATTCTCCGATGAGGCATATATCAAAAATGTGATTGCCCATCAGTCGATTAAGAAAATCGCAATTGCAGCAGCAAGTGTGAAAATTAAATTGAGCAAAGACGGGGAAGCGCTGGATGTTGATAAGCACCCGCTGGGAAAACTTATTGTCAAACCGAACCCATGTTGTGGCGGCACGGAATTTTTTGAATCATTATATTCATATAAGTTGATAGCCGGAAATTGTTATATTCTGGCACTCGGCGCAGATGATGAAGCACCGTTTGAACTGCATAGTTTGCGCCCCGACAGAGTTTCTATAATCACCGGACGCGATGGCATGCCGAGCGTTTATCGCTATCAGATTCAGGGAAATAAATATAAGGATTATGCGGCAAGAAAGATTCTGCACCTGAAAAATTTCCATCCCCTCGATGATTGGTATGGGCTATCTCCGGTGGAAGCGGCAGCATATAGTATTGACCAGCATAATCAGTCGGGCGAGTGGAATCAGGCTTTGCTGCAAAACGGGGCACGACCAAGCGGGGCGCTGATTGTGAAGCAGGCAAATGGTGATGCAGGCGGATATTTGAGTGAAGACCAGTATAACCGAATCAAAAACCAAGTGGATGAGCAGTTTAGCGGTTATGAAAATGCCGGAAGACCTCTGTTGCTGGAAGGCGGGCTGGATTGGCGCGAAATGAGCCTGAAGCCGAAAGATATGGATTTCATAAATATGAAGCATTCGGCAGCACGCGATATTGCGCTGGCATTTGGAGTTCCACCGCAATTGCTGGGGATTCCAGGGGATAATACATATAGCAATCTGGCAGAAGCGAGATTGGCATTATGGGAACAAACCGTGATCCCATTAGTGGAAAAATTGGTGGAAGCAATGAATAGCTGGCTCGCCCCGATGTTTGACGGTGAAATAAAAATCAGTGCGGATTTGAATAATATTCCGGCGCTGATGCCAAGGCGGGAAGCGCTGTGGGATAAGGTGAAGGATGCGGATTTCCTCAGTGATGAGGAACGGCGGAAGTTGCTGGGGCTTTAGTTTATATTTGCGTTCAAGCGCCACTAAGGCTTAGCGCCCTCAATGGGCTTGCCTTCGCTGCGCTCGGAAGTTTTATTTGCGTTCACTAGCTGCTAGTTTCCTCCTGTGAGGAGGGGAGCTATTTCGTGTGCCTCCCCCAGCCCCTCCTGTGAGGAGGGGAGCTATGGGGCGAGGGGTTGAGAATTAAAAGGATAAAAAAATGATTGAATTGAAAGATAAATTTTCGGTGGATTTTCCCATTGATATCAAATCGGTGGATGCTAGCGGCAGATTCTCCGGATATGCCAGCGTGTTTGGTTATATCGACAACCAGAATGATATAATTTTGCACGGGGCATTTGCGCGCACGCTCGCGGAAAATAAATCCGGACGTGAAATAAAATTATTGTGGCAACATGATGTGAAAGAGCCAATCGGCTATTTTGAAGCCATCCGCGAAGATGAATTCGGGCTTTTTGTTCAGGGCAAGCTTTTGCTCGATGTGCAAAAGGCAAAAGAAGCATATGCGCTGTTGAAACAGGGGGTTATCAACGGGCTGAGCATTGGCTATGCGGTGAAACACTCGGAAATAGATGCCGAAAGCGGGGCGCGAATCATCAATGATGTGGATTTGTTTGAAATCTCGCTGGTGACTTTCCCCGCAAATGATATGGCGCAAATTGCCTCGGTAAAATCCGATGTGTTTTTTGAAGATTCCGAATGTGAAGAAAAGCATTTGCCACATCAACTAATTAATTTGAGTGACGCGCTTGATAAGGCGTTCTATTCACTCAATTTGATAAAATAACTTATAAAATCAATAACATAATAAAAGGAAGAAAATGTCTATAAGAGAAATTTCAGACAAAGTAAATTCTCTGGGTAATGCCTGGGAGAGTTTTAAACATGTCAATGACGCAAGACTAAGCGAAATTGAAAAGAAAGGTAGCGCTGACCCGCTTTATATGGAGCAGCTCACGAAAATTAATAATGCGCTGGATAACCAAAAAAGCCGTCTGGAGCAGATGGAAATTGTGGCAAACCGCCCGATAAAAGAAATCAAATCTTTTGGCGGGATTCAATCAGGAATTGTAAGCGAATATAAAAAAGCTTTCGATTCATATTTGAGAAAAGGCAATACAAATGCGCTGGATAATATTGAGCTAAAAGCATTGAGTGTTGGCTCTGACCCTGATGGCGGCTATTTAGTAACGCCGACATTAAGCCAAAGAATCGAGAAAATCGTGTTTGAGGCTTCACCAATGCGCCAATTGGCAAGCATTGAGGAAATCAGCACAGATTCGCTGGATATTATTGTGGATAATGACTCCGCCGCAGCAGGCTGGACAACTGAAACCGGAAGTGTTTCTGATTCAAATACACCGCAGATTCATAAAGAATCTATCGCAGTGCATGAAATGTATGCTCAGCCGAAAGCAACGCAAAAACTGATTGATGATTCTGCAATTGATATTGAAGCATGGATTGCCGAAAAAGTTGCAGAGATTTTCAGTACAACTGAAAATGCTGCGTTTATTAATGGTAATGGCTCTGGCAAACCGCTAGGGATTTTGCAATATACCGCAGGTACGAGTTGGGGTGAAATTGAGCAAATAAATTCCGAATCTGATGGGGCAGTAACCGCAGATAGCTTGGTGAATTTATATTATAGCCTGAAAGATGAATATGCGAAAAATGCGACATTCCTGATGAATCGCTCAGTTATGCAGGCAGTGCGCTTGCTGAAAGAATCAACAACTGACCAATATATTTGGCAGCCCGGCCTAGCAGCAGGCGCACCTGATACATTGTTGGGTGTTCCGGTGGCGCAAGCAACGGATATGCCGGTTGCAGCAAGTGATAGCCTTTCTGTCGCCCTTGGTGACTTCAAAAGAGGTTATAAGATTGTTGACAGAATCGGGATGCGTGTATTGCGTGACCCATTCACCGATAAACCGTTTGTGAAGTTCTATACAACAAAACGTGTTGGCGGTGAAGTGGTGAATTTTGAAGCAATCAAATTGCTCAAATTAGCCGTTACTGCTTAGTAAAAACTGTGGCAGGGGCGTTTTTTGCGCTCCTGCCGGTTCAGTAAAGGTTAACAGCATGCAACCTAAGATAGAAAAATAACCCATAATATACAATAATTTATAAAGAAAGTTGTATAAATTAACGAATAATTAACTACTAGAACACTAAAACATTAGCATTAATGAAGGTTAATATCCTAAGAAATTGCTGGCATACAATTGATTGTTTTGTCCTAAAATATTTTGAAAAGGGTCAAATTTATGATGTTAGGGAGTTCACCGCTACGAGTCTAATCCAAAAAGGATTGGCAATATCGGTTAAGGAGAAAATATATGAATATGATGAATCAAATTCCGTATCTTGATTTAATAACTGCTCCGGCAGAAGAGCCTGTCTCGCTGGCAGAAGCGAAAGTCGCGCTGAAAATTGATAATAGCGAGGATGATGCTTTTATAGGTAATTTAATAAAAGCAGCAAGGGTTATGGCTGAAGAATTTCTGAAGCGAAAACTGATAACCCAAACTTGGCAGCTTCAATATGATAATTATGCGCCGTCAATTGTGGTTCTGCCAAAAGGTCCAATACAGGAAATTGTCCATGTGAAAGTGATTGCAAGAGATTGGAGCGAAGAAGTTATTGCCTCAGAAAATTATTATCTGAATGCGGGCAATGAAAATTTGCATTTTGAGGCAGCTTTGCTCGGGCAAATCGTGCAAATTCAGTATATAACAGGCTATGGCGCGGCAGCAGATGTGCCAGAACCGATTAGGCAGGGGATAATTGCGCATGTTATTAATATGTATGATAACCGTATGGAAAATAAGGGCATGCCGCCTGCAAGCCAGAGTTTGTATGAAAAATTCCGTGTCGTGAAATTGTAAGAGCCATCCTATGACATTTGATAATGAAGATCTTAATGCAGGCTTTAATGCGGCAGGCAAAGGTGATTTCGCTGAAAGGCTAACAGATTTTGCAAGCGCAAGCAGCGAAGGTGCAAATGCTTTTGAAGAAAGGATATTGAAGGTTTTTGGCAATTTGCTGCAAACCGAATATTCAAATTTCCGCAGAGATGTGGATGGCTATGTTAGCAAATCAAAAGCAAGTTTGCGCAGAGAATTGCGCCGCGAAATTGAAGGGGTTGTTGGCGAATTAACCGCGAGTTTGGGGAATGGTGCAATCGGCAATGCAACAAGTGCAGCGCTAAATGAGGTTGCATATTCATTGCTCACCGGAAGGAAATTGGATGCACGCAATGTTGCCGAAAAAGCAGCAGGTGAAGTTGCGCCGTATGTGGAGGATTTTTTCCGCCAATCATCCGGACAATTTGCCGACCAGCTAATGAGCCTGCTCGGAACGGCAAATAGGAATTATTAAAATGAAAATAAAAGATTTAAGCTCGCGGATGCGGCACCGCATTACGATTGAGCAATCCGTAAATACGGAAAATGAAAGTGGCGGATTCACGACTAGCTGGGACGAGGTGGATATTGTATGGGCGGAGATTTTGCCGATTCGTGCAGATGAGAAATTGAGATTTGGGAAAGTGAATGCAGAAATTTCTCATAAGATAACAATAAGATATCTGGCGAATTTAACTGAGGATATGAGAATAGATTTCGGCGGCAGATATTTTAATATCCGCTCGATTATAAACCCGCAGGAAAGAAATGAATATCTGGAGATAATCGCAGAAGAAGGGGTGGAGCAATGAATATCTTACTTGAAACGCAAGAGGCAGTATTCGCCGCTTTGGATGGTGATGCAACCTTAAGCGGGATGATAAACGGGATTTTTGATTTCGTACCGCAGCAGACAAATTTTCCATATATCATGTTTGGCGAAAGCTCGGCACGCGAATTTTCAGCAAAAGGAACAGAGGGTTATTCGGTGAACTTAAAGCTAAATATATTTAGCGATAAAAAAGGCCGCGAAGAGGTTCTGCAGATTATGGAAAGGCTGAAATCATTGCTTCATGAGCAATCTCTGACGATTGCAGGTTTTGAGCATGTCTCAACCTATTTTACTTCGGCAAATAGTGAACGTGACAGAAGCGGGAAGGTATATTCCGGTGAGATTATCTTCGCCATCAAGGCAATCACTGAAGAATAATCTTTGCTATGGCTTGAAAAGGTTGTGGGTAGGTTCACCCCCCTTAATCCCCCCTATTAGGAGGGAGATGTTCCCGTGTAAACTCACCTCCCTCGCTAACATTCCGAGATTCGGAGTGATTTCTGAGAAAACCATAAATATTAAATAAAAGAGTAATTATGCAAACATATCAAGGTTCATTATTTCTTCTGGAAATAGAAGATGAAAATACGCCCGAAACATATCTGACGATAGCCGGCATGCGGGAAAACCGTTTCGAGATTAACAATTCGCGAATTGATGCAAGCGATATGGAATCCGGCAAATGGCGGGAATTGGTCGATAATGGTGGGGTTTCGCACGTGACAATGACAGGAAGCGGGATTTTTGTAGATTCGGAGAGCGAAAAGCAAATGCGCCAACATGCGCTCAATAATGAGATTAAATCATATAAAATGCGCTTTGAGAATGGGGATTATTTAAGCGGAAATTTCCAGATTACTTCATATGCAAGGCAGGGAAATCATCGCGGTGATGAAGTCTATGCAGTGACTTTGGAAAGTTCCGGCGCAATAATATATGGAGTTTCGGCATAATAGCAGAATTAGGCGAAGGGATTTATGACAGGTGAACAGCTAAAATTATTATTACGGGTGATTGATATTCTGGCGATTTCTATCAGATTGATTCCGGAATTGCGCCAAGCATATGAGGATTCAACCGATACATTGCGTGCAGTTATCGGTGAAAAAAGAAACCCGACAGAAGAAGAGTGGAGGGAGCTTAATGAAAAGATTGAAGAATTACATAGCAAATTTTCTGCATCCTAAACCAGCAAACCCCATAAAGAATTATGGCTTGCCCGTGAAAGGTGATTTCATAGTTTCCAGCCCTTATGGCATGAGGATTGACCCAATCAGCAAGCGCGAATCATTCCATACGGGTATTGATTTTGCCGTGGCAGAAGGGCATAGCGTAGCAGCAATTGAGAGTGGCGTTGTGTTGCGGGCTAATAGCCATAAAGATTATGGCTTATTGGTGATAATTGTGCATGCAGACGGCATAGCTAGCTTATATGCGCATTTGAGCGAATTGCTGGTGAATAGCGGGGAGAAGGTGAAAAAGGGGCAGGTTATCGCCCTTTCCGGCAATAGTGGGCGTTCAACTGGCGCGCATTTACACTTTGAGATAATAAAAAAGGAATTTGTAGGGCTTCTCAATGGAGGTAATGGCGGATTAGGAATATATGCGACCAAGCAAATAAACGGGGTGCATGTGGAAACCAGAATTAATCCTGCTAAGATATTGAAAAATCTGGTTTAAAACGCAGGCGAGGTTATTCGATGTTAATAACATCAAGATTAGAGCCTTTTTCGGCGCGAATAAGCTCATCTGCCTCAAAATACAGGATAATCGGGCGGGTTCTATCACCTAGTTGGTATATCCATCTATCGAGGGATTCTTCCGTTTGGCTGACTTTTACCGGTTCGCCAATAGCAAGCATCACCATGGTTTTATTAGCTCCGATGAAGATTGTATTATCGGAAAGAGCCTGTCTTTGTTCAATCGGGATGTCAAGCCTGCGGATCACCTGAAGGCGTTGCTGTTCAGCGCGTCCAACGGTGGTTATGCCCCAAGTATCGAATTTTATGAGGAACAGATTGAGGTCTGTGCGATGGTAAGTGATTATATACATGCCAACAACGCTGAGTAAGACGAGAATAAGCACCAATTCTATGGTGAAAATCGCAGTTTTGCTTAGTTGCTTTCTGCGCGTCTCTTCTTCAACGGCATCGGGTTCGTGATAATCGTACATACTGTTAGAGTATTACTAAATGGTTAGAAAACAATTAAAATGTGCCTCTTAAGATTTCTCTGGTTGAGATTATGTATTTTTGGTAATTTCTGATGATTTCATTGTGCTTACCGTGAATCTCCGAGCAATCGAGGCCGATATATTTGCCGGTAAAGATTTGCTTGGCATCTTTGAGGATTTCGGTTCTCAGGCTGAAGCTGATGTTATTGAGTGAAATTTCACGCATCATTGCCGAATTTATGATGAAAATATCATCTTCCTTAGCAATGTCGCATTTTTTCATCACGTAATAATTGCTCATAATTTCAGTGTAATATTCGTGAATACTGTCTTTATATTCTTCGCTATTGGTTACTTCCGACATCAGACGCTTTTGGTTCTCTGAAAGATTCTCATAGATTTTAGAAGCTTGCTCAAGTTTGAGAGTAAGCTGCAAATTGCGCTTATTGATTTCCTCAACCACGAAATCATAGGAAAGCATCCAAGTTATAAAGCTGGTGAATATTAGCAGCAAAAGACCCATTTTTAAGCGGGCGCGTTTGCGAAGTATCGAAACTAATTTGGGATTTTTTGTCTCATGCGAAATTGTGCTTATTTGGCTATTCTCGGATGTATAGAAATAATAGCTAAGCCAGAGGGCAAAGAATATAAACAGCCATTTGATGAGATTGATTATAAGCATATTTCATCAAATCTTTTACAGGAAAGTCCAGTATTTGTAAACCTATTAGTCATTAACCATTATTAAACAGAAAAAATATTATGTCATTTCACGAAATCAGGTTTCCAACCGATATATCCTTTGGGTCATCGGGCGGCCCGCTATATTCAACCGATGTTATCACTATGCATAGCGGTGCAGAGCAGCGTAATGCGAATTGGGCGAATGCCAGAACGAAATATAATGTGGCACATGCCGTCAAAACTAATGCGCAGGTGAGTAGTCTGATTGATTTTTTCCGTAATCGTCAGGGCAGGGCATATGGTTTTCGCTTCAAAGATTGGAGTGATTATAGCGCAAATGCGGTGCAAATCGCGGTGGGGGATGATTCTGAAACGGATTTCCAACTCGTAAAAATATATATGAGTGGTAGCGAATCAGTTAGCCGAGTTATCAAAAAACCGGTTGCGGGCAGTGTGAAGATATATTTTGACGATGTCGAGCAGGTGAGTGGATGGACGCTGGATGCTACAAGCGGAATAGTGAGTTTTGCAGCAGCTCCGGCAAGTGCGGTGGTAATCACCGCCGATTTTGAATTTGATGTGCCGGTGCGTTTTGACACGGATTATCTGCCAAGCAATTTTGAAAGCTACGGGGTCAATTCCATCGGCAATATCCCATTAATTGAGATTAGAATATGAAAGTGATTTCGACAGAGTTAAGAAGCCATCTTGAAGGCGAAGCAACCACATTAGCAACTTGCTGGAAGCTCACTTGCCGTGATGGGGATGTGCTGGGCTTCACCGACCATGATGAGGAATTACTCATAGATTCGGTGAATTATATAGCAAGTAGCGGGTTTAATCCAACCGCAGTGCAAAGTACATCAAGCTTGGCGGTGGATAATCTGGATGTGGACGGGGTTCTGGATGATGCCAGCATCACTGAAGAAAATATTTTTTCCGGCAAATATGATTTTGCTGAAATAGAAATTTTTATGGTGAATTATGCCGATTTGAGCCAAGGGGCTTTGAACATAAAGCGCGGCTGGATTGGTGAAGTTTCCTATAGCAAACAGCATTTTATTGCAGAAGTGCGCGGATTGACAGAAAAGTTAAACCAGAAAATCGGCGATATATTTTCGCCAACATGCAGGGCGAATCTCGGTGATGCCAAATGTGGCGCGGATTTGGAAGAATATACGGTGAGCGGAGAAATCACCGATGTCAGTAGCAGGCAAGTTTTTGCCGATAGCGCGTTGGTAGCCGCAAGCGGTTATTATAATTTCGGAAGGATTATTTTTACCTCCGGAGAAAATCAGGGTCTTTCAATGGAAATCAAAGATTATCGCGAAGGCGGCGCAATAACATTAGTGCTACCAATGGCGTTCACCGTAGATGTGGGTGATGCATTTGATATAATAGCAGGCTGTGATAAATATTTCTCAACCTGCGTATATAAGTTTGACAATGCCGTGAATTTTCGTGGAGAGCCTCATGTGCTGGGGTTGGATAAGATTATGCAAACCGCCAGCACGAGAAATTAGTCGTCCAAATTTTCATTGATAGCTGCGTTTTGCTGCGGATTCGCAAATGCTCATGTATGTCTATATACACTGCGCTTTACTCACCTTGCAAAACTTGCTCTAAATAAAAATTTGGACGACTAATTATTCCGCAGGTTTGATTTATGCTGCCTCGTATAAATCTAATTTATGAAACATTTCTATTTAGGGATATGATGGAAAATTTTGAAGATAAAATTGTGGAAGCAGCGCGAGGCTGGCTTGGCACAAAATTTCATCATCAGGGGCGGATGAAAAATGTCGGAGTGGATTGTATCGGGCTGATTGTCGGTGTGGCAAAAGAGTTAGGAATTGCGGTAGAAGATAGAAATGATTATGCGCGCGAACCAAGAAACGGCGAGCTTGAAAAGGCGTTGGGCGCTAATTTGTCAGAATGTGAAATAGCTCACGGCGCAGTGGCATTGTTCAGAATTGAAAAAGAGCCGCAGCATGTGGGGATTATCAGCAAATATAAAAATGGGCTGGGGCTGATTCATGCCTATGCACAAACCAGAAAAGTGGTGGAGCATAGTTTTGATGAGTGCTGGCAGAAAAGATTGGTAAAAACTTTTTCACTTGCGGGTGCGGGGAAATAATTTTTTGGGCTTGGTGTAGCTGAAAGTGAATTTCTCTCCGGTGAGATTCTCATAAGTTTTGATGACGGAAGGGATGACTTCCTCGTAATAGATTTTGTATAGGTTGGGATAAAGTGCCTGAGTGGTTTTATGTCCCCATTTGACAACTTGCTGCGGAACTCTGGCAAGGGCTTCTACGCAGATTATGGCTTCCTCAATTTTGGGGTTTTCATTCTGATAAGCAGGGGCAACGGGATGCAGGTTGAATTGCATGTCGGAAAGCATAATCGCAAGGCGGCGGGCAGAATGCAGGGTGGCAAAGCGCATTTTATGTGCAATGGCGCGCTGGCGAAATGCACGGGTGGCGAGATATGATTTGAGCTGTGTGAGGCGGTGCTTCAGGGAGTTTTTGCGATGTTGGGTGAAAAAGTTTGTGCTTTTTTCCAGTTTTGCGGCTTCTTTCAAGCCTATATTGACTAGGTTGCGTCCAATTTGTTTTACGTTAGCTAGGTCTTTTTTTCGCCCCTCGGCGATTCTGGGTTTGGCAAACATTGCTGACAAATTGGCAGAATGGCGTGAAATTGGCTGCCCTGAAGGATTTCTCATAATATCGGCATAATGTCCGAGTTCCTGCGCGGCGATGACCAGAAAGCGCGCGGTGGCGTTGCGGGCATATTCCTGTTCTTCGGGAATGCGCGAAAATGGCGAAAAACCGCAAGAGACGAATATGCGGGATTCCTCAATCCCAAGGCTTTGCATGCCGCCGGTTGAGCCAAATTCTTTGTAGGATTGCAAATCGAGCAAGTCGGAAATATTGTGGGAAAATGAAACGAATAATTCCACGCCCTCAAGCAGGATAAGTTTGATTATCGCGGGGTGAGTGGCTTGCACTAACAGGCGGGCGATTTTTTGCTCTAATTCTGAAGGGACGGGCTGATTAGTTTTGATGTTCTTTCTTAAAGCTTCAAGATTTTCTTCGCCGATTATTTCAATAGTTTTTGGAATTAATTTGGGGTCGTGCAGCTCTCTGTGGCTGAAAAACAGGACATTGCGTGCTGAAGGGAAGCGTACAAAGTTGATTTTTTCATCAGCATCAATGCGCAATTTTCCGGATTGCACAATCTCCTGCGCAAGAGCTTCAAGCTCAATATACATCTCATGCTTTTCCTTAGCGGGCTTGGAAAAGAGAATATTATAAACATTGCTCATATCAATATGACAGTTTGCGATTTTCAATTGATGATTGAAAATCATTTTTACGCTCGCTTCGCAGCGGAAAATCGGTCTTTCGGACTCGATTTTCATGGCATTTTCGAATTTTGCAAATTCGATAGTACCATAGATAAGCACAAAAATTAACTTAACAATAGAAATTATGGCATCAGTATTATTAGCATCGGCAGGTTCTTCACTCGGCGCAAGTGTGGGCGGCGGAATCGGCGGATTTATCGGTAAGCAAATCGGGGCGGGACTCGGCTCGGCAATTGATGATAAAATCTTTGGCCCGCGCAGGTTGAAGCCCTATGAAGGCCCAAGGCTGGAAGATCTGGCGGTGCAAACTTCTACGTATGGCAGAATGATACCGATTATTTTTGGTAATGTGAGAATTGCCGGAAATGTTATCTGGTCAAGGCCAATTAGCGAAACTGTGGTTAACAGCACTGCATCATCAGGTGGAAAAGGTGGCGGAAAAGTCAGCCAGCAATCAACGACCTATAACTATTCGGTGAGTTTGGCGATTGCTATTTGTGAAGGCGAAATTGATGATATTGTGCGGGTGTGGGCGGATTCAAAAATCATTGATGCTAGCTTGGGCAATTATCGGATTTATAAGGGCTCGGAAACGCAATTGCCCGATTCGTATATAGAAAGTTTTGAAGGGGTGGATAATACTCCCGCATATCGGGGGCTGGCATATGTGGTGATTGAAGATTTTCCGTTAGCCGATTTTGGCAACCGCATCCCGAATTTTACATTTGAAGTAAAGCGCAAAGTTTCCGGAAATGGTAGCGGCGCAACGTTAGAAGAAAGAATCACGAATGTGGTGGTTATTCCCGGAAGTGGCGAATTTGTGTATGACACGGTTTTGCAGAAAAAAGTTCCCGGCCAGTTAGTGGGTGGGGAATGGCTGCAAAAAGGGGCAAAAACTGCAATAAATCAGAATAATAATAGCGGCAAGACGGATGCGATGCTGGCACTCGACCAGCTTCAACAGGAATTGCCGAATCTGGAGTGGATTTCCGTTGTTGTTGGCTGGTTTGGGGATAGCTTGGATGCCGGTGATTGTGAAATCAAACCCGGTGTGGAATATGACGGGCTGGGCGCAAAAACCGAGCCTGATAGCTGGAGTGTTGGTGGATATAATCGTTCAACCGCGCATCAGATATCGGCAATAGATGGCCGTCCTTCCTATGGTGGAACTCCTGATGATGAATGCCTTATACGGTTTATTGATGAGGCAAAATCACGCGGGTTGAATGTGTTATTTTATCCGATAATATTCATGGATGTGGAAGATAAGCCTTGGCGCGGGAGAATCACCGGAGATGCCACTGAGGCGGCAAGTTTTTTTACAAAAACAAGCGGTTATAATGCGTTTATAAATCATTATGCAAGCTTGCTGGATGGTAAGGTGGATGCATTCTCGATTGGTTCGGAATTGGTGGGGCTGACAACTATCAAAAATGTTAGTGATGAATTTCCGGCAGTAGATGAATTGGTTGATTTGGCGGCCTCGGTGAAATCAACTCTCGGTGCATCAGTAACGGTGACATATGCGGCGGATTGGAGCGAGTATCATCATGCAGATGGCGGCTGGTATCATCTTGACCCGCTATGGGCTAGCGATGATATTGATGTTGTGGGGATTGACGCATATTTCCCGCTGACTGATGAGCCGCAAACTGATTATGACAAGCAGAAGATTATTGACGGTTGGACAAGCGGTGAGGGTTATGACTGGTATTATAGCGATGCGGAACGAAGCGTGCAAACCAGCCTAGCACCTGAATATGCATGGAAAAATATTGCCTATTGGTGGGGGAATACGCATACAAATCCCGATGCCTCAGCAACGGATTGGGTGGCGGAATCCAAGCCGATATGGTTTATGGAATTCGGATTTCCAAGTGTTGATGCGGCGGCGAATCAGCCAAATGTATTTTATAATCCGGAAAGTTCGGAGTCTGGTTTTCCTTATCATTCACGCTCACGGGTGGATTTTCGTGCGCAGAGAACGGCAATTGAAGGGACGCTGGATGTTTGGGAAGATTCAGCCATGGTGGAGAAAGCCTTCCTGTGGACATGGGATGCGCGGCCATATCCATATTATCCTGATTTGCGCAATGTGTGGAGCGATGGCGAGCTATGGCTTTATGGACATTGGGTAAATGGCAAACTGGGATTATCTCTGGTTTCTTCGATTATAGAGGAATTAGCGGGAAGGGTAGGGCTAGCGGCGGATGATATGGATGTGGATAATGTTCAGCATTTATTGGATGGCTATGTTATATCTTCCCGAATTTCCGTGCGGCAGGCATTGGAGCAATTGCAAAGTGCATATTTTTTTGATGTGGCGGAAAATGACGGCAAGTTGGAATTTATTACACGCGGCAAGGAAGCAATAGCTACGATTGATGAAAATGAGCTGATAGCGATAAATAATACTCCGCTGGAAGTGGTGAAAATCTCGCGCAAGCAGGAATTGGATTTGCCGGAATCTGTTGAAGTTACATATTTGGACAGGATTCTGGATTATCAAACCGGAACGCAAAGGGCGGGAAGGGAAATCACCGCAAGCCGTCAAAAAGACGGAGTGTCGCTCCCGATTGTAATGAGTGAATGGCAGGCGAAGAATATCGCAGAAATTTCTTTGTATAATTCGTGGGTTGCACGTAGTTCTTATGAATTTAGATTACCTATTAAATATATCTATTTGAATCCTAGCGATGTTATTGAAATTACTTCCGGCAATGCAACGCACCGAGTTCGTATCAGTGAAATGCTGCAAGGGCAAAATGGTGAGATTAGGATAAAAGGCGTTGCGGAGGATATTTCCGTATATGATTTTTATAATGTTCCGCAGAATTCCGGCAATAGTAAAGAGGCTGAATTAATTCCTGAAACTCAGATGGAGCTTCTGGATTTGCCGGCATTTCCCAGTGATGAGCCGGAAAAAGGCTATCTCGCGGTGGCGGCAAGCGGGCTTTCAAGCAGTTGGACAGGCGCGGGGATTTTTCGCTCAAATGATAATGGTGAGAGCTATGATAGTTATGCGAATATAAATAATGGAGCAGTTATCGGCTATGCAACAAATGTGCTGGCTGCTGCATCTGCGAATATATTTGATGAATTTAATATATTGAATGTTTCGCTCATCTCAGGCGCGCTGGAAAGCAGGAGCAAATTGGCTGTGCTAAACGGGGCAAATTTGGCGATTATCGGAAATGAGATTATACAGTTTAAGAATGCGACTCTCATTGATGAGAATGAGTATGAACTAAGCTGCCTATTGCGTGGGAGATTGGGGACGGAGCATAAAATTGCCGAGCATGTGCATGCTGAAAGATTCGTGCTACTGGATGGTAATATTCATCGGCAGGCAATCGCGCATTCGCTCATCGGGCTGGAAAGAAAATATAAAGGGGTGAGCTTTGGTAGTGCGCTGGCAGATGTGAGCGCGGTTGATTTTACGTATAGTGGCAATGGTTTGAAGCCATTTTCCCCTGTGCATATTGCGGTAAGTAGGAATGGTTCGGGTGATGTTGCGCTTAGCTGGGTAAGAAGAACGCGGATAGGCGGAGAATTGCGCGATGGCGTGGATGTGCCGCTAAATGAGCAGGAAGAATTGTATGAATTGGATATTCTGGATGGCAGCGATGTGGTCAGGACGATTCAGGCATCTTCTGCAAATGCAAGCTATAGCGCATCCGAGCAAACCGCAGATTTTGGCAGTCCGCAATCTTCTATTGCCATGAATATATATCAGATGTCGGCAATCGTTGGACGCGGATATGCGCTGACGGCGGTGATATAAAATTATAAAGGAAAGAAAATGACAAATAGTAATAATTTGGGGGTCACTCTGCTTGAGCAATCGCAAGCGCAGAAGGAAGTTACCATAAATGAAGCGATATATGTGCTGGAAGCATTGCAGAATCGGGGTGTGGTGGATAAGGATTTGGCAACGCCGCCAGTTAGCCCATCTGCGGGTGATGCGTATATTGTGGCGGCAAGTGCAACCGATGATTGGGCGGGGCATGAAGATGAAATCGCCTATTATAATCAGAGCTGGCAATTTATTGTGCCGAATGAGGGGCTTGCACTCTGGATGAATGATGAGGATAAATTATATGTTTATGATGGGGCGAGCTGGGTTAGCTATGCCGATAATTTAAATAATTTGGAAAAGCTGGGGATTAATGCTGCGGCAGATTCCACCAACAAGCTCTCAGTTGCCAGCGATGCAGTGCTATTTAGCCATGATGGTGATGATATTCAGGCAAAGTTGAATAAGGCTTCATCCGGTGATACGGCAAGCTTTTTGTTTCAGGATAATTTCTCAGGTAGAGCAGAGTTTGGCTTGATTGGTGATGATGATTTTACATTGAAGGTTTCCGCCGATGGCAGTGCATGGAATGATGCGTTTTCGGTGGATAATTCGGGAAATGTGAATTTTGACCAAGCAATAAATTTTGGCCAAACTGATCTGGATTATTATGAAGAGGGAATGTGGACTCCAACAATTGTCGGAGAAACCACGGCAGGAAGCCCGACATATTCCGTGAATGCGGGGATTTATAGCAGAATCGGGAAAACTGTGACTGTGGGCGGTAGGATATCCCTGACCAATTTGGGTGGAGCAACGGGGAATATCAAAATCTCCGGATTGCCATTTACGATATCATCCTCATTTTTTGGTGGAGTGGCGTTTGGTTATGCGAATAATCTGGCTCTAAGCTCAGGATTTGACATTGTCGGCCATATTCCAAACGGTAATGCGAGTATATTACTTTATCAGGGGAATAATGCCGGAGCTTCGAGCCGTATGACAAATTCAAATATAAATAACACAACAAATTTATATTTTTCATTAACTTACATAGCAGCATAAAGGAAATTATTATGATTACTAAAGAAGAAATTTTATCAAAAATTGAAATTGATATCGAAACCGGAAATATTTCGGTAATGAAAAAAATTAACGTCAAAGAAAATGATGAAGTGATTTCATCAAATAGTTGGCGTGTTGTCGTTGAAAAAAATGACGAAGCCAAGCTCGCAGAATTCTTGCAGGAAAGCTATGCGAATGTGATTAAGGCTGCAATCTGGAATGGCTGATAGATGATTAAGGATATTATTATGAATGAAAGGCTGGCAAAGCTGGAAGCAAAGGTCGAAAATATCGAAAGGCGGCAAGCCGAAATGACCAAGGATGTGAAGCTGATTCTGGAAGCAATCAATCGTGGAGCAGGTGGGATGAAAGCGCTGTGGGGCGTGATTTCTCTGTTCGGCGGGGCTTCAATCCTCAGCTTGTTCAAGAGTTTTGGTTGAGGGGTGTTGTGGGGAAATGGTCGGGATGACTGGACTTGAACCAGCGACCTCTCGTCCCCCAGACGAACGCGCTACCAGACTGCGCTACACCCCGAATATAGTTTTATATAAATTAGTTTCTGCTTCGTTATCCTTCGGACTCGCAAATGCTCATGTATGTTGAATACACTCCGCTTTGCTCACCTCGGCTGCCTAGCATAAATCTAATTTATATAAAACTCGCATATTTGCTAGTTTCTGCTTCGTTATCCTTCGGATTCGCAAATGCTCACCTCAGCCTAACTTCTGTAATCTGCGTTTATTGATATATATTGATGGGTTAAATCGCAAGTCCAAATTATGGCTTTGCCATTACCTACGCCGACATCCACGCAAATCTTCAATTCCTGATTTTTCATATAGGCTGAAACTTTTTCCTCATCATAGGATGGTGCAGCTTTCCCCTTTTCTGCGACCAGCAATTCCCCAAATTTGATGGAAAGCTTATCGCGTTCCGCCGCTTCGCCGGATTTTCCGACTGCCATTACAACTCTTCCCCAGTTAGCATCCTCTCCGGCAATTGCGGTTTTGACCAATGGCGAATTCCCAATTGTGAGGGCAATCTTTTTTGCGGCTTTATCATTTTCTGCGCCGGTTACTTCCACTTCGATGAACTTGGTTGCACCTTCTCCATCTTTTGCAACTTGATGAGCTAAGTTCATCATCACTTTTTCAAGCCCGTTGCGGAATTTCTGTTTATCAACTTCCTTTTTATTCGTGGCAAAGGCAATCAGGCTATCGCTGGTGGAGGTGTCTGAATCCACGGTGATTGCATTGAATGTTTGCTCATTAATTTCAGAAAGCATCTGCTGCAAATCATCCGAACTGATTTTGGCATCCGTGAAAATATAGGCGAGCATTGTGGCCATATCGGGGGCAATCATCCCACTGCCTTTGGCGATGCCGTTGATTGTAATTTCGCCGATTTTGATGCTGTGCATTTTTAGAAAAGTGTCGGTTGTGGAAATTGCCAGTGCGGCATCCTGCCAACTGCATTTTCCTGATTTATATATTCCATCGAGTTTAGAGGTGATTTTTTGATATGGTAGCGGGACTCCAATTACTCCCGTGGAACACATATAGATGCTTTGCGCAGTTGTGCCGATTAAGTTTGCGACAGCCTGCATGGATTCTTCTACAGCTTTGATACCTTCTTCCCCCGAAAAAGCATTGGAATTTCCCGAATTTACTAACAGGGCCTTTGCATTACCGTTTTTCAGAGTGGCTCTGCACCAATCAATAGCGGCTGAGCGGGTTTTGGATTTTGTGAAAACTCCGGCGGATGAAGTGTTATCATCTAATACTGCCAGAAAAACATCAGGGCGGTTCTTGTATTTTATTGCGGCATTGCCTGCAAAGATGCTAATTCCATCTATGTCCGGAAGTTCGGGATAAGATTTTGGGGCAAATGGAGATTGCTTAATTTCCATCTTTTTTCTTTTCCTCGGTTTTTTCTTTCGTCTTTTCTTCTGTCAGCTTTTTCTCAGCTTTTTTAGGCTCTTCTTTTTTGACTTCTTTTTTCTCAGCTTTTTTTGGCTCAGGCTTAGCTTCCTCTTTTTTCTCTGGCTCAAGGTCTATTTTATATTCAATCTTCGCCTTCTTTTTGAGCTTATCTGCTTCTTCAACAATGATTCTGCGAGCAAATTCTTGCTCTAATGCAGGTAGAGATTCTTTGTAGCTTGGGGCTTTTTTCTCTCTTTTGTCATGCGCTTTTATTATGTGCCAGCCAAAGCTGGATTTTATCGGTGCAGAAATCTCATCTTTCTTCAAAGCAAAGGCAGCTTCCGAAAATTCCGGAACCATTTGCGATTTAGTGAAATAGCCCAAATCTCCGGCACTTACTTTTGCCCCCGGCTCTATAGATTTTTCTTTCGCGAGCTTGGCAAGATCTTCCCCTTTCTCAAGTTGCGCCTTGATATCCAGCGCTTCTTTTTCAGTCTTTACAAGAATATGGCTGGCATGCACTTCTTCCTTACTATCTTTATCCGAAATTATCTCATTATATAAAGCTTTGAGTTTTTTATCGGTTTTTTGCTTGAGTACAATCTCGCTCAAATATTTCTGCTGTGCGAGATAATTTTCTGCAACTGTAACTTTCTCAACAATCTCAGGAGATTTGTGCATTCCGGCTTTTCTCGCCGCTTCGATTATTAATTGCTTATCAATATATTTATCAATGAAATTTCTTTGAAAATCTTTCGGGAAGCTCTCTAATTTTGGCTTTCCGCCATCAACCATTGATGCCATGCCCGATAATGATTCCTCAAGTTCGCCACGTGTGATGTTATGACCGTTTACCACGGCAATCACCTCATTGGCTGAGTCGCCGGAATAGGCGGGGGCTGAAAGGCAAATTAAGAAAAGAACAATTAAATATTTCATAATAATAACTCCTATATTTCCTGTTTATATATAAGTTTGAAACTAGCTAGTCTAGGAATAAAACTGCCAGCCCAGAATATTTTCATTATTGCCTTGCCGAACTCACATAAAGTAACTATGTAAGTGACTTGAAATAGGTAGGAAAAATTAAGTATATGTTAGGAATTGCAAAGAAAATCTTCGGCTCATCAAATGACAAATTGCTCAAACCTTTGTGGAAAACGGTTGCGCAGATAAACTCTTTTGAAGAAGGCTTAGCCGCTTTGTCGGATGCTGATTTGCGGGCAAAAACCGATGAGTTTAAGGGGTTGTTGGCAGCGGGCAAAACTTTGCAGGATATTCTGCCTGAAGCATTTGCAGTTGTGCGTGAAGCCTCAAAAAGAACAACCGGCATGCGCCATTTTGATGTGCAGCTTCTGGGTGGAATTATATTGCATCAGGGCATAATCGCAGAAATGAAAACCGGAGAGGGTAAAACTCTGGTTGCAACGCTCCCAGTTTATCTCAATGCGCTGTCCGGAAAAGGCGTGCATGTGGTGACGGTGAATGATTATCTGGCGCTCCGTGATTCTGAATGGATGGGGACAATATATAAGTTTCTCGGCTTATCAGTCGGTTGTTTGGTCAATGAGCTGCCGGAAGCTGAAAGATACGCCGCATATAGATGTGATATATTATACGGAACGAATAATGAATTTGGTTTTGATTATTTGCGCGATAATCTGAAGTTCCGTAAAGAAGCTATGGTTCAGCGTGAGTTTAATTATGCTATTGTGGATGAGGTTGATTCCATTCTGATTGATGAGGCGAGAACGCCACTGATTATTTCCGGTCCAACGGAAGATAGCTCAGAATTATATATAAAAATCAATAAGCTAATCCCACTTCTGCGCGAAGAAGATTATGAAGTTGATGAAAAAGCGCGCTCTGCCATGCTTACTGAAATCGGTACGGAAACGATGGAAACTTTGTTGGCGCAAAATGGCTTAATAGAAAAAGGCACGGGGCTATATGACGTTGAAAATGTGAGTGTTTTGCATCATGTCGGGCAGGCGCTGCGGGCGCATAAGCTATTTACTAATGATGTGGATTATATCGTCAAGGATAATAAGGTGATTATTATTGATGAATTCACCGGCAGGATGCAGGAAGGAAGGCGTTTTAGCGAAGGTTTGCATCAGGCATTAGAGGCTAAGGAAAATGTGCCGATTCAGCGTGAGAATCAAACGCTTGCAAGCATTACATTCCAGAATTATTTCCGTTTTTATAATAAACTTGCCGGGATGACGGGGACAGCCTTAACCGAAGCGCAGGAATTTGGTGATATTTATGGGCTACATGTGGCGGAAATTCCAACTCATATGGAAATTGCGCGGGTTGATGAAAATGATATCATATATCGTACTGCCGAAGAGAAATATATCGCAATCGTTGAAGCCATAGAAGAGGCGCATAAGAAGAATCAGCCGGTTTTGGTGGGGACGGTGAGCATTGAAAAATCGGAGCTTATTTCTGATTGGTTGAAGAAAAAGAAAATTCCGCATGAGGTTTTGAACGCAAAGCAGCATGAGCGCGAGGCGCAGATTGTCGCGCAGGCGGGGCGTCCGGGAAGGGTGACGATTGCAACTAATATGGCAGGGCGCGGAACGGATATTAAGCTTGGTGGCAACCCAGAAATGAGCGATAAGCAATGGGATGTCGAGAAGGAAAAAGAAATTGTCCTTGAAGCCGGAGGGCTGTTCGTTTTAGGGACTGAAAGACATGAATCGCGCCGGATTGATAATCAATTGCGCGGGCGTTCCGGTCGTCAGGGTGATCCGGGGCTTTCAGTTTTTTACCTATCTCTGCAAGATGATTTGATGCGTATTTTCGGTTCGGAGCGTATTGACGGCTTGTTGCAAAAGCTGGGGCTGAAAGAGGGTGAGTCTATTACTCATTCTTTGGTTAGCAAGGCGCTGGAAACCGCGCAGAAGAAAGTGGAAGGCCGCAATTATGAAATTCGCAAGAATTTGCTGAAATATGATGATGTGATGAATGACCAGCGCAAAATCATCTATAAACGCCGTTTGGAAATTATGGAAGCGGAAGATATTTCGGCGGAAATCAAGGGAATGCGGCAGGATACAATTGAAGATTTGGTGTATTCATGCATTCCTGAAAAATCATTTGCCGATGAATGGGATGTTGAGCGTCTTGACCGTGATTTGAAATATATTTTTGGTGTTGCTATGCCTGTGAAAGATTGGGCAAATGAAGAAAGCATTGCAGAAAATGAGATTATTGACAGGGTTCAGGAAATTGCCGATGCGCTGATGCTGCAAAAAGATGCAAAATTCGGTGCGGAATTGATGCGCGCTGCCGAAAAGCAAATTATGCTGATTACGCTTGACCAAATTTGGAAAGAGCATCTGCATGCGCTGGATAATCTGCGTCAGGGAATTGGGCTGCGGGCATTCGGGCAAAAAGACCCACTAAATGAATATAAGAAAGAGGCCTTTGGGATGTTTGAGGCAATGCTAACAAATATATCCGAAGCGGTGACGCAAAGAATGGCGCATATTGAGCCGCGCGCGGTGGAAGTTGATCATTTGGAGCAACGTGAGCGCAGCCAGCAAATCAAAGAATCACGCAGCTTTCCCGATGAGGCGCAGGAGGCGCAGCAAGGTTCTGTGGTAAGAAGAATTGTGAAGTCTGAAGAGCGTGATCCGGCAAACCCAGAAAGTTGGGGCAGGGTTGGGCGCAACGAAGCTTGCCCGTGCGGCAGTGGCAAAAAATTCAAGCATTGCCATGGTAAATTAAGCTAATATACTGATTTAATATGAAAATCTGTATTGCACAATTGAACATTCCCGTTGGTGATATTTGGGGAAATGCTGAGAAGATAGTTTCAGCTTGCGCGGATGCAAAATCGCAAAATGCCGAGCTGGTGGTATTTCCGGAATTGGCAATCACCGGATATCCGCCGGAGGATTTGTTGCTGCGTCCGGAATTTTGCCGTCAGGAAATGCAGGCGTTGGAAAAGGCTGCGGCGGCAATTGATATTCCTGCAATTATCGGGGCAACGCATACAGAAGATGGAAAATTATTCAACGCTGCTTATTTGCTGGAAAATGGCAAGGCAAAGCTGGTAGCTCTTAAAACAGATTTGCCGACTTATGGTGTGTTTGACGAGGGGAGATATTTTAAATCCTCAGAGCTTGCCGAACCGACGGAGATTTTAGGCAAAAAAGTCGGGATTCTGATTTGTGAAGATTCGTGGACTCTCAGAAAAGCATTAATATTCAAGGAGAAAGGGGCGGAAGCTCTAGTGATTGTTAATGCCTCGCCATTTGAAATCGGCAAGCTGCAACGGCGCTATAAATTGATGCAGGATATGGCAGAAAATACCCAGCTTCCGGTGACTTATGTAAATATGACGGGCGGGCATGATGAGCTGATTTTTGAGGGTGGTTCGTTTCAAATTTCGGCGCAAGGGAAATTAATTGCCTCTTTGCCGCAGTTTGAAGAAATGGTGAAAATCCCTGATGAGTTGCATAAGCCATTGGAAATTCAGGAAGCGCGCTATAAGGCGATAATCCTCGGCTTGCGTGATTATGTGCAGAAGAACGGTTTTCAGAAAGTTCTGCTGGGTCTTTCCGGCGGGATTGACTCGGCACTTGTTGTGGCGTTGGCGGTGGATGCACTCGGCAAAGAAAATGTACGCGGAGTGATGCTGCCAAGCAGATATACTTCCCAACAAAGTTTAGATGATGCACGAGCTATTGCCGATAACCTTCAGATTAAACTGGACAATATTCCGATTGAAGATGGTTTTCAGGCATTAGAAAGCTCGCTTTCTACCGTGTTTTCCGATAAGGAGTCGGATATTACGGAAGAGAATATGCAGTCACGCATCCGTGGTGTGATTTTAATGGCGATTTCAAATAAATTCCATGAAATGTTGCTGACAACCGGAAATAAATCTGAGCTGGCGGTAGGTTATAGCACTTTATATGGCGATTCTTGCGGTGGCTATGCGCCGATAAAGGATTTGTATAAAACTGAAGTTTATGAGTTGGTAAATTGGCGAAACCAGCATATTTCCGATGATATTCCGCAAGCGGTGATTGACCGTGCGCCAACTGCCGAGTTGCGCCATGACCAAACCGATCAGGATAGTTTGCCGCCATATGATAAGTTGGATGATATATTAAAACATCTGATTGAGGAGAAACGCTCGATAGAAGCTATTGTGAATTTTGGGCATGATAGGGAAGTTGTTGAAAAAGTCCGCAATATGTTGTATTTTGCACAATATAAACGCTACCAGTCTGCCCCCGGAGCAAAGCTTTCTGCCAATGCTTTTGGACGTGACTGGCGCTATCCTATAACCAATAAATTTTCATGACCACAAAAACCAGATTTGCACCATCGCCCACGGGGCTGCTTCATGTCGGTAATGTTCGTACCGCATTGATAAATTATTTATATGCCAGAAAAAGCGGTGGGACGTTTGTCTTGCGTATTGATGACACGGATTTGGAGCGCTCAAAGCCCGAATATGTCGAAGCCTTGCAGGTTGATTTGAGATGGCTTGGGCTGGATTGGGATGAGAGTTTTAAGCAATCTGAGCGTTTTGATGAATATGAAAAAGCCAAAAATAGGCTGATAGAAAGCGGGCGCTTATATCCATGTTATGAAACCCAAAATGAGTTGGAAACTAAGCGCAAATTCCAAATGAAGCGTGGTGTGCCGCCGATTTATGACAGGGCAGCGCTCAAATTAAGTGCAGATGATATAGAAAAGTTGGAGTCAGAAGGCAGGAAGCCGCATTATCGTTTTAAGCTGAATCATGAGCCGATTATGTGGAATGATTTAGTGCGCGGGGAAACCAAATTCCACGGAGAAAATCTTTCCGACCCGATTCTTTATCGCGAAGATGGCACATTGACCTATATGCTATGCAGCGTTGTTGACGATGGTGATAGCGTGATTTCGCATGTCGTGCGCGGGGAAGACCATGTCTCGAATACTGCTATACAAATTCAGATTTCGGAGGCGCTAGGCTATCATTTGCCGGAATTCGCCCATATTTCTTTGCTCAAAACCAGAGAGGGCGGGATGTCAAAGCGCAAGGGTGGTTCTGATATCAAATCATTGCGCGAAGAAGGAATCGAGCCGCAGGCAATTTTGAGTTTGCTGGCAAAAATGGGAACTTCTGATGCAATAGAACTGAAATCTTTGGAGGAATTGATTGCTGAGCTGGATTTCTCAAAATTCGGGCGGGCAACGGCGGTTTTTGACCAAGAGGATTTGGAGCGTCTGACCCATAAGCTAGTGAGTAATATGGATTATAGCGAAGTGAAATCTAAGATTGAAGTGGATGAAGATTTTTGGAATGCCGTGCGTGGAAATCTCAACAAACTATCAGATTTGAATGAGTGGGTGGAGATTTGTAAAAAAGAAATCACTCCGCAAATTGATGATTTAGAATTCACCAAAAAGGCAATTGAGTATTTGCCGGAAAATCTCGATTTTTCCGAATGGATGAATAAGGTGAAAGAGGCTACGGGGCGCAAGGGCAAAGATTTGTTTATGCCAATCCGCAAGGCACTAACGGCGCAAGAGCATGGCCCTGAGCTGAAGGTGATATTGCCGTTAATCGGCAAGGAGCGTGCAATAAAAAGGCTAAACGGGGAGGCGGCATAATGGAAGCAGAAAAGAAAGCTGGAAATGGGGCTTATTTGGTAGCAGCATTCTATCATTTTGCGGAATTGCCAAAATATAAAAAAATCCAGCTTAATCTGAAGAATTTTATGATTAAGCGCGATGTTAAGGGCACGGTTTTGCTCACGCCAGAAGGGGTGAATGGCACTATTAGCGGGTTGACCGAGAATGTGTATGAGGTTTTAGAATATATACGAGGTTTGCAAGGCTTTTCAACAATGGAGCATAAGGAAGCATTTTTTGATGCGCACGCATTTGAGCGTACAAAAGTGAAATGTAAAAGTGAAACAATCGGTTTGGGTGCTTACGCAAATCCGATTGAGAAAGTTGGTGAGTATATTGAGCCAAAAGATTGGAACTCATTGCTGGAAAAAGGAATTCCGGTGATTGATACGCGCAATGATTATGAAGTTCATCTCGGAACGTTTGAAGGGGCAATCAACCCGAACACAAAGCGCTTTAAGGAGTTGCCATCTTGGACGAATGATAATCTTGACCCCAAGCGGGATAAGGAAGTGGCGATGTTTTGTACAGGTGGAATCCGTTGTGAGAAATATTCCGCATATTTGCTAGAGCAGGGGTTTGAGAAGGTTTATCATCTCAAAGGCGGGGTGCTGAAATATCTCGAAGAAGTGCCGCAGAATGAGAGTAAGTGGAAAGGTGATTGCTATGTTTTCGATGAGCGCGTGGCGGTTAAACATGATTTGTCGCCAAGCGATGAGGCGGCAATTTGCCCGAATTGTGGGAATTCGGTCTGGACAAAACATCGCGCCGAGAAATCATTTATTCCCGGTGAACGCTGCCCAAGATGTCCGGAAGAAAATTAATAATTTCGGGCATGCTTATTAGTTAATCCGCGAAATCAGTTGCGGTATATTGCTATCCTTAATTGAATAATGCATGTTCTGCCCATTCTGTTTGGCGCGGATAAAGCCCTCACGGCGCATACGCCCGAGTTGTGTCGAAACCGTTGCCTGACTTAGCCCAAGGCTTTTAGCAAGCGCGTTCACGGTGATATTTTTCTCGGCATAGACCATTTCAAGGATTTTTAGCCTATTCGCATTAGCCATAGTTTTGAAAAGTTTGACGGCATAGTTTCTTTTATAGTGGTTCATATGGCTGGCCTTTGAATGTTTGTTCAACTGATGTGGGGTTTATTGCTTCGGTAAGTTATCTTGCGCTTATATTATATTGGAATATCTATATATATCAATATACCGATATAATGCAAGATGTTTTAATATAAGGTGTTTTCAATGAAAAATTTATGTGTTTAGGCAGCTTTCTTGGCGGCGGATTTTTTTACCATATCGAAGAATCTTTTGAAAAGATAATGGCTGTCATGCGGGCCGGGTGAGGCTTCCGGGTGATATTGCACAGAAAAGCAATGGCCGGATTTTATCCCCGCGATTGAATTATCGAATAGTGAGCGATGGGTAACATCCACATTTTTAGGGGTGTTTTCTGATACTACAAAGCCATGATTTTGCGAGGTAATTTCCACTTTTTTGGTTTGCAAATCCTGTACCGGATGGTTTGCGCCGCGATGTCCCTGAAACATTTTTTCGGTTGTGCAGCCAAGGGCAGTTGCCAGCAATTGATGCCCCATACAAATGCCAAAAACCGGTTTTCCGCTGGCAATCAGCTCTTTGATAATCGGGATTGCAAATTGTGAGGTGGCTGCCGGATCGCCGGGGCCATTGCTTAAGAAGATGCCATCAGGATTATCTTTTAAAATTTGCTGAGCCGTAGTTTTTGCCGGATATAATTTTACTGCAAATCCGGAATTCACCAGATTGCGCAATATGTTGCTTTTGATGCCATAATCAATAGCGGCGATTCTGAATTGCGCTGCTGGGGCAGCTTTTTTCCACAAGCCTTCCTGCCAATCAGCAATTTTTTCGCAGCTTGCATTTTCGGTTAGCTCCTTGCCGCTCAAATCAGGATTATTCTTTGCAAGTGCCTTTAATTTCTCGATATCCAGATTCTTTCCGTAGCCGATAGCAACATTTTGTGCGCCATTCAGGCGTATATGCTTGGTGATAGCGCGTGTATCAATCCCGCAAATTCCGGTGATTTTTCTATCTTTGAGCCATTGGTTGAAATGATTTGTATTTCGCCAGCTTGAAGGGTTTGTAATATTCTCTCTAATTATCAGTCCCTTAGCTGAGGGCTTGTTTGTGGATTCTATATCTTCGCTATTTGTGCCGACATTGCCGATATGCGGAAAGGTGAAGGTGATGATTTGCCCGTCATAGGAAGGGTCGGTTAGAATTTCCTGATATCCGGTGATGGAGGTATTGAAGCAGATTTCGCCGAATGTACTGCCTTTTGCGCCGATGCCATATCCATAAAAAACTTCACCCGTAGGTAAGGCGAGGGCGGCATCGAAGGGCGCGGAGGAAAAATCCATATTATTTTTAATATCTTTAGACATTAAAGCTGGTTTTTAACCTTACTCCGCCTGTTCGTCAATAGTTTTGCCGGATTTATTTTCTTTATTTTTCATATAGGAGGATATAAACGGCATCATCAGCATGGCAGGCAGGGCAGAGGCGAAGGTTAGGACATAAAAATTTGTCCAGCCAATATCTTCGACAATCCAGCCACTATTGGCGGCGAGTAAGGTTCTTCCCAATGCAGCGAGAGATGAAAGCAATGCATATTGTGTGGCGGAATATTCTTTGTTACATAGCCCTGAAATAAACCCGACCAGCACAACAGTGCCCATTGAGGCGGCTAGGCTATCCATGCTGACTGCAATGGTTAGTAGCCAGACATTGCCTTGGAAGTATACTAACGGGATAAACAGCAGATTTGTTACTGCCTGTAAAATTATATCAATCCATAATGCTTTTACCAGCCCGACCTTAGTTGCGAGTAATCCGCCAATAAATAATCCGGCGATTCCCGCAATCATCCCAAAGGTTTTGACGGCAAGGGCAATTTCTTCCTTGGAAAACTGCATTTTGAGATAGAATGAGCTCATCAAGCCGCCGCCCAAAAACGCACCGGGGAATTTATAGGCAATGATGAACAGCAATAATATCAGCCAATGCTTATGTTTGACGAAATCAGCAAACGGGTCAATCACTGCATGTTTTATTAAATCCTTGGTATTTTTAATTGCGACTTTCGGTGCGTAATCCGGCTCTTTTGCCATTAAACTTGCGATAATCCCAATCAGGACAGGTACGGAAAGCAAGGCATATACTAAATGCCATGACATCTGCGTTGAGAGTATCAGCCCAACAGCACCAGCGATATAAAGCCCGATGCGATAGCCATAAACATATGGAACTGCACCTGCTGCCTGCTCTTCTTCCTCAAGGCTATCAATCCGAAAGGCATCAATGATGATATCCTGCGTGGCGGAGAAGAATGCAATTAATAGGGCAAAAATAACAGTTGGTGTAAGGTTTTCTGCGGGAGAGGTGGCGGAAATTCCGAGGATAGAAAGAATCAGCATAATTTGTGTGAAAACCAGCCAACCGCGTCTTCGCCCCAGTTTTTTGCTGAGGAATGGAATTTTGATGATGTCCACAATTGGCGACCAGAGGAATTTTAGATTGTAAAACCCGCCGACCAGAGCCATTGCGCCGATATTCTTCAAACTAATTGATGATTCTTCCAGCCAGAATCCAAGCGTTGCTCCGGTCATTAAATATGGCAAGCCGCTGGAAATGCCCAGCAGGAAGATGATGAGCATCTTGCGGTTGGTGAATGTGGCTATAACTTTGTTCCACGCAGTCATGCGGCGATGCAGTCTTTGAGGGGTTTTAATGGACGCGCACCAAGCTGAGTGATGATATTCGCGGCGGCGGCTGTGCCAATTCTTCCGCATTCAGCAAGTGGCTTCTCTTGCGTATAACCATATAAAAAGCCGCCAGCATATAAATCACCCGCGCCTGTGGTATCAACCAGCTTGTCAATCTTTGTTGCTGCTACATTGATAATTTCATCCCGTGTGATAATCGCTGAGCCTGCTGCTCCTTTTGTGATAACTATAATCTCGCACTTTCCTTGTGCAATGGTTGCTGCTTCCTCAAAATTGGATGCATCAAAAAGCATCAGTGCTTCTTCCTCATTGGCAAATAATATGTCGATTTCTGGTAGCAAATCCAAGAATTGTTGCTTGTGGCGTGAAACGCAGAACGGGTCTGAGAGAGTGAAGGAGGTTTTGATATTATTCGCTTTAGCAATTTTCATTGCTTTTTGAATAGCATTTTTTGCCTTTTCCTCATCCCATAAATAGCCCTCAACATAAATTAGCTTTGAGTTTTTGATTTTTTCTTCATCAACGTAATTTTCATCAAATTCTGTACATGCGCCGAGGAATGTTGCCATTGTGCGTTCGGCATCAGGGGTTATGAAAACCATGCAGCGTGCTGTGGCTTTTCCATCTATTGCCGGAGCGCAGTTAAAATCTACGCCGATTCCATTTAAATCATGCGTAAAAATCTTGCCGAACTCATCATCCTTAACTCTGCCCAGAAATGCCGGTTTGCCGCCGAGTGATGCAATTCCGGCAACTGTATTCGCTGCTGAACCGCCAGATGCTTCGGTAGTTGTTCTGATATCGCTATATAGCCCGGTTGCGGTGTCTTCATCAATAATCGTCATCACTCCCTTGTTCAGAGCATGTTTTTGCAGAAACTCCTCGTCAACGAAGCTCAACACGTCTACAATCGAATTTCCTATTCCTAAAACATCATATTTACTCATGATTAATACCCGTAAAATTATTGTCGATTTGCTAACAAAAACCCTGCATGGGCATTTTGTCGATGATTGTATAAATAAAGATGAGAGGATAGCGGGGTTATCGCAAAGAGACAAGAATTTCATTCGTGCTAGCCTGCTCACAACATTGCGGCATTTGGGCGAAATTGACCATTTCCTAACGTCTTATACCAAAGATAAGGAGAATATCCTACGGGTTGGGGTGGCGCAGATAAAATTTATGGGAATGCCAAAATATGCGGTGATTGATGAAATGGTAGGGCTGGTAGAGGCAAAAAAATATCGCGCTTTTTTAAATACGGTTTTGCGTAAATCTGCAAAGAAAATGCTGGTTAGGAATCCTCAGCTAAATTATCCAAAATGGATGCGCGGAAGCTGGAAAAAAGCGTATGGCGCAGAAAAAGCACAAAGCATGATGGAAATTATGATTACCGAGCCGGATTATATTGATTTGAGCTATAAGGGTGGAAAGTCAGAGCGCATTCTTAAGCCGCCACGGGTTGAGAAAATTGATGGCTATGCAGAAGGTGAGTGGTGGGTGCAGGATAAGAGTCAGAGATTTGCCGTGGAAATAATGGGCGATATCGCAGGCAAAAAAATACTGGATATGTGTGCTGCTCCGGGTGGAAAAACTGCGCAATTGATTGATTCCGGTGCAATTGTAACCGCGCTGGATGCTTCCGAAAAGCGTATTGAAGTTTTGCGCGAGAATTTAGCGCGTTTGAAAATGGAATGTGAAGTTATTTGCGCCGATGCTCGTGATTTTTCTGCTGAGAAATATGATATAATATTGCTAGATGCGCCCTGCACGGCAACCGGAACAATTCGCAGGCATCCTGAGATGTTGTATCAAAAGAATGTTGAAGATGTGCAGAAGATGAATGCTATCCAAAGTGAATTGTTAGGAAGTGCTTATAACTTATTAAAAGATAATGGGATTTTGGTTTATTCCACCTGCTCGTTGCAATATGAGGAAGGTGAGGGATTGATGAAAAAACAGACGAAATGGGAATTGCTAGAAGAAAAGCGCATCTTGCCTTGTGACGTTGAGGATGGTATAGCTGGGGCATATATCGCAAAATTGAAAAAGCTATGAATATAAAAATATCACCATCAATATTATCTGCTGATTTCGCCCGTTTGGGTGAAGAAGTTCAGGCTGTCGATAAGGCGGGTGCAGATTATATCCATGTTGACGTAATGGATGGGCATTTTGTGCCGAACTTAACGATTGGTGCGCCTGTGGTAGCGGCAATTCGCCCACACACGGAAAAGCCGCTTGATGTGCATTTGATGATTTCTGAGCCGGAAAAGTATATTGAGGATTTTGCAAAAGCAGGAAGCGATATAATCACGGTTCATGCTGAGGTTGAGGCGGATTTGGCTGGGTTAATTAGACAAATTAAGGCTGCGGGCAAGAAGGCTGGAGTGTCGCTAAAGCCAAAAACCTCTGTAGCAGTGCTTGATGCTGTGTTGGCAGATTTGGATTTGATTTTGATAATGACGGTTGAGCCGGGTTTTGGCGGGCAAAGCTTTATGCATGACCAATTGCCGAAGATAAAAGAATTGCGCGCAAAAATTGATGCGCTTGGTAAGGATATTGATTTGGAAGTAGATGGCGGGATAAACCCAGAAACTGCGAAGTTAGTTATTGAAGCCGGTGCAAATGCTCTGGTTGCAGGAAGCGCGGTTTTCAAAAATTCAGATTACGCAGCGAATATTAATGCGCTTCGGGGCTAGTTGCCGCTTCCGCAGGCGCACTTTCTTCTGCCGGAGCAGATGATGCGGCGGGTTTTGGCGCAGGAACAGCCGGTGCAGACGGGCTTATGCTTTTCAGATACATAATTATATCGGCGCGTTCTTCATCTTTTTTCACTTTTAGTGCCATTTTTGTGCCTTTGGCAAATTTTTGTGGATCAGCTAGCCATTCATTCATCTTTTCATAATCCCAGTTGCTACCTTTCTCAGAAAGAGCGGCGGAATATGAATAGCCTGCGTGGTTTGCGATTTTACTACCCAACACTCCATGCAGATTAGGGCCAACCTTGTTTGCTCCGCCGGCATCAAAGCTATGGCAGGACGCGCATTTTCTTCCTACTAAGGATTCTCCGCGAGTAGCATCACCAGTTTGCAATAATGTTCCGACATCAACAATTTCTACAACTTCCGTGGCAGTTTCGGTTCCTTCCTCAGGGACATCAATCGCGAAGCCTCTTTTTTCCGGATTTTCTGGAGTATATAGGAAATCAGCCACATAACCGATAACCATAAACAGCAAGCCGGCCATCAAAATGCTGGCTGCAAGCTTATTAAATGTAAGATCGTGTTTTTCTGACATAAAAGCTGTATAGCCTAAAAAAATTTTATGTCAAAGCCATCGTGCAATTTTTTTGCAGTTTTGTGGAAATTTTATATCGCGGCTTGCAATTCGTCATTATTTTTGTACGAATTTTCCTCGTCCTTATCCTGAGAGTTAGCGCTTTCTTTGCTTTCTTGAGCACGCGATTCAAAATTCTTAATCCGTTCATTTACATTATCCAGACGTAGGCTTTTGAGTAAGTCCCACACTTCTGCGCGAGCAGCGATATGAGATAATGTCGGGCGTACGCCAAGGTCATGATCCAATATATCCAATACGGTGAGGCCTTTTTGGTACATTTCGCGGTATATGACGCGCTCGGTGAAGCCGGATACAACTCGAAAGCCGATTCTGTCTGAAAGCTTTTCTAAAGCCCCGAAAATCCGCCGTTTATTCTTTGCATCTAAGTGTGAAAGGCGGTTGCACAGTACCAACCAATCTGTAGCTCTGGATTCTCCGTCACGCTGGGCGCGAACCATGCGTTGATTCCAGACCATTTCTGAATAAAGGCTTGGTCTTAAAACATTGCCGCTTCTATCTAGTTTGGCGAGAAGGTCAAAATCTATAAAGCTGTCATTAATTGGGGTGATTATAGTATCGGAATATGAATGGGCAAGCCGTGCGAGATATGTATTAGAGCCGGGAGTGTCGATAAGTACGAAATCTTTGGTTTCTTCAAGATGGCGAAGTTTGCGCATAAATCTATCATGCTCATCGCGTTCTATATCTTCAACCGTTTCCTTACCAAGCGCACGTGGAATGAAGTAATGTTCGGGCATTTCTAGCCCATAATGCTCTTCACCTTCAGTATATTCACGATTTGTGAAAAAATTACTCAGGCTTTGCTGGCGAGAATCAATATCAATGCTACCCACGCTGAAACCTAGCTTGAGCAAGCCCATAACAATATGCATTGAGCTGGTGGTTTTACCAGTACCGCCCTTTTCGTTGCCAACAACGATTACATGCACCTCATTTGCCATTTTTCTCTTACTATTAACTAGTTCAAGCATTTATATACCTATAGTTATGCAACTATACAGACGGCACAGATTGTTATACAAACTGATTAGGTATTGCAATATATTTAATGAAAAAATTAAGATTAATTATTTGGAATCTTCCGAAATTGGCTTGTAGGCAAAGTTTTCGGCATATGATTTTCTGATTTGTTTGCGCGGCTTAGGCTCTTGAATTTCATATGGAATATTGTTTGTCTTAGCATATTGAGCTGCTTCTTCGGCAGAATCAAATTTCAATTTCAACTGTTGGTGCATATCTTTGCTGCCTGTCCAGCCCATTAGCGGATCAACATATTTTTGCTTTTCCGGCATATATTCAAGCAACCAGAAATCATTCTTCCCATAACCGGACTGCATGGCTGTTTTTGAAGGTTTGTAGATTTTTGCTTTCATATAGCTTGATTATCATAACAAACTGATAGCTTGCAACGATTTTCAATAAACTATATATGTTTGGCGATGACAAAATACACAAACAAGCATTTAGCCAACAGATTTATCAGAGAATATGTCAGGCCGGAGATTGTCAGGATTTTGCTGGCGATTATGTGCATGACAGTTTTTGCGGCAACCAGTACAGTTCAGCCCTTGCTTCTTGAGTTTATATTTGATGACGTTCTGATGGGGAAGGACAAATTATATATTGTCATAGTTCCGTTGGGAGTAATCGGTTTGTTTATAGTGCAGGCATTCGCTAATTATGGCTCAAACGTGTTTACGAGCGGGGTGGGGTATACTGTAGTTTCTAAGATGCAGAAAAATCTTTTCGGGCATTTTATGCACCATGATGTTGATTTGCACTCAAAAAATAAGTCGGGCGAGTTGGTTTCGCGGTTGTTCAATGATTTGATGATGATGTATTATATGGCATCTAAAGTGCTGCTGGCGATATTTAAGCAGGGCTTAACTTTTGTTGGTTTGCTCTGCGTGCTTTTTTACCAAAGCTGGCAGTTGAGTCTTATCACCTGTTGCGCGTTTATCTTCGCGGTTTATCCAATCATCAGAATTACAAAACGTTTGCGGAAATTGGCGCGGCAAGGTCAGGAAAGCTCGGCAGATTTGTTAGGACGGCTCAACGAGAATTTTCGCGGTATCAGAACCGTTAAGGCATTCCGTCAGGAGGAAACCGAGATTAAACGCACTAATTCGCTGATTGATGAGTTTTTCAGATTAAAATACAAAAGTACTAAGATAAATAGTCTGGCATCGCCAATTATGGAAATTCTTTCCGGTGTGGCGATTGCAACCGTGATTTGGTATGCAGCGCGTGATTCTCTATCAAATATACAAAGTCAGGGTGAATTAGTTTCATTTATTGCGGCTCTTATTATGCTTGCGCGCCCGCTAAAAAGTCTGAATGGTTTGAATGAGGCGATTCAAAGCTCTTTGGCTGCGGCGGAGAGGTTTTATACCATGATAGATAGCAAGCCTAAGCAAGAGCCAAAAACCGGCAATAAACCGCTGGAAGTGAAGAAGGGTAATGTCGAGTTTCATAAGCTTTCTTTCTCATATGTAGAAGGTCAAAATACGCTAAAAAATATCTCGCTTTCTATTCCTGCGGGAAAAAAGGTGGCCATTGTTGGGCATTCAGGAAGCGGAAAGTCCACCATTGTTAATTTGCTTCTGCGTTTTTATGACCCTGATAGTGGCAAGGTTTTGATTGATGGGCAAGATATAAGGGAGGCTTCGCTGGAATCGGTGCGTGGCAATATATCACTTGTATCGCAGGATGTGTTCCTGTTCAGTGATAGCATGAAGCAGAATATCGCCTATGGTGATTCTGAGGCTAGTGATGAGGAAATTATACAAGCAGCTAAAGATGGTGGCGCGCATGAATTTATCAGTAAAATGACGCATGGCTATGATACTCCTGCCGGAGAAACCGGAATTCTGCTTTCAGGTGGGCAGAGGCAAAGGATTGCAATTGCGCGCGCATTCCTAAAAAATTCGCCGATTCTGGTTCTGGATGAGGCAACATCATCGCTTGACCCAATTGCTGAGCAGAAGATTCAAAAAACGCTGGATAAGCTGACTAAGGGCAGAACCACTATCATAATCGCACATCGCCTTTCTACGGTTCGTGACGCGGATATTATATATGTGATGGAAAATGGCGAAGTGGTGGAATCCGGCAAGCATGCAGAGCTAATGAAGAAAAGCGCCATCTATTCAAACCTTTTTTCTGCCGCTTAAGCGCTGAAAATCAAGTTTCCTTTGGGGGATGGTCTTTATAATCCACAACCACACGATAGCGTGGGTCGCCGTCTTTATCTTCTTCAACCATGCGCCCTGCTTTATAGAGCAAGTCACGGCAATCAGGGCTGAGATGGCGCAAATGCAGTTTTGTGCCGCTTTTGAGATATCTTTCTGCCAATGCATCAATTGCTTCGAGCGCAGAATGATCCCAAACACGCGAATGTGCAAAATCTATGACCACATCTTCAGGGTCTTTTTTCGGGTCGAATAAGTCTTTGAATTGGCTGATAGAGGCAAAGAAAAGCTGGCCATGCAGAACATAGACTTTCTTCTTTTTGGTTTCGGATTCAACTTTCACATAAATCAAGCGTGCTGACTGCCAAGCAAAAACCAGTGCGGAGAAAATTACTCCCACGATGACCGCAATTGCGAGGTCGGTGATAACCGTTACTGCCGAAACTAAAATCAGCACAAAAGCATCGGATTTCGGGATACGGCGGATTATCCTGAGTGATGACCATTCAAATGTTGCGATTACCACAACAAACATCACTCCAACCAAGGCTGCAAGCGGAATCATCTCAATCCATCTTGAGGCAAATAATATGAATGATAGCAAAAATAAGGCGGCGCAAATTCCCGCTAATCTGCCGCGCCCGCCAGATTTGATATTTATCATACTTTGCCCAATCATTGCGCAACCGCCCATGCCACCAAAAAATCCGGTGCATATATTAGCTGCGCCCTGTGCCATGCATTCACGGCTATTGCGGCCTCTGGTTTCTGTCATTTCATCAATCAGAGTGAGGGTTAGCAAGGATTCAATAAGTCCAATCGCGGCTAGGATAACTGCATATGGGAATATTATATATAAAGTCTCAAAATTGATTGGGACTAATGGTATGTGGAAGTTGGGCAACCCGCCTGCAATTCCGGCTAAGTCGCCTACGGTGCGTGTGTCAATCCCAGCGAAGATAACTAATGCGGTGGCTGCAAGGATACCAGCCAGAGGCGCGGGGAATTTATTGGTAATTTTTGGCAGTAAATATATAACCAGCATAGTAATCGCGATGACGGCAAGCATAGTTAATATCGCTTTATCTTCCAGCCATATGATTTCACCGGCTGCGTTGATGGTTTTAAATTGTCCAAGCTGCGCAAGAAAAATCACAATTGCCAGTCCGTTGACAAAGCCAAGCATCACGGGGTGAGGCACCATGCGGATGAATTTCCCCAGCCTGAATATTCCGGCAAGGAATTGTAAAATCCCCATCAGAACCACGGTGGCAAACAGATATTCAACACCATGTTCGGCAACAAGACTCACCATAACAACCGCCAAAGCTCCGGTTGCGCCGGAAATCATACCCGGCCTGCCGCCAAAAACTGAGGTGATTAAGCCAACCATGAAAGCGGCATATAGCCCTACGAGCGGTTCTACCCCAGCGATAAATGCGAATGCCACGGCTTCCGGTACGAGAGCCAAGGCTACGGTTAATCCTGATAATATTTCTGTTTTGGGATTTTTAAAAAGGGACGCAAGCACGGTTTCTCTCAATTTAGTTTAATTTTCGGGCGCGAGGCTACAGAAGCTTAGAAAATTTACAAGGATTAAAGGCAATTGGCTGGCTTTATGGTAGTTTTTTAATAATTAATGGCTTGCATTCGAGATGAATCGGGGTTTAATTCTGAGTATCACTAACTTTTGAGGTTTTATTATGCGTATTATTCTTGCTTTCCTAGTTATGGCTCTTTCATTTCCTGCTTTTGCAGCCAAACCAAATCATACCGACCATCCGCTGCTTTCGGCATATGAAGGCTCAACCATATATAGTAAGGATATGAAGGAATATGATGAATATAAAGTATTCAGGGGTTGGGATAAGGAAACTAAAGAATATAACACGGAAATGCTGGAAGGTAAGGTTACGAAGATTCTCTACAAGAATCCAAAAGAGCGCTCCATACTGGAATTATACCGTAACTATGAGGCGGCGCTGGCAACTAAGGGAGTTGAAATAATCTATTCTTGCAATCAGGCGAATATGGAATGTGTGAACGATTATATAGGGGCGAATTTGCGGAATAAATTCAACATTTCGGCAATTGGTAATAAGGCAGGTCGTTATGTATATGCAAAGCTGGAGCAGGAAGATCAGATTGCTTACCTGATTCTGGCAGTGGGTGAAGCATATACTGATGTGCATATTATTGAGATGAAAAAGATGGAAACCGGCAAGGCGGCGGTTAATCTGCAAGTTCTGGCAGAAGGTATTGATAAACAAGGATTTGTTGTGGTTGAAGGTATTTATTTTGATACTGATAAAGCAACCCTGAAGCCGGAATCGAGCGCTGCGATAGAGGAGGTCGCCAAATTATTGGCAGCACGTGCTGATTTGAGTCTTTATGTTGTTGGGCATACTGATATGCAGGGTGATTTGCAGCATAATATGAATCTATCAAAAGATAGGGCGCAGTCTGTGGTTAATGAGCTGGTTTCAAAGCATGGAGTTAGTGCTGCGCGCTTGGATGGGCACGGTGTCGGGCCGTTATCTCCACAGGCTAGCAATGCATCAGATAGCGGGCGTTCTCTAAATCGCCGTGTTGTTTTGGTTGCCAGATAAATCTAGGAGCGGCTTGCGCTGGTTAAATTTTCTTGTAGATATCATCTTTGAAGAACAAAAATATTGATATTATAAAATATGCGGTTAGGCCGATAAGATATGTATCAAGCGGGGCATAGACCAGCCCTGCGATAATAATTCCGGCAATCAGCAAGAAAAGCGGGATGAATCTTTTTCTCTTTATGCTAACAAGTTTGTTGGAGGGGGTTCTTATATGGCTTATCATCAGGAAGGCAATAAATACCATATATAGCGCAGTATATATAGATGAGGTTGTGGCGATATAGCCTTTTAGCTCAAGTACAATCGGTGCGAATACAAAAACCGCGCCTGCTGGAGTCGGCAGCCCGACAAAATAATTCGAAGATACATTCTCAATACCTTTTGAATACATCACATTAAAGCGCGCTAAGCGATATGCACCGCCAACAAGGAAGATTAATGTCGCTGCCCAGCCGAAGAAATACAGCTCTTTTAGATGCCATTCAAAAGTTATTAATGCCGGTGTAACGCAAAAATTGAGGAAATCGGCAAGGGAATCTAATTGAGCGCCCACAGGGCTTTCAACCTTGAGGCGGCGGGCTATTTTTCCGTCAATTCCATCCAGAAAAGCGGCAATTAGCAATAATATCAGTGAGAAATATATATCTTCGCGAACATAGCTGAGGCGCAAAGCTGTTAGCCCTAAGCACATTGAGCATAAGGTTACCGAATTTGGGATTAAGGGGTATAATCGTTTCGGGTTCAAATCTTTTTCCAGTTTATAGATTTTGGCTTATAAGTTTTTGGGTCAATTGCAAGAATTGTTTCGCCGCCTACAGAGGCAGAGCCGACATCAACGGTTAAATCATAATTTAGCGGGATATAAATATCGCAACGACTGCCGAAACGGATGATTCCATAGCGCTCACCTTGATTGGTAATATCTCCCTGCTTTATTTCGCAGATGATTCTTCTGGCAACAAGTCCGGCAATCTGTGCAAATCCGATTTTTTCTCCATCAGGGGTTTTGAGTAGAGAAACGGTGCGTTCATTAAACTCACTGGCCTTATCGAGCGAAGCATTGATGAATTTTCCCGGAACATAAACATGCTTGATAATCTCGCCACTAGCCGGAAGGCGGTTAACATGCACATTGAAAACATTGAGGAAAATCGAAATTTTATGATACTCAGTTTCATCCTCGCCCAGCTCTTTTGGGAGTATGGATGTTGAAACATGGCTTATTACCCCATCACCGGAGGCTAGCACAAAACCTTTTCCCTGCGGGACGATTCTATCCGGATTACGGAAGAAATAAATACAGAATAGCAGGATAATTACGCCCAAAAGTCCAGCATATTGAGAAAGCAGGAAAAGCAAAGCGGCCAGAACAAAGGCAGCAGCAATAAACGGCTTGCCTTTAGGATGGGTAGGGACGAGTAATACGTCTTTAATAGTTTTCAATAAGTGCATAGTAAATTTAGTCCATCATATTTTAAATTCAGGGTAAATTAAATCGACTCGCTTATATTACAAATGATTTTTCTAAATAATTAGGAAATAATCCTGCTTAGGTGCAAGGAAGCCTGCAATATGCTTTGTATCGGACTAAAATCTCATTGATAAATTCAACGAACCAAAGTTATCGTTAGAGTCTTGGGTTCTAAATTCTTTGGTTTTAAATATATGGGTATAGGAAAGCCTTGTATTTTCCCACGTTACGGCAACCCCCATTTGCAAATCGCCCACCAGATATTCTTTATCCACCTCGGCAGAATCGCTGAAGCTATTACCGTCTAAGAAAATATTCCGGGCAACGGCTCTGCCCTCTAATCCGGTGAAGAGATACCAGCCAAAATCCGAGCTGGGGTGGAAGAAGTCTGAGCCGCCAAAGCTTGGGCGAATGATTGGCGGGCCATAATCTGACGGTAAGTCTTGACCTAATCTGAGTGTGCCGCCTAATGCTGCATGTGTGAAAACATTGCCCGCGCTGAAGCCGATATGGGGAATGAAATCCGTGCCTAACCCAAAAGGAGTTGCTTGCCAGGTATTTTTCCATTTGCGCTGATATGAAAGCATAATTGCCGGCTCATTCTCTATCTGATAATCCCAGCCTTGCGGCTCTTGTGCATCGGGAACAAAGCTATGAATAAAATCCTGAGTCTGTCCGGCGAGTGAGGCAGGCCCCACCATCCCTAGTGAAAGCTCTAATGAATCAAGTCTTTTATCGGTGTCGGAAGTTACGGAAAAATCTGCGTGTAGCCAACCTGCATATGGGCGATCTAGTGGGTCGGGGACTGCTCTGGTTAAATCAAGCGGGGTATACATATTTTGACCAATAGCAAAGCCAAGCCTTTTATTACCACCCTGCAAGAAAAAGGGAACATAGCGAGTGGTATTCTCGAACCATTTTGTAACTTCAGTTTCAGGTGAAATATATGAAAGGCGAAATCCGTTTGTATAGTGGCTATCCCTCCCTACAAAGACATCATTCTCGTAGCTTACGGTCAAAATTCCTTTCTCATCAATCTCCTCGGCGGAGGCAGAAAAAGAAATTGCGATTAAGGCAGATATTATGGGTAGCAAAAACAGATTTTTTACATTCTTCATTGCCGGAAATTACACTGGATAAGATAAAAAAACCATAAGAACTTACTGCATTCTTTATGGCTTTTTTATTTATTAGGTTAGCTCAGATACTGAATATTTATCTTATAGCAAGCATGATAATCTCAAGTTAACAAAAAACGGAGATGGAAATGTTAAATTGGGCAGTAGGATTTTTCTTAATTGCTGTTGTAGCGGCAATATTTGGCTTTGGCGGTATTGCAGCGGCAGCAACAGATATTGCGGTGTTCTTGTTTTATATTTTTGCAGTGTTATTTGTACTGGCTCTGGTAGTTGGGCTCATAACAGGCAAGGATAGAACGGGGATGTTGGAATAATCAGGTATCAGAATTATGGGGGGCGCATTCGTGCTCCCCTTTTTTGTGGGCAAGAAGGTTATAGTAGTTTAGGATTATTAAAACGAGAGGAAAAATGGTAACTAAGAAAAATACGATTTTAATTATTGATGATGAGCCGCAGATCAGAAAATTCTTACGCATTACATTAGAGGCAGATGGATTTAAAACTGAAGAGGCTGAAAATGGCGCTCAGGGAATACGCATGGCATCATCAATCAAGCCAGATTTGGTTCTGTTGGATTTAGGTTTGCCTGATATGGATGGCACAGAAGTTATCCCGCATATCAGAGATTGGTCGCAATTACCGATAATTGTGGTTTCAGTGCGTGACCAAGATAAGGACGTAGTTCAGGCTTTAGACCTTGGTGCAGATGATTTTATGTCAAAGCCATTTAGTGCAGATGTGCTTATTGCGCGTATAAATAGCGCGCTCAGAAAAGCTGCAAAAGAAGAAGCTGGGACTCCGGAAATTCAGAATGGAGGAATAAAGATTGATTTAGTTAAGCATGAAGTGCTGCTTGAAGGCGAAAAGATTGCTTTATCACCGAAAGAATATGAGCTGCTAAGGTATTTTATTGTAAATAAAGGTAAAATGCTGACGCATCGACAAATCCTAAAAGAAGTTTGGGGCCCTGCGCATGTTGATGATACGCAATATCTACGTGTTTATGTTGGGCAGTTGCGCGAGAA
>Ga0066640_10000101_pt1 | contig 42041 bp, 42 predicted proteins | sample CryGeyCG2114_020_2_FD_59505 | JGI IMG/M metagenome (GOLD analysis project Ga0066640, IMG submission 59505) | Groundwater microbial communities from aquifer - Crystal Geyser CG11_big_fil_rev_8/21/14_0.20 | ecosystem: Environmental > Aquatic > Deep subsurface > Groundwater | place: USA: Utah... | reverse complement strand
AATTCGCTTTGCGAATTATGCCACTGGTCTGTGACCAGGGGTGGTCGTTTTCGATTGACGGCGAATTATTAGAATTCATGCTAAAGGTGAACAATATGTTACAACAACTTGAAGATCTTTTAAAAAAATTAGAAACAGGAACCCGTTCTGCTGAAGAGATCACGCACCGACCCACTCTGATGCCCATGGAATTTCGTCCGTATGAAATGACTTGGGAAAACCGTTACCAAAATCCAACAATGAATTCTCTGATCGAGATAAGATTTGATAATAATTATGATGTCATCGCTTACTCTGAAATAGTGCAGGGCAAAAAGACTACATTCACTCATTCTGAGATCAGGAATCTAAAAGGCACGGGTATACTTACAAACTATGTCAGACACGACCCAAGATATGTCCTTGTTAATTGCAAAGATGACCGCCAAATTGCATCGGGTGTATTTGAAGTCATTATATATGATGACGATGCAAAAGAGATGGAAGACGAAGCAGATGACATGGCCCAGATAATGGGGAATATGGCATATATTGAATTTCATGCACAATTTTACTTAGATGACAATGATGATTTAAAGAAATTCACAATTGTCAAAAAATATCCAAAATTAAAAAAAGAGAGCCTGTTCACAGAGATCATATTTTCATAACTTGTTCCAAGCCGCTTCGAATTCCGCGACCTCTAATTCATTAAGACCTCGAATTGGACCCCCTTCAAACATACCAGAAAGCCCTTCGATCAGCTGCTTCATGAGAGATTTCTCTTCTTCATCCATGCCAGGCTCTTCTATCTGTGAAGGATCATCCATCAAAGATCGCATATTCTGTTTTTCTTCCTCTGAAAAATCTTCTTCTTTTTTCACTGTGTATATAAAAGGTTTGATATTGGCGCCGAAGAACTGCGGCTTGCTCTGTTCGACATACGATTTGATCCCTTTTGTTAGGTCTTCAAAATTGCTGAAATCATTTTGGTTGATATATTCAAGACAATCTGGTCGGATTATGCCAGCTTGGAAATTATATTTCCCATCAAATGAAGTTAGCTGTACAGCACACGACAATTCATATCCTTCCCCTATATCCGGAATCGTCTTGTGAAATTTGTTATATTCATCTTCTGACATGTGGACTAAATGTGGATCAATGATATCATAGAGATCACCTTTTTTCTTGAGTTCTTCTTGCCTCTGACGGAACCGATCTGCCCAGCCAGTGGTTTCTTTGTAATCCATCAATTTTTGGCGATATATATGGTTTATATGCTTCCTGGCTTCAAGATTGTCTTCAAGCATTTTCACACCAATACTCGTCAAATCCTCAAATCTGTCAAATACATTCACTAGTCCCATGTTGGACACCTCCGATAAGAGATAGAATAATTAAGAGATTATTATAATTATGTATTAAATAGTATAAATTGATATAAACAACAGCTATCGACACCACTGTGCGCCATCGACACGGATAATTTCGCCTGAGATATTCCGTGCATCGTCTGAAGTCATCATCTCGATCAAGAACATTATTTCCCAAGATCCTTCTTGAGCTCTTCAAGAAGCGCATACATGTCTTTCTTCTTATCATCTGACTGTGTCGGAGGAGCAGAAGGTGTCAGAGAAGGCGCAATCGGCACATTTGGTCCTGAGACAGTCGGTATTCCAGACACAGGACGCGTATCGAAATCAGCTGATGGCGGTTCAGGCACATCAAGCGACAATGACGGTGGAGCCGAGACTTCATCAGAACTATGATTATGCATATAATGAGGTGATGGGACATCAAGTGTATCTCCTACTGGCGCAGAAAGCGGTGCCTGCATAGGAGCTGGCCTATGATCCTGCGAAAACGCAGCATTGAGTTCATCATGTGGAAAAGGAGCAGGTACCAAAGGCACATCGACTTTCGGGACATTCGTCGGCCACTTGATCTCATTTGGCAATTCAGGCAATGAAGTATTCTCTTCCATAACCCGATTGGTCTCTTCTATCTTCCTGACGGTCTTATCAGCGACACTCTCTGCGACCTCATCTTCCATCTCTCTCATGCTCATCCTTTTGATTCTTTCTTTCTCCTGTTCTTCAAGAAACATCTCATCGATCTTCGCGATGCTGATAGGTGGTTTTGAGCAGATTGTATCTATGCGCTCTTTCAACGCCTGAAGCGAAGTCTTTGCGTCTGATGGATAGAAATCCGGGTCACCCGGCTTGCTTCGGATCGTCTTTCCGACACTCGCTATGGAATCATTAAGGCGATCGATAGATTCAGCAAATTCTTTTCTGTTTGTCATACCAGTTATTTTACCAGCCATATATACCCCTCATTATAGAAATCGCTTTGTTTATTTATAAACTTTATTCATCATCCATTGATGAACATCACTTATTTATATCAGTATTCCAACTAGAGATATATGAGGTGATCACTTTTGGAACAATATCATAAAAGAGGAATTATATCTTTGCTTGCAGGAATAGGCATAATTGTCCTTCTGATAGGCATTTTCACTGATAATTATAGATTTATGTCAGGTCTTGTCGCTGCCATAGGTATCTGGTGCGTGACAGTTGCTTTCTCACGATTGATCGGTGCCAAAGAAGAACCTGATCCAAAGAAGGCGCTGCTTTCTCTGTTAAGCGGTGCTGGCTTTGTCATCCTTCTTGCTGGACTCCTGACGAGCATGATTGATTTTTTTCCAGGACTCATCACTGCGATAAGTATTTGGATATTGACTGGTGTGCTTGGTAGATTCATGAATGTGAAACATGAACGCTGTTCTTGTTGCTGTGCTGAAAAACTGGAAATACCAGAAAATAAAACGACTGTAAAGAGAAAGATAGCGACAAAAAAAACGATGAAAAAAAAGACAGTGAAAAAGAAAACAGCAAAGAGAAAGACAACCACAAAGAAAAAAAGATAGATCATCCGAAGAATATCTTCCAGAAGATCTTTGGCCGTATCATAGAAAAGAATATCTCTTTATACGAAAGATTGCCAGTATGGAGATCCCAAAGCATATCCAGTATCTCTTTTTTTGGCTTTTTCAGGATAGCCGGCCTATTTTTCATCTTCTCAAAGCACCAGAACAAGAACCTGCCGTATGACATATCAGACGCAAGCCGCCTGTAGAATCTCAGGTAACCTCTCTTTAATTCTTTCTTCGATATCCCATAGTCGACTATCGTTCGGCTCGCCTGTCTCGCCGAGAGCAATGCGATAAGCAGACCATTCTTCAGATACCTCGAGACACCAGCATCGCCAAGCATGATAAGCCCGTCGCTGATCGGATTCTTCGCCGCAGACACAGAAGTCATAGGGCTGCATGAACATAATATGCTATCTTTTTTCAGATCATGCCTAAATAACCCACGCTCTGACATCATGACCATGACCTTCCATACATCAGACATGCCAATCTGCAGTGCACCTTTCTTTCCTACCAGATTCAACGTGAGATGTCTTTTTTTTGGGATAAGGATAGCATAATCTACATCTTTCATGTTCTGGACAGGCAACACATGGATCTCATCCCGTCGGGTATCAGGATGCAGAACATCTTCTTTTAGTTCAACGAGTCTCGTCCAGAGTGTATCGGGCCGCTTGTAACCTGTTCTTTCAAGCTGTTTCAATATCGGGCTATTGACGCCTGTCGCGACTATGACAAGATCATGTCGATACTCTTTTCCACCGCAGGAAAGCGACCAGCCTTGGTCATGATGCAACGAAGAGACATATCTTCTTTTCAGACTGACATCTTTCCGTCTCAATGCCTCATCTAGAAGCAATTGGTCAAAACTATGGGCTGATGCGTCGACTGGTCCCTTCGCTCTGTTCACTGTGAATATGTTTGGATCATTTTTAGAGAGCAGGATGGATTCGCAGCCGAGATACAGCCTATAGCCAGCGACCTTGCATTGGATGGTCTTGGTCATATCGATGCCGATATCATTTAGTTCCTGATGTAGATTGTTTGAGATGACGCCTGCGCACAGATTGCAGTTGCATTGCCCCTTTTTCTTGAAATCCTTTCCTTCGTAAAGAGTGATCTCGAACGTCTTTCTTTTTCTTTTCGCATAATCGCTAAGGAATATAGCAGCAAGACTGCCTGCCGGACCAGCACCGATTATCGCCACTCTGACTATAGATCCCATAGAAGAGATGAATGGCTTTTGATTATATAAAGGCATCCTGAACCAAAAGAAATATAATGGCATGTACTCTAAAAAGTATCTATGGCCAGCATTATGCCCCCAAAAATGAGATCCTATGCCATTCTGATCATATGCCTATTAGCCATATCTCTTCTTGGTTGCGACATGACATCAAGCAGCAGACAGAGCGCTGATTATTACAAAGGCACAAAGGGGATAGTTATGTCGTTTATGGATGGTCTTCCACCAGATAGACTATTTGAAGGAGATCCTTTGCAGGCAGTCATCGAGCTACAGAATACTGGGGCATATCCAGAGAAAGGCGCGCCAGAAGGCAAATTATATATAAGCGGTTTTGATTCAAATGCGATCAATGGCTATTGGGATAATTATGCGGATTTTCCAAGCGATCTGCCAGGAAAAACACCGATAAATCCAACTGGCGGACGTGAGATGAAAAAATATTATGATCGCGAAGTCAGGGTGCCTTTTGACAATGAAAAATATTCCACGACAATACAGGTAACTTCATGCTACAAGTATAGGACACTGGCGACACCAACAGTCTGCATCGATCCTGAACCAGGAAACAGGATACCTGATAAGCCATGCAAATCGAGCATCGTCACATTGTCAGGAGGGCAAGGAGCACCTGTCGCCGTCACTAAGATCGAACCAAGGACAAGCAGCGATGGTATCTATTTCACGATATATATACAGAATGTCGGTAATGGCAAACTGATAGCATCTGATAAATACAGTAAATGCCCATATGAACTGGATTACAATGATATAAATAAAGTGCTTGTCAGGGCTGAGCTTCCCTTTGACAAAGCCCCAGAATGCACACCAGACGGCACAAGCTATAGACCCGTAGTACTTACAAACAGCGGTTCTGGAGCAATCACTTGTAGATTCAATAACCCTGGAGGAGATGCATATACGACCACTTTGAAGATCCAGCTTGATTATGTATATTCAGAATCAATCAAGAAGAACCTAGAAATAGTCAATCTGGACTATCTGCAGTAAGAAAGCTGTTTTGTCGATAAATTTATATAAATATAAGGCTTCCAAGACATTATATCATATTTAAATAAGCTCTTAAAAAGGAGGTTAGAGTCAAATGAGAAGATTCATAGCATTGACAATAGCACTGATGATGTGCTTGATGATAATTTCTGGCTGTGATAGCAGCAAAAACACATCGGGGACTGCTTCTATTTCAAATCCATTCCTTGGCGGAACAACTGGGGTATTATTGGATTTCCAAGAAGGCATGCCACCAAAGGAAGTGTTTGATGCAGGAGAATATCCTTTCAGCGTGACATTGAAGGTTGAGAATAGGGGAGAAGCAGATATCAAAAAAGAAGATATGGCTGTCTCATTGACAGGGATCAAGGCTTCTGACTTTGGTCTTACAGATGCTGATCTTTCTGTTAATCCTAGCGATAAGATGACACGAAGATTCAAAGACGCTAATGGAAATATAATAGAAGGCGCGACAGAATATGTGAACTTCGACAACCTTAATTTCAAGGATACTCTTGCAGGAAACCAGGAATTCACGATCAGAGGAGAAGTCTGTTATAATTATCAGACAAAAGCAGTCTCAAAGATCTGCATCACGAAGAATATCCTTGATACGACATACACAAAAGTATGCAGGGTAGATGAATCAAAGACTGTCTATAATTCAGGCGCTCCTGTCCAGATATCGAACTTCAAAGAGCTTCCTAGAGGAAAAGACAAGGTACAGTTCACATTCGATATAACACATTCAAGCAATAGCGATCTGTTCAAAGCAAGCAGTGGTTGTGACTACAAGTTCCAGAACGAGAACAAGATCTTTGTGACTGTCGACAGTGGTATGACCGGTCTTAAATGCACCGGCCTTACTGGCGGAAATGGCGCGACGACAGGAGAGATCACATTGTACAACAGAAAAGCCACTGTGTCATGCACACAGGACGCAAGCAATGTCGCATCAGATTTCGAGAAGATCGTGAACATACAGCTTGATTACGAACTTAAGGATTACAAAGAGACAAAGGTCATCGTCAAGCACGGTGTCGATGAGTGATCTTTACTTTTTTATCTATTTTTCTTTCTTATCTTTTAGTAATTTGACATCAGATAGAATTTTCTTGATTGGTTCTGTAAGAATAATATAGATAGAAAAAAATCACTACCTGATCCGAATCGGATCAGCGAGTGATTATCCTTGTGATCTTGTTCAGATAGACGATTATCTCTTTGATCTTGTTCTCGACCTTCTCCACTCTGTTTGTATTATCCACAAGCTCCACTTTCTTGTTGAGCATATACAGAGTGTTCTTGTAGCTGTCAAGACTGTCATTGAGCATATCTACCTGCTTCTTCAGTTCCTTGTTGCTGTCTCTAAGGGCGCTGAATTCATCACGGACGCTCACTGTCTCATTGATCAGATTCGAATGCAATGATAATTTATCGAAGACGCTCGAAAGCTTTGTCCTATTCTCAGAATTGTCTTTGTGTATGCTTTCGATCCTGCTGTCGAATTCTGCGATAGGAAGAGATTCCATTATGGAAGTCATCTTGTCAAGCCTGCTCTTCAGATAATCATTCTCGGATTTAAGACGTTCGACCTCAGATTCGAATGCTGCGGACTTGCTTTTTTTATGAAGCTTCATCTTGATGCTCTGAAGCCGTTCGCTGAACTCTTCTTGATCTTTTTCTTCACGAGGTTTCGGCTTCATCTCTTCAGGCATCTCGACCTCTTCATCAGGCTGCTGCTCTATCGCTGCCATAGCAGATTCCTCATCCATAGGCATTTCTTCTGGTTCATTATCCTCAAGAGGCTGCAACTCGCCGATATAATCTTCAGTTTGATCATCCTGAGCGAAATCTGGCTTTGGTGGCTCATCTATAACGTCCTGTCTTTGCGTTGAATCAAATTCTTCTGGCATCGGCGGAGCATCGATATCATTGGATGCTTCATTGAACGATTGTGACATACTTGATCTGGGACCGATTTTCACATCGCCGAATTTAGGCGGCTCATCGATATCCGACATATCACCCATCGGCGGAAATTTTGATGGCGCCTGAGGTGGCATTTCCCATTTCTTCTTCTTCAAAACATTGAATAATCCCATATTATCACCATCACTCTGCAAGAGTCTCGACAATGGAAAGCATCTGGCTGATCTTCTTCTGATTCATCATCACCTGTTGCTGCATCGCATTGATCTTATCATTGACTTCTGATTGATTCTTCATGTGGTTCTTTAGCTGGACAATCTCCTTTCTCAGATTATCTATCTCCTCGACAGCCCTCACATTGTTGCTTATCTCATCCACATGCGCAGTCAGTTCATCGATGCTGTTCTGCATCGAATTCATATGCTTCTGCTGCGAATCTATGTTCCTAAGGACAAGACCAAGATCCCTGATCTGATCGACCATCTGGTTCAACCTGCTGTTGAAATCGTCTTTGAATGAAGAGAGCTCAGATTCAAGCTTCTCCTGGACAATATCATCTACATTATCGACAGACTTCGATGTCTCAAGCCGCTTCTTGATAAGTTCTATCTTTGAGCTGAAATCATCCATCTCAGAAGAATCTTTCGGCTTCTTTTCCTCTTTCTTTGGCTTCTTGATCTCTTTTTTCTTCACCATCTTCTTAAGATCAGATTTTTTCTCTTCGATATGCTCTTCTATATCTTTTGGCTCTTCGATACTTTCATCTTCAGACATAGGAGGTTCATCAGGCATGTCATCTGCCAAGGGCGGAAGATCTGGCTCATCGCTTCCGGACTGTTTTGTGAATTCCTGATTGAGCCTGTCGATCTCATCGATGACTTTGTCTTTGAATCTACCTTCTTGTGAATCCTTTTTCTTTAGAAAACCAAACAAACCCATTTTACATCACCACCTTTTTGGATAATACTTCTAGTATCTCCATTATACGATCAGTCTTCTCGATATTGTCTTCGAGCTTGCTATTGAGCTCTGCTTGCACTTCGATCGCCTCGCAGAGCATCTCTTCTATTTCATCTATCTTTAATTTTATATCTATCACTTTTTTGTCCAAAATATTGAACTTGTTCTCTTTGACAAATTTTGATTCTGCCTGGTTGAAAGCGTCTTTTGTTGTCTGTTTCAATCTGACTAGATCTTCCTTTGACGCGAAGGCCTTATCTTTCAGGTCTTTCTTGATCTTTTCGACCTCGAATCTCAAATCCATAGAAGATTTCATATGTTTTGCAGTCGTCTTTTTCAATTCTTCGTCATGTTTCTTCAGTTTATCAGCTGTCTTTGTGATCACTTGATGATTCTCGAGGTTATCAAGAGTGTTTTTCAGTGAAGAGAGCTGTGTGATTATCTTGTCATTTAGAAGCTTTCCTGATTCATGGCCTGCGAGAAGCGCATGGATCTGCCTTCTGAGTTCTGTGTCGCCGCCGATATCGACATTCTTGATGTTCTCGAATTCATTGGCAATCTCTTTTAGAAGGTCTTTCTCGATATTCTGTTCAGAAGCAGCTTTCTTAGATTTTGATTTATGGTTCTTTTTTAGTGCCACCATTACTTCCAAACCCCCAACTAAAGTAATACTGACAGCGGTCCTTTAAAATATTTTATCACTACTTCCAAATGGTTTACTGGAGAAGTACATCACCCATATCGATAATCGACCTCTATAAGAACAGAGAATTCCTCGCCAAAAGCACCCATTGTCTGTGTTGTTGAACCTTTGATACTTTTTCCATCAAGTGACATCTTAGCTTTTATTGGATTTGGTTTGCTGGCAAAATCAGAGGTCTTCCTATAGCTTACATCCTCTTTTGCATAAGTCCCGGAACTTGGAGTGAAAACACCTTCAATTGGACAGACCTTTTTGCTGACAGCATCTGAGGCCATCACAGTTATCCAATCCTTGCTGCTATCTACGACATCGATTTTGACATCATACATAATAGGGTCATCATAATCGACAGATAATCTCACAGGTGCTTTGCTTTCAGAAGGATTTTTTTCATCGATCTCCCAGGTGTTATGTGACGAACCACTTGATTGACTCAGGCTGTTCTCATAGATCATACCACAGTCATGATTGAAATCGATCAAATGATAATTCTGGCTATTGTATGTGATGAACTGGTCTTTCACATAGAATTCATCTTCATCCTCATCGTATACTAGGACATCATTCGACAACATGTGCCCAGACGTAGAAAGCCTATGGTTCGCATAAAGCACCTGCCAACCAGTTGAATACGAAAAGCTCCATCGGGTGGTCCCGCGCCATTCAGGATTGCACTTCTCACGAGAATCCACTTTGTATTTGTCTTTATAGAAATCCGCCATATCTGGATCCGAATTTGAATATATCAATACAACCGCAAGCACTTTCTCATCATCACGTGTCCTGCAGAACTTCCTCTCCTTTATTTCAGTCCAATCTTCCCAATGCCATATATCGCCGATTTTGATAAGTGCTTGGCGTCTGTGCTTTTGGTCTGATTCTTTTTCGAACTTGAAAACCACTTTGTCGATGTTGTCTGTGAATGCATATGCTCGATAAGCCATCGAAAGAGGTTCAAGATCGACTTCCTGCGACAATTCTGTCTTTGTGTTCACTAGCTTGCTCTTGTATGCTTTTCCAACTGGCCGCATCGGCTTACCTTTGTATGTTCCGGTCGGAAAAACAGGCGCATCCTGATATCTCTCTTCAGGGTTCTGGTTCCAATTCCAAAGCGCATACTCCGCGAATGCATCATCAAAACCAGAAGCAGAAGTGACCACTTTTCTTGCATCGATGTCTTTGACAGCGAAAAGATCAGATTTGACCTTGCTGATACCGCCATAATATTGTGTCTGGAAAAGATACCATATGTATCGCGTATATTCTTTATACCTGTTCCATTGGATGAGATCCTCATGCAGCAATGAGAACGAACCATCAAGCACACGCCATTCAACATTGTAATCCGGATAGACCCAATGTTCCGACCATGTCGCAGTGGCTTCCAGCATCCACATGCGAGGCACCTTGCTATATTCAAGAGGGATATAATACTGGAAACAATGGAACAATTCATGGGCTGCTGTAGACTGGACTATTTTTTTGTCTTCGGCCTTCGTGACCTTCACATAGCAGCGTCTAGCACCGGCGAGGTTCCGCATGATAGCAGAACCATAGAAACCATTTCCAAGATCAGTGATATATAGGTACGTCGCTTCGGTCGGTTCCACACCAAAAAGGTCTTTGTACATCGGCCAGGCTTTATGGATAGATTCATTGACCCATAATGCCTTCTGCTTCTGTGCGGTATTGTCTTCATATACGATGACCACTTTTCTGTTCGGTGATGTCGATATGATGGCTTCTATCGCCTGCCTTCCCGTCTCGGCTTTGACACCAGGGATGATCTCAAGTTTTTTCAGCATCGCAGTTGTCTTGTCTTTGTTATCTGGATTGAAGAAACTTTTTGGATCATCAGGCACAACATAGAAAGGTTCGAACTTCTCTTTTGATGCATCAGGCAACGAATCCCAATTATCTGTGAGCCACCATTCGGCTTCGTTGAGCGCGCCATCGCTCATGCCACTTGGGATAACGCCACTGTATTCTTTCGGCAGATTGTCAGGATCGAATGCCGCAAGGAAAGTGAGCATGACTGATTCTTCTTCTGTTATCATCTTATCATCAAGAGCTTTTCCTATCTTCTCAAACGGAGTCGGATCTGGTTCTATGAAATTATCGTTCCTGCTCAGAAGTTCCTGGACATCTTTATCAAGACTGTTTATGTCTGTTTTCTCTGGTCTTATTATAGATGCTGTCTTTTCGTCAGTGCCACAGCCCATGAACAGAAGACCGATGATAAAAATGATGACTAATATTTGTCTCAATATGATGCCTCCGGTTATTAAGTGGAAAGAAATATAATTTAAAGGTATTGTTATAACTTTCGTAGTTTCGCGACAAAGAATCCTTGTGTCCCGCTTCTATGCGGCCAGAACCTTCTGCATTTGTCCATGCCCGTCAGATCTCTCCCCTGAAATGAAGTTATTCCCGGACTTGATAACGGAAGATCGATATCACATAACGCAAGACCTAACTCATTGACAGCATGTGAAACAATGGATTCATTCTCTTCTGGTTCCATCGAGCATGTGCTGTACACCAATATCCCGTCTTTATCCAGGATAGCGGCGGCTTTTGATATCAATTGCTCTTGAAGCTCAGCGCATCTCTTGATCCCGTTCATATCGCGTTTATTGAACCATTCATTGTCAGATATGAAATTACCTGAGCAAGGTGCGTCAAGAAGTATCTTGTCAAAACTCATCCTGAGCTCTGAAAGATCCCGTCCATCTTTCTTGTAGACAAGTGTGTTCGATACACCCATGCGCTGCAGGATGTACTTTAGAGAATCAAGTCGTCTTCGGTTAGGTTCTGTCGCGATGATTGTCCCTTTGTTCTGCATCATCTGCGCTATCTGAGTAGTCTTCCCGCCTGGTGCTGCGCACATATCAAGCACAATATCTTCTGGATGTGGAGCTAGAAGTCTAACTGGCACCTGGGCTGCCGCCTCTTGCAGATAATACAAGCCCAATAGATATTCTGGTGTGGAACCCAAAGAGAATTTTGAATCAGATATCCAATATCCATTATCTGTGAACGATATCTTCTCGAGCACGACTCCTTTCGCTCTGAGCCTTTCGACACACGTGGCTTCATCGATCTTCAATGTATTGACCCGGATAGATTTCCTCTCAGTGATGGATGGCACTTCTTCTCCGCACATCTCTTTGTATCTTCCCATGAAAAAATCTTTTCCTTCCATCATTTCAGTCTCCTAGCACGATCGTGATCTTGCTCTCTTTCTCATTGACCTGTTTTATCAACGCATGGCCTTTGAGTTTCTTCTTTATCTCTTTCCATCCAATCTCTTTTCTCGCTTTCGTGATCTGTTCAAGTATCTCCTGCACAAGCAGGTAGTTCTCGAATATCAATTCTCCTGCGCGTCTGTTTGTCTCGACTGATTCTTCAAGTTCATGAAGCCGTTTCTCCTGTTCTTTTAGTATCAGTTCGGTCTTCCCGATCTTTGTCCTGCTAGCAGACACATGCTCATCCTCGGCAGATGATATCTCTTTGTCTGTGAACACTGAATCGAGCGCTTCGTTGAAAGAGCCGAACTCTTTTGATTCAAGACCATCATTGATTGCAAGCTTGAATGGAACTACATCATCCGGCTTGCCATCTTTATATATCACTGATGGCTGCTTCGCATCAAACACAGCCTTGATCGCAATGATAATTCGGTCTATCTCTTCATTTGACAGATCCGTTGATTTTTTATCTATCCCGGCTCGTGTGCATACTTCTTCTGCGTACCGGCCACCCATGCCAAGATCTATAGCGAGCACCTTGACTAGCTCTTTCTCTCCAAGAAGCCCGCGTATCGTCACAGGAGCCGCATCGAATGCATTGTGCTCTCTTGATGGCCATTCATATTTCACACCAGGCCTTATCGAGCGGTCTTTCCATATCTTTAGGTAAAGAGGTGACACAATCTTATCATCTTTGCATATTATTACATTCCCTGGCGGAATGAACTCGACATATACTTTATACACAGCATCTCTTTTCTCAAGCACGAATTCGACGATACGCTCGAAACCCACCTGACGAAGAGACTGCAAACGGCATGATTCAAGATGCTTTCGAAGATACATGCAGAATCCACTCGGCTTGTCTGGCATATTCCCTTTGAAGTCTGTCAGATACATCACTATCGGCAATAATATACGAAGTATCCTCCGCCCTTTTCCTGGTATATGGAACTGGATCAAGACCTCTTCTTTTTGTGGATGATAGATACGATCCACTTTTGCCTGCTCTAAAGATAGCTTAAGCTCTTTTACCAGATGTGATATATCTACTGAACTTAGCTCATGTACCATGATTATATAAGGAAAGGGAAATGGTTTTTAAAGGCATCGGGTCGTGATGTCATTCTTGGGTTTTAGGCTGATGGCAAGATCTTGTCCCATGCCTGATTTCGGGCAAGATTTTTATACAGATTCTCATTTAATCAAATCTATAATGACATTCGACAATCCAAGCCCAGGAGACCTGATAGAGGTCAAGACAAAAGACAGATCATTCAAAGGGAACTATGTGCCACAGGAAGGAGATGCCATTTTCCTAAAACTTGCCAGCGGATACAACATAGGCATAGACAAGAAGAGGATTGAATCTATTTCTATGATCGAAAAGCATGAAAAAAAACAAGAGAAAGAGACACCGGCGGTAGAACAGAAAGATGATCTGCCAAAGATATCTATCCTACATACTGGGGGAACCATCGCTTCTAAAGTAGATTATGCGACAGGGGGTGTGGTCGCGAGATTCACACCTGAAGAGCTCATCGAGATGTTTCCAGAGATCCAGGGGATCGCTAAGATATCTTCAAGATTGATATCGAACATGTGGTCTGAGGATATGCGTTTCTCGCATTATAACACAATCGCAGAAGAGATAGCAAAAGAGATCGCTGCAGGAGCCACAGGAGTCATAGTGACGCAGGGCACAGACACTTTGCATTACACTGCGGCAGCATTGTCTTTTGTGCTTGACCAGCTGCCGATCCCCGTCCTGATCGTCGGTGCCCAGCGCTCTTCGGATCGCGGTTCATCTGATGCAGCAGTCAATGTGATAACCGCTGTAAGTTTCATGACACAGAGCGATTTCTCTGAAGTCGCAGTCTGCATGCATAAATCCATGGATGATGATACTTGTTATATACTCCCTGGCACAAGATGCAGGAAGATGCACACAAGCAGAAGAGACACTTTCAAACCGATAGGTGTCATGCCTTTCGCAGAAGTGGATTTCACGTCGAAGAACATCAAGTTCTTTAGGACTGACTACAAGAAGCGAAGCGATGACAAATTAAATATCATGCCGTTCAAAGAGGATGTCAAGACCGCTCTTCTGAAAGTGCACACGAATATGCATGCATTCCAGTTCGAGATGTTCAAAGGATTCGACGGGCTCGTGATCGAAGGCACCGGGCTCGGACAAGCTCCTGTGAATGTCATCGATGACAAGACAGAAGAACATGGAAAGATCTTCGATGCGTTGAAGAGCCTCAACAATGGTGGAACTGTTCTTGCGATGGCGCCGCAGACCATCTATGGCAGGATATCGATGAATGTGTATGCGCCTGCAAGGCGGCTCAAGGATGAATGTGGCATCATCGGAGATGGATGCGATATGCCGCCTGAGACCGCATTTATCAAACTTTCCTGGCTTCTGAGCAACTATTCGAAGGATGAGGCAAGAGAGCTCTATGCAAAGGACCTAAGGGGAGAACTTACCAATAGGACCGAACCCGAATAAACACCATTATTTATTCTTTTACTTTTAGGATGAATTGCTTTTTAGAAATCTCTTTTCCGTCTACAATCAATGATACCTCAACAGGAAATTCTTCAACTTTTGCCACTTTCTGCACACCGATAAGTAATTTTTCAACAGTACTATCTCCGGCATAGTGAGGAAATGGATTTATCTTGATGACAATATCATTCCCACCACAACCAGAATCATCGCCGCATCCGACTTCAATAGACGTGTTTCTTTTGTTTGTCGTCGTATACGCATAATATAATTCACCAATTGTGTTTTTCCTGATTGATACTGTATCTGATCCTAATATCAATGGAACCGCAGATATATCCAATTGATTATGCAATGACATATTGATTGTCTTGTTTATCTGAGAGAACATGCCAAAACCCATCAAAGAAAATTTGCTGAATGATTCAACGCTTGGATCTTTTCCTGGATCCATAAAACCCATGATAAGACCAATTGTCACCGGCAACACAAAAAAGAGGGTCAATGCAGCCCCAAGGCAAATCGATGCAATTGACAGGCCTTTTATCCATGTAGGGTCCGATGGTGCCCGTTTCAATGATATTATTCCAAGAATCAGACCAATCAACGGTCCAAGCGGCACGAATATTGAGATACTAAGATGCGATTATCGCTATTGTTTTTCCCAGGTTTCTTCCAAAGAATATGTGATTTATAAACATTTTCAAAAATTTAACTATGAAATTCTCCCCAATTTACAGCAAATTTTATATATCACATTCCTCTCCATCTGCATTGATATGGCAAGAGGCGGAAAAAATGTTAGGATGCCCTCAGGAATGGGCGGGCTTATCAGGTATTTTGATGAATACAGAAGCAAGATCGCTATCTCTCCAGGTACAGTCATAGTTCTGGCTATTATGGTGATGGTCGTTGTCATCTTGCTGCACATGTTCGGATCACGGACATTTGGGATGCTAGGATAATTCTGATCAGGGGGTTTTTGATATGATGCCAAATATGAATCCAAGGATGATGAAACAGGCCATGAAACGCATGGGCATACAGCAAGAAGAGATAGAAGCTGTCGAAGTCATCATCCGCACTGCTGAGAAAGAGATAGTCATCGCTGACCCGCAGGTCAGCAAAGTCAACATGATGGGTCAGGAGACCTGGCAGATCATGGGCACTGCAGAAGAAAGATCGCTTGATACCACACCAGACATCAATGAAGAAGATGTAAAAACTGTCATGGATCAGGCATCTGTCTCTGAAGAGAAAGCACGAGAAGCACTTGAAGAGACTAAAGGGGATCTTGCAGAAGCCATCATGAAACTTCAGGGCTGAATCTTTTTTTTGTAGCCTATTCTATTGAAATGCTTGCAATCCAGACAGTAATATACAACCATGTTCTTTCTCAATCGCACCCTGCAATTGACAGAAGGTCTAAGATAAGTATGACAATTATGGCAATATCTACGCTTGAAACAGGAATCCAGTTTCAACTTCACTTTCATCGCGGTCTTTCTCGCAATCTGGACATATCTGTCTGCCAAAGACCGGTCATTTGCTTCATCAGCCATTGAAAAAAGCCTGCTGACTAATGTCTTCGCGTTTCCAACCGCTTTGCTTGGTTTTCTCTTATGTCGTCTTTTACCTTTTATCTGCATGTTCAACTAGGGTGAAGAAACATTTTTATATAATTTGTGTGTTCTTGAGACTGCGATGGGATTATTAAAGAAGATCACTAGGATGCTTGTTGGCGAACCACCCAAAAGAGAGATCAAGAAAGTAGAAGTGAAAATAGGACTTCTTAAAAGTTGGATTGAAGAGCATACTGAATATAAATTCGAGAAAGTCAAAAGTGACATAAGGGACATAATCAGCGACCTAAAAGAATCATTTGACAGACTTAGAGAATGTCTAAAAAAGATCGAAGACGCAAAGCTGCAGAATGAGAACATCCCGCCTAAAGCGCTTCAATTGATGCAGGGGAACCGTGAAGCGTTCATCATGAAACATGAACAGTTCATGGAGAACACAAAGATGCCTGAAGAATTCCTTTATAGGCCAGTCATGGATTTCTGCAGACAGATGAATGATTCCCTTGAAAATCTTAAGAAAAATACAGCAAAAAGCAATTATGTGCTGATGGAATTCTTCGGAAATGAGGTCAACGCGACAAATGCGGTCATGAAAAAGATTGTCGATGCGATCAACAGCATCCATAATAAGCTTGAAGCGAAATCAGACGAGCTTGAGATGATAGATGCATCAAAAGCTAAGATCGATGATTTCATATCGAAGATCAATCTGGAAAGACAGTTATACAAGAAACTCAAAGAGCACAAAGATGCATTCATAAAAGAGAAAGAACAAAGAGATGAGCTTCAGGCTGCGATAGAACGATTCAAAGGACTCACAGAATACAAAGAAGTGCTTGCGCTTGAAGAGACGCGTGCCAAGGCACAGAAAGCGTTGCAGAAAGAGAAGGATCTGCTGAAACAGAAGATGTCACCGCTATCTAGGCCGCTCAAGAAATTCGCGCATGTTGCTATCGAGAATGGAGATCTTGCATCGCTTTATTCAGACGATCCGGCAAGCGCCCTCCAAAAAGACAGTTCTTTGAAGATACTCGACGTACTTGGTAGGATAAAAGATAGTCTTAGCAATGGAAAGCTTGACGTGAAGAATGACGGAAAAGTGATCGCACTCATCGAATCTCTTGGAAAGGATTTCTTTTTAGAAACCAAAAGATCACATGATTCCCTTCTTGAGAAGAAGATGGAAGCTGAAAGGAAGATACAGCTAAGCAGCGCCATGCGGGACTTTGAAGAGATGAGCTACAAGCTCAAGCATATGGATGAGAAACTGGATCGTAATGAGAGAGAGATCATCGATCTCAAGAAGAAAGTCGACAAGCAGGATATCGATGGAGAGAAAGAAAGATTGCAGGAATTTCTCTCTCAAAGATTCAATGTCGATCTTTTGATAGTGGACCACAATGGAAATTAAAAGATTCATCGAATATTTCTGTGACGGGCTTGATATCAATATAGTGAAAGCAGGCAACGATTTTTATCATGTGCCAGAAGAGACAAAAAAAGTTCTAGACAAGATACCTGTGAAAGCCGAATCTGTCGGTGTTTTTCTTGGCAGTTCCAGAGGAGTGTTCAAGCCAAGCCTCGCGCTTCTTGAAATGGTCGCTAAAAAGAGCGATAAAAAAATCTTTGTCGACAGCAATGGTGAATGGCTGTTTGTATGCAAGCGCGATCTCATGAAAAAATCAATTTCGAAAGCACAGGTGAAGACAGGACTCTGCCTTGTGCAGAATTCAAGAGATGAAAATATCGGTCTTGGAAAGATTGTCTGTAAAGATATTTCACGTTCAAAGCCAGATGAGATAGTCATTAAGAATGTCATGAACTGCGGCGAGTATCTGGGGAAATGATCATTTCTTTCTTGGGATGAACAGATGCTCCGGACCAAGTCCGAGACCCAAAAGATATTCTTCGATCCATGCGGGCATGCCTATATCAGCCTTGTTGTGAGCGTCGCTTCCGAAAGTGAATCTCGTGCCGATCTCGATGCCTGTCCTAACAAGATTATCTATGAATTCCATATTGCCAGCCTTCTTGAGCCGCTCGATCGTCGGCCTATGCAGTTCGATGCATGTCCCGGTATCTCTTGCGGTCTGTAAGATGTAGGCGATATCATCATGCGGTATTTTATCCACTAGCCCAAGATGCACCGGCACTATCAAAGGATGTGCGATACCTGTGATGTGAGGCAGTTCGCATAAAGAGATGTGGTCCTGGACATTGAGCGATATGAACTTCTTTAGGCCGACAGTCTTCACGACATCTAAATACTGCTCAGGTCTTGCAGGGTGACGCACGAATGTAGTCGACACATTATGCGGCGAACCAAGTATATAATCGAATTTTGACCAGAGGTCTTTTGGAAGTATTATATCTTCTATCGCCTTGCAAAAATCAACCTCGACACCAAGAAGGATATCAGGGTCATGTCTCTTGATCTCTGCGATCTCACCTTCGAAATCCTTTCTGTCTGTCCAGAAATGAAAATGATCTGATACACCAAGCACAGGGATCTTCTTCTTGAATTCTGATAATTCCCATGGGTAATAGAGATCTGGCTGGCTTTCCATGATTCCACAGAGTGAAAAACGAGTATGGATATGCAAGTCCTGCTGTGATATATTCGATATCATTTTAGATCTTTGAATGTGATCTTTCCGATCACTAGTTTCCTTATAGTCTCTTCAAGCTCATCTATCTTTATCCTTTTCTGCTCTGTTGAATCCCTGTCCCTTATTGTGACATCATGATTATCAATGGATTCAAAATCGACAGTTATGCAGTATGGCGTGCCGAGCTCATCGTTCCTTGCGTATCGTCGTCCGATGCTTCCGCTCTTGTCATAGATGACAGGAAAGAGATTATTCAATGAAGTGAATATCTTCCTTGCGACATCAGGTATCTTCTCTTTATTGACCAGCGGCAGGACAGCTGCCTTGAATGGAGCGAGGCGTGGATTGAGATGAAGCACGACATTTCCTCTATCTTTATCGTCATCGTATGCGTCGAACATGAACACAAGGAACGCACGGCCAAGACCAAGAGAAGGCTCTGCGACCACATGAGGGACGACTTTCGATTTTGATTCCTCATCGAATATCGAAAGATCCTTCTTTGAATGCTTGATGTGCTGCTGGAGATCGAAATCGCTTCTGTTCGCGATGCCAAGAAGTTCTTTGTAACCGAATGGGAACTTGTATTCCAGATCCCATGTATCGACAGCATAATGGCTCTTCTCTTTTGAGAGGTGCTGCCGAAGCCTGAAATTATCAGGATCAGCTCCCATGAGTACGAACCATTTGTGCTCTTTTGCGAGCCAGTATGCATGCCACTTCGTCGTCATGATGCCTTTCTCGATCGCATCTTTTATCTTCATCTTCTCTGCTGGCTTTTCATTCTCCTGCATGTCCGCTGAATAGATGAAAGCTTCATGATCAAGTATCTCATCCATAAAAGGGCATTCATTGCCTTTGTCTGGATGGATGAAATATTCAATCTCAAGCTGCTCGAATTCCCTGCATCTGAAGAGGAAGTTTCTTGGAGAGATCTCGTTTCGAAATGATTTTCCGATCTGAGCGATCCCAAAAGGAAGTTTTAGTCTCGCATTGTCGAAAACAAGCCGAAAATTGCTGAAGATGAGCTGCGCTGTCTCGGGCCGCAGGTAAGCCTTTGATTTCTCATCCACCACTGGTCCGACATTTGTCGTGAACATCAGGTTGAAATCCTTGACTTCTTCAAAAACGCCTTTGCATGTCGGACATTTCAGTCCGTTTTTATTGACAACATCGTTTATCTCTTCTGATTTCATGCCATCAGCTGCGATCTTCAGCGAATCCTCGATGAATGTATCTGCTCGTACCTTGCCCTTGCATTTTGAACATGTAAGCATTAGATCTGCAAAGCAGCCGACGTGGCCTGAGGCTTCCCAGACTTTTGGGTGGGCGATTATCGCGCCATCGATACCCACGATATCTTCTCTTTCCTGGACATGGTATTTCCACCATTGCTGTTTTAGATTGTTCGAGATCTCAACGCCATAAGGCCCGAAATCCCAAAATCCAGCCATCGAGCCATATATCTCTGAAGTTGGATACACTATGCCTTTACGTTTGCAGAATGCAGTCATCTCATCGATTGTGATATCAGTCCTTGCCATATGTCAACTCCTCCGTTTGTATCCAGAAAGTGGATATTGTTTAGTATATATAGGTTTTGTGGCAGCAGGACCAGAATCATCTATGATCTGTCATTCTCTTTGTCAGAGCACCAGTTGCTAGCGCAACTCGTGCACTTGCTTGATGAGATGTGTCAAACATTTGATATCCATCTGGGTGGAGGTCATGGTGGATTCTTGGGATTATTTTTCAAAGCTAAACCAAAAAAATACGACGATAGGTATATAAATTACTCAATAACCCAAAAGACACATGATTTCCACCTCGCCATACAGATCGTCACCGTACAGAACAAACGCACCGCCGTCGCTTGTGGAACAGGCAGAGTTCTATGCGATAAAATGGAGAGGTCTAATTGACGATAGCAAGTCTCCGGGACATAAACCATATATTGGTTATTACAATAGTAACGATCACAATCTCGCATGGAATGTCAGGAGAATAATCGAAGAATCCGGATTTGATTTATTGGTACATTATGATTCCCTTGAATCTCACAATACTTTCTGCAGAAAATTTTATAGAAAAGATGGAAAATTAATATTCTATCGCAGACAGATTTTTCAAAATGTTGGTATATTGAGACCAAATGTATTTATGGATCCAAGACCGGAATGGGAGAATCATGATCTCTGGATACATCGATACTATGGTGAGGGCGGCAGGCTCTGGCTTGAATATGCTGATTCCTGTGAAGAAAGCATCAAGACGCTAGAACACGTGCGAAAAATGCTGATAAAGAAAAAGATTTCCAAGGGTAAAAGAGAGATTATTGATGGACTAGTCAGGCAAGTTAGCGGCGAGCATTTTGATTCTTGCTTAAGAAGAGACAGCCAAGAGTTATTTATCAAGGCGATAAGAGAAGCATGATCATTTTGCACGAAGCGGGATCTTCAGTAATTCATCATAGACTGGCCCTTCTTTTGTGAGTGTGCTCTTGAACAGGACAAACTCCCAGACATCGAATTTGAAGGCAGGCAGGGGAAGAGATAGTTTCTCTTTGAATCGCGTCGGATCTGTCATCTTTTTCACACGCGCAAGTGTCAGATGAGGGACAAATCCTTTATGATCCAGACATATTATATCCTCTGTCGCGGCATCGACTGCTTTCTGAAGCTTCTGTAATGCATCGATATCACCTTTCAGTCCAGCCCATAACACCTGTGGACTTGATGTGTCTGGAAATGTCCCAAGTGAATCCAGCTCAAGGAGCATCGATCCTGATCTTATCCTTTGCAGAGTATTTTTCATGCTTTCAAGCTCTTTGTCATCTACCTCGCCTAGGAACTTGAGTGTCAGATGGAATGATTTAGGAAAAGAAGCCTTAATGGAAGCGCGGAATTCATCCTGGAATGCTGACAGTATTCCACAGACCTTTTTTGGCATCTCGATCGCGATAAAAGTCCTCATATATTGTATCGATGTCGTCTTGATATTTATTGTTTTTCCAGGACAGAAGTTGCATAGCAAGCCATCCCTTGTATGACGCTTGATCAATACTTGCTACCAGGACACAATATGCCACTAAACCAAAGACAGAAACTATTTAATAGTCCCATATGAATAGAATATAAATAAATGAGGTGACAATCATGATCGAGCTCAAGAAGATATGGATGGATGGAAAACTGGTTACAAGAGAAGAAGCGAAAGTCGATTTTCTCACGCATGCATTGCATTATGGGACAGCGGTGTTCGAAGGTATCAGATGCTATGAAACACCAAAAGGACCGGCAATATTCAAAGCAAAGGAACATATCGACAGATTTCTTCATTCTGAGCATATATTTGGAAGAGATCTCAATTATACCCGCGAACAGCTGGTCAAAGCGCTGAAAGACACAGTCAAAGCGAATGGACTCAAATCAGGTTATATCCGGCCACTTGCGTTCATGGAACTTGGCGGCATGGGTCTCAACCCGACAAATGTAAGAATCAGGATAGGGATCGCATGCTGGACCTGGGGAGCTTATCTAGGAGCGGAAGGGATCAAGAATGGTATCAGATGCAAGATATCATCATTCCAGAGACCTTTTGTCAATTCAGGCATGACCAAAGCCAAGATGAGCGGCAATTATTATAATTCTGTCATGGCGAAAGATGAAGCCATCAAACTTGGATTTGATGAAGCGATAATGCTTGACCACGATGGTTTTGTGTCAGAATGCAGCGGAGAGAATATTTTTCTTGTGAGAGATAGCATTTTATACACTCCGCCAAAGGCCACGATACTTGAAGGCATCACGCGACAATCTCTGATCGAGGTCGCGAATGATATGAAGATCGAAGTCAGAGAAGAGATAATCACACGAGACCAGCTGTATGTCGCTGATGAAGTCTTCTTATGCGGGACTGCAGCAGAGATGACTCCTGTGCGTGAGATAGATTTTCGGAAGATCGGAGCAGGGAAGCCAGGACCAATCACAAAGAAGCTCCAGAAGAAATTCTTCGACATAGTAAGAGGAAAAGTGCCAAAGTACAAGAAATGGCTCGAATATGTGAAGTGATCACAGTTCCACGTAAATTCTTACTGCGCCTCATATCTGACTTTTATATATTTCTCTTCATATTTGCCATCAAATTCAAGAGTCAATTCCTTAGTAATCTTCTTTGAGTTCTCCACCTGGGGTTGATCAAATGGATTCACATCACGAAGGACTGAAGAATACACAGCGAAGAACTGCCAGAAAGCCATGAGCTCGCCCATATTCTCCTCATCGACACGATCCACAGTCAGGACGATGTTTGGTATCTTGCTCTGCGCCGCATCTTTCTGGGTACCCTGGAACTCGAAATGGACGGCAGTCGAATATGGAAGCTTGACATCACCAAGAGTGCCTTTCGCATAAGGGATATCTGCCCATCCTGCCGGACATTTGATATCCATATCATTTGAGAATTCCGCATTCCTTATGAAAAAACCCACCATATTTTTCCTTCCGCCGAAGAAACGCTGATTGGTATGATGTTGAGATTCAGGCGCTTCTGCGCAGACAAAAGTCAGACCTTTGCTCCGTTTTCCGAATGATTCATGGCATAGCTGCATTATCAGATTCCCAAATCCAAATAGCATAGGTGAATAGATCGGGACGAACACTTCCGTATATCCTTCTTGTTCTGCTTCATGCAATGCCACAGCAGCTTTCAATGGAAGATTTGTCTCGACTTGTGCACCAAGGTCACAGCCACGATAGAACCGTTTTGCGCCTTCATGTATCTTTTTGACATTCGCGCCAAGAAGGCACAGAGGAAAATACGCTGATTCTGAAGTACCAGTGTATCTACCGCCGATATCGTCGGCGACAAGAAGATAATCATTGTTCTCACGCTTTGTTATCTCCCAAAGAGTGCCTTTTCCTTCTGTCGTTATCGCGACTAATGGATACTCTTGGAATGAAAAGAGTATCTCAAGGACAGATGCAGTATTACCAGATTTACTTGATGCAATGACAAGACTATCTTTTGGAAGACAGTTCTGTTTCACATATGAAATCATATCTGGATCCTGAGTGTTCATGACAAAGAATCTCTTGTCAGACTTGATCTTTGCCAGGGATTCATAATAAGATATGACTGGCTGAATCTGACCCCCCTGACCGATCAGGATGATATTCTTTTTGTCTTTATGCTTTTCAGCAAGCATTTCGATCTTGTCAAAATCAGGATTGTGCTTTGAGAAATGGGAGAGCACACCTATCGATTTCATCTTTGAGATTGTATATTCAGCGATCTTCTGGTATTCTTCGTCTTTCAATAGACCAAAATCATCAAGATATAAATGCAGCATTGTATCACCTGTGACATCGATGCCATCTGGCATATATATTGTTTATGAAATCCCAAGCAGGAATGAGCTGTAGCTCATCGGCACATATCCTATGCAGAAATCCTCGATGGTCTCAAGTATCCTCTCTTTGCTGTCTGATTCTATGCAGATAGAAGTGTATTCATTTCCAGCTATCCAGATCCTGTCGAACTCGAAACCGCAATGATTGTATAATCTCATGTGACGCTCTTTATACACATCGATCGTCCTGCCCATGCATAGATCCCTCAACTCTTCAAGTGAATGGGCCTCTCCTGCAGGAAACGAGCCATCGAGCATCCTGGCTTCTATCGGATAATCAAAAGTGCTGTCTTCCCAAAGTTCGATGCCAGACTGGCATCTACCGATCATTCTCTTGATCTTCAACTCGTAGGCTCGCTCTTTAATATTGATATCCGGACGCTTGGGCACGACCAGATAATGGTCATGCTCCGCGCGATCGGCATAGGGTTGCAGCAAAAGCACTTCCTTCTCGATCTCTGGGCAGCCAAACGTACGCCATTCATATGTCTCTGATCTCATCCGGACTCCAGTATGACTTTCAGGAAATGGTCTGTCTTCTGTGTCCCATACCTGTCCACGCATTCATCCAGCAGACGGTAAAGACCGTCGTTCTTCGTATCGAATTTGTCCTGCTTCATTTCACATCGACCTCCAAAAAAAGATACGCAAACACACTTAGTGTGTGGCACACACAAACTAATAAAGCTTTCGTTTCCTGTATATAGCTATTACTGTTGTAGAAAAGATAATAATTATTGGAAAAAAAATAACAACAGTGTTGTACACCCCAATCAGGAATGCTTCTTTGCCAATCTGAAACGAGATAGGATCGCTGCTATCACGCATAACCCACCAGCTATCGCAAATGCAAGGAAATAGCTTTGTGTCGCATCAAATACCTTGGCACCAAGCATCGGACCCAAGATCCCCGCGAAACCGTATGACGTGAACATGAATCCATAATTAGCGCCCATATTCTTCATACCAAAATTGTCTGCTGTCGCTGATGGAAACAACGCGAAGTTACCGCCGAAATTGAACCCGACAAATGCCACCGCAAAAGCGAGCATCCAGAAACTGGTGTTCATCTTGATCAACAGGAACATCATCAAAGCCTGTACCCCGAACATTATTGTCATAGCATTGACACGCCCGAATATATCAGACACAAGACCCCAGATTATACGCCCAAGACCATTGAAAATAGCGAGGACACCGACTGCAGCTGCGGCCACTTCAGGAGTCAGACCTCCTTCACGGCCAAACACCGCAAGATGACCAATCACCATCAGTCCAGCAGTCGCTCCGAACATGAACATGACCCAAAGCTTCCAGAACACTGGTCGCTTCAGCATCTCCTGCCAGCCGATCTCTTCTGTTTTTTTTGTCTTCAAGGCCTCTTTCTTTTTTGTGTAGGCTGCATCAGGATTTCTGAGAAGCTGCGCGCCTAAAACCACTGCCACAAGGAATATCAGACCAAGGATCCAGAACGCGCTCCGCCAACCAGTGGATTCTATTATGCTTGTCGCGAGAGGAGCGAACACAAGTGAACCTGCACCGAATCCAGCGACTGCGATACCAGAGATCAATCCTTTGTTCTGCGGGAACCATTTCACTAATGTGGCGATCGGACAGACATATGCGAATCCGATACCTGCTCCTGCGATTACTCCGTAAGTGATATAGAGCATCCAAAGTGAGGTGGTGAATCTTGCTAATATGAAACCAAGACCAAGAAGCACGCCGCCGATCGTCGCTATGAGACGTGGTCCAAGTTTATCCTGCAGCCTTCCCGCGAAGATCATGAAACCTGCGAATGAGACAAGCGCGATCGTGAAGGCCACTGACGCTTCAGTCTTTGCCCAACCGAACTCTTTCATCAATGGCGACAAGAACACGCTCCAGGCGTAGACCACACCAAGACACATCTGTATGATGAGCGCACCAACCAAGACATACCATTTGCTGAATTTCATATTATCACCTACTACAGGATTCTAAGACACACTAGGTTATATAGAGTTCGCTTATATACAATATATATAAAAAAGAAGAAGGAAAAAAAGAACCGATCAGTTCCTTTCTTTTATCAGCACATCGACAACGCTTGGATCAGCAAGTGTTGTCGTGTTCCCGACATCATCCTTGCCCTCAGCGATGGCTTTCAATATCCTTCGCATGATCTTTCCGCTTCTTGTCTTCGGAAGGGAATCAGCGAATTGGATCTTGTCTGGCTTTGCTATCGGACCGATCTCTTTCTTGACCTGGGCGATAAGCTCTGCCTTCAGTTCATCAGTCTTATCTATACCTTTCTTCAATGTCACGAAAGCATACAGACCCTGGCCTTTGATCTCATGCGGCATCGGGACGACTGCGGCCTCTGCGACTGATGGATGCGACACAAGGGCGCTCTCCACTTCAGCAGTGCCGATCCTATGACCTGAAACATTGACCACATCATCGACACGACCCATTATCCAGAAGTAACCATCCTTGTCCCGTCTTGCAGCGTCGCCGGTGAAATACATGCCATGATACTTGCTCCAATATGTATCGATGAATCGCTTGTGGTCACCATAGACTGTGCGCATGATGCTTGGCCATGGTTTTGTCAGCACAAGATATCCTCCTTCGTTGACATCCGCTTCGGACCCATCCTCCCTGAGCACTTTTGGGAACACTCCAGGGAAAGGTTTTGTCGCAGAACCAGGTTTTGTGGCTACCGCACCAGGCAATGGCGTGATCAATATGCCACCAGTCTCTGTCTGCCACCAAGTGTCGACAATAGGACATCTCTCGCCGCCGACGATTTTATGGTACCACATCCATGCTTCCGGATTTATCGGCTCGCCGACAGTGCCAAGCAATCTCAGGCTTGAGAGGTCGTGTTTTGTGACCCATTCATCGCCGTTCCTCATTATCGCGCGGATCGCTGTCGGTGCTGTGTAGAATATCGACACCTTGTGCTTCTCGACAAGATCCCAGAATCTATCAGGTTCCGGATATGTCGGGATACCCTCGAACATCATGGTTGTTGCACCGAGCGCAAGCGGACCATAGACGATATAGCTGTGACCGGTTATCCAACCGATATCTGCTGTGCACCAATAGACATCATCATCTTTTATATCGAATACCCACCTTGTCGTCGCTGTCACATAAGTCAGGTAGCCACCGGTCGTATGGAGGACACCCTTTGGTTTTCCAGTGGTGCCACTTGTATACAATATGAACAGTGGATCCTCTGCGTCCATCTCTTCAGCAGGACAGTCATCTGAGACATCTTTTGTCGCGTCATGCCACCAGATATCTCTTCCTTCTTTCATGTTGACATCATTATCAGCTCTCTTGTAGACTATGACTTTCTCGATGCAGTCGACACCTTCAAGCGCTTCATCGCACGCGCCTTTCAATGGGACGACTTTTCCGCCACGCTTGCTCCCATCAGCGGTGATAAGCACTTTACACTTGCTGTCAAGGATCCTGTCGCGCAATGACTCTGCTGAGAACCCACCGAAAACAATACTGTGGACGGCTCCGACCCTTGCGCATGCGAGCATCGCGATAGCGAGCTCTGGAACCATACCCATATAGAGACAGACACGATCGCCTTTCACAACGCCAAAACCCTTGAGGACATTTGCGAATCTTGAGACTTCGCTTTTCAGTTCGGCAAAAGAATATTTTCTGACCTGACCGCCATCGCTTTCCCAAAGGATCGCTGTCTTGTCTTTCTTATCACTCTCTGCATGCCTATCAAGACAGTTATATGAGACATTCAGTTTTCCGCCGACAAACCATTTTATGTCGACTTTTTCTTTGTCCCATGTGAAGACTTTGTCCCACTTCTTGAACCATGTGAGCTGGTCTGCCTTCTCTGCCCAGAATCCTTCGAAATCATCCTCTGCGCTCTTCGAGATATCTGTATGTTCCTGAGGGCTCTTGACATGTGCCTTCTCTGAGAATTCTGGTTTAGGGTCAAATACCCTATCTTCTGTCATCAATGAAGAAATTGTTGATTTATTGTCTGCCATCCTTTATCACCTCATATCTGTATCTAATAATGGCTTTTAGTCTAAGATATTTCATCCACAAGTCGTTTTTAAATGTTTGGTATACAGATTTATATATGATGATTAGCAGAAGAGATAATATGACCTATAATCGATTCAAACGTTTTATTGTTTCCATTATACCTGGGTTCATGATCCGGTTCCTCGCAAGGCCTTATGTCGCGGGCTACTGCATGGAAGATGCAATTGAACAGGCCCGCTTGTTCGATGAGAAAGGCATCTTATCGACAATTGACATACTTGGAGAGGATGCGAAGAAAGAGAGCGATATCACGCTCGCTCTTGAAAGATATAAAGGACTTATAGACGCTGTCGCAAGTGAATTCAAGGATAATAAACCGACCATCTCTATGAAACCATCAAATCTTGCGGTTGGACGAGAGACACAAAAAGGGCTTTTGATCGACAAGAAAAAGTGTATGCGAAATGTAGAGGCACTGATCAAATACGCAGACAAAAAAAGAGTCGAAATGAGCCTTGACATGGAAAACCACTTCTGGACAGATCTCACTTTAGATATCTATGAGATACTGCTCAAAAAAGGATACACGAACACAGGCGCTGTGCTTCAATCAAGATTATTCAGGACAGAAAAAGATATCAAAAGATTCAAGAATCTGAAGGGGAGATTCAGATCATGCATCGGGATATACAATGAACCAGAAGACATCGCTCTTCAGAAAAAACCACTCATGAAAGTCGAGATGTTTAGGCATGTGAACCAGTTACTACATGCAGGCCATTATGTAGAGATCGCGACACATGACAAACGATTGCTTGCGGATATATTTGACGATTTATTGACAGCGAAGAAGATACCATCATCACGATTCGAAGTGCAGATGCTCATGGGCGTACCAAGAAGACTGCTTCAGGGAAAGATCATGATAGGCAGGTTCAGATCATATATCAAGCCAGTCAGGATGCGGCTCTATGTGCCATTCGCATACAGCAGAAAGGATGCGACAGCATACTGCAGACGAAGGCTGATGGCGAATCCAGACATAGTGGATTTCGGGGCCAAAAATTTCTTATGGAACCTTGACCACACAATAATGCGGCCATTCAGAAGGCATAGATAGGCATTAAGATATTTCTAATCGTTCATGATGAAAGGACTTTTCAATGTGAACCTTGTTATGAAGAAGATTATCACCGCTGCCAATACATCCATCCATGGCTTTGCTCCCGGATATCCAAAATTCCATGCGACAATCAATCCACCCCAGACGATGATATGGACCCAAAGTTCTTTTCGTTTTATATGCTTCATGATTATAGTCTCTACGGATGACTATTTAATGATTACATGCGGCCAATAACAAAAATTTGTTCAGGTGAGAATCGCGAATCCTATCCACGACCCTAAAGGACGTGGTACAAGAAAATACAGGCATTTTCTGTACAGGAAATACTTTCAGTATTTCCTCGTATTAAACCGACGAGTTCACAATAAATCCAACCAAACAATAACAAAAACATATAAATAAAGTAGGTATTTCTATGATATAGATTGGGGGTAGACAATCATGGCTGATAGCACAAAAAAGATCCTTGTTGTAGAGGATGAGAAGAATATAGCACAGGCCCATAGCATAATTCTCAGAGATTACAAGCTGTTCTTCGCACAGGATGGAGAGGAAGCGCTGTCTCTTGCAGAGAGACATCGACCGGACCTGATCGTCCTTGACCTTATGCTGCCCGAAAGAAACGGCTATGATGTGTGTTTCCATATCAGACAACACCCGGAACTCAAGCACACAAAGATCGTGATGGTCACCGCAAAGACCCTCAATGCCGATGAAGAGAAAGGGGTCTTTGTCGGTGCGGATCATTACATAAGGAAACCGTTCGAACCAGATGAACTACGTGAGTCTGTGAAACGCCTGCTTTCACAATGATCCAAGGGATAGACGATGCTCCTTGAGAATATACATCGGTTCTTTTTCTTCCTTACGACAAATGAAGGGACATTGCTGAAATATTTCCTTGAACTGACCATATTGTCCACGATATTATACATGATCATCTCTGAATACATCCGGAGCAGAGAGCAGGAGATGAAATTTCTTGCCATAGGCTTTGGACTTCTTGTATTTGAGAAATTCACAGTCACATTCTTTCTCTGGTATCACGTATTTGGAAACATTCCAATATACATCGCGAATTCAAGATTGCCATTGGTAGATAACTGCCTGGAGATCCTGGCATTGATATTGTTCTCGAACGCATTCTTGTATCCACTGTTCAGGAACCGAAAAAAGATCTTCTACAGCAAGATACTTGTCGAACTTTTTGTCTATCTGGTGACCTTGATGTCTGTTGCCATCACATGGAGCATAATCCTTTCGACGACGAGCAATATCGTCAATTTCAATCTGTTCAAAGGCAATCTCTTGTTTTTTGGATTGAAACTTTATCTGTTGATACTTCCTATCATCTACATCCTGCATGCGAAAAAGAAGATGCGATATGCAAATGGGATCATGTTTGGTTTCCTGCTATATTCTATTGCTCCGATGATCAGCCTGATAAACGTCGTATTCTTCAGGGGCGGTCAGTTCCAGCTCTATGGGATCGTCCATCCATTCCCATTGCTTGCGGTCCTGCTCTTCACAAGAGTCGTGTATCTGAAACTTGCTGACAAACTGACCTTACAGGAGAGACTAAAAGTATCTGAGAAAAGATTTCTTGAGGCAAAAGAGATCAATAAGCTAAAAGATGAGTTCGTGTCTGTTGTATCACACGAACTAAAGACGCCGCTCACATCGATAAAGCTCTATCTTTCATTATTGAGAAAAGGCGAACTTGGATCAGTGAATGATGATCAGGCAAAAGCGATTAGTATATTACAAGAAGAATCAGATCGCCTTACAAATATGGTCAATGATGTATTAGACCTTTCAAAACTTGAAGCGAAAAAATCAGAGATATTCAAAGAAAACGTGAATATCATCGATATGTTGACAGAAAACCCACATTACAAGCTGGCTGAAAAGAAGGGCATCAGGATAATCAAGCATCTTCCTCAGGAGATGACAGTCACTGTTGATCTTGCGAAGTTCCGTCAGATCTTCCTGAATCTTCTATCAAATGCGGTGAAGCACACTTCAGAAGGCGGGTGGATTAGAATATCACTTGCGAAAAAAGAGAAGACATGGACATTCACAGTAGAAGACAATGGAGAAGGGATACAAAAAGAGCAGATTCCATTGTTATTCAAGAGATTCTATCAAGCAGGAGATCATATGACAAGAAAGCATAGTGGGACCGGCCTTGGGCTTTCCATCGTCAAGGAATTGGTGAATCTGCATGACGGCAGGATTTCTGTCGATTCAGAACCAGGCAAAGGAACAAGATTTATTATAGAATTCCCCTTATAATCTCTTAGCAGCACAGATTATGCATTGGTTCTTGCATGCATTCATGCAGGCAGTACAACCGATACAATTATCCGGATCTGATATAGTAGAAACAATACGAGTCCCAATCCTGTCAAGTTTCAATACGCCTCTTGGACATGTCTGTACACATTGACCACAGGAGATGCATTTATCTTCATCGCATCCCAAAAAATATTTTGGAATCCACAGCTTCCCGGCTTTGGTTATTGAAGTCTGCACTTTAAGACTTATGATGCTCAATTCTGCCATCAGACAAAAAAGGAACATATCTCAATTTAAATTGTTTTCGCGGCTGCGATATTACCGATCAATATTGAAACACTGTGAAAAACTTAATAAACAATGATCTATTACTAAAAATATGCTCGAAAGCAAGACAATAAAACAGATCAGCGATTTTGTATACATAAAACCGCGTACAATCCAAGAGATCGCGCACTTGATCAACAAGAACTGGAGGACTGCGGATAGATACGTCGCAAAGATGATAGAAGAGACAGGAAGCCTCTCCATCAGGACACTTCGTGGCGGGACAAGAGGAGCGCTCAAGATAGTCTTCTGGAACAACGCAGAGAAGATCCATTCGCAAGAATTCCAGGAGAGATTATTTACAAGGATAGAACGGTCAGTGCGCAAGAATGATTTCTCTCCATTCGATATATATCAACATGTAGATCCAAAAAAGCGACAGGCGTATCTAGTGGAAGAGAAAGATGAAAAAATAGTGATTGATAAAGATCTGTTCTCTTTATTGAGATCTGCACAGAAACATATCTTTTTCTTTTCAGGGAATGTCTCATGGGTCAGCATAATAGACGATGAAAAGGCACTTATCGATGTATTAGAAGACCTGCCGAGCAGTATCGCGATCAAGGTCTTGACAAAAGTAGACATAACAAGCAGGAACAATGTGACGAAACTCATGCGAATCAACGAAGCCAAAGGCAAAGAGATGATAGAGATCAGGCATTGCGAACAGCCATTAAGAGGCATAATCATCGATTCCAGAATCGCCAGATTCCGTGAGATAAAGGATCCAGGAGATTACAAACGAGGAGAGCTCGATCGGAAGACATACATCTATTATGAGATCAATGATCCGGATTGGGTTGAATGGCTAGAAAAGGTATTCTGGAAACAATTTCGGACAGCGAATCTTGCCAAGAAAAGGCTTGAAAGCCTAGATACTATCGAGAACTTGTATTGATCTGACATAAAACAACGCGCAGTGCGTTTTGAGTCCGAAGGACGAAACAAGGAAATCTCGATTTTCTGTTTAGGCACGAGGAAACGCTTCACATTTCCTGTGCAGACAATTTCATTGCCTTGCAACTTCGTTGCCTTGAACCCACATCGGAAGCTACAGCCGAAAATGTAGGGGGAAAGCTTTTAATATTGTATATCTTAATCTATTTATCATGAAGTTATTCGTCGTACTACCGGCTTTCAATGAAGAGAAAAGCATAGGTTCAGTGATCAAGGACCTGAAGAGAAATAATTACAGGAACATCATCGTTGTAGATGATGGAAGCGTCGACAAGACATCAGAAATAGCAAAAAAAGAAGGTGTCCAAGTATATAAGCATTTGATCAATCGCGGACTTGGTGGTGCGCTTGGCACAGGCATAAAGGCTGCGGTACAGAATGGGGCAGAGATTGTCGTCACAATCGATGCAGATGGACAACATGATATATCAGACATAAAGAAAGCCATAAAACCAATACAGGATGGAGATGCAGATGTGGTCATCGGCACAAGGCTTGCTGACCCAAAAGGGATGCCAATCATCAGAAAGATAGGAAATTGGGGATTCAATTGCATAACTTATCTATTATTCAATATCTGGACGACAGATTCCCAATCTGGTTTCAGGGTATTCTCAAAAGATGCCGCGAAGAACATCCGTATAAAGACAAATCGGATGGAAGTATCATCAGAGATAATCAATGAGATCAAGAGGAACCGCTTGAGATTCACAGAAGTTCCGATAAAAGTCATATACACAGATTATTCACTTCAGCACGGCCAAAGTTCATTGAATGCCTTCAAGATACTGGTCAAGCTTATGTTTAAAAAAATCATGAAATGAGGGATTATCATGGATATATTACAGATATTTGTATTGATTTTCGTCTTCTTCGTCGTGAGTAGGACGATTCTTAGATTGAAAGACAATGAGATCAGTGTGAGTGAGTTCATATTTTGGATATTGATCTGGGCTTTGGTGCTTGTTGTCATATTCATCCCAAAGATCACAATCAAGATATCTGGGATGCTCGGGATCGGTAGAGGAATCGATCTTGTGATTTATTTCAGTATATTGCTTCTATTCTATCTTGTCTTCAGGATATATGTGAAGATCGAGAAGGTCGAGCAGGAGATTACAACTATTGTCCGTGAAGTCTCATTGAAAAAAATCAAGAAGAGGTAATCATGACATTCATCATATCTTTTCAGCGAGCGATAGATAGATATATCGGTGCTCTGATTTGCCTCATTTTGAATATAGTCGATATGATCATCAGTCCATCCTACAAGAGAGTCAAGATAGATAATATCCTGATCGTCCGGCTTTGGGCTATAGGTGAGACAATACTTGTCCTGCCGATGATCGAGAGATTAAGAAAGGAATATCCAAAAGCCAAGATATCGGTGCTGACGACACCACGTGTCAAAGAAGTTTTTGAGAGCGTCGGTTTCATCGATGAGATAATGGTGCTTGGCTGGGATAATCGGAAGCTCTTCAAGAAGTTTGATATGGTCTTTGACACTGAACCGTTCCTTAGGATCTCTGCTATCATGGCCTGGTTCACTGGAAAGAAGATCATCGGATTCGATGGATCGGTCAGATCTCTCCTCTATTCGGTGAGAGTCCCTTATAATGACCGGCAACATGTCGTGCAGGTATATCTTGACATGCTAAGAGAGATTGGGATAAAAGCAGAAGCCGATAGATTGGTGAAACTCATGTTTGATGCGAATGACGAGAGCATCGCGAAGCAATTGGTTGTGAGATTGAAAAAACCCATCATTGGCATATGCGCGACAAGCGCGGAATCAGCAGGCTCACGCAGATGGCCGCAGGAAAGATTCGCAGAATTATCTGATCAATTGATCAAAGATTTTCAGGCATCGATAATATTTTTTGGCATACCTTCTGATGAAAAATACAATGATGAAATCATCGACATGATAAGTGAATCTAAGAATGTATTGAATGCCGCAGGAAAAACTACATTGAAACAACTTTATGCACTTATCGAAAGATGCGATCTTGTTGTCAGCAACGACACAGGCCCGATGCATATATCAGCCGCTATGGACACGAAGACACTTGGATTGTTCGGACCTAACACACCTGTCCGCTTCGCCCCATATGGATCTGGCAATGAGAGCATATACATAAAACATCAATGCAGCCCATGCATCAATGTGCATAAGGGAGATATATGCGACTGCAGGAATCCTATCTGCATAGAAGCGATAACCGTCGCTAATGTATTCAGGACAATCAAAAGGATGCTTAGAAAAAATAATAAAAATCAAGGCAGCCAGCTCTTTGGATTCTCAAGCTTCGCAGGCAGATAATCTGAAATGACATAATTCAGACCATGCACAGCAAGCGCCTGCTGCTCTGCCCTTTTCTTGAGTTTCACGATTTCAGTCAATGCATTCTGCCATTGTGGATAATATTTGACGAAAGGATCATTCTTGATGCCATCTCTCACTCTTTTCACGTCGATATCCTTCAATGGATGCGTCGGCAATTTGTATTCAGTGATGTCTTTTGCGGTTATACCAAAGAACTTCGCATTCGGCACGCAGAAATATTTGTTGATGTGCGCTGCGTTACCAGAACCTACTTTCAACGTCCTGTAGATGTTAAGCCAACCGTATGGATCCCCGTCAGTGAATGCATACACAGGAAGCTTATGTGAATCTGAAAGTCTTCTTATGAATCTTCTACAGGCACGGGTAGGAACTCCTCCTAAAGAGACAAGGATACAATTTGTCTTCTTCCAGAACGCATGTTTGACAAGTCTCTGATACATACCTGCTGTCTCGATAGCGAGGATGAAATCAGCCTTTGTCTCGAATTCCAGATGCTCGACAACGCTTGGGATCGAATATGCGCCGGTCCCCATCTTCGTGCAATCTATCTTGATCTCTTGTTGAGTATCAGGGTCCTCATCGACGACCACCAGTTTTCCAGCGATATCTCCGCCTTTCTCTTCTGGGATGAAACCAAGCTGCTCCCTGTTCACCATGAACATGGCTTCCACATCATCCATGATCGAATCAGATTCCGGCTGCTCATTGAATCTCGCATCGCCCCAGTTCTTGCTCTGGTAATATGCATCTCTCTTTGTCGCTATATCATCAGTCTCGATAAGCATCTTAGAGAGGGTGAGCATACGAAGTGTCTGTGCGAATGTCTTGATCGTGCTCACTGTCAATGTCCTTGACTTGAACATTCCCTGAAGCTCGAAATATCCGACTTTCTGATCATAATTAACGTTAGATAGAGAACGAAGAGGCATATTGACCTCTGGTTTCTGCTTCTTCATGATCGTCACATACATATCGGATGCGAGTTTCTTGATCTTATCAAGCGCCCCTTTTTCCTGCTTCATTGTCCAGCACCCCTTTCTGTCTCTTCATCTTCTATCTCTTCATCATCTGTCTCTTCTGCAGAATCGTCATATGAATCATCACTGGATCCATCATCGGAATCTTCTGGCATATCATCAGATGGATCACCTAAAATATCGTCATCCTCACCTGCACCAGGATCATCATTGACAGCGCTAAGCCTGCCAAGACCCCCATCTGCCTTGCGTGATTTCTCTAGGATCTCTTTCAATATGTCATGTATGCGCCGCTCTTCGACATCGCTGAAACCTACTATCTCTTTTAGCGCAGCGCCGATGTGAGGGAGATATTTTTCTATGTAACTTTTTTTCTTCCCTTCTTCCATTATCCTACGTTTCTTAGATACATATAATCCAAGTTTTCTCCCGCATTCCTGAAGAGCAAGTTTGATCTCCTTGACAATCTCCGGATAATGGGCGATCGCTTCTTTGGCCTCGCTTGTGTATGGTGTCCACACAGATGCTATATGCACTACGACAACAGCAGGTCCTGCAGGGATGGAATTCTGCGACTGGCTAAGACCATAGGATCTCCACGACACTTCCTGGACTGATTGTGTCATCGCGCATGCTCCCTGTTGATATAGAAGTGGAACCCTGTTCGCGAAACGCATGATACGTATCGTCTTCTCTTTATCAAGATCTCCGCCATATGCAATACCTGCTTCTATTATGAAAGGATTTCCACGATATACATTGGGTGGTCTTGTCGCAGAGCAGAAGAACTCTGCATTGATCTCTTTTCTGAGACCGATCTCTATCAACTCTGCGGTTATAGGATTTATGCAATCCGTGGGTGGGCTGATCAATTTTGTCTCTTTGATACCCTTGATCAATTTCTCGACATGCTGCCTAGTAAGATTAGATGGTTTATCTTTTGGAAGAAGAGCAGAATTCTCGCAGATCTCTTTCACTGCTTTGGCTCCAACACGTGAGAACTCAGACATCAGGAACTGCTGGAGCGTCTTTGCCTGGGTGATCGCAAGCATCTTTGCCATCCTGCCGATCTCGACACCATATGGGTGCGGCTTGATCTCTTTTGCCTGTGGGGGCAGCTGCTCGCTGACTCTCGCAAAGATCGTCTGCTCGGCTTTCGGGTTTGTATAAATTATCGTTATATGCGGATTCACGATCGCTGTCTGCTTGATATATTCATCGACGCCCTGCGCGCCTTTCTGATATGTCGCCTCAAGGTCCATCTCGACACGGGTGCCATGATCTTTTTTCCATTCAATGATATCTTCTTTTATTATCTCTGGTTTGTTCTTCTGTGTATCGATATGAAGTTCAAAGTAATGCGCAGGCTCTGTCGGCGCGATCTTCGAACGGATCTTGGCTGGCCGTCCTGTCGTCAATTGTGAATAGAGGACAGCGGCGCTGATCCCGATACCTTGCTGGCCTCTGCTCTGTTTCAATGAGTGGAATTTGCTTCCGTAAAGAAGTTTTGCGAAGATATTTGGGATCTGCTTTTTCACGATACCTGGACCGTTGTCTTCGACGATTATCCTGAAACGACCATTCTGCATATCAATTATCTCGACTATGATCTCTGGAAGCAGGCCGCCTTCTTCGCATGCGTCGATCGCATTGTCGACAGCCTCTTTGATGGTCGTGAGAAGCGCTTTTCTTGGATTATCGAAACCTAAGAGATGCCTGTTCTTCTCGAAGAATTCTGCTACAGAGATATCTCTCTGCTTGCTCGCCATCTCTTGGGCCTTTGATTTTCTTTCCTGGATATATTCTTCAGAGAAACCTTCCTGGACTGCTGGATTCTCTTCCTTAACTATTGCATCCTCTTCTTTTTCATCATCGAAAGTGCCAAGTATCTTTTGACTCATTTAAAACCCTCCTTTCCACCTCTTTGTCAGTAGAATCTGTATTCCCCGAAAACTGGATTCTATTTATAAAGATTTCGAACCAAAAAGCAAAAGGTTTATAAAAGAGCTTTAGTCTCTTATCGATAAATTCTTCTAAGCAGATATGACAAGAGCTAGAGGACAAACGATAAAAATGGCAATCAAGAACGGAGATTTCATAGAGATAGAATACACAGGCAGCATCAAAGATGACGGAAGCGTCTTTGACACAACCGACAAGAAAACTGCTGAAGAGAATGGTATCTTCAGCCAGAAAACACAATATGGTCCGATCGTTGTAGTGCTTGGCGAAAGCCATCTCATCAAAGGTCTTGACAAAGAGCTTGATGGAAAAGAGATCGGAAAAGAATACGAGATATCTCTTCCCCCAGAAAAAGCATTCGGTAAAAGAGATGCAAAACTTCTCCAGCTTATACCTGCAAAAAGATTCTCAAAAGAATCTATCCGGCCGATGCCAGGCATGCAAGTGAACGTCGATGGGATGCTCGGAATTGTCAGGAATGTCAGCGGTGGCAGGACAATAGTCGATTTCAATCATCCACTTGCAAGCAAAGAAGTCACTTATGCGGTCAAACTGAAGAGGATTGTCGATGATGTCATCGAAAAGATCTCTGCGCTTCTCATAATCAAGCTATCATTGAGAAAAGACATGGTGACTGTAGGATTCGCAGAAGGAAAAGCCACAATAACATTACCTGTGAAGCTTCCAGATGAATTCGCAAAACTGGAAACAGAAGAGATAAAAAGGCTTGTCCCAGAAGCGAAAGAGGTATGCTTTCTCGAGAAGAAACCCGAAAAGATGAAGGATAAAGATGTCAAATGAATGAAACCAAAAGTTTAAATATTAATCTTGAATTAACTAGCCTATCATATTATATAAATAGGGGTGGATTTGATGGATAGTTTTATCAAAACAGTTACTGAAAGGAGCAATATCGAACAGGTCAAGGCAAGCAGGGCAGTCTCGAACAACCCGCTTGATGCAGAGCTTGAGGATTTTATCTCTAAACAAAGAGCGACAATCAAAGTCGTCGGATGTGGCGGCGGTGGCGGAAATACGATCAACAGGATTGCCGAAGTCGGTATCGCTGGCGTGGAGACGCTTGCCATGAACACTGATGCTCAGGACCTTCTTTATACAAGTGCTGATCATAAGATATTGATTGGAAAAGAGATCACAAGAGGTCTTGGCGCAGGATCAAATCCGAAACTGGGTGAAGATGCCGCACGTGAGAACGAGCAGGACATCAAGAAATCCATAAGCGGATGCGATATGATTTTTATAACATGCGGTCTTGGCGGCGGGACTGGGACAGGCGGAGCGCCGGTCGTGGCAGAAGTCGCAAAGAAACTAGGTGCATTGACTGTCGGTGTCGTCACTATGCCTTTCTCTATGGAAGGACAGAGACGATATGAAAATGCTGTCATAGGCCTTGAGAAACTCGAGAGCATTGTGGATACTTTGATAGTCATACCAAACGACAAGCTGCTTGAGCTTGCTCCGGATCTTCCGCTGCATACAGCATTCAAGGTGGCAGATGAGATCCTGACAAACGCAGTGAAGGGTATCGCTGAGCTCGTGACAAAAGCAGGTCTTGTCAACCTTGATTTCGCTGATATAAGAGCAGTCATGGGAAACGGCGGTGTCGCTTTAATCGGTGTCGGTGAATCTGACTCTGAGAACAGGGCAGTAGAAGCGATCGAAAAAGCGATCAGCAATCCATTGCTTGATGTCGATATATCTGAAGCCAACGGTGCCCTCATCAACGTCATCGGCGGACAGGATATGACTCTCGAAGAGGCAAGAAAAGTCGTTGAGACGATATCAGCAAGGATAGATGAAGAAGCAAGGATAATCTGGGGAGCCCAGATATCTGATGATCTCGCGAACACTTTGCGTGTCATGCTTATAATCACTGGCGTGAAATCATCCCAGATCTTCGGACCTGGAAGATCGATCGCGAAACGAAACAAGAACGATATGGAGAATGAATTAGGGATAGAGTTCCTATAAGAAAAAAATGGCGACCATAACAAAATTGAAAACGTTTGCACTTGAATGCAAAAGAGTGCTGACTGTAACAAAGAAACCAACATCGTTTGAATTCAAGACGATCCTGAAAGTTTCTGCGCTTGGTATGGTTGCGATTGGCCTTGTGGGATTTTTTATCCAGATGATAAAGATGATTTTCTTTTGATATAGGTGTTAAACGATGAGTGAAAACAAAGAAGAAAAGCGAAATGTTGGGCAGGAGCTCAGTGAAGAAGATAAAGAACTGCTTGAAGGCATGAATTCAGGAGAAGATTCAGGAATGCCGCTTTCAAGTTCACCGATACAGATCAAAGTAAGAGACAGAAAACAGCCTCCGACTCTCGAGAAGATAGAAGTGAAAGAAGAAGAAGAGAATGAGGAAGAAAAAGTTTCTAAAGTGAAAGATAAGCCATTCAAAACGAAGATTTTTGTGCTTAGGACAACTGCTAACAGAGAGGATCAGGTACTTGATTTCGTCTCGAGCAACGCGGCCAAGAAGAAACTTGGTGTTTATTCCCTTATCAGGGCACATGGCATGAGGGGCTATATCTTTGTCGAAGCAGACACACGTTCTGACGCAGAGCAAGCCGCATTCAACATACCTTATGCACGAGGCATACTGCCAAACGAAGTTCAATATAAAGAGATCGAACATATGCTTGAGCAGGTCAAGCGTGAGATCAATATAAAGAAGAATGATATTGTCGAGATTATATCCGGACCATTCAAACGTGAAAAGGCGAAGATCTCAAGAATAGACAAGACAAAAGAGGAAGTCGTCGTGGAACTGCTGGAATCAGCCGTACCTATTCCGATCACTTTGAAGCTTGACACAGTCAAAGTAATCAGGAGAGACAACGATGATGATATGGAAGAATAAGTTTTGCGAGGATAGAATAAAATGGCAACAGAAAGTGTTCAGGTTTTGATTGAAGGCGGAAAAGCGACAGCAGCACCTCCGCTTGGTCCAGCTCTTGGTCCGCTTGGTGTGAATATCGGAAAAGTCGTGGCCGACATAAACAAAAAGACAGAAAGTTTCAAGGGTATGCAGGTACCAGTGAAAGTGGAAGTTGATAAAGATACAAAGGATTATACAATTACCATCGGGACTCCACCAGCCGCATCTTTGATATTGAAGGAAGCAGGAGTCCAGAAGGGCGCAGGTAATCCACTGACTGATAAAGTGGCTGATCTTAGGATCGAACAAGTCATCAAGATATCGAAGATGAAAGAAGACGCTCTTCTTGGAAGAGACACAAAAGCACGTGTCAAGGAGATTATCGGAACATGCAATTCTATGGGCATAATGGTTGAAGGTGTTCCCGCAGTCGAAGCCATCAAACTTGTCAATGAAGGCAAGTTCGATGAAGAGATCGAGCAAGAGAAGACTGAGATCTCGGCTGAAGAGCAAAAAGAACAGGCTGAAGAACGAAGGAAACTCGCTGAAGACATGGAGAAGAGACGTGCAGAATATGAAGCCAAGGCAAAAGCTGTATTGGCATCAATGAGCGGAAAGACAAACAAGGACATCCGCGCGAAGATGGTCGAGGAAGGTATCCCTGAGAAGATCATCAACGAGCACGCTCCAGTCGAGAAGAAAGAAGCGCCTAAGAAGGCGTGATTCTTTTATTTTTTCTTATTTTTGTTGTGTTCTGGATCTATTTCTCTTTGGCAGTGCATCAGTTGCTGTCGTAACTATTGCGCTCCCATGATCGAACTGCCACCTATTGATACCTACATAGTGGGGGTTCTTAGGTTTGGATATATTTGGCTTTTGGGCGTCAATCGAAAACGACCACCCCTGGTCACAGACCAGGGGCATAATTCGCAAAGCGAATTATAAGTTTGCTTAAAACTGCAAAGCAGTTTTAAATTCT
>Ga0066640_10000091_pt1 | contig 43635 bp, 38 predicted proteins | sample CryGeyCG2114_020_2_FD_59505 | JGI IMG/M metagenome (GOLD analysis project Ga0066640, IMG submission 59505) | Groundwater microbial communities from aquifer - Crystal Geyser CG11_big_fil_rev_8/21/14_0.20 | ecosystem: Environmental > Aquatic > Deep subsurface > Groundwater | place: USA: Utah... | reverse complement strand
ATTCAAAAAGAGATCTTTTAAATTTCCCCCCTCACCAAGCAGCTGTCCTATATTTGGAAATACAATAGCGACCGCCACGAGCGGCGAAGCCACTACACCCACCCACAAAATTACGAGGCGCAAAAGCAGCACAACAAAGAGTGCAACAAACGAAGCCGCATAGACCACAAATAAAACAGTATTAAAAATAATATTAAAGCCGAGCTGTGTAATGTCACGAATATCATCTTTTACAAATTTGAATTGATGTGCCTGAGCAAATTTAATGGCATAGACCATTGTAATATTGCTCTTATCGATCTGCCGGAAAAAATCCCGGGCCTTTTCTGTAAGTTGCCCTTGCTCGTCGCAATTACTCAGCAGCGGCTTTTCTTTGCTGGAGTTTGCACAACTTGCCTCCATAAGCTGGATCATATTGTTGTTACTCCCCACGGTTCCTGGCAGTGCAAAAACAGCACCGGTGAGTACATTCGTAAAATCCAAAACTACCTTTGCACCCAAAAATGAAAAGTTCACGAGAAGCAATGCAATAACAAATTTCGGCATCACTGTTTTAAAGGCAAGCGGCACACTTCCGCTCTCTTCTCCAACACCAAGCACGTTATATACAGCAATTGCCAAGAGTACCAGGACAAATCCGATATTCACCAAATTTCGGATCTGCACCCAGAGCGCCTGCAGCTTCGTGCCCATAGCACCCCCAAAGATCAGCTCGTTATCGAGCAAGCTTCCAATCATCGCAATTACCGGCCAGAGAATCATCGAGAGCGAGCGCAAAATCAGATTAATAATTTGATTAATTGAGTTCAGAATTTGCGTACTATCGCCGTCTCCAGCTTGTGCAAACGTTGTTTCGGGTATCAAGAGCGCTACACCAAGCACCGCCGCCAGCAGCAGCAGGCGCCGGGGTGTAATAATCTGTGATAGCAATTGTGTGGGGCTTGTGAAGCTCATAATGTATATGATTAAGCGAGTCCGATATCGCGGCTCTCTAATTCAGTTTTTAACTGTGCAGTCGTGGTGGCCTGCATTGCTGCACCGACTTTAAAAAACTCGATGATTTTTCCCTTTGCGCGCATAACACCGACAGAATCGGTTCCATAACCCAAAGCTGCCGCCTCTTGTTGCGTAACTTTTATAGAATCTGCATAGGGAACAAAACCGCGCTTCGGATATTTTTCTTGCTGATCTTTTGCCGAAGCATAGAGCTGCTCGTAGTGCTTAAACATATAGTCGGACAAATACGGATGTTTCGCAACTTCTTTGCGAATCCATTCCGCACCTTTCTTTGCAGCAACAAATTCAGCCTCCTGAGTAGTCGGCTCATGCCAATCGATAACATCGCGCAGTACTGCAGTAGTAGTTAATGCGGCAGTTCCGGCTCCCGCCCAAAAATATTTGTTCGTCCCGGTGTTCAAAACACCTTTAGCAACTGCTTTTATATATCCCTCATCATCTTTTTTCGATTTAACCGCATCAAATATTTCACCGCCTGCATTTAATATAGCAGTAAGCGCACCGAGTTCGGCAAGGCGGGACAATACCAAAGTATTGAAATTAAAAAAATACGTAACCGCATTATCAATTTTTCTTGTTTTTAACTGGTGTACCAATTTTTCTACATCTTCTTCACGTACAGCGGCAATCGCTTCGGCACGCTCGAGCGCACCGGCTACCGAAGCACGCGCACCTTTTGGAAATTTACCGGGATACTTTTTCGCTAAATTTTCAAATACAGGCGGCTCGCCAACATTTAATTGATCGAAAATCTTCAACGCCTCTTCTTTTGCCATAATTCCAGTTGTAACCAACTGCATCATGAGCTCGAGGCCTTTACCTTCGTTGCCATGTGCTATAAAGCGCGAAATAAAATCTGCGCGCTGTTCAGCTGTGAGGCCGCGCACAATCTCATGCCACATATCTGTTTCGAGGGCAGAGCGGGGACCGCCACGTGCATTGCCTTCCATAACAAATTCGTAAAGCGTCTCCATGTTTTTCCAGTAATTGGGGTTTTTTTCTTTGTCGAACTTCGCAACCTGCTTACCGTCGACCTTGTCGTATTGCGTGCCTCCCATAGGTTCAAAAATATTCGCAAGCCCCTGTGTCTCGGCGAGCATTGTGGTAATTTCCTGATTTTCAAGCGCCATATCAATCATCTCTTCGGGCGACAACTGCTCGAGAAGCTCGAGCGTCGATTGAAAAGCCATCAATTCGGCTGTCTCAAATGTCTCTTGTTTTGTCTCTTGCTGCTCCGAGTCGAGGTGACGAAATGGTGTCTTCTGGACCTTCATAGCCTGTGCCATAACTGCAGTCTGGCGCAGTGAGGCATTTAATCCGGCAAGTAAGCGCTGTGTTTCTGCTGTGGCCGCATCACGATCTGCAACCTTTTTTCGAATAGCATCAAAGAGACGCTGCTTGGTTAGGCTTACCTTAAGCTTTACCTGCTCAACGCGATTTTTATAATTCGGATTACTGTTCAGGCGCGCCCAGTGCGCAGCCGCCATTTTAGAAACCGTATCGGCCTGCTCCTTTGGCTGAGAAAAAAGAATCTCAAACATCTTTTCCATTGAGGCGGAAAAATCAGATTGAAATTTTTCTCCGGCTTCGCGCTCTGCGATCTGCTCCGGAGTTTCAATCGGCTCGATATGGTGTGGGCTTTCGGGCATAATTTAAAGTCGCAACAGACGAATAAAAGTATCGATCATCGGCTCATCGCCATCCTCCCATTCGGGCAGGTGCTTTAAGAGCGTTTTGCGAATAAGGCCGGGGTCTTGATCTTCAAGAGCAACAGTAATATCGGGATGTATACGCGAGCGAAAGCGCAGATACAAACGACCAACAAATGGCGGATCGTACACGACCCAAAAGTTTTTCAGCTTTGCGTACGAGAAAAAGTGGCGGCCAATGTGCACACCGCGCGAGGTAATTTCGATATCAACTTCTTCGGGTACATGCCGGTGAAATGCATAATACGCGACACAAAATGCGAGAATCGCGAGCGAAAAAGTCCACGCGCCGCTTACAAGACCGTACACAATCAACAGTGCCGCAACTAATCCCGCCACCACAAACCATAAAAAACTTTTTTCATGATGCTGGTATTCCGGTGCCCGCCAACGTATGTGGTGCTTTGTAGTCTTTTTTTGGTGCATAGCAACTTAAATTAAATCTTATTATCTTACCAGAAAAAGACCTCTTGAGGAAGGGAGTACTCCATTTCAAAAATGTGAGCAACGCGTTGCCGACGACACCGAAACAACAAAAATTACATTTGGCGATTTTTTGCCCGGGCAAAAACTTGCCCAACACTAAAAATATAGCCTCATTCAGGCTATTCAAGCGTTAATATTTGCGTCAAACACCTACCGGGTATACGCAATCAGCGCCATCTGACGTGCAGTTTTTACAGCGCGCGAGAGCATTTTTTGATGACCCAAACAGACTCCAGTGTAATACTTTGGAATAATTCGACCGTACTGTGAGATAAATCGGATCAGAAGCTTCGTATTTTTGTAATCGATGTACGTGACTTTCTGCTCACAGAAGGGACACATTTTTTTAGATCGGCCTGCAGTCATATAAAAATTGGAAGTTAAAATTATCCCTCAAAAAGATCTTCTTCCTCACCGCTTTGCTCCGAAGAACGAGGCGCAGAAGCAATGCCTGGAATCTCTTCATCGAGATCAAGATCGTGACTCGATTTTGTAGGTGCACCTGGAATCTCTTCATCAGCACGCTCACCTCGTTTATCAAGCATGATCATATCTTGTACAACGATTTCGGTGCGAAATTTCTTTGTACCATCTGGAAGATCTTGAACACGAGTCTTTAAATAGCCCTCAACATAGATCAATTTTCCTTTTTTAAGATATGTGTGACAAATCTCACCAAGTTTTGCCCAAGCAACTAACTCATGAAATTCAGCAGATTGTTGTTTGCGTCCATCCTTAGTCATCCAATCGCGGTTCGTTGCCAACCCGAAAGTTGCAATCTTTTGTCCGCTTGATGTCTCGCGCATCTCAGGATCGCGAGTTAAATTTCCAATAAGAATTACTTTGTTAACACTACGCATAAAATAAAAATTACTGAACTAAAAAGAAAAAATTATAATTTCAAATCGGGGTCGTCCAAAATATCGTCGAGCTTTGCAGAAACTTTTTTAAGCTGCTTCTCCTGTTCTTCTTTACTCATGGCCGGAACTGGCTCTGGCGCATCATGCTTAATAGATTCCACAGGACGCAGCTTCTTCTCAACTGCTTCCGTCTTTCGGTGCGGACGCTTCTGCTCCTCTTCTTCATCTTTTGCCGGCATTGGAATAACTTCATCGGTATGAGTTCCTGGCTTATAATCTTTTGGCATAACCAAAATCAACGAGCGCACAACCAGTGTATTCAGGCGCAAAGCATCACGAATTTCTACAAGTGCCTGCGGATCGGTCGAGAAGTTTAAAATTCCATAGTGACCCCGAGAGAGCTTCTTAATTTTATAGGGGAAACGGCGAACACCCCACTTCTCTTCATGAGTAACGGTACCATTTTCTTTTACGAGCTTCTTAATTGCATCAAACTCTTTTGCAAAATCAGACTCGGTGAGATCACCAGAGAAGATTACCATAAGTTCGTACGAATTTTGTGCAGTTGCAGTAGTCATAATATGCTTTGGATATGTGGCCTCAGAGGCCCCACAGTTCGTTCACACGAACAGCGAGGGCTACTCTAAAGGCATTGTTGAGAAAATGCAAGTTTTTTTGTAAACTCACCGGTAAAATTTATTTCGCAACTCTTTAAAAGTCATAAGTACTTTGGTTGGCCGGCCGTGCGGGCAGGTTGCGCTATTCGGCGTGTTGGCCAGATCGCGCAACAGGGCCTCTTGCTCATGTGGCGTCAGCGGCATACCAAACGTAACCGACGACTTACAGGCAAGCGATTTAAGCATACGCTCAGGCGAGATTTTTTCTTGAAGCGGACCGCTATCTTCCCGCACCTCAGCAATAACATCGCGAATAATAGTTTCGAGCTTCTCATGAGCAATCTGTGCCGGACATGCCTGCACCACAATAGTATTGCCACTCCAGTGATCAAATTCAAAACCAAGCTGTTCAAGAAGCGGCTGCGCCGCACGAATTAATGCAAGCTCATCGGCGCTTAATTCAAGTTGGAGTGACAAAAGAAGCGGCTGTGATTGGGGCTTACGCTCATCGAAGGCACGCTTTAAACGTTCATATGTTACACGCTCATGTGCGGCATGCTGATCTATAAATGAGATGCCGTCAGTATCGCGCACCACAATATATGAATCGGCAATATACGTGAGGATAGTGGGCGTGCTGAATTCGGATTTGAGTTCATGATCGCGCTCACGCTTGAATTTATCTTCATGTGTGCCGTGTGCAAACTCTTGTGAAAAGTTCATCGCATCTTGTACGGCCTGCTTTTGCGGCGCAATGCTACCAAATGAAGAAACGTTCTGTAACTTTCCAATGGTCTCACGCTGACGCTCTTCTAAAGCATGGGTAACTGCAGCATGCACTGCCCGGTATACTTTGCCGGTATCGTGAAACTTAACCATAAGCTTTCGGGGATGCACATTTACATCGACAATATTTGGATTTACTTCAAGAAAAAGAACAAAGGACGGGAAGGTGCGTGCCGGAAGACGCGAGCCATATGCATGCATTACAGCACGCGCAATCGCTGCATCGGTAATGGGACGCTTATTCACAAATAAAAATTGGCGGCGGCGCGAAGACAAACTCGAACCAGGATGCGCAATAAACCCGCTGATAGTAAGAGTATCCTGTGCAGCGAGTACTGCTTGCAGCTCTTGTGAAAATTGTGTGCCGAGTATTGCAGCAATACGCTGCTGTACCTTTTCGTGCGCCGACACGTCGATAATTATCTTGCCATCACTCATCAAACGGAATGCAACTTTTGGATGCACGAGAGCAGCTGCCTGAACTTCGGCCGCAATATGCGCGAGCTCCGTAGACGATCTCTTAAGAAATTTTTTGCGCGCCGGCGTATTAAAAAACAAGTTCCGCACAATAATTTCGGTGCCTGGCGGACAGCCGATCGTCCCCTTATCCTGAAGCTTACCTCCGTCTATTCGCACCTCAAATCCTGCTTCATCTTCTTTTGTGCGCGTTCTTAAAACAACTTGTGCTACCGATGCAATTGCAGCCAAGGCTTCGCCACGAAATCCAAATGTTCCAATCGCCTGCAGGTCATCGAGCGCGCGAATTTTACTGGTTGCATGACGCTGAAACGAGGCAAGTGCATCCTCGGGATGCATACCGCAACCGTCGTCGCGCAGCGCGATTAAAATATCACCTCCCTGCTCTACTTCTAATTCAATGCGAGTGGCACCGGCATCGATGCTGTTTTCCAAAAGCTCTTTAACCACCGAAGCCGGGCGCTCAACCACTTCGCCCGCTGCAATTTGGCTAATTAAAATATCCGGAAGTTTTTGAATCTTTGGCATTATATTTTCTTGGTCATAGAAGCTGCTTTCAGTTCGTGAAGCGCATTAAGTGCATCGAGCGGAGTCATGGCATTAACATCGAACTCTTCGAGTTTATTTATAAGCTCGGCTCGCGCCGTGCCTGCCCCGCCTCGGCGGTGGCGCTCATCAAAGAAGCTTAACTGGTCTTCGTTTCGAATAGTTTCCGCAGCGCGCAACGCAACGGCTTTATCTACAACTTCCTCTTCCAAATCTCGCAAAATCGCCTTTGCTTTTTCTGTAATCGCAGCCGGCACACCGGCTAGACGTGCGACTTCGATTCCATAACTTTTACTCACCGGACCTTCCTGCACCCGATGCAAAAACACTACCTTATCTTTTTCTTCGCGCACACCAACGCTAAAATTTGCGGCGTGCGGCAAGCGGTCTGCAACGGCAATAAGTTCATGGTAGTGGGTCGCAAAAAGCGTCTTTGCACGCAGCGTATCGTGAATAAATTCTAAAATCGACCACGCAAGTGAGACGCCGTCATATGTAGAAGTTCCGCGCCCAATCTCATCCAAAATAATTAAACTGTGCTCTGTAGCATAGTGCAAAATCTGTGCCGTCTCTTGCATCTCGACCATAAAGGTACTCTGACCGTGTACAAGATTATCGCTCGCCCCGACACGGGTAAAAATCCGGTCGATCAGCGGAATTTTCGCAGAATCTGCCGGCACGAAACTTCCAATGTGAGCCAACAACGCAATGATTGCCGTCTGCCTAAGCCACGTACTCTTTCCACCCATATTCGGGCCGGTGAGCAGCACGACGCGCTGCTGGGAATGCAATACGGAATCGTTCGGCACAAAGCGCGCGCCTGGCATGGTCTCTACTACCGGATGACGTCCGTTTATAATTTCCAACTCGCTTCCCGCCGAACCAAGGCAAGGCCTTACGAAATTATGCTGTCCGCCCTGCTGCGCAATATGAGCCAGCGAATAGAGTGCATCGAGCGTACCGAAGGCACCGGCAACTTCTTGAATCGCAGGAGTATGCTCTTTAACCTTTTCGCGCAATTGCACAAATAACCGATATTCAAGCTCCTTCATCTTTTCTTCTGCACCAAGCACCTTCTCTTCGTACTCTTTTAATTCCGGTGTTATATAGCGCTCACTATTTGCGAGCGTCTGTTTGCGAATATAGTTTTCCGGAACATTTTTTACGTTTGATTTAGTAATTTCAATAAAGTATCCGAAAACATTGTTATAACGAATTTTAAGCGACTGGATTCCGGTGCGTGCGATTTCATCAGTTTGAATTTTTTGAATAATACTTTTCCCTTCGCTGCTTATCTGCATAAGTTCATCCAGCTCGTTATTGTATCCCTTGCGGAGCATACCGCCGTCGCGCACAGAGAGCGGAGGATTTTCAACAATCGCTGCAAGTATTTCGGTATAAAACGGCGCAAGCGCTTCTGCACATTTTAATAATCGTGTGTGCATATCTACAAAGATTTGAGCGCGTGCAGTTTCCAAAAGACTAATGATGGGAGTGAGCGCTTGAAGTGAGTGCGCAATGCCGAGCATATCGCGGGCATTTCCGGTTCCGACTACCAGCCGAGCCATTAAGCGCTCCAAATCTAAAACTGATTTTAAAATCTCCGGCAGCTTCTGACACAACTCACGTGTTGCAATAATTTCTTCTACAGCATCGAGACGCGCGGTTATCTTTTCCTCACTATTTAGCGGATGCAAAAGCCAGTGCCGCAGCGTGCGTCCGCCAATTGAAGTCTGTGTTGCATCAATAACGTTCAATAGCGAACCCTCGCGCGTACCATCGCGCAAGCTGCGAATTAATTCAAGATTGCGCACCGCAGTCTCATCCAAAATTAAATAATCACTACACTCAATAATTTTAGGAGCGCGCAGATGCGGCAACTCGCTTTTTTGAGTTTCGCGCAAATAATCCAAAAGCAGCGCGGCGGCTTGTGCCATAGCTTTACCGGCAGGCGAAGTGGTATCGAGACCAAAACCTTTTAAATCTTTTACACCAAAATGCGTACTCAAAAATTCGACCGGCTCCCGCCACGACTGATGCGGAAATACCGGCAATGAATCATACTGCGACAAAAATTCAGGAACATCCTGCAGTGCTGCATCTACAACACATTCTGCCGGACTAATCCGTGCAAGCTCATCGCGAAGCTCGTGAAGATTTTTTGGCGCTGCAATATAAAAAAGCCCGGTAGTAATATCGGCATAAGCGAGTGCGATATGTGGCTCCAAAATAAGCGCCATAGTAAAATTATTCGCCTTATTATCTAAAACATGCTCATCAAATGTTGTACCAGGCGTAACCACGCGCACCACTTCACGCTGCACAATTCCAGGTAAATTGGGATCCGAAACCTGCTCGCAAATTGCAACTTTTTTACCGGCCCGCGTAAGGCGTCCTAGATACCGGTCAAGTGCATGATGCGGCACGCCGCACATCGGCGTCTCGTGACGCTTTGTAAGCGTTAAACTTAACAGGCGCGAAACTTCAATCGCATCATCAAAAAAGAGCTCATAAAAATCACCCAGGCGAAACAAGAGAAGCGCATCACGATACTCTTCCTTAATCTTCAAATACTGACTCATCATTGGAGTTACTTTTGCCATATGTTTATTGTGGATGATGCAATAACGAATAAAATTCGACGGCCGGCTCCTCATATGGATGCACTTTTTTTATTGCCGCTAAAACTTCATCAATTTTCCCCTTTCCACAAAGTGCCTCAATGCGCTCTTCTTCAACTGCCTCTAGATTGCCTATTTTTCCTATTGCAGGATTTGCACCTTCCAGTGGACGAAAACGGCCGACACCCTTTGTAGAAAAAGTACATGAATCGTACTTTCCAAGCTTGCCGCAACCGGCTGCAGCAAGTGCCTCACGAATGTTATCGGCATATGCTTCCGGTATAAACACAACAACTTTGCAGTATTTCGCTTCGCTCATGTATGCGCAGTATAACGTGAAGATCACAGCGCATCCACTTGCACATGCACCTTCATTGTTTTCTTATCAACAGTATAGGGCAGCTCGACACGCCCAGAATCCGTATGAAGCACCATTTTCAAATTTCGAATTTCCTTATAGGGAATAACAAGAAGTATTGGGCTGGAAAATTCTTTTTGGGTTGATCCAATATGATAACGATCAGTGGCCACCCCTTCCGCAACGCGTTCAAAACGAATACACTGCACAGAAGAGAGCACGCCGGATGGAATCATGAGTCCTGCACCATCATCGAGGAGGATTGCACCTCCCCCCTGACCGATTCTCGTACCTTCGCATGGAGGCGGAGGTGGCGGTGGCGGCGGGGGTGGCGGCGGCGGTGGCGGCGGGAGCAGAGGCGGCAGCCACGAATTTCTATCTAATCCGATACGTACACCACCACTTGCAGAAAGCGAAGGATCGATCGGCACATCATCGTCGGGTAAAAACAAAAGCAAAGTGACGAGCAAGAGAATAAGAATGAATGCTAATCCAAAAATTCCAGAAATAACTTTTTGGATGATGCGGCTACTTTCGATGTATGCATCGGATGCCGGCACCTCCACCCGCGACAGAGCAAGCATATGAAATTGCTCACGTAGGAGATCTATCTTATCTGCCGTATCAGTCAGAACAATACCTTGGGGAGGTGCTTCCATAAATCCAGAATATAAAGGGAAGAACTGTAACACCAAAGCTTAAAAAAGCACATTAAATAAAGTTGCACCTTTGTCCCAGTTAATTTATAAAAGGCCTACTGTAGTACATACTACAACGCAATACACTTAGCCAGTGTAGCTCAGCTGGTAGAGCACTCCCTTCGTAAGGGATAGGTCGTCGGTTCGACTCCGATCACTGGCTCCACTTGTAACAAATTGCCTACCGCATGACAATTCTTCGCTTTAAACGATAGTGCGCGATGGGCTTGGCGCTCTTTCCAAACCAGCGCTCATACCACGAGTCCATTAATGTACCGCTGCGATCGACAAGCTTTTTTGCGTGATCTAATTCGCGAAGCGCAGAGCGCTTTCCTTCTTTAGCCCAAAGTGTTTGTGTGACGTAGAAATTACCCATAATAAGCGAGGGTTAAAGAATACATTATTGGTCGCTTCGGTAGAGCCGTGGGATGCTGCGCGCACACATCAGCACAGCTCTACCGACTTAGCAAACGAGACTAGTACCATCGAAACAATCCGACAACCACACCTTGAATCTGCAAATCCGATTCGGGATAAATATTGGAGTATTTTGAATTCTCTGGTTTCAAATAAAAGCGCCCATGCTCGTCTTTCAAATAGCGCTTAACCGTAGAACCACCATCAACAAGACCAACAACAATATCTTTTACTTTTGGCTCACGCTTTGTAGAAGCAATAACAAAATCTCCATCATATATTCCAGCATCTTCCATACTGTCGCCAATAACCCGCAACATAAAAGAGGATTGTGGATCTTTGATTTGCCCTTCATCAAATGTCATCCAATCTTCTACATTTTCTTCACTGACAAGCGGCCCACCGGCTGGGATATATCCAAGCATTGGAATTTTCACTGTCGGCGACTGCAAACGATCTGCAACAGTTTTTAAAAGTTTGATACCGCGAGGCGTGTCATCTTTTTGAATCGCCCCCTTCTCCGTCATCTTCTTTAAACAGTGCACAATAAAGCCGTCTGACTTTAATTTCATATGTTCGCGCATTTCACGCACTGTTGGCGAAGCGCCGTGCTTCATTTGATATTTCTCGATGAATTTATAAATTTTTTCTTCTTTTGCAGTAAGTGCTTCCATAATCATTATTTAAAAAATAGATGAGTACGCGCTCATAGTATATGAGTAGACACTCATGGTCAAGAATTTTTGCAAAATAAAATGACAAATATAATAAAAATCACTTAGTATATATAAATATTGAAAATAATAAGCGAAAATGATATTCTATTTCTGGTAAGCCTTGGTAGAAAACACCTAGCAAAAGACTCCCATTCATGTGGGAGTCTTTTCGTTAATACCAGCAGGGGTGGAGCTGACGGGAGTCGAACCCGTATTCCAAGGATGGTAAGCCGTGGTAGGTACCACACCCAGCCCCATCCACTGCTGGTAATTTGGTATATACCAAAAACAGATGAACAAACGATGAACTAAATCGTACAAATTCATGAACTAAATCACCCCAACTCCCCCGCCACCTCATCACTCAATCCCATATTTGTCGCGACATTCAAAACATCATCGAGCTCATCGAGTGTATCGATCAGGGTCATAATTTTTCGCGCAGTTTCAACATCCTCCACATCAACTTCGTTCTTCGGAACATAGACAAGTTCGGCTCCGCGCACTGCAAATCCTTTTTCTTGTAACGCACCACGAATTTTACCCAAATCGCCGGCACCACCAAAGACCACTAGCTCGCCTTCTGCGCCATCTTGAATATCATCCGCACCGGCATCGATACACTCAAGCTCATCGCTCTCACGGTCGCTGCCCTCCCGCAGTGCAACGCGCAACTGTGCTTTTTTATCAAACATAAATGTTGTGCTCCCGGCCTCACCAAAATTACCGCCGCCTTTTGTTAAAATCGTCCGCACATGCTGACTCGTACGGTTTTTATTTTCAGTCAATGTTTCAATAACTAGAGCTACGCCGCCGGGCGCATACCCCTCATACACAACTTCGTGCATTACCTCATCCTCCTTTAATTCGCCGGTTCCTTTTTTTATCGCCCGTTCGATATTATCATTCGGCACATTATCGGCCTTTGCATTATCGATTGCCAAACGGAGCGTCGGATTTTTATCGGGATCTCCGCCGCCACCGCTACGCGCCGCTATCTCAATTAAACGCGCGTGTTTGGTAAAAACTTTGCCGCGCTTTTTATCGGCAATACCTTTTTTAAATCGAATCTGATGCCAGTGAGAATGTCGTGCCATCGCGGCACAGTATAGCAGACTGGCTACTCACCTTCTTCTTCGTGAGGAAGGAGCGTGCCCATACGCTCACCGAGTGGTGCATAAGAGGCAGGGTCTCTCAGTGCAGCTTCAGTAGTGGCACGCTGCGTCTGCATACGTTCCCAAACAGGCAACACTGCTACCGGCAGCTCTTGAGAACCAGTTACTAATGTATATAGCTCTTTCCAAGCATCTGCAGCCTGAAAAAATTTCTCTTTATCACGAGCACCTGCAACCAATGCCGCATGACAAAGGCGCTCAACCCCTCTTACTGCACACTCTTCTACCTGCGAAAGAATGGCATGGGGAATATCACCACCTTCTGCAGCATATTGTAAAAGCTCGCTATATCTACCTGGCACAATCAATGTATATGCATCCACATCGCCATCCAATGCCTGAATAATGTTGTCATATGCAATCCGCTCTGATCGTCCCATTGCAAAGATGAGCTCGGCAATTGCCGGCTGTCCGGTTAAACCACTATCAGGACGCTCTGCAGCTCTCCGTTGGCCTGCTGCGGCCGGACGCTCCGTAACTGCTTCAAAAATATCGAGATCTGCTTCACTCATACTAAAATAATTAATTGGCAAGGACAAAAACCATAACCCATACTTAACAACCTGTCAAATTCTCTCAGTTTGCAATCTCTCTAAAATTATTGTATTATAGACAAATGAAAAAGAAACATCATACATTACATATACGCAATATAATCTCTGGAATGCTGATTGGAGCGGGGATAGCAGGCGCAGCCACAGTGGCTCTTTTTGCCCTGGAAGGTGCGCATATTTTGCAAGCCAATTCTCTTCAAGAAACACGGGCAGAACGCCTTACAGAAAAAGCAGAAAAGGTAAAAGTGCGGCGCGCGCAGCGTGTAAAGCGCCTCGGAGATACAACTTCCCAGGTTGCTTCCGGTGAGCTCGCAAATATCGAAGCGCGTAATGCAGCAGAGAGCGCAGGCGTAAGCTGCAGCTATCTACCGCCGGAAAATCCAACATATTCAGCAAAATTTATTGCTCCAAATAATCGGATTGAGGAAAAGCGCGGCGAACTCTTTGTAGCAACACTCTATTTAGAAAATACCGGTAATATGCCGTGGTTTGGCGACAGCAGCGGATGCAGTCATTTACCGCTCGTGCGGCTTGGTACGGCAAAAAACCGCGACCGCAAAAGCGAACTTTTTGATAAAAACTACTGGCTCCAGCAAAATCGCATTGCCATGCAAGAGGCTCGGGTCAATCCGGGCGAAGTTGCAACATTTGTTGTTGCCGGCATTACCCCAAATGTCGATGATATGTTCCGCGAATACTTTCAGCCGGTTGTCGAAGGAGTAACATGGATTGAATCACCGGAGTCAACTGCAGTTGTCGATCTTTATGCAGGATTTATGCGCGGCGCAGCCCCCGAAAATCTTAAATATTTCCGCTTTTCGGGAAAGCTCTCCGAAGCGGAACCTCTGCTTAATGGAGAAAAAGTGATTGAAGTCGATATATCTGATCAGCGCGTATTCTTTAAATCCGGCGGCAAAGTCATCGCTGAATACCCGGCTTCAACCGGTACCTTTCGCACACCCACACCACTCGGACGATTTAAGATTTTGAATAAGCAAGAGTTGAGGATTGGGTCGGCCCGGCCACACTATCGCATGCCGCAATGGAACGGCTTTACCTCACGCGGCCACGGCTTTCACGCACTCCCCTATTTGGCAAACGACAACGGTGTCTTTTGGAATGAGGCATTAAATCACATTGGCCAGCGCGTATCGCACGGGTGCATCCGTCTCTTACCCGAAGATGCTAAAGACTTTCACAGCCTTACAGAAATCGGCATGCCGATTGTGATTCACAATTAGATCCGCTCTAAAATTTCACAATGCATGGCAAATCAGCGCCGTTGGAAAAAAGGATTATATTTCTAATGCAAAGATCCGAGTTGCTCCCGCACTCACATTTCACAAAGATTTGATTTAATTAATTATGAAAAAAATCGTTGGAATTTTTATTTTGATTCTATTGATAAAATTTATCGTATTTAATTTTGTAGATTTTGGTTATAAATTAAGTTCATTCAGTTCATACGAATCGCAAGATGACACTATCATTTATAGTGAAGAATTTAATTCCAAAAAGATCGGAACTTATAAAAATATTTTTTGTAATCCACAAAAAATCCTTAGTAAGGAAAAATCGTTTACTATTATTGGACAAAGCATTCCACTAAATACAAGTTCACAGGAGTGGACCCAATTTTATTCAACTCCACTAATTAGAAAAAATTGGTGTATCCAGGAATATTCTCATACGAAAAATTTAGTTTGGGCAGAAGAGTTTTCTGCACCGGAGCAAATCCAGCTGGAATTAAAGCAAATTATAGAAAGTGATGAGGGATATATTATCCTTAGCAACTTTGACACTATTAATCCTTCGAAAAAATTTCGAACAGGGGTACACGTCATTAAATTAAATAAAAAAGGCAAGTTGCTATGGCAAAAAACTGTCGGCCTGGCTAAGTTGGAATTTTACGACAATATTTTTGCAAAAAATATTATAGAAAAGGATGAAAATATCTTAATACAGGGTATAAAAGTACATGCTCGCAATAGAGCATCATATTCGATAGGCGGCCCCGATCAGAAAATTCAAGATTTTGTTTTAAAATTAAGGAAAGACGGCAAAATTGAATTTATGACGCATGTTAAAATTACAGAAACTTTATTTTTTGACACAATTAATCATTTATTCAGTTTAGAATGGCTTACTTTTGGATAGCGCACAAAAAGATCCACACTGCTCCCGCACTCACATTTCTCAAAGAGCTGGTTTAATGTACAATGCCCGAGCTATGGATACCTCGCCGCTTATTCAGGGACTCAACGAACCGCAGCAACAAGCCGTTACGACAGTTGACGGGCCGGTTTTAATTATTGCCGGTGCAGGTTCGGGAAAGACACGCGCGCTCACGCATCGCATTGCCTATTTAATTCAAGAGCGGCATGTACGGCCATGGAATATTTTGGCTATGACATTCACAAACAAAGCAGCTGCAGAGATGCGCAAGCGCATTATCGCACTTCTTGGCGTACAAGAAGACAGCAGAGACGTACCATTTATTGGAACCTTCCACTCCTTTTGCGTGAAAATGTTACGCAAGCACATTCATCTTCTCGATTACGAAAATCAGTTCGCAATTTACGACGCAAGCGATCAGCAAGTACTCATGAAACGCATATTAAAAGAAGAAAATATCGATGAAAAACAGCTTAACCCCCGCGCCGTACTCAGCCATATTAGTACGGCAAAAAACGGCATGATTGGTCCGCGCGAATATGAGATGAAATCCGACTCCTATTTTGCCGAAAAAGTTGCCCGTCTTTATTATAAATACGAAGAAGGCCTCAAGAAAAACAATGCACTCGACTTTGATGATCTCCTTTTAAAGGTAATTGAACTCTTCCAAAAACAGCCCGGCGTGCTCGAAGAGTACCGTGAACGCTTTCGCTACATTCATGTCGATGAGTACCAAGATACGAATCACGCGCAGTATATGATTACAAAGATGCTCGCTGAAAAGTACAAAAATCTCTGCGTCGTTGGCGATAGCGATCAGGGCATTTACAGCTGGCGCGGCGCAAGTATTCAAAATATTCTCGACTTCGAAAAAGATTACCCGCAGGCGCAAATTATAAAACTCGAACAAAACTATCGCTCCACTAAACCGATTCTCGATGTTGCACATCATGTTATTTCGCAAAATACCAAGCGACACGATAAAAAACTCTGGACCGCACGCGAAGAGGGCAAAGCGGTACAGCTGCACGTTGGAGAAAACGAGCGCCACGAAGCCGAGACGGTTGCCAAGATAATCCGCGACGAAGTCGCAAGCCACGAGCGCGCCGACTACCGCGACTTTACTGTTTTATACCGAACAAACGCGCAATCGCGCACCATCGAAGAAGTATTTATGCGCTGGGGTCTGCCATACAAAATTATTGGCGGCATACGCTTTTATGAACGCAAAGAAATTAAAGACATCATGGCGTACTTAAAGATAGTTGCAAATCCGGCAGACAGTGTAGCTTTGCTCCGCATCGTCAATACTCCACAACGAAGCATCGGACCGGCGAGTTTAGAAAAAATCCAAACGCTCAGCAATGCAAAAGACTGTACGTTTTTTGAAGCGATGCGCCGCATCGATGACATTGGTGAAGTTGCTGAGATGACGGAAGCAAAGCGTGAGCATATTAAAAAATTTGTCGGGCTCATTCAGCGGCTCCAGCGGCAAAATCTGGAAGTGCCGGCAAGCGCACTTATTAAATTCGTCATGGAAGAGAGCGGGTATAAAAAATATTTAGATGATGGATCGGTCGAGGGCGAAGCACGTTTGGAAAACGTTGCCGAGCTCATTAGCGTTGCGTCTAAGTACGACAAATTGGCGCCGGGCATGTCACTCAATATCTTTTTAGAAGAGGTTTCGCTTATTAGCGACATCGATACACTTGATGACAAAGACAACTCTATTACACTTATGACACTGCACATGGCAAAGGGATTGGAATTTCCACATGTCTTCATTACTGGTATGGAAGATGGGATGCTCCCCCACTCACGCAGTATCCTCTCGCCACAAGAACTCGAAGAAGAGCGTCGATTATTTTACGTTGGCGTGACGCGCGCTATGGAAAAACTACACCTTCTCTATGCAAAAAACCGCATGTTTTATGGAGAAACACGCGATACTATTCCGTCGCAATTTTTAGATGACATTCCAAGTGAGCTCCTTGAAACACAAGAACAACAGCTATTTGGAGGCCATGGGACGCGCATCAGCCGACCATTAACCAATATTGGCTCGCGGCCAATTCCAAGTGAAAACCTGCCAAACCCCGACACCGACCTCTCCGATGGCGATAAAGTAATGCACAAAACATTTGGAGAAGGAATTGTCATCAATGTCTTGGGCGGCATAGTTACTGTAGCCTTCAAAGATCCTAAATACGGTATTAAAAAGCTGGCGATTACTGTGGCTCCCCTGGAGAAAATATAAAGCTAAAAAAAATCTGGTGTTTGACGTAAGTTTTTTCAATAGAGTGCGTCTTCTTTGCCGATGCACCCATCAGAAGACATTACAGTTATCGCCCATGCGCCTTTGAGCCGTGATGATCAGAGCAAGCGTCGCCCTGACCAGACAGCGGTGGTTCGTCAAAGAACGCCTCATCAGCAGCTTCTCGCTCGCGATGAGGGATGGGAGGACGAGAACGATGACCTCGATCTCACTCAATTTGGCGGTAATGTCCGATGGGAGCAACTATTCCCTGCAGTCGAGGCGCGCCGTGCTCAAGAGAAGATCGCATCACGCGTGAGTGGTACACGACAACTCTTGAGCGGCGTCTCGATTCTCGGTAATGAAATGGAATGTACCCAAGTTGCCGCGGCGCCCCAATTTATTACCACCGGTCCAATTGAGCTGCCGCGCGGTATAGAAGTATGGATTGCAAAGATGCGCCGATGGATAAGATCTGCAATTGACCACCTGAACAGTACAGACTAAGCCGCAAAAAAAAATCGGGCGGCTTTTTGTATATCCTACTGTAACCAACTATTCTTTTTTATCAACTTCCATTTTTTCCACGGCTTACCTAAGCCAAGATAATCTCCAACTTCCGGTGCACGCGCAAAAAAGAGAAAGGTCAATAAATAGATAATATGCTCATCGAGAATTGGGTTATTCTTCGGCGGCAAAAGTGCAAGCCACATTAACAACATTAACAGTGCGCCTGAATAACCGGCGATCTTCATTGCAACGCCAAAAATTAATGACAGACCAATTAAAGCAAGCCCGAGCATAAACAACCAATCAACGACTGCACTGCCGGCAAGACTCCGAAAATACTCTGCAAATGGTCCGCTTACCGCATTTCCCAAAAAACCCGCAGTTGGCGATGTACCATCAAGCCACGATTTATCAGCCTGCGTGGCAAATCCGAGGCCAAATAATTTATCTAAAAAGGCCCAAAACAACGTAAAACCAAGTGCTATTCGCAAGAGACCAACGATGGTATTTGGATACGGTGAAGTCATGGTTGAGGATTATGAAATGCTGTAAGTATAGAGAATTCAATCTAAAAAGACGAACATATTTTGGTTATAAAGGATAATATTTGACTTTTGTAAAGGATTACGTCACACTTTAGCTGTAAGTTTGCTCAGTATGTTTCCAGAGAGAAGTGCGTTAGCGTCCGATCTCGTTGGGAAGTCATCACAGAGATCAGACCGTCTTACACACTTCTATTTTTTTATTTTTCTATACTATGGCTAAAAGGCTATATATTGGCGGGCTTCCGTACTCAACTACTGAGGACGAACTCCGTGCACTCTTTGCTGAGGTTGGTTCAGTCACCTCAGTAAAGATCATCACCGACAAGTTCACAGGTCGCTCACGCGGCTTTGGATTTGTTGAGTTCGCGAATGACGCAGATGGCGATGCAGCTATCGAGCGATTCCACGACTCAGAATTCGGTGGACGCAAGCTAACGGTCAACGAGGCTCGTCCTATGGAGGAACGTGCACCTCGCCGCGAGCGGCCGATGGGAGATATGTAATAATATCGACTTTCAAAAAAAATCCGCCCTGCGCGCAAGCCGGGGCGGATTTTTTGTATGCGCTTTACTTCTTTTTTTGCTTGCCCCGCCTCGCTTGCCCCGCCCTGCTTGCCCCGCCTTGGCGGTGGGCGGCGGGCGGTGGCTTTAGCGGCGGGCGGTGCGCTTTTACCTTTTTAATATAAGATTCTGCATCGGGTGTTACACAGTTAGTTTCTCCATGATCCACCTCTACCTTGCCAATACGACGTGCAACCGCAATCGCCTCTTTTTCCAGCTTGTATCCGCCAATGGCAATCAAACACCAATTCATACCATTGCGTGCGCGGTTCGGCGAACTATGTATTTCTTTTTCAATAGTTCTAAGAATCTTTTGAGCCTCTGCATTGCTCAGCCGTTCCGGATTGTTTTTCAAAATTGTGGAGCAAATATCGTAGCCACAATGTTTCACAAACTCTTGCTTGGACGCCATCCACGTATACATAATCTCTTTTGCAAAATCAGTCTGCGCTAAGAGCGTGCCCAATAAATTGCCCAGACCGTAGTACGAAATATCTTGAATCCACTTTTGGGCAGTCGCTTTCGTCATCTTTTCTGGAGCTGCAATCATAAGTGCGAGCGTTTGCGCATCGGTATTGCGTGTATTCCAAAGCTGCAAAGCAAGTTCGTGATCAATTTTAATTTCCTTCGTAAGTTTTTTTAAATTTGCAAAACTCACACCATACAATTTTGGTCCCGCGCCATGCCGCAAATAAATTTTCCGATTCTGTTCGGTACCGAACGATTCGAGCTTTTTGAGAACTTCTTTAAGCGTCATAGACGCTTAGTATATCGCAATTTCGAAAACAATTGTTAACCAAAAAATAAAAAAGGCACCGCCCCTTTCGAGGTTAGGTGCCGTACATATGAGACGTACGAACGCAGAAAATCCATCACTATTTTATATGGCGCGCCTCCCACTGTTTTGGTGAATAAATGGCAGTATTGGTAAATGAAAAGCCAAATTTTGTAAAAAAACGCGCAATGGGGCCGAGGGGCTTTTCAATTTCTATCACCTTATCTTCAGAATAAAATAAATCGGCAGGAAGTCCAGCTTCCTCCCATACCTTTTGAAGTTCTGCAAATTCATCTTCGGTCAAATCGAGCACCCAGCAACACGTATCGTCGTAATGCTCAAATTTCTTGTCTAACATGAGTGTGAAGGCATCTGATAACTCTGAATTCGCAAAAATCCATTCGTATAATTCCACGACAAATTTTTGCCGCTCTGCCGGGCTAGCGGGCAATGTACCCTTACGAATTTGCTCTTTTTTCCCCTTAAAAGGGATCATTATTTTTGCCTCATAAGTCGTACTCCATTGGGATATTGTTTTTGCTGTTACGACAATGGCTTTTTTCAATGGAAAGTCATCGGTATCAAAAAAATAATAAAGTTCTGGAAGATAGTACATACAGTTATATTAAGAATCGCTAAATGTACGACGGGCGGCGTTCACACATTCCATACAAGCATTTTGTGCCAATTATGGCGGAGAGGGAGGGATTCGAACCCTCGCGGGGCCATAAGACCCCCTACAGCTTTAGCAAAGCCGCCCCTTCAGCCACTTGGGTACCTCTCCGTGGCAGTAGCTCTTTCAAGCGGCGTCACTTTACCCAATTTCTCCACGAAGAACAAGCTTCTAAACTGCACTCATAAAATCACTAATTCTCTTTCGAATAGCTTCAACCTCAATCAAGAAGATGTGAGAATTGGGATATTGATCGATAAATTCATGCATCTCTCCCAATAAGGAACCTAAGGGGATACCGCGTGAAAATCCGTCGAGTATTCGCTGGCGCATAGCTAAATCTTCTGTTGCAGTTGCTAATAACTCATCTAAAGGCGCAAAAATACTATCTCTTATGTCTATTAGCTTTTGCACAGTAGATGTAGCCGCATCTTTCTTAACTTCCAAAGGTAAAGCATCAGAAACTACTTCACCACGCTTTAAACGGTCCTGTTCTAAAACTAAATCAATTATTTTACGCTCAATCGCAGCTAAAATTATAGCTGCACCGGCTGAATCACGAGATGATTCAGCCGGCTTACGCGCAATACCGGTTAAATTTTGGATTACTGAACCTGTTTCCATTCCATATTCAAAACTTGTAAGGATCTCTCTATAGCGCTCGGGTTCTAAAGCAACTTCGTCCAAGGCTTGTTTTAATCTCTTAAAAGAATCGCCTTGTACCCTTTCGCTTTTATCTAAAAGATGTTTTTCTTTTTCTGCATGCTGAACAGCCGACACGCCTCCTGCCAATCTAAACTCCTCTGTCCTTGCACCGGCTGCCCTTAAAGAGGCTAGCCTCTCCTCTGCAGTTAGAGTGAGATACTCCTCCTGCGCACGACCATCTCCTGAAGCCCCACCAGACAATCTATCTCGCGCAATATCCATAAAAGAACAATACTCCTTTATTCCATTTGCGCAAATATTTTCTATCTATTTTGCAAATACTCTACTGCAGCTTCGAGCTGGGGATCACGCTCAACCTTTAAATCCTCTTCCGTAAATTCCACCTCAATATCCGGCATAATGCCTAACTCCTCGATAGAGCGGTCTTTTGGCGTAAACCACTCGGCAACGGTAAAGCGCAAACTGGAACCATCTTGTAAGCGCTTAATTTCTTGTACCGTTCCCTTTCCAAAAGTTTGTGTACCAATGAGAATGCCGCGCTTATAATCTTGAAGAGCGCCCGCAACAATTTCCGAAGCAGATGCCGAACCTTTATCGACCAAAACGACGAGGGGCAAATCGGGCAGCCGCGCATTTCCGCTTGTCTTCAAAAAATCATCTTCTTTGCCGCGCTCGCGAACGATGACCGCAATTTTTTCTCCTTCAAGTAACTCAGATAAAATATCGATAGAAATATCGAGAAAGCCACCGCCGTTTCCACGCACATCAAGAATCATGCCGCTCCCACGCTCAAGTAAAATTTGCTCAATGGCATTACCGAATTCACGGCGTGTCGTATCGTTAAATTGATTCAGGGAAACGTGATATATCGTGTCGGTAACGGGCTCAACAGTAACACTCTCAAGTGTTATTGAATCGCGCGTAATTGCAACATCGAACGCTTCATCGCGCCCTTCACGGACAATAGTAAGAATGACTTGCGTGCCCTTTGGTCCGCGAATTTTTGTTACCGCCTCAAAGAGGCCAACATCTTGTGTCGACTCTCCATCGATCGCAACGATAATATCGCCGGGACGCAGTCCGGCTGCAATTGCCGGAGAATTTTTAAGCGGCGCCACAATAATAAGTTGATTTTCTTTCATTTCGAGTTCAGCGCCAATGCCCTCGAGCTTTCCATCTAAACCATCGGCAAATTCTTTCGACTCTATGGGATCCATATACACCGTGTACGGATCGTCAATTTCACTCACAAAACCGCGTGCAGCTCCATATGACATCTGCTGAAAATCTAAACCTGCAGGCTTATAATAAGATTCTTTTAAAATTCCCCAAACGGCATCGAGCACGGGAACGCTTAATTTCGGACCATCCCGATTGTCTAGAAAGTCTTCAAATGGGACACCATTAGCCTCAGAAATTTTCTCATTTTGCCCGGGCGCAATGAGTGCTCCGAATCCAAAGGCGAAAATCGCCACAAAAAGATACCCCAGATATTTTCGATGTATACCAACCATAGCCTGCACAGTATATCAGGTTGCTCTCTATTGAAAAATCCCTAATTTTCCGGTATAATTGAGGGATTGAAAAAACAAACAAAAACAGATTATTTTTTACAAAATTTTCTTGTAGCACTCATCGTGCTCGTGAGTTTGTTGTATATTTCGGGAGCAGCTTCAGAAAAGAGCCATTTCCGTACTTCAACATTTTCGCTGATTACACCGAAAACTACGCCCTCGAGCAGTGGTTCGGGAGGAGTGAGCAACACAGGCAGCAGCACATCGAGCGGAACCAGTAATACTTCGGGCGGTGGCGGAAGCGGCGGAGGCTTTGTTCGCCACTCTTTCCCGGTACATACTAATGATGATACCAACCCATCATATCCTTCCGCAGAGGAAGAGCGGATAGTTATTGCAAATTTGCAAGAGCAACTGAAAACACTTGCACCTGAATTAACTTCACGAATTGCCATTAGTCTTTCTGCCATAGAACGCATAGCGGCTAAATTTAGCAATGAAGGAGAGCAAATTCTTGCTGCAAAAAATGAAGTGATACCCATTGTTAAACAAGCCCTCGATCTTTCAGAAGCATCTTCATGTGTAGCGGCCAAGAAAAAAAATCAACTCACTTACGAATTAAATTCTGTTGCCGCAATAAATTGGATTGATAAACATGAAGCACCTGTAGTGCAGAGCATCTCGGATTTTGAAACCCGATGTATAGAAAATCGTCTTACTCAAAAAAATATCGATACTCTTTTAGAAACTATTGCAAAAGCGCAAAGTGCAAATCAACGTACATCTTTTGAACGCGGACTCACACCATTTGCGGATGTTCCGACTCATGAGTGGTATTACGGCAGCATGCTCACCGGCCACGCAACTGGCTTCATTACCCAAGGCCGTCCGGCTGAACATGTACTACGCCAAGATGCACTGCTCATGGTGTTGCGGGCAAATGGTGCGACCGATGCACAAATCATCGGTAACTGTACGGCACCGAAAAATATAGATGTCAGTAACTATGCAAAATGTGCAATATCGTATGCATACGAGCGCAATGTGATTTTGCCGAATGAGATGAAAGCGCCGACAAACCGGCTGGAAATCGCCGGCTGGATTGAACAATTTTCACGTCTAAAAAAACCGCGAAGCCTTAGTGCAACCTTAAAAAAATATACCGATGTCGGAGGATTAAATATTACAGAACGAATGAATGTCGCGACTATGGTTTCTAACCATATAATGGTTGGTAATATAGGAGAAACAGAAAGCATTTTTCGGCCTTTTGATCCCTTAACCCGTGCTGCACTTTCTGTAATTCTGGAACAACTTCTGGAATTAAATGCCCCTCTCTCATCTAACCCGCTAGCCATTGCCTGGCGGACGTAATTATTGTATAATATATCTAATAATACACATAAAAAACACATAATATGAAAACAAAAATCTCAGGATGGATTCAGGGAATTGTCGGTATTGCGCTACTCGCTTTCGCAATTATCGGCCTTCACCAAAGTTTTGCCGCGACCGTTGAGATGACCCATACGGTGTCGGACAGCACGGCCAGCGCAAGCGCAGATCATACCATTAGCTTTACCGTCGCCAATACGGTCACAAGTGGTGGTTATTTCTATATCAGCTACTCCAATTTCACAGACACCGGGCTGGATTATCAAGATTACGATGTGCTCGTCAACGATGTACAACGTGAACTAACGAGCTATCCCCCATCCGGCGGTGCAGACAGCATTTCATCCGGAGGAAATGGAATTATCTACTACGATCTTGGCAGTGATATTAATGCGGGCGATACGGTTGAGATTCGTTTTGGTTTGAATGCAACATACGGCGCAACCGGTGACGCACAATATACGAATCCAAGTTCAGCAGGCGATTATACAACAACAATGACTTCGACAGGCGGTGACGATGCGAGCGCTACGGTAACAATTACTAGCGGCGGCGGCGGAAGTTTTACTCCAGCAGATGAATTAGATAATACAACTCCAAGTGAAGTCAGCAATCACACTATTACTTTTTCACCAACAGTTGACATTCCGCCAAGCGGACGTATCGAGCTTTTATTCAACTCATTCTCTAATACCGATTCCGTTGACTATACGGATGTTGATTTTAGTGTAAATAGTATCGAACGTTCAATTAATAGCTTTGCCGACAGCTTTTCTGACGGCGTCGACTTTAGCGCCTTTCCAACCGTAAGCATTACCCTTAACTCATCAACCGGCATTACTGCAGGCGATTCTGTAGCTATTTTAATCGGTACAAACGCATTACAAGATTATTTCGGTGACGTACAACTGTATAACCCTAGTACAAAAGGAATCACAACAGTCGATGTCACAACATACGATGAATTTTCGGCGCAACTCGAAACTGCATCAGCACCAATAAATATTGCAGATGCTGGCGGAGCTGCCGGTTTTTTGCCCTCAATATTCCTGACAGACAGCTCACCAAGCGCCGCAAGCGATCAAATCATCTCAATTTCTCCAACAATCGATATTCCGCCAAATGGACGCATCGATTTAGTCTTTAACTCATTTTCCAATACAGATTTCGTCGACTATACGGATTTTGATCTCATAGTGGATGATATACACCGCTCAGTAAATAGCTTCGCCGATTCATTTTCGGACGGCATTGATGTCAGCGGATTTCCAAATGTAAGCATCACACTCAATTCCAGTACGGGTATTACCGCAGGACAACTTGTGGACATTTACATCGGCACGAATACCACTCAAGACTATATTGGCGATGCAAGCCTTTATAACCCTTCGCTCGAAGGAGATACAACAGTTGATGTCACAACGTACGATGAATTTTCGGCGCAACTCGAAACCGGCAGCGCTACAGCAAGCATACTTAATGAAGTAGTTTTATTCTCAGTCACTTCTATACCGGATGATACCACCACCAGTGCTGCAACAAACCACAGCATTAGCTTCTGGCCCACTCAAGATATTCCCGCAGCCGGCGGCTTTTTTGAAATTACTTTTGCAAATGGCTATGCGGATACAGACTTCATCGGCATCGATGATATCGATGTGTTGGTTGATGACGTACAACAATCACTCGCATCATTTCCGGGCACTTCCGATTATGGAGTAAGTATTTCCTTCCCAACTATAACAATACAAATGAGCGACACCACTGGTATTACCAGCGGACAATCCGTAGAAGTGCGCATTGGCACAAATGCGACTTCGGGATCAATTGGCGATACCCTCCTTTATAATCCTAGCGTTGCCGGTGACTACATTAATAGCGTTACAACCTACGATAATTTTGGTGTATCAATGGACAGCGCAAATTATACCGAAACAATTACTGAAGCCGTTGGAGGCGGTGATATTTCCGGTACACTTACGCATACGAATATCGATAGCACCACTTCGGGTGAGGCCTCGGACATACGAATAAACTTCACCACTATTGCCGAGATACCGGCAAGTGGTTACATAGTTATTACGCTTGATCCAGGGTTTACTGCCGGATTAGGATTAGACTATACAGATGTTGATTTATTAGTAGACTTAAGCAGCCGCGACCTCGGTGGTGCACCAGCAGGCAGCTTTGTCGACGCCGTAACAATTGACAGCAATACGGTTACCATTGAGCTCCAAAGCTCGAGCCCAATTCCTGCGGCATCCGCAGTAGAGATAACCATCGGTCTCAGCTCAATTTATGGCGGAAGCGGAGATGCTCAATATACGAATCCTAGTTCCGCAAGCACCTATAATACTCTAGTAGTAACTCAAGACAGCCTCGGAAGCACACTTGATTCAGGCAATACAACTATTGATATTACTTCGGCAGTCATTAATCCCGGCGATGTAACTAGTACGCTTTCGCATACACTTTCAAGCTCAGATGCATCGACATCCACAGATATGACGATTTCTTTTAATACCGTGAATGCAATTCCTGCCGGAGGTACAATTGTGTATACACTCGACAGCGGCTTCGTACCTGCATCGGGTATGGATTATACCGATGTAGATTTTGCTGTAGATTTTTTCGAACGCAACTTGGCAGCAAGTGCGGATAGTACAAATGATGGTGTCGCAATAATCGACAACACAATTATCGTTGCGCTTAATTCATCGACTGGCATCTCTGCAGGATCAAATGTAGAGTTGCGTGTTGGTACGAATGCAAGCTCAGAAACATTCGGAGATCTTCAGTATACTACACCGAGCACATCAGGCTCAAAAACAACAAGCATACAGACACAAAATGCGAGCTCCAGCAATCTCGATAGCGGCTCCACAACGGTTACTATCAATGCTGGCATTGGTGATCTTTCCAGTACGCTCAGTGATACGCTCAGCACGTCCGAAACATCTCAACCGGCAAATCATACCCTGGCATTTACTACAGTCAATGCGATCCCGGCCGATGGATATATCGCCATAACGCTTGATCCAAGTTTTAGCCAAAGCGGCTTTTTAGATTATACCGACATTGACCTGCTTGTTGACGGAATTTCGCGATCACTCTCTAGCTTTGCCTCAACAACAGAAGACGGCGTATCGGTAAGCAACAATGCCATCACCATTCAATTAAATTCATCAAGCGGAATTAGCGCGGGATCAAGTGTAAGTATCCGTATTGGTACAAATGCAGTCGAAGAGTTCGCAGGAGATGATCAATATACAAATCCTGTGAGTGCTAGTACATACACGACTACAGTAACAACACAGAACAATGTGACCGCGACAACAATCGATACAGGAAGTACTACTAATACAATAACTACTGTAAATAGTATTGCGGTAACCGATTCAGCACCTGACGACACAGAATCAGCAAATACAAATCATACCCTTTCATTCACAACAACAAGCAAAATTCCAGCGGGCGGACATATTATCGTGGCTTTTGATTCTTCTTTTACGCCCGAATTTGGGCTCGACTATACAGATGTTGATCTTACGGTTAATGGCTCTCCTCGAACACTTGCAGCAACTGCTTCCACAAGTGAGGACGGTGTAAGTATTACCGGGACTACATTTGATATCGAATTAAATTCCAGCACAAGCATTAATGCGGGCATGCCTGTAGATATAACAATTGGACTTAATGCATTAGAAGGAGCAACAGGCGACAGACAAATGACAAACCCTGCAACCGCAGGAGATTACACCATTACTATTACCACTCAAAATGACGCCGGATCAAAACTCGACGAAGGCTCAACAACAATGGTCATCACTACAGCTTCTTCGACTGGAACTCTAACGGTTACAACTACAAGCAGTAACACGGCGGCAGGTGAAGGCAGCAACTGGACATTCGGATTTACAACTGTAAATGATATTCCAGCGAGTGGACAGATCATCGTAGTATTCGCTCCGGATTTTGAAAATAATGATTTTACGTTTAGTAGTGCTCTCGATGCAGGTGATGTCGACCTGCTCGTAACCGATTCACACCGCAAACTTGCAGCAACTGCGACTTCAACCGAAGATGGCGTAACCTTTACTTCACCGAACGTCGTTATTATTGACCTTAACAGCACTACGGGTATCTCAGCAGGATCAGCTGTAGAGATTCGAATTGGTGCGCACGCAAATAAAGGCGCACTTGGTGATGCACAAATCATTAATCCACCGATCGAAGATAATGTTTTGATTGCGATCGCAACCATTCAGGCCGACCAAGCCACAACCATCGATCAAGGTGTTAGTTCGCTAGGTATCGGGCCTCCATTTAGCTCGTCTACATATACTTTTACCGGCTTCATCGACTATGTACCTCCACCGTATGTAACCGGTACCGTACCATTTCATGGTGGAAACATTGCAGAGAACGGCTCACTGATTATTAGTTTCTCCGTGCCACTCGACAGTAACGCATTGCAAACGGAGAACTTCCGGCTCTTTGCACTGAATTCATTTGGCGAGACAACAGGCAGCAATCTGTTAACATCGACATCCGGCTGGACAACGACATCGTCCGGACAAACGACACGCGTGCGTATTCCGCTTCCAGAAAGCGTAACAAGTGGTAATACCTATACGCTCGAAATTCAAGGAGATAACGATACCGATCCGCGCAACGGAAGCTGCGGATTCGGCCTTCCGGAAGCTTGTGTAGTTTCAAACCGGGGTATCGCGCTCGAGCGAGAGTATCAGCTTGATTTTTCGACGGCAGCCAATGATAGTACGGGTCCTCAAATTGAATCATCATATCCTCAAGAAGGCGCTACGGTTGACCGACGCATTAGCGATATGATCGTTACGTTTAACGAACCGATCGATGGCACACGCTTCTTTCAGTCATTTAGCTCTGGAGGTTCGGTGACTAATTTAAATGTAGGTCTCTCACTCTATTTAGATAATGGGGACAGCACATTCGACAGACATGACGATACACTCGTAACAAATACCAGCGGATTAATAGAAGGAGATGGACGAGCCGTACATGTGTATCCGAATGCGCTGCTCGCTGCAAACAGCACATACTTTTTAGTTACAAATCCATATAATTCGGCCTGGGGTATTGCCGATGCTGCGGGTAATGCTGCAACACAGCAAACAATAACATTCACCACAAACGGCCTCATTGATGGCTCAGCAAACGATACAACTGCACCTTCGGTCACAAGTATTAACGGTGATAACGACTCAATTACCGTTTACCTTTCTGAACCTATGCCGTTCGATGCTGCAAAAAACTATGAAAACTCAACAAGCTCAGGCAGCAGTGATGTAAATAACTTTAACAATTGGACGATCGAAACCAGCTTTGATGATGGCCAGTCATGGAACGTACATACTCCATTCGATCAAGTTTCTGTGGTTTACGATCCAATCGCCTTGAAGGTCAAATTCTCAGGTATCGGTATGCCTCCGTTGTCGCTCTTCAGAGTTACACCAAGTACATTCCTCGTAGATTATGCGGGCAATGCCATGGATTCGGCATCGAATACGCTGCAAGCAATTGTCAACGATATTAATGATGCAAACTACGATTATGCCGGAACTAATCTTGATGGCACTACAACGACTGATGGCACCGATTGGTACAATTGGGGCATTAGTCCGGTTAATACCTGGTCAGAATCAAACGTCGCAGGAGCAACAACAAAATACTGGTTCTACTTTGAAGCCGGAACAACAATTCCAGAAAACGGCACAATTGAACTGGCCTTCCCAAGCGGATTCACCTTTCCGAGCAGCTGTAATACATGGAGCACAACTGATTTTGCAAATACCGACATTAACGGCTGGCACGATGGAACAGTGACAGTTGCAAGCATCAGCTGTGATAGCAGCACACGCAAAGTAACCATTACCATTAATGGTACAGATATTAATGCCGGCGACTTCCTTGAATTCAATTTCCCGGTAACAAATTCACCGGTTGCGAAAGATTACAATACCACTGGCTACACAATCGATATAACAACGAAAAATTCTGGCGGCACAACGCTTGAAACAAAAACAACTATGCCGTTCTTTATTTTGGCGGCAGGTTCAAGCACCATATCCGGATATGTCTTTGTCGACGATGGCGCATCAGGCGGGACAGCCGGCGACAAGCTGCCTAATGGCGGCGAAGCGCGCGTAGAAAGTGCAAAAGTATGTTTGAGCGGCCCTACCGGTTATGAATGTAAAACAACTGATGCGGACGGCTACTATACATTCCCAAATCTTTACGACAACAGCTACTACTTTATAAATATGGAGCTGCCGACAAATAGCAGCTATCTTGCATCTAATACATTTAAAGATATTTATCTAGCAAGTGGTGAGAGCGCAAACAACAGTAACTTTACCGTGAGCGCCGTAAGTTCTCAAAATATACTTGATGTATATTTAAGCGGCGGCAGCGGGCTCGCAAATAAAAAGGTTGATGTCTATGCATTCCGTCTCGGCGATGTGAATGAACGCACAGAAACATTTCATGGTGGAGATGCGAGTACTACACAAAACGGTTCATTCGCAGCAGAAGAGTTCGGCAGCAATTTTGGCGGCTATATTCCACCAAAAACAGTTACCTTGAATGGCAGCGGAATAGGCACGACAACATTGTCCCTCGCGAAAGGTAAGTGGATGATAAATGTCGGCCCGTCATTCTCAGGCACATCACAAACGGTAGATTTCGTACCGCCAGCGCCTGAAGAAGTTGTGGTAACTTCACAGGGTGTGGTTGATAAATGTACAAGCGGATCTGGCGCAACGGACAACGAACTCTGCTTTACCATCACTGCAGCAACATATCAAATTAAGGGTAAAGTTGTGGATGGAAACGGAGCTGCGATTAAGAGTGCGTATGTAAATGCCCATCCACTCAATTTCGGCGAACAGAGCTTCTGGGGAGGCTTCGCACAATCAGATACAAATGGGCTCTTTACAATAAATGTTACACCGGGCACATACGATCTTCATGCATTCAAACCCGGCATGCCGGAGTCAAACTTCATGGAATGTGATGTAAAAGATAACGAGTCGACCTCTGATGGCAATAGTACTGCCGACGTCTACTGTGATAGTGAGTTCATCGAAAACAATGTAGGCGGCTTCTCAAGTGCAACATTATCGGGCACTGCAAACGAAGACGATCTCGTCTTAGTAATTGCAAAGCCGGATACATCTGTATCCGGAAAAGTACTCGATGATGCCGGCAATGCAATAAGCTATAGTTATGTAACGGCAAATCAGGTTAACGCAGACGGCGAACCGATTGGCGGATGGACGGGTGCATCGACCGATGCAAACGGGAACTACACGCTCTTTGTTTCCGGAGGAACAAGTGGCAGCCCAAAACGCTGGAAGATCAGCGCTTTCGCACAATCAAGTTGTGGTGCGATGCCTTCGATTACCGTTTCGGTTGTAGCTGGCACTAATTTAACTTCTAAGAATATCCAATCGCAGAGTGACAGCTGTGTAACCATCAGCGGAACGGTGTATATAGATAGCAACGGAAATAATTCCGTAGATTCCGGTGAGGGCGCGGGCAACTCATTTGTAAATGCATGGAGCGATACAACTGGAGGCTACAATAGTGCATTTACCAGTTCCGATGGTACCTATACCATGCAGCTTGCAGCAGGCAGCGGCTACAACGTTGAAGGCTTTATCCCATCACAAGGCCCGACCCAATCTCTCTCAAGTCAAACATATAGTAGCAATACTACAGGCGTTAACCTGAAGACAGCAAAGACCGGAACTGTAGTGGTGTATGCATGTACATTGAATGATCCGGATTCCGATCCAAGTGCATCAAATGGTTGTGCTTCAAACACCGTTTCTGACGGATGGGTCTCTGCATTTGATTCCAGCGGCAGAAGCACAGGAACTTCATCATCCGATCCAGGTGTCTATGAATTCTCCGTACCGGAAGGCACCTATACAATTGAGGGAAATCATCATGCAATTGGCTTCCTTGGTCAAAAAGAAAATGTAAGCATTACCGGCGGGGCCACAACATATGTGAACTTTTCGCAATCCGAAACGTATTCGATTTCCGGAACAGTAAGTTCGACATCTACTTCGTGTGTCGGAGGTGCTGCAGTTTACATTTATGACGGTGACACCGGACGATCCGCTACAACAGAAGTCAATGATGACGGCACATGGTCTATTGCAAACGTACCGGAAGGAAGCTTTGCAGTAACTGCGACCAAAGCCGGCTGTACTGATAGCGAAGAGCCCTCTACGGTAACAATTGACGGGGCAAGTGCAAGCGGCATAGAGCGAGTACTCGTTCGAGCAAATGCGACAATCACAGGCCGTGTCTGGAAAGACGATGATAGCGACGGCACATTAGATACAACAGAAAATGTAAACAGCGATACTGTTGTACAGGCTTCATTAGAAAATGGCCAGACAACGATTGCAAATGTCGATTTAGCGGCATCCGATAGCGCCAGCACGAACTATACACTCTCGCTTACACCAGGCACCTGGACTATTACCGCAATAGGAGACGGCTTTAAATCAGCCTCAACTACGGTGACGCTTGCCGAAGGCGATGCAACCACACAGAATCTCGAGCTCCTTGCTATTGCAGGATACACACGCCGAGAACAACGCACGCAAACATTGCAGCCGTCACGCGGCGCAGTAGTACGTGATGCCGGTGTTGAGATTAACTTCCCTGCCGGTGCGCTCGGTAATTCCCAAAATAATGACGGTAGCGTCGTAGTAAAAGAAACAACCGCAGTACCGCAATCAACAAGCACTTATCAAGTTATTGGCGGTAAAGGTATCGAGGTCACCTCAACGGTAAACGGTCAGCCGGTTACCACACTGCAAACTTCCGGAGGCAGTGCGGCAACTATTAGTATGACCTATGCCGACAGCGACATTCCGTCCGATACCACCGAGGCTGAGTGGGTAAGAACTATTAAAGTTTGCAGCTTTAAGAAAAACTCTCAAAACTGTACACCGCTGCCTACCACTTGTGATATTGCAACAAATACATGTGTCGGTAAGCTCTCAAGTCTCTCAAAATTCACATTAGTTGCTGCGCGCGAGCCAGGTGATACCGTAACATCGCCGCATAAATTATTGGCGAAGCGTGCTGAACCTGAAGTCGCGGCTGCAGTACTTGTTATTCTCACTGCAGCGACCTGCTTTTATGTCTCACAAAGCAAGCGCCGTAACCGGCGGCATGCCAAACATCACCGGTAAAAAGTGATGTAACGTTCAGGCTAATAGCCCCTCGTACAAACGTACGAGGGGCTATTATTATTGAGGACGAAGCTGGGCGCCAAGGCAACGCTGCATCTCTATATGCAAAGCACGCTCAATACCTTGATACGTTGTAAAAAGCTGCTGTTGTGTTTTTTGATTAAAAGCAAAAAAATCTGCATCTTTATTACGTGCACGCTCACGATATGTTCGCAATATCTGCTCAATACCGCGCTCGCGTTCGAGCGTTTCGCGTCGCGCATCAATATACTCGTAACATGTCAGATTCCCCCAAGCGCCTTCGGCCAGCTGTACAGCATCATCGGCAGCAGATATATCTTTTTCGGTATCGGCATTACAGGCCGCAAAAAGAAAAACAACAACCAGCAGCAAACAAACAAAGCGAATTATTTTTTTCATACTTCGAACAGATTACCATATTGGTATAATAAGGTGCCATGAATTTATTATGTTCCATTGGAGGGCATGAATTCACATTAAGCGACGAAGATATTGCATCGTATGCAAAATTCGCCGCGCCGGTTTGGAATGTATGTTTTCCTCATCAACAGCAGTGGCGATTAAGTTTTCGAAACGACCGTTTTTTGCACAAACGTAGGTGCGACGGCACCGAAAAAACAATTATCTCGATGTATGCGAATGATGCGCCGTACAAAGTGTATGAACGCGAATACTGGATGAGTGATGCATGGGATCCCCTGGAATTTGGCCAGCCGTATGATTTTAGTCGCCCATTTTTTGAGCAGTTCGCAGAAATACAGAAGCGTGTGCCGCGGGTAGCACTTGTAAACATAGGCTCAACAAATAGCGAGTACTGCAACTCCTGCGTCTACAACAAAAACTCCTATTTAATTGTGGGCGGCGACCGCAACGAAGACTGTTTGTACGGGATTCTGCCTATGGAAAGCGTGGACTGCGTTGACTGCGACTGGACGATAAAATGCGAGCTCTGCTACTTCTCGGCATTTTTAGAGAACTGCTACGGCTGCCAGTTCGCATTCAATTCAAAGAGCTGCACCGACTGTTACTTCATCGAAGACTGCATCGGCTCGAAGGACTGCATTATGAGCTTTAATCTACGAAACCGTCAGTATGTGATTGAGAATAAACAGTATACAAAAGAGGAATATTTTCGGCGCAAAGCAGAGCTGATGAATGGAAGCTATACAACGCAGCAGCAACTTTGGGAAGAATTCAAAAAGAAGCGGCAAGAGCGCATAGTAAAATACGCGCGCATCTTGCAGAGCGAAAACTCGACCGGAGATCTCCTCTCTCACACAAAAAACTGTACCGAATGTTACGAAGTTTTTGGCGGAGAGGATTGCCGCCGCGTCTTCATGGGACTGAATATTAAGGACTGCTATAACAGTGAATATGTGGGTGAATCGAGCGAGCTAGTCTTCAATAACATCTCAACCGATACAGCATACAATGTACGATACTCATATATGACCGTAAATTCAGACAATGTTACCTACTGCGACCTAACCCCAACCGGCTCGCATTATCTCTTTGGCTGTGTGGGATTAAAAAATAAATCGTACTGTATTTTGAACAAGCAGTATACGAAGAGTGAGTGGGAAGAATTGGTGCCGCGCATTATCGAACATATGAAAAGTACGGGCGAGTGGGGTCAGTTTTTGCCAAAAAGTTTATCAACTTTTCCATACAACAATTCAGTTGCGAGTGTGTACTATCCTCTCAAAAAGGAAGAAGCGCTTGCACAAGGATGGAGATGGGAGGATGACGCCAGCCGCGAAGAGCGCGCAACAAGCACGGCTATTCCGAACAATATCCACGACATAGACAACTCTATTTTGGAACAAACGCTCATTTGCGAGGCAAGCAACAAACCCTACCGTATCATCGAACAAGAATTAAACTTTTATAAAAAAATGAATATTCCCCTGCCCCGACGCGAGTGGCGCCAACGCGCACTCGACCGCTTGGCCCTTACAAATCCCAAAAAACTCTGGCAGAGACAGTGCACAAAATGCAACACTGAACTGCAATCGCCGTACGCACCAGAGCGGCCTGAGCAAATTTACTGTGAAAAATGCTATTTGGGATGCCTCTCCTAAAGAACCCTTGGAAACTTGACGGATTGGAATTCTATATATAGAGTAACCCACTAATTTATTTACTACATCACCTCCATGTCTCTAAATTTTAGAAATGCTATCCCCGCCTTAGCAGCAGCAATTGCCGGCTGTTCTACCGTGTCGGCAAATACAAGGCCGTACGAATATCCGGGAGTCTCGCGTGAAGTGAGAGATCGGCTTATCGATGTACTCGAGCGTGCACAAAAAGAGCCAATGCCATCGTGCGCTTCATTACAGATGGAAATTGAAAATATGCTTATGGATAATGCTCAGAACTTCAAGGAAGATAGAGAAACCGGTGCCATCCGCATCACGGGAAAAGGATTTATAGGCAGCGTTAATGTTGATCAATTTTCAAGCAAGTGGAGCAGTGCTGTTCTGTCAGTTGAAACAAAACTTGATGGAGTAGATCCGGCTACCGGCGAAAAAACACCGCTCATCGATGCACGACGAGATTGCTTAAAAGTTCAACCGAAGAAACCAGTGCCTGTACGAAAGCCGGCGGTGTATCGATAAAAATTACGCTTTATATTCCGGGCACATATCCCACATAAACTGAAACCATGTGCGGTAGCTGTCGGCCATGGGGCGGCTGATGATCACGAAGATGGTGATGTCGTCGCTAATTTGGCAGAGGCCCGCGCCAGTAAAAGAGACCACATGATCGCCAAAGATATCGACCATTGAGGGAGTCGAATATTTTTTTGGCAAAAATTTATATGGACGCCCTACCGAGCGCGGGACATGTTTTGCGTGTGTTTTAACTTCTGCGTCAAAAATATGACGATACTTCACACCGCGTTTTTTTGCATCTACAAGAAAGCGGTCCAAAAAAGAAGTAAGCCGCGGATCGAACCACGCGCCTTTGGCACCAATAAAGCAAACATCCTCTTGTACACTTAAAATGTCGCGCAGGTAGTTTTTAAATCCCTCTACGCCCTTATAAATATAGGCGGCTTCGTCGTGCGGCTTCTTTTTGTAGAGCTTTTCCAGATTAGGCATAGCGCTGTCGAGAAGTGCGCGCTTTTCGTCGACAAGCTCCATAAGCTTTGCAGGATCAACCGGCTTAAAAAGATTCTCACCCTGTCCCATAATTTGAAACACAAGGCCTTTTTCAATAAGACGATTTATCGCATCGTAGATATTGCGGCGGTGAATATTCGATTTGATCGAAATGGTGCTGACGCTGGCCACCCCAACCTGTAAAAGCGCCTCATAGATTTTAGCCTCATTTGGAGAAAGCCCGATTTCCTGAAAAACAGAAGCAAACATATGAGCCCATAATGCCGCATCATATGAGTGGTGTCAACAATCACCACGTGGTGCTATTTACCACTCTTAAAAAAGATTTTACCATTTGAGTACTTTTAACATTCATACTCATGAAAATTTGCACTCAATGCACAACAGACTTCCAAATCGCACCGGAAGACCGCGCCCTCTACGACCAGCTCGGAGTAACAGATCCAACACTTTGCCCCCAGTGCCGCAATCAGTGCAGGCTGGCGTGGCGGAATGACCGGACTTTTTATAGGGCGAAATCGGCCAAGAGCGGCTCGCCAATTATCTCGATGTATCCACCGGATACGCAGTTTAAAATCTACACGCCAAGTGAGTGGTACAGCGACGACTGGGATCCTATGGACTACGGCCGCGACTTTGATTTTAATCGACCGTTTTTTGAACAGTTTGCCGAACTGCAGCGCGAGGTGCCGCGCCTGAGCATGGATATCGTCAACTGCGAAAACAGTGACTACTGCAACTACTGCGGGGACGACAAAAATTGTTACTTTGATATTGCCGGCGAAGGCAACGAAGACTGCTTCTACAATCTGTTCATTAAGTACTGCAAAGACAGTGTCGACTGTACATTTGTCTAAAAATCGACACTCTGCTACGAGTGCATCAACTGTCATAATGCATACAACTGCAGCTTCTGCATGTACTGCGACGACAGCACCGATCTGCTCTTTTGCTACGACATGAAGGGCTGCAACAACTGTCTCTTTAGCTACGGGCTGCGGAATAAACAGTACTACATCGATAACAAACCGTATTCTAAAGAAGAGTACTTTGAAAAATTAAAGGCGATGAAGCTGGATACGCACTCCGGCTTAGAGCGGGCGCGCAAGGGGTGGAATGAGTTCCGCGCTCAACATGCAATTCACCGCGATGCTTACATCACAAACTGCGAAAATTCGAGCGGCAATAATCTGAAAAATTGCAAAAATGTGACAGACAGCTTCAATGTGGTCAACAGTGAAGACTGTAAATATCTCTACGATGTTCTGGATGCAAAGACATGCCAAGATTTAAATTACTCACTCTATCATCCAGAAGTTGCATACGAGTGCATCAGCACCTTGCAGATGCGCTATTCGGCATTTTGCGTGGCGAGCCACTACTGTACCAGCTGCTTTTATTGCGAGATGTGCAACAGCTCGAGCGACTGCTTTGGCTGTGTGGGATTAAACAAAAAGAAGTACTGCATTTTAAATAAGCAGTATACAAAGGAGGAGTATGAAAAACTGCGCACGAAAATTATCGAACACATGAAAAAGAGCGGCGAATGGGGAGAGTTTTTCCCGGCAGAGCGAGCACAGTTTGCATATAACGAGACTGTTGCGCAGGAGTACTTTCCTCTTAAGAAGGATGAAACAGAAGCACGCGGCTATACCTGGCGCGATAAAGATGCGCGCGAGTATCAAGCTCAAACATGTGAAATTCCCGATGCGATTGCAGACGTTCCAGCAATGATCACCAATGAAATCCTCGCCTGTGAAGATTGCAACAAAAATTATAAGGTTATCTCTCAAGAGCTGCGCTTTTACAAAAATAAAAATCTGCCGATTCCGCGCAAGTGCGACCTGTGCCGCCATGCGGCACGCATGCAACTACGCACGCCGCGGCAGCTTGGGGAACGCACGTGCGGAAAATGTAACAAGAGCATCACGAGCGCATACCAGTCAGGCCGGCCCGAACAGAAGATCTATTGCGAAGGCTGCTATCTTGCGGCAATCTACTGACATGCGTCCAGAGATAGAACCACTCACATATAAAGGTCAAACAATTCCTGAGCTTGAAGATGAAGGTGTTAAGGTAATTGATCCGGAAACTGGAGAAGCTGTTCGTTTTACGCGGGAAGAAGTTGTACGGGCAAATTGCAGCAGAGCGATTCTTTTGGTGCAAACAGTAACCGGACAACAAGTAACAACCGAGATTGAAGATCTGCTGCAAACTCCGAACCTTGTACACACCGGAGAAGGACTCGCAAAGTTGATTCAAGATCATCTTGATGCACCTGAATGATGCGCCCCAAATCTTATCAATTCCCCCAATTAATCGGCTCCTTCCCGATTTTTCTTAAATAATCATTCGTCTGGCTAAAATGCTTGCATCCGAAAAATCCGTTATATGCAGAAAACGGTGAAGGGTGGGCGGAAGTTAAAACCAAATGCTTTTCTCTATCGATCATCTTGCCTTTTTCCTGAGCATATCGACCCCATAAGATAAAAACCAATCCTGTTTTTTGTCTTGAAAGAGCCTCAACACAGGCGTCGGTAAAATCTTCCCAACCCTTCCCCTGATGCGATCCCGCCTTATGAGCCTCTACCGTTAATGTCGCGTTTAAGAGCAAGACTCCTTGCGTTGCCCAATTTTCTAAATCTCCCTTTGGTTTCATTGCTACACCAATGTCGTCGGCGATTTCTTTGTATATATTTTGAAGCGAGGGAGGTAAATCCACTCCGGCTCCGACTGCAAAACATAATCCATTGGCCTGACCTTTTCCATGATATGGATCTTGCCCGAGTATCACTACTTTAACCTTATCGAATGGGCACAAATCAAAAGCACGAAAAATTTTATCCGGAGGAGGATAGATCGATTTCGTCATATACTCTCCGCGAACAAACGCGGCAAGTTTCGCAAAATACTCTTTTTCGAACTGCTCTGATAATTGTTCTCTCCAAGAAGAATCGATCTTGACCAGCATGCTTTAAAGATTTAACTGCCAAATAGCGTAGTTCAGCATACACGCATAACTTAGCCACGCTAGATAGGGCAGCAGCAAATAAAAGGCGCGCTTATTCAAATTCCAAAACATTTGCATGCTAATTATAAGCGTCAGCCAGAGCAGCAGAATTGCGATATAGGCAAAATATGTGTTCTGCAACTGCCAAAATAAATAGGTCCATACCACGCTTACAAAAAGATGAAATCCAAAGAGAGTAAGCGCACGCGTTCGCTCCCGGACATCCGTATTTTTCCAAACTAAATACACCGCATAACCAATTAATCCATACAGCACAAACCACACCGGTCCAAAAAACCAGCCCGGCACTTGAAACCACGGCTTCAATAACTCTTGATACCACAGGGTTGATGGATTCGTATAGAGCGACCCAATAAGACCACTAAGATACGAAACCGCGAGCGCAATTATGAGCCGGTGCTTATCTTGCATAAATTGAGAATATTGTACACTTATAAAGTTGCTTTTCAAAACCTAGCGCACCCTGCCTATTTCATGTATCCTCCGCCCTCGGAGGGATGGCAGAGCGGTCGAATGCGGCAGTCTTGAAAACTGTTGGGCCCGCAAGGGTCCCGAGGGTTCGAATCCCTCTCCCTCCGCCAGTGGAATATTGCAGCCCTTTGAAGCGTGGCAGCCGGAGGAAAAAAGATGATGGATTTACGTGAGGGAATGCGTCTTTTGAATATGAATTTACAATCACGCATACAGCTCCGCACCGGTAATTCCATGCCGATTATTGGACTTGGAACCTGGCAACTCACAAAAGATACTGCCGAAATAATTGAAGAAGCTTTGGCGCTGGGATACCCCATGATCGATACCTCGGGCGATTACGGCACGCAACCGGGCATTGGGCAAGGCATAAAACAAAGCACTGTGGAGCGCGATAGTTTTTATTTAATATCGAAGGTCGAAGAAGATGACGATGCCTATGCAGCAACGCGAAAAAATCTCGAAGAACTTCAACAAAACTATGTCGATCTTATGCTCATTCATCGTCCGCCCCGAAATGGAGCAGGCATACAACTATGGAAAGGCCTCATCCGTGCTCAACAGGATGGCCTCACCAAAGATATAGGCGTAAGCAATTATTCCATTGAATTAATTGAGGATTTAATTGGAGCAACCGGAGTAGTTCCGGTTGCGAATCAGATTGAATGGTCTCCATTTGGACATAGCAAAGAGATGCTGAGATATGCCGAAAAAAACGACATAGTTATTCAAGCCTATAGTCCGCTTACACGAACAGAGCGCCTCGACGACAGCAACATTCAAGAAATTGCCGAAAGACACGAGAAAACACCAGCTCAAATCTTCATTCGCTGGAACTTACAATTAGGCACAGTGCCTTTGCCAAAAGCAAATCAAAAGGAACATTTGCACGAAGATATCGACGTCTTTGACTTTGAATTAAGTGATGAAGAGATGACAGCCTTAGATGCACTTAACGAACACTACTCATGTCTTGGAAGAGAACTTTCGTATGTATAGTATTTTTGATATTCTAATCTGTATCTAATTAATAATCTAAAAATACATGGCTAAAACAGCTACAGCAAAATACGTTGATGGATTTGTATTGGTTGTGCCAAAGACAAAAGTTGCGGCATACAAAAAAATGGCCAAAGAAGCGGCAAAAATCTGGAAAAAATACGGTGCGCTTGATTATAAAGAGTGCATGGGCGACGATTTGCATCCAGATATGGGAGGCATGCCGGCGCTGAATTTTCCAAAAATGACGAATGCAAAAAAAAATGAGACCGTGTGGTTTTCGTACATTACCTACAAATCGCGGGCACATCGCGATAGCGTCAATAAAAAAGTGATGGCAGAGATGGATAAAAAATATGCCGATATGAAAGATATGCCGATGCCGTTTGATATGAAGCGCATGGCATTCGGAGGCTTTAAAGTAGCAGTAGATGCATAACGAAATTATTTATGAAAGCGCGAATCAGCCTCATTACTTTGGGCGTCGATGATTTAGAACGGTCGCTCAGATTTTATAGAGATGGATTGGGATTAAAAACCGAGGGCATTGTTGGTACCGAGTTTGAACACGGGGGTGTTGTCTTCTTTGACTTACAACATGGCTTAAAGCTTGGTCTTTTTGAGCGCAAAAATATCGCACACGATGCAAAAATAGAGCGTGGACCGGCAAGCGCAACCGAATTCACCATCGCCCACAATGTATCCGGCAAAGATAAAGTGAACACGGTAATGCAAGAAGCTCAAGACGCCGGGGCAACAATTACCAAACCCGCCGAAGATACTTTTTGGGGTGGCTATGCGGGCTACTTTCAAGATCCAGACGGCCATTTATGGGAGGTGGCCTGGAATCCGGCATGGAAGATTGAGGAGTAAACAAATTTCTTGCTGGCACGCTCTCCGTATTTTTTCTACCTGCTTTCTGCGCAAACGCATGGCAAGCTTTTGATTTTTTACAGCAAAATATTCACAGCTCCATCGTACTAAGAAATCACGCCACTTTGGTGGCGACTCCATATGTGCTGAGACTGCATGATGTTCTGCAAGAGCCTTCTGAAAAGCCGCAAATAAATCCACAGAAGCTGATCTCATATTTGTTTCATACAATACATTCGAATCGGAAGATAAATTTGCAGAGCCAAAAAAAACCTCTCGTGAATCACGCATCAATAATTTCGTATGAACCATTTTCGGCAAAGTATGAACAGAAAGCAATTCGCGCCGGTCTGCAGTTTCATCCATCAATTTTCGAATAAAATGAAGATTGCGAAAGTTGTGACTCGATGCCGTTGCCGGCATATAGATTTGCGTACGTACACCAGCAGCAACTCGTTTTGCAATTGCATCAATAAATTGAGGATTCCCTAGAAATGCCATTTCGATATCAAGCTGCTCCTCTGCACCAGCTATAAATTTGAGCAGATGCCCGTTCATTTCTCCACTATAAAATTCCGTATCAGTATCCTGGTGGTACGACGGCAAACCTCCAACAACACGAATAAATTCAGCACACTGTACTGGACCAGAAATCTTTAACATAAAATCTATCCAGTGATTTTGCGGCTCCATAAATTCTTCTCCAAACCCTACACCTCCAAGGTAAGCGGTTTGGCCATCGACAATTATTACTTTTGAATGATCATACAACTTGAAATCATCAATAACTGTAATATTTGGATGCTCAATAAAATCGTTGCGCAACGGATTAGGAACGGCAGTGCCGGGAGAATTTTTATAAAAGCGCCCTACGGCCCGCGCCTGAGCATACACCGTCTGTAATGAATGGCTATCAAATAGAGGATCGTCTTGTGGTGTATCGTGAAAAAAACTTTGCCCATTTCCTTCGGCGAATTCAAAAAATGCACCAATACGGTCTTTTAAAATCAGTATTTTGCAACCTCGTTCGGCAGCAGCGTACAAGGAGCGCGCCATACGTTGCCCAGCTGCATCATTCCGCCACAAAAAAGATTTCAGAATCACATACTGCTTTGCAGCATCTATTGTCGCATCTAAATCGTCAAAAAGTTCCGGTCCTGCCGGAAGAAGCACAAAACCTTCTGGCGCTGAATCTTTTTTCTCACATGAGAGCATCTCTTGCACAATCTGAATTATATACCATTATTCTCGCATTCTCGTATTAGATCTTTAAATATTATAAACTCTCTGCGAGGCTACGAGCCGAGCGCATAGGCGAAATGAGGGAGGCGCGGATCCCCGCGTACGCGGGGAAGCGCCGACTGAATGAGCCGAAGCCTATAAAAAGGGAGAGATGCCAGAGCGGTTGAATGGGGTGCTCTCGAAAAGCACTATACCCGCAAGGGTATCGGGGGTTCGAATCCCCCTCTCTCCGCCAGCATTATGCAATCCACATCAAATAGAATTGACGCTCCCTGAAAATAACTACAAAATACTTTGGTACTATTTCTTAAACAAAAAATATGGAAGGACAAGATTTAACAAAGGGCTCGATTAGAAAAGAGCTTTGGTCGCTGGCGTGGCCGATGATGCTTTCGGTCTTTTTCTACACGCTCTATAATTTAGTTGATGCATTTTGGGTCAGCAAATTATCGGCCGAGGCTATTGCGGCGGTGAGCATTTCACAAATTACATTGTTCGTAATGATTTCGGTA
>Ga0066640_10000070_pt1 | contig 47671 bp, 43 predicted proteins | sample CryGeyCG2114_020_2_FD_59505 | JGI IMG/M metagenome (GOLD analysis project Ga0066640, IMG submission 59505) | Groundwater microbial communities from aquifer - Crystal Geyser CG11_big_fil_rev_8/21/14_0.20 | ecosystem: Environmental > Aquatic > Deep subsurface > Groundwater | place: USA: Utah... | reverse complement strand
TGGCGCTTGATAGTACCTGCAAAACCCTTACCTTTTGAGATACCTGTAATCTTGACCTTTGCCATCTCTTTGAAGGTCTCTACAGTTACCTCATCGTCTACTTTATATTCCTGGCCGTCATCGAGGGGGAATTCACGCAATACCCGAAATTTTTTCGTTTTCTTCGGCTTTTTGAGCGGCTCAAATCCAAGTACGACCGCTTGATATCCATCCTTTTCTGCGGTCTTAACCTGAGTAATCTTGGAAGGCGGGCAGCTAATAAGCGTAACAGGTACAGCCTGTCCGTCTTCGAGATACATTCTTGTCATTCCGGCCTTGCGGCCGACAATTCCTGGCATAGTGTATTGGTTAGGGCTTGAGTCCCTATACCCGTTAAGGTTACAGGGGAGCCAGCGGGTTCAGGTCTTGCATTCTAGAGCCAATCTGATGAAAATCAACTTGGCGCCCGAACACCAGCTAACATGCAATTTAGCGGGAGCAAATTACAGGTAGGATAGATAGAAGTCAACCTGGAAGGGGATTTGGGATTGACAATGCATGATTATATGTTAAGATTTGACCTTATTTTTACCATATTTAAAAATCCCGTCATATGAGTACTTTCTTATCAGAAGAGTTGCCACCGGAACAGCGAGATTTAGATTTAATTGCCCTGGCTTCTCAAAATCACCAAATGCCTCTGCAAACTCTTTTTGTTCAAGCCAATACGGTGATTCATGCGCGAAGAAAGGTGGGTACTCTGCCGGCCGGCCAGCCAATAGAAGAGTGGCCTATTGCAACTGCGCGGCCCGGAGAAGAGATAGATAGCGAAACGGCCCCTGAAGCGTTTGCAGAGCGCCAGGCCCAAGTTGCCGCATTGCGTCAATTTTTTGTGAATGGATTTGCAGCACTGCGGCACAAGGGTACGAATGATCCAATGGTGATTTCAACACAGAAGATCATGATTCCGAACAGTGAGCAGCGGCATGCAACACTGAGAAATCTTAGAGATGCTGCGCGGACGATCGATGAGATAGTTGATGAAGAAGAAGCCGCATTTGCACAAACATTGCGCGATGTTCGTCTTGGAGTTATGCAGCTGCTGGGCGATATTATAAATTTAGCTGTGGAGCACGGCGATCCAGGGCATGCATTAGAGACATTGCGTTACTTGACTGCTCCGGTAGTTCAAGATAACCAGGAACTTAGTTTGAAAGATCTTCCATGGGGCGCTCAAAATCAGAATAATACGCGCCGCAATGTACTGGAGCAGCGTGTACAAAACATGAAATTGCAAGATAAAGCCGGCAAAGCCGATACAGCGCAGCGCGAATTGGCAGTGTACTTTAGGGAGCGCAGAGAGTTTGAGGTAATAGATAAGTTGCGCAGCGCTTATGATCGGGCCGCAGAACGAATGGGCCTTGGAAGCTACTATCAACAGTATGTGGAATGGCGCTGGACTCTCTTTGCTTCTTTGCAGAAACAAATCCCGGCAATTTATGAAAAACACCCGAGCAAAATCGATGATATTATTAAAGTTCTAGAGGATTTAGCACAGGAGATAGATGCGGCAACCGAACGCCAACAAATCGTCAATGCAATTAATAATTGCAAGAATAAGATACTTCCTGCTCTTGCCGCTGCCGAGGGGCCCCAAATTAATTAATCATGAATAAGACTCCGTCTTCTCCGCAATTTAGTCACGAAGAGATGCTGGACATTATCCATAGCCAATTTCAGTGGATTTTAGGCTTAAATGGAGCTGATTTTGAACAAATTATTGATAGGATTTTAGTACAAAGATTTCCTGTACATACATTTATCTATCGGTGGAAAGTTGGTTTAGACACTGCGGCAACGCTGCTTAATAGGTATGGTGATGAACCTTATAGCGATGAGGTCAGTGAGGTTGCCGAACAGCTCCCAATTCAGAGCGTTGCTGGTAATGTGGTTAAATGTATTATGGATGAGGTTCTCTTTTTAGGGGAGTTGCCGGCCGAAGAAGAGATATCATCTGCTGTTAGAGAGTATCTCGGTTTGTTAGTTACAAAGGTCGCGGCTTATCTCGAAGCATCAGGAAAAATTCAGCAGGTTATTAATTAGTTCTTTTCTCTAAGATTTCTAGACAACAAAAAAGCCCCGCTTGCCCCGCTTTTGCGGTGGCAGTATTGGCAAGGGCTTTTTTGTTTAAATTTTCAGAAGAGCAGAAGCGCCTCCGGCCTTTCAGGCCTGCGGCGTGATTGCCACCATCTTAATCTCGAGATCTACACCGGCAGGCAGGCTCAGGTTGCTGAGCGCATCGATGGTCTTCGGTGTTGATTCGGTGATGTCGAGCAGGCGCTTGTGGGTTCGCATCTCGTACTGTTCGCGGCTTGTTTTGTGTACAAAAGTAGACTTATTAACTGTAAACTTTTCGATCTTAGTAGGAAGGGGGATAGGACCGATAACGATTGCGCCGGTCTTTTCTGCCTCTTCGATGATTCGACGAGTCGACTCATCGGCAACTTTATGATCGAATGCCTTAATCTTTATGCGAATTTTTTGTGCGGTGGCCATGGTGTTTTAATGAGCTGCGCGATCGCTTATTTAATAATCTTAGCTACTACACCAGCACCAACTGTTCTGCCACCCTCACGGATAGCAAAACGAAGTCCCTCGTTCATAGCGATCGGTACACCAAGCTTAACAGTAAGCTTAAGATTATCACCAGGCATCACCATCTCTGTTCCTTCTGGAAGCGTGATGTCACCGGTAACGTCGGTGGTTCGCATGTAGAACTGCGGCTTGTACCCCTTGAAGAATGGAGTGTGACGTCCGCCTTCTTCTTTGGTTAATACGTAAATTTCAGCCTCGAATTCAGTGTGCGGAGTAATAGTTCCGGTCTTCGCAAGAACTTGTCCGCGCTCGATATCATCTTTTTCAATACCGCGGAGGAGGAGACCAACGTTGTCACCAGCCTGACCTTGATCGAGAAGTTTTTTGAACATCTCGACACCGGTAATAACTGTCTTGCGAGTATCGCGGATACCCACAATTTCGACTTCGTCATTAACATTAATAATACCTTGTTCAATACGGCCGGTTGCAACAGTACCGCGTCCTTTAATTGAGAAGATATCTTCAATTGGCATAAGGAATGGCTTATCCAATGGACGCTCTGGAACCGGAATGTAGCTGTCGAGTTGCTCGAGCAATTCGACGATTGGCTTCGCAGCGTCACCCTTTGGATCTTCGGTAGCTTTGAGCGCAGAACCCTTAATGATAGGTGTCTTGTCGCCTGGAAACTCATACTTGTTAAGAAGTTCGCGGATCTCCATTTCTGTAAGTTCAGCAATTTCAGGATCTGCCATATCCATCTTGTTCATAAAGACCACGATGTATGGAACGTTCACCTGGCGGGCCAGAAGGATGTGTTCACGTGTTTGCGGCATAGGTCCGTCTGCAGCAGATACCACAAGAATTGCGCCATCCATTTGAGCGGCACCGGTAATCATGTTCTTAATGTAGTCAGCGTGACCTGGACAGTCGACGTGAGCATAGTGGCGGTTCGGAGTGGTGTACTCTTGGTGAGATGTTGCAATCGTAATTCCGCGCTCCCGTTCTTCCGGAGCATTATCGATTTGGTCGTAGGCTACAGCCTTGTTAGCTTCTGGCCACTGCGCCGCAGCAACCATAGTAATAGCTGCAGTAAGAGTTGTCTTACCGTGGTCTACGTGACCAATTGTACCCACATTAACGTGAGGCTTACTTCGGTCAAATTTTGCTTGATCCGCCATAGGTTTTGGGATTAGAGATTAGGATATAATAGTTCCTTTGAATTACGCGTTGAGACGCGCTGTGAGATTTTAGAGGAAGTACCAGGTGAGTGCAAGAGAATCTTTTGATATAGCCGGATTATAAAGCTTCCCAGCCGGGTTTGCCTAGTTGTGCGTAGATTTCTTGCCACTCGTCATAATTACTAACAGCATCGGGAGTCGAAAGATCGGTTCGTATCGTTGCATTTAAGCGATGACATGCAAGGACAAAAGTATGTACCGCTTCACTAAGTTGTTTTGTAGTGAAACCTTCGGGGATATGTATGAGGAGTCTGGGGTTGAAGGGGCAAATAAGCTTGTCTAGCGCAATTTCCGGTGTAGGCTGGGCAGATTGTGTAACAAGATATGTTGATAAAAGAGGATTGCGAAGACGATTGGCGGTAATGATATATCCACCATGCCGTGCAAATTTTGTGATGAGCGTTAATTCCGAACCATCCAGGGCGCTAATTTCTGCTGAATTAGGTTCGCTGTTATAAAGAAATGTTGGTATGCCGGAGCCAAGTGTAAAGACTCCTTCAAGGGAGACTGCCTCCTCTTGAGAGAAATCGATCACATTCCATTCTTGAGGTTCTGTTCCATTTTCAAAAAAATCCAGCAGGGATTGATGTTCTGGTCGGAGTTCGGATGGGGGAGGTGGTGAGTTGGGCATCTCTTTCTTTAAATTTTTGCCACGCTTCGCAGCAGCTCCAGCATCTTTTCAAGGAAAAATTCAGAAGTGTTATGGGCGGTCTCGTAGTTGTGCCTCGGGCCAATAGGCTCTCGCGGATCAGCCGGCATAGGATTTTCGGTATAGTGGCGAGCGGTAGCAAGCTTCCCGTCCGGTGAAATCGTAAAATCAATACAGTCTCGGTCGGTAGGACTGTTTAGAGTGCCTGGATGAAGCTTCGTTGTTTTGAGAAAAATATTATCGCCTTCTTGCATATGTAAAGAAAAGTAAACGGTGCCGTGCTTCGGATCGTTTTCAATACTGTATTCTGCCTGCTCTTGGCCTTTCAATAATCCAAGCAAATATTCGTAGTCGAATGTTGCCGCTTCCGGTGAATAGTCTGGTGCGTGCATAAAGATAAAAGTTATTTGCCGGTTCGCTCAGCTTTAATTTTTTCGGCTACGTTGCTTGGTACTTTGTCGTAGTGGCTGAACTCCATAGAGTAGCTTGCGCGGCCCTGGGTCATAGAGCGGAGTACGGTTGCATAGCCAAACATTTCTGCTAGAGGAACATCGGCGCGAATAAATTTGGCCAAACCTCGGTCGCCGCTTTCATTAATTTGTCCGCGGCGTGCACTCACATTTCCCATAACATCACCAAAGTACTCTTCGGGTGTTACAACTTCTACCGACATAATCGGCTCAAGCAAAACTGGATCGGCCATGCTTGCCGCTTTGCGGAAACAGAGAGAAGCCGCCATTTTAAAGGCCATTTCAGAGGAATCCACATCGTGGTAGCTTCCTTCGTAAAGTTCACAGTGAATATCGACCATTGGATAGCCGGCAATAACACCGCGAGTCATAGCTTCTTCAACACCCTTTTGGCAAGGTGCAATAAATTCTCGCGGGATCTTACCGCCCACCACGGAATCTTTAAATTCGAATCCGCTTCCTTTTTCGAGCGGCTTAAAGCGCATAAGTACGTGACCGTACTGGCCGTGACCACCTGTCTGTTTTACATATTTCTCTTCGGCTTCGACTTCCTTAGTAATAGTTTCTTTGTAAGCAACTTGCGGCTGACCAATGTTCGCCTCGACTTTAAATTCCCGCTTCATACGGTCAACGATAATATCCAAATGGAGCTCGCCCATACCGCTGATAATTGTCTGGCCGGTCTCTTCGTCGCTTCGCACCACAAAGGTAGGGTCTTCTTCTGCAAGTTTCTGGAGCGCAATACCCATTTTTTCTTGGTCAGCTTTTGTCTTCGGCTCAATGGCAATTGAGATCACCGGATCCGGGAATTCGATCGCTTCTAGAATAATCGGATTGCTCTCCTCGCACAGCGTGTCACCGGTTTTGGTATCTTTTGGACCGATGAGCGCGGCAATGTCGCCGGCATGCACCTCTTTAACCTCTTCACGAGAGTTTGCGTGCAGCTTTACCAAACGGCCAACGCGCTCTTTATTTTCTGAAGTAGAGTTGTATACATAGGAGCCCGCTGTCATCTTTCCGGAATAGACCCGGAAGAAGGCGAGTTTGCCTACAAATGGATCGGTAGCAATTTTAAATGCGAGTGCGCAGAATGGGTCGTTGTCATCCGGTTTGCGTTCGACTTCTTCACCGTTTTTAATACTAATGCCTTTTACCGGCGGGAGATCGAGCGGAGAGGGGAGCAGGTAACATACGGTATCGAGCATGTGCTGTACTCCCATGTTTTTTAAAGCTGTGCCGCAAAGTGCGGGATAGACTTTATTTGCTATCACGCCCTTGCGCATTGCGCTGCGTATCTCATCTACAGAGAGCTCGCCGCCTTCAAGATATTTTTCCATAACTGCGTCGTCGAATTCTGCAACTTTTTCGAGCATCTTTGCGCGGTACTCTTCCACTTGATCCTTCATCTCATCCGGAATCGGTACCTCTACAATTTTTTCACCACTCGGGCCTTCAAAATTGTAGGCTTTCATGGTGATAAGATCGACATGTCCTTTATATGTCTGTTCAAATCCAATTGGCAGATGGATTGGCATCACATTTGGTGAAAGCCGGTCTTCCACCGACTTTACGCTCATAAAGAAGTCCGCGCCGGTCTTGTCCATCTTATTCACAAAACAGATGCGGGGTACTTTATATTTGTCTGCCTGGCGCCATACGGTCTCTGACTGCGGTTCCACACCTTGCGAGCCGTCAAAAACAACCACGCCGCCATCCAGCACGCGTAAACTGCGCTCTACTTCAACGGTAAAGTCTACGTGTCCGGGAGTGTCGATAATATTAAAGTTGTATACGGTATCGCTGTCGGTCGGTTTCCACTGACAGGTGGTTGCCGCAGCGGTAATGGTAATACCGCGCTCTTGTTCTTGTTCCATCCAGTCCATGGTGGCGCCGCCTTCGTGCACTTCACCAATCTTGTGTTTGCGTCCGGTATAAAAAAGTACGCGTTCGGTCGTTGTTGTTTTACCGGCATCGATGTGCGCGATAATTCCAATATTGCGAAGCAGTTTGAGATCCATATTAAAATTTTTTTTAAATAAGCATTTTGAATGAAGCACAAGCAGTATAGGGAAGAATGTCTGATGGTCAAGTCAACCTTTGACGTTCGCAAGTTTTGGGCGCCTCATATATAATTTCTGTAATTTTGTATGAAAAAAAAATGGCCGTCACTCTATTTTGCAATTTTTCTCATCCCCCTTATCTATAATCCGTGGGGCGCCGCAAATCCTTATGAGATTACAAAGCAGGTGTGGATGATGGGAATAATTGCTGCCGCGCTTTTTTGCATTGCGATTCTTGTGCTTATGCGGCGTCAAATTGCGCTGCCGGCTAATCATATTGTACTGGCGATTGCGGGGTTGTGGATTTTATCTTTTACGCTCTCAACTATTTTCTCGGATGCGCCGGTCGAGAGTTTTTGGGGAACATATATAAGGATGCAGGGTTTTTTATCGCATATGTACTACGGCATACATTTTTTGCTCTGCTTGTATTTGTTTGAACATAAAGATTTTCAGAAATATTTTTTCCATACGGTTCTTGCGGTGGGCGTTATAGTTGCGATCTACGCCTGGCTGCAGTTTTTAGGAGTTGACGTATTGCGCGGCCCTTCTGAGCCAACAGTCTTTGGGAACCGAGTTTTTGCAATGTTGGGTACCCCGACGATGCTGGGGCAATTTCTACTCTTCCCCTTTTTTATAGCTGCCGGTTTGGTTTTTCATGCAAAGAGCAAATTGCATGCGCGCCCTTATTTTGCCATGGCGGTTCTTTTTTTAAGCGTTATTGTGCTCGCACAAAATCGCGCAAGTATTTTAGGAATTGGAGTTGCCGTTATTGTTATGGCGGCATATCGCTACGCACATACAAAAAAACAGTTGGTTTTTATTGCGGCCGGTCTCCTTCTGACAGGGGTACTCTTCCTCTATTTTGGGCCCGAAGTGCGTTCGTTAAATTCCAGATATGTATTGTGGGCAAATTCTTTGCAGCTCTTTTTAGATGCCCCTCTTTTGGGAAGCGGGCCGGAAACCTTTTATCAAACTTTTCAAAAAGTTTTGCCCAAAGAGCTTTTTCTTTTTGAGCGCATGGGCGATCTTCCCGATCGTGCGCATAATGTTTTTGTAGATACGCTGCTCATGCGCGGTTTATTTGGCTTTGGTCTGGTGATTATTAATGTAATTTTTTTAGCGTATCTCTTTCTCAAGAAGAAATTAAAAAGTGCAAATATTCAAATTGTGTATGCGCTTATTGTCGCTTATGGGATTTCAGTTTTTTTTAGCTTCTCTTTGGCAGTGCATGCAATCTATTTAACGGCATTTTGGGCACTTTTGCTGCGAGAGGTTTTTGTTTGGAAGGAAGTGAAGATAAGGCTGTGGGATAGTGCGAAACTTGTTATTGCCATTGTTTTGATGGCAGGAAGTTTGTTCTCAGTGTCGCATGCATACCCCATTGTGCAGGCCGATATTAGCTTTGCGAAGTTTATTCCCGCCTATTTTGAAAATTACAAAGCGGGTCTAAAAGAATTTAAAAGGATTTTTAACAGTGCGCCGCAATATGCGTATTTCGATACGAGTTTTTTTATTTTTTATACCGATTGGGCGGCTTCCGATGCTGAAGTTCGAGAGGAGTTGAAAAGGGCCTCAGGAAGATTGGGGCATATTACTAATCGCGGATATCAGTATTATTTTTCTCAGGCGCAACTGCTCGAAGCGCTTGGAGAGTACAAAAGTGCGAAGAAAATGTTTTTGGAAGCAATACAGCGTGCGCCAAATTTCCCCGAACTCTGGCTTGCATGGGGACGTGCCGCATATGACCGGAGAGATTTTGCTGAAGCGGAATGGGCATTGCAACGCTATGTAGATTTAGCTCCGCCATACTGGCAGTGGGAGGATTCTTTAGAAAGCATAACACCGGAGCAGCGCGAAATTTTTAGAGTATTTAAGATTTCAAATCCACAGTTTTTTGAAGCTCTTACGCTTTTGCGCACTGCTACATTTCACAAACAAAAGCAGACGTAAGATTATTTATAAACCAAGCTCCGGATAGGCAACACGGCATGCGCTGACTTCGTCCCACTGCGACTGATTGTTATGTAGCATGTCGGTGAGGCGTCCTTGCTGATACCACGCTGCATAAGCACTGCATGCGGTATACGATGGGGGATTAATTACGCCGCGCCAAATATGCGGATAGTTTTGTTCGCACGCTTCGGCTTCGCCAGGAATTGTGACGCCATTTCGGTATGCGGTTGCAACATCGTAACAGCGCGCAGGAGTTGGAATAATTACTTCTTCTGCTGCGGGTCGGGTGTTGTGCAAATTGCCACTAAGCTTTGAAGAAGGGGCTAGCGTCATTGCAAAAACAAGCAAGAGAATGCCGAGCGCGATTGCACCGACAAGAATTTTTTTCTGACGAAGATTTTTGAGCATGAGCATATGTTTGTGTTTATGTTGCTTTATATATTATAACATATTTGCTGATTTTTACAAATCCTATATTCGACAAAGCGGACTAGTCCTGTTTATACTTAATAAAATTTTTACTACTTTAATCTCCAACACCATGTCATACGCAACCATCGCATTTATCGTTCTCGTGCTTCTTATTATCAGCATCCGCCAGATTAACGAGTATCAGCGGGGGATTATGTTTACCATTGGTAAGTATAGCGGCGTAAAGAAGCCGGGATGGCGTCTGGTTATTCCGATTTTTCAGTCGATGCGGAAGGTGGATTTGCGGGTAAAGACGATCGATGTGCCGGATCAAGAGGCGATTACCGGAGACAATATTTCGGTGCGAATCAATGCCGTGCTCTACTTTAAAATTAAGGAGCAAGATGCCGACCGGGCAATTTTGCAGGTGGAAGATTTTTACTATGCAACGAGCCAGCTTGCGCAAACTACTATGCGGAATGCTGTGGGCGAGGTCGAACTCGATCATCTTTTGCAAAACCGGCAGGAGGTAAGCGATAAGATTAAAGAAATTGTCGATAAACTGACCGATCCTTGGGGCATTGAAATTGTAAATGTTGAGTTAAAAGATGTCTTGCTGCCACAGGAACTTCAACGCGTAATTGCCAAGCAGGCTGAAGCGGAACGTGAAAAGCGCGCGGTCATTATTAAGGCGGAGGGAGAGGTAATGGCTGCAGCAAATATTACAAAAGCAGCCGAGATGATGTCGCATGCCCCAGGCGCATTGCACTTGCGGACACTGCAAAGTATCAACGATCTTTCGTCCGATCAGTCAAATACCACTATTTGGATGGTTCCGTTAGAGGCGTTGCGGGCGATGGAGTCGTTGGGGGCTAAACTTGGGAAGCAGTAGGGGAGGATAACGGTTGAGCACTTGGTGCAACTGCCCGTACTGCATAAGTTTGTATATTTCGAGCAAGTAGCTCCGGATCTATGCCTGGCGTTTGATCAAGTGCATAAAGCGCATATGTGTGTGCTGCCTCAGCTGTACATTGCGCAGTCAATTCATCGGGAATATGTAAGGCTGCTAATTCAACAAAATCTCCTTTCGGAGTGCCGATAGGTGCTTGTCTTACTTTAATATGTAAGTCGCCACCACTGGTGACCGTTGTTTGGAGTATTGCACTATTTACTGATCGAGTAACATCTATTGGTAACTGATCAAATTGCTCTCTTTCGCTATCGGGTAAAATAGTATTAAGAGGAAGAGGCTCTCTATTTTTGCGTAATGTCATAGACCTATCGTTTAATACTTCGCAAAGTGTGCAAAGGCCTTGTTTGCCTGTGCCATGCGATGAACATCTTCACGCTTCTTGCAGGCAGGGCCCATGTTTTCTGCAGATTCTAAAAGTACTGCGGCGAGCTTCTTTGCCATTGGTTTTCCTTTGCCACTGCGTGCAGCATCGCGAATCCAGCGGAAGGCAAGCGAGATCTGCTTATTTGGCTTTACCTCCATTGGTACTTGATAGACAGCACCGCCAACACGCTTTGGGCGTACTTCCATGTTGGGCTTTACGTTTTCGAGCGCTTTGGTAAAGATCCGTTCTGGATCCCCACCGCTCTTTTTCCCAATCTCAATAAAGGTTTCTTGCAGAATTTTTCGTGCAGTATTTTTCTTTCCATCCCACATAATGGTATTAATGAATCTCTCGAGCAGAGGATTCGAACCTTCAGGAATGTATTCGTAATTTTTCATAAAAATTTAGCTTGTTTTTTTAGGACGTTTAGAGCCGTATCGTGAGCGGCCTTGCCGTCGCGATTCGATACCTTGCGTATCGAGATTACCGCGAACGATATGGTAGCGCACACCCGGCAGATCTTTTACACGGCCTCCGCGAATAAGAACAACTGAGTGTTCTTGAAGATTGTGTCCTTCTCCCGGAATATATGCTGTTACTTCGATGCCGTTTGTAAGGCGAACTTTAGCAATTTTGCGAAGCGCAGAGTTCGGTTTCTTCGGTGTCTTGGTCGTAACTTTTACGCAGACGCCCCGCTTGAGCGGAGAAGGCAATTTAGTGTTGCGGCGAGTAAGAGAGTTCCAGCCAACCTGCAATGCAGGAGCTTTGGACTTTCTGGCCTTATCGCTGCGGCCTTTTCGAACGAGTTGGTTTACTGTTGGCATAGAGGCTGGGCTAGTTTATGTGATTTATGCTGCCTTTGCAAGTGGCGTTTTTTATAAGCTCGCTGCGGCTCAGGACCGGCAGAGCCGGATCCTTCGCCTTGCTGCGCGCTCGCGCCGTGCGCTCGCAGCAAAGGCTCGCCTATGCTGCCTTTGCAAGTTCTTCCTTATGGATGCGGCGGTAGGTCTCGCCGGCCGGGATGAGCTTACCGATGATAACGTTCTCTTTAAGGCCCTGGAGCTGATCGATACGGCGTGTTGTACTTGCTTCGACCAAGACACGGATTGTCTCTTGGAAGCTCGCCGCAGAGAGCCAGCTGTCGGTAAAGAGGGCAATACGGGTCAGACCAAGGAGCAGCCGCTCATATTGAATCGGACGCTTCTTCGCTTTAATGAGTGCCTTGTTTTCAATATCGATACTAATGACATTAAGAATTTCACCAGGCAGAGCCGATGAATCTCCCGGATCGATAACGCGGGCCTTGCTGAGCATTTGTCGCGCAATAATTTCTACGTGCTTATCGTTAATATTTTGACCCTGCGATTCGTAAATCTCTTGTACCTGGTCAACGATGTACTGTTGTACGCGAGACATATTTGTTAGCCTGAAGAGTTCGCGGAGGTTCAAGTGGCCCGATGTCAGCGCATCACCCTTTTCGATACGGTCACCACTATTTACTTTAACCACCTTACCCTGCGGTACCGAATAGAGCTTTGTTACAACTCCTAACGATTCGATAACAATCGAAGTTTCGGTAATATCGACGACTTTTCCATCTTCATCGGCCTTTACGGTATTTTTGTAGAGGGTTGATTTAGCAATGAGTTGTTTGGCAGTAACTTTGTCGCCGACTTTTACGGTTGCTTTATCGGTCGCGGTAATGGTGTACTCCATGGCAACAGGTCCATCAGATTCGACGCTGATCTCTATTGGAGTTGCACGGCGGTTTACTTTTACCGTCCCGCTAATTTCGCTAAGTGTTGCTGGTGCCTTTTGATTACGAGCCTCGAATACTTCTTCTACGCGAGTAAGACCCTGTGTAATATCCTGACCTTCGGCAACACCACCCATGTGGAAGGTGCGCATAGTCAGCTGGGTACCCGGCTCACCGATTGATTGCGCGGCAATAATGCCGACTGCGGTACCGATTTCTACCGGACGGTTTGTACAGAGATCGATACCGTAGCAGAGTTGGCATACGCCATTTTCGGATTGGCAAGTGACAATCGAGCGGAGTTTAACTTCTTCAACTTTCGCTTTTGTAATGACTTCGAGCTTGGCTTTGTCGATCTGTGTCTCCGTATCGATAAGTACTTCTCCACTTTTTGGATCTGCAACTGGAGCCGCCAGTGTGCGTCCAAAAATTTTGCTTTCGAACTCGTCAGAGCGAATATTAGCGAGCTCGCTCTTTTTGATGGTAATTGATTCGGGTGCTCCGCAATCATTTTCTTTTACAATAATATCTTGTACGGCATCGACGAGGCGGCGGGTAAGATAGCCGGCTTCGGCAGTCTTAAGCGCAGTATCCGATTTGCCTTTACGTCCGCCGTGCGTTGCAATGAAGTATTCAAGAATGGTAAACCCTTCTTTGAGGTTCGACTTAATTGGCAGCTCAATGGTTTTGCCGGCAGGGTTTGCTACGAGACCTTTCATACCGCAGAGCTGAGTAACTTGTCCCCAGTTACCGCGGGCACCGGAATTCACCATGTAGTGAATGTCGTTATTCGGCGTAATTGCCGATTGCATCGCATCGGTAATAAGCGACTTTGCATCAGACCAGACTTGAATCGTGTGCATGTATCGCTCGTAGTCGGTAACAAGACCTTTCCAGTATTGATCGTTAATCTTCTTAATAACTTCGGAAGCATCGTTAATAATACGCTCTTTGTCGTCTGGAATAATCATGTCTTGCGCACCGATGGTAAGACCGGACTTTGTTGCAAATTTAAATCCAATGCGCTTGATCTCATCGGCAAGTTTGGCGGTCGTCTCTTCACCGCAAAGCTCATAGCTTTGGGCGACGAGATTATTCAGCGCCTTCTTGTTCATTGTTTGATTTAAGTAGCGCAGCTTCTCGGGCAAGAAAGTATTAAAGATAAGCCGACCGATCGTTGTTTCGACAATTTCAGTTGTAGTGTTCTCTCCTTCGCCGACTGTAATTCGTGCCTTAATTGGTGCCTGCAGGTGAGCATGGCCGAGACGATATGCAGTAATCGCTTCGTTTGCATCGGCAAAGATCATGCCCTCGCCCTTTGCTCCCGGTGTTACATTTGTAAGATAGTAACAGCCAAGAATCATATCTTGTGTTGGTGTAACGGTTGGTTCACCGGCCGAAGGCTTGAGCAGATTTCGCGCCGAAGAGATGAGATTTTTTGCTTCACGCTGTGCCGGTTGAGAGAGGGGAACGTGAACCGCCATTTGGTCTCCGTCAAAGTCTGCATTAAATGCTGCACATACCAGCGGGTGAATTTGGATCGCCTTACCTTCTACAAGTACCGGCTGGAAGGCCTGAATACCGAGACGGTGCAGTGTTGGCGCGCGGTTCAGGAGTACATAGTGTTCTTTAGTAACATCTTCCAAAATGTCCCAAACTTCTTTGCGGTTTGCCGAAATGAGCTTCTCTGCATTTTTAATATTGTGTGCATAGCCGTCACGAATGAGGCGGCCGATAACAAACGGACGGAAAAGTTCGAGCGCCATAATTTTTGGCAGACCGCACTGATTGAGTTTGAGACGCGGACCGATAACGATAACTGAACGGCCGGAGTAGTCGACGCGCTTTCCGAGAAGGTTTTGGCGGAAGCGGCCCTGCTTACCCTTGAGCATGTCAGAGAGTGAGCGAAGTTTGCGCTTGTCGCCGGTATTCAAAACAATTTTTCCGCTGCGGGCGCTGTTGTTGAGCAGAGTATCGACAGCTTCTTGCAGCATACGCTTCTCATTGCGGCAGATAACTTCCGGCGCACCAATGGTCATAAGTTTCTTAAGACGATTGTTGCGGTTAATAACGCGGCGGTAGAGGTCGTTCAAATCCGAAGCGGCGAAACGTCCGCCATCGAGCTGTACCATCGGTCGCAGATCCGGCGGGATAACCGGCAAGACCGACATGACCATCCACTCCGGTTTAATATTTGCTTTGAGTAGTGATCCGCAAAGTTTAATGCGCTTAATGAGTTTTTTCTGCTTCTGCCCCGAAGACTTTTTAAGATCTTCATTGAGCTGATCGATGAGTTTATCGAGATCGATATTTTCTATAATTTGGCGAATCGATTCAGCACCGGTGCTGGCTTGGAACACATGTCCAAACTTCATCGACATATCGCGGTAGAGAAGTTCAGAGAGTACTTTACCCGTAGCAAGTGATTCGAGCTCGTCACGCGCGGTTGTGTGCTGTTCGGTGAGTTCTTCGATGCGGCGTGCTCCATCCGCCTCAATTTGCTCCCGCTCTTTTTTGTCTTCTGCAGCCTTTGCCTTTTCTTTGGTCTCGTCCTGAATTTTTTTCTTATAGTTTTTGAATTCGGTAAGTAGCTGCTCCTTTGCTTCTGCTTTTGCCTCTTCATCAACGGCAATAACAATATATGCGGCAAAGTAAACAACATGTTCGATCGTCTTAATCGGCAGATCGAGCAGGAGACCGATGCGGCTTGGTGTAGAGCGAAGGAACCAAATATGTGTAACCGGAACTGCTAGTTTAATGTGTCCCATTCGGTCTCGGCGAACAGACGACCGGGTTACCTCTACGCCGCATTTTTCACAAATTACTCCCTTATAACGAATGCGCTTGTACTTGCCGCAGTAACACTCCCAGTTTTTTGTCGGACCAAAAATGCGCTCACAAAAGAGGCCGTCCCGTTCCGGTTTTTGCGTGCGGTAATTAATTGTTTCCGGCTTCTTTACCTCACCATGAGACCACGACAAAATTTCTTCCGGCGATGCTACGCCAAGAGAGATTGCATCGAAGTTGTTAATGCTCGGTTCGTTGTTTGGGACTTTTTGATCGTTGTGCATAATGAGAGATTAAATGTAATTAGGAGAGAGTTACGCTACTTGGTTCTCGCTCACAAGGCCGGGGATTTCGTCGGACGTGAGATCGAGGTCGCCGTGCATGCGCTCTTTATTTTTAAGCTCGCTCGGCTCACAACCGGCAGAGCCGGATTGTTCGCCTTCGCTGCGCATTCGCGCTGTGCGTTCATTAATATTTTCACCATTACTGCTGTCTTCACGTTTGTCGAGCATAATGAGCTCCTCGGCAACAATTTCTGTGCGGTACCGCTTGAGGCCGGTTGCATCGTCCCAGCTTCTGGTTTTGAGATAACCTTCGATGTAGACCAGCTTTCCTTTTTTTAAATATTGCTCGCATCGCTCAGCAAGACGACCCCAACATACAACATCGTGAAACTCGGTTGATTGTTGCTTACGCCCGTCATTAGTGGTCCATTCGCGATTGGTGGCAATGGCGAATGTTGTAATGTGCTGGTCATTTGGAGTAACGCGCATTTCAGGATCGCGCGTTAGATTTCCAATGAGTACTACTTTATTAACTGATCGCATTTGAAGTTTGGTTAATTGGTTATTTCTACAGCTCAGCTTCCGTTGCAGCCTCCTCTTCTTCTAATTCGGCATCGGTTGCTTCGAGTTCTTCTTCGGTTTCCATATCGTCGAGTTCACCCTTCTCAGGTCCATTGGCGGCCATTTCACGCTTTACTTTCTCATCGATCTCTTTGTCGAGTTTGCTTGCCTCAAGTTCTTCGGCTTCATCTGGCGTTTCCAGAACTTCTTCCGGTTCAACTTCATCTTCACGATTGAGCTTGAGAAGATTGACCGAGAGACCAAGACTTTGAAGTTCTTTTACTAAGACGTTAAAGCTTTCTGGTGTTCGGGGTTTCTTAATACTTTCGCCCTTAACAATCGATTCGTAGGCTTTTGCACGGCCGTATACGTCGTCCGACTTAATCGTCAGCATTTCTTGCAACGTATGCGCGGCACCATATGCTTCGAGCGCCCATACCTCCATCTCACCAAAGCGCTGACCGCCATGTTGTGCTTTACCACCCAATGGCTGCTGGGTAACAAGAGAGTAAGGACCAACAGAGCGTGCGTGGATTTTATCTTCAATCAAATGGCTCAACTTCATGATGTAGGTAATACCCACCGTTGTCGGACGATCGAATGGTTCGCCGGTAAAGCCGTCGAAGAGCTGTACTTTGCCGCTCGGCGGCAGTTTTGCTTTCTTCATAAGCTCATCCATCTCTTCACCGGTTGCACCATTGAGGGCAGGTGTTGCAACGGTAATACCCAATTCTTGTGCGGCCCAGCCCAAGTGCGTTTCGAGAATTTGCCCGATGTTCATACGGCTGGCTACACCAAGCGGATTCAAGATAATATCAACCGGAGTTCCGTCTGGTAAGAACGGCATATTTTCCGAGGGAACGATGAGCGAAATAATACCTTTATTACCGTGCCGTCCGGCAACTTTATCACCGATAGAGATTTTGCGGGTCTGTGCAACAGAAACGCGGATCTGTTTATTAACGCCTGTTGGAAGTTCGTCTCCCTCTTTGCGTGTGAAAATTTGTACATCAACAACTTTACCACTCGCACCGCCGGGCATGCGCAGAGAAGTATCTTTTACATCGCGGGCTTTGTCGCCAAAGATGGCACGAAGCAACCGCTCTTCTGCGGTAAGCTCAGTTTCACCTTTAGGAGTAATCTTACCAACGAGAATCGCACCCTCTTCAACTTGAGCGCCGATTCGCACAATACCATTTTCATCCAAATCTTTGAGACGGCCTTCGCCCACATTCGGAATGTCGCGGGTAATCACTTCGGGGCCGAGCTTAGTATCGCGCACATCCATGGTGTAGTTTTCGATATGCACAGAATCAAAGATGCCGTCTCGCACAAGCCGGTCGGAGATGATGACCGCATCTTCAAAGTTGTATCCGTGCCATGACATGTAGGCAACGAGGAGATTTTGTCCCAGTGCAAGCTCGCCGTTTTCGGTTGAAGGTCCGTCGGCAAGTACATCGCCCTTCTTCACTTTCGCGCCTTTGTTGACCCGTGCGATTTGGTGAATACATGTGCCTTGATTGCTGCGTGTGTAGTTGCGAAGATTGTAGGTGACTTTGCGTCCGCTGTCGTAAATTACAGAGATTTCGCGAGCATCAACATACGATACAACGCCGCTCTCTTCTGCCATAGTTACTTGACCGGAGCTCTTTGCAACGACCTCTTCCATACCGGTACCAACGACAGGTGCATGCGGATGCACAAGCGATACTGCCTGGCGTTGCATGTTTGAACCCATCGATGCACGAGTGTTGTCATCGTGTTCAAGGAAGGGGATAAGGGCCGTAGTTTCAGAAATAATCTGTTTTGGAGAGACGTCAATATGCGTTACTTCGTTTGTATGAGAGAGTTGCGGTTCGCCATTTGCACGTGCCGCAACGCGGGTTTGTGTAAACTCTTCATTTTCATTTAATTCAGAGTTTGCCTGCGCAATGGTGAATTTCCGTTCAGCATCGGCATCGTAATATTCAACATTTGTTGTTACGTGGGGCTTTACTTTGACTTCTTGCTTATCTTTGAGTGCAGTAATTTTTTTAGCAATTTTTTCATCGATGAGCGTGCTCGATTTAGCAATGACGGTGCCTCCGCTCTTTATCTCTTCGTTTAAGCGATGTCCGGTAAGGTCGCGCATAGTATTGCGGACAGTATGCGAAACTGACCGGAACGGTGTTTCGATAAAGCCATAGTCATTTACGCGGGCATACGTTGCAAGGTGCACGACAAGGCCGATATTCGGACCTTCTGGTGTGGCAATCGGGCAAATGCGTCCATAGTGCGATGGATGCACGTCACGAACATCGAAGCTCGCACGTTCGCGGGATAAACCGCCGGGGCCCATTGCAGAGAGACGGCGCTTATGCGCAAGCTCGGCAAGGGGATTGGTCTGATCCATAAACTGCGAAAGCTGTGAACTCGCGAAGAATTCACGAAGTGCAGCAGTAATCGGACGTGAGTTGATAAGTTGCGTCGGTGTAACGGTATCGAGATCCATTACCGTCATACGATCTTTTGCAATACGGTCGGTTCGCAATAAGCCTACCCGGAATTTATTTTGAACGAGCTCTCCAACCGCGCGGATGCGTCGGTTGCTCAAGTGGTCAATATCATCCGGACGCTCTTCTTTATTATTAAGGCGAATGAGATATTTTAAAATTTGCACAAGGTCCGCAACTTGGAATGTGTGATACTCCTTAGTATTTGGCGTATCGATACCAAAGCGGCGGTTCAGTTTATAGCGCGCAACAGCGCCCATATCGTATTTGCGATAGTCGAAGAACATCGATTGGATAAGCGATTTTGCATTTTCTGGAGTTGCAAGGTCGCCGGGACGAATCTTGCGGTAAATTTGCTGATACGCCTCGTCTACTGTTTTAGAAGGATCCTTTTCGAGCGTTGCAAGAATGTAATCTACTTCGGGATTTGTATTCTCGTCCGCGAAGAGTTCCATAATCTCTTTATCAGTCTCATAGCCGAAGACGCGCAACAAGCTCGTGATTGGGATTTTGCGCTTACGGTCGATCTTAACAGTAATAATTCCTTTTTTATCGGTTTCAATTTCGAGCCACGCACCGCGTTTTGGAATAATTTTCGCATTATTATACTGCGGGTACAGCGGATTTTTTGCGAAGAAGACACCCGGGCTGCGGACGATCTGACTTACCACCACGCGCTCGATACCATTGATAATGAAGGTACCGCGGTCGGTCATGAGCGGGATTGAACCTAAAAAGACATCCTGCTCTTTAATTTCACCGCTCTCTTTATTAATAAGCTGAACGTGAACCTTGAGCGTTGCCTCATAGGTAAGATTCTTGTTTTTTGCAATATCGGGGCTGTACTTCGGCTCGCCGAGCGAGTGTTCCAAAAAGTGCAGTTCAAGTTTTTTACCTGAGAAGTCGCTGACCGGTGTAATTTCATCTAAAAGATCGCGAATGCCCTCTTCGAGAAACCATGAGTACGAGCGCAGCTGAATTTCAATAAGATTCGGCAGCTTTACATTTTCCTGTTTCCCACCAAGAAATTGGCGATTTGTTCTACCCGTAATAACCTCCATGCTGTCGATGTTCGGCAGATAAGTGTCGATCTTTGTCTTCTTATATTTGGGAGCGGTTTGCTTTAGGCTGATGCGCTTTGGCGTTGCACTCGGCTTCGCTTTACCAGCTGGCTCCTTCTTCGCTACAACCTTTTTAGTCTGCCCCGCCTTGGCGGTGGGTGCAGCTGCCTTTATAACTTTTGCAGAAGAAGGCTTCTTTGTAGAAGTCTTGCTCGTTACTTTCTTATTATTTTTCTTCACCGCTTTCTTTGCAGGAGCTTTTTTCTTAGCCATGAGCGACCGGGATTTAATGATGTAAAATGGAGAATTTTACACCTTGTCAATCACAACTCACTCAGGATAGGTGCGAAGGCTATTCTACTCACAAAAAGCCCGAAGTCAAATCAAGTACGCGCTTGTGCTAAAAATGGCTTGACTAAAATAGCCTATATGTCAAAAACGAGCTTCTATGCTTTGATATTCACAAAATACTCCTCATAAAAATCTTTACACTCCTTGAGATGCTTAATAACTTTTTCGTCGTCACCGGCCTGAATGTATTTCGGCGCAATTTTAAAAGAAATTGCTCCTTTGTAGCCGTCTTGCTTGAGCTTTGTGAAGAAGCTTTCGAGTGGAAGTATGCCCTCGTCCGGCAGCTGATACCCCTTGCCGCGCTTTACATTCGAAACATGCACATGCACTAAAAATTTTGCTAATCCTTTATACACGCGGATCAAATCATCCTTTTTTTCGGCAACACGGGTCGTATCGAGTGCGGCATGTTTAAATTTGCGTAGCTCATTGAGATTATTCAGCGCATGTTCGGGAATAATGCCTAAGAGTGCTTTCGCCGGCGCATTTTCAAGCGCAATAGAAATCTGCTCTTTTTGGCGAATCTTTGGAACTTCGGCAGTAAGCCACTTTGTATATTTAAAGTTAAAGATCTTCGGCGCCTGCACAACAATTATTTTACTGCCAAGCTCTTTTGCCATCTCCACAGCTGCAAGAATTTGCTTTTGAGATGCATTTCCTGGTGTCTGCAAAGCAGTGACCGGCAGCTTATATGCATCGCTCAATTCTTTAATATAGGCGACATTAATGCTGTCGTAATCTTTTGGATTGAGTACTAAGTCGAGACCGTCGTATCCCGCCTCTTTTACAAAGCGAAAGATGCGATTGAGGCCATAGCCCTTAAGAGAGTCAGAAGAAAGTGTGATCATATGTGATTTTTATTTCTATTTATTCTACCACAAAACTATCTCGTCATCAACTAATCAGCCACGGTTCCAAGCACTTTGGAGGTGTTACCGAGCCGTCGGCGTTTTGGAAGTTTTCCATAATGGCAAGGAGTGTGCGTGTGGACGCCATGGCCGTGCCGTTGAGGGTGTGGAGTGTTTGATTTTTGCCGTCGGCATCTTTGTACCGAATATTCGCACGACGCGCCTGAAAGTCGGTGCAGTTACTGCAGCTGGTCAGTTCGCGGAACTGATTTTGTGACGGAATCCACACCTCGATGTCGTATTTTTTGGCTGCCGGCGCCCCAAGATCTCCGCCGCAAATGTTTACTACTTGATAGTAAAATCCAAGCTCGCTCATAATTTCTTCTTCTATACTGCGCAAAAACTCGTGCTCCTCCCACGATTTATCCGGATGGCAAAAGCTGAACATTTCGAGTTTATCGAACTGGTGCACGCGTAAAATTCCTTGCGTGTCTTTGCCGTAACTGCCGGCCTCGCGGCGATAGCATGTAGAAAATCCGACAAAGCGCAGCGGCAGTTTTTCCGCGGGAATAATTTGATTCGCATACATCATGCAGAGCGGAACTTCTGCGGTGCCCACTAAATACAAATCGTCGTCTTCGGGATTTACATGGTAAATTTCGTTGCGGTCCGCCGGGAAAAATCCTGTGCCGAACATGGCATGCTCTTTGACGAGTGTGGGCGGAAGTATCGGCGTAAAGCCCTTTTTAATGAGCTTTTGGAGTACATACTGTACCAGTGCAAACTCCCACAAGACCGGATCATTCTTTAGATAGTAAAAGCGTGAGCCAGACATTGCAGCCGCAGCTTCCATGTTCAGCCAGTCGTTTTGTTCGCATAGCGCAACATGATCGCGCGGCTCAAAATCAAATTTTGGCGGAGCGCCGTGTGTTTTTTCAACTTTATTTTCCGTGTCGTCCTTGCCTTCCGGTACAGAATCGTGCGGCGGATTCGGCAGTTGCAGCATGAGCGAATCGATTTCATCACTCATTTTTTTCAATTTTGGTTCAAGCTCGCTCAACTCTTCTTTAAGTACTGCAAGATCCGCCAGCGTGGTTTCTTTCTCTTTGCCGCTCAGCTCCGGAATTTTCTTGCTTAGTGCATTTCGCTTTGCGCTCAGTTCTTCAACTTGTGTGACTAAGTAACGCCGTTCTTTGTCCAAAGCCAAAAGGCTGTCGATCAGCACGGGCTCTACATGCTTTTTTTTGAGTGCAGCCTTTGCCGGCTCGGGATTTTCGCGAAGGAGTTTAATATCTAACATCGGCAAATAGGCTACCTCACTTCGCGCGTACATACAACGCCGCCGCACTCCTATTATCTGTCTCGTCACTTTCTTCAATTTCGTGATCGATATCGGTACGGCATGCTATATACGTTATGCCGCTTTTTTCAGGCGTAAAGGTGCCTTCAAAGGTCACGGATTCATCGGGTGCTATAGTTTCACGCTCTTCTGAGGCGATATCACCAAATTGGCTTCTTATAAGGGCCCGTGAGTGAGCTGCTTCAAATTCGGAACTGTTCTTGATTGTGCATGCAATATGAATAGGGATGCCGACATGGTAGCCTTTGTCTTCAGCTTCGGAGCTTATTTTGAGATTGCTCGAGACTAAATTTGGTAACTCTACAGCTTTTGCCTCGGCTACTTCGGCTGCACTTGGCCGCTTGGGGAGCGGGGGGATATCTGCTTTTGTAAATGAATTCTCCAGGAGCATCATCATATTTACCCCTGTAATGAGGAGTAATGAGATCCCGAATAAGATATTTAATTTTAAGAGGAATTTTCCGTTCATATTTATTTTGATGTTTGAAGTTCCAAATATTTTACAAGAAAATGCTGGTTTTTGAAAGACTAAATTTAGAAAGGGCCTCATTGGGCTTATTGACTTATGTATCTAATATGGTAAAATATAAATAGGATAGTTCTTTATATAAAAAAACAAATAACAAAAAATAATTTATGATGCGTTCCCAATTTTTCACCGCACGTGAGAAAAGTCTCGCACTTGTTGCAGGAATTTTATTAGTGGTAATGATTGTTGTTGGATATACAAAATCGGCAACAGCCGAAGGTTCGGCAAATTCTCTAGTGGCTATGGAAGATACGAGTTCAGAAGATACGAGTTCGAGCGAAGATGATGTGCAAAGTGCCCGCAATTCTTATGATGAGCGCGTACAAGAAGTTGAGCAATGGGAGCGTGAATTGGCGGATTATGTTCGCAATGATGCAACTCTCGATACTACTACTGCTCAAAAAGCGATCGATGATTTCCGTGCACTTTTAGTAACTGGGTTGAGTTATATTGATGCAGGTGATACGGCAGCATGGTGGGATATTGGCGGCGATTTCGACGATCTTCGCTATACGTTTAACGATGCGACCGAGCTTTTTCGTAATGCAGAAGACTGGGTGAATGTCGAACGCTCATGTAAGAATCAAACTCGTGAATTAGAGCGCGATATTGCCCGGCAAGTGAAAGATTTAACACGGGAGTTAGGCCGCTTAAAGAGTGGTGATCAGACACGGAAAACTCAGTTGTTAAGCGAGATTGAGCAGTATTGCGGAGCGCCCTTGCAGACATTTCTTACACAGTTACAGCCATACTGCAGCGGCCGCCAGGGAGAAACACAAGATTATTGGGATATCGATCAAAATATAAATTACGCAAAGCAAGACTGTTACGACCGTTTGAATGAGGGATGGGAGCTGAATGGTCAACTGGGCTGTTTTGAAGATGTTTCACGCCGTATTAAAGATAAAGATCGAAATGTAATTCGCGAGTATGAGCGTGCGGTGAAGCGCATTGGTATAGAGAATTTGCCGATTGCCGTAAAGAGTTCGTATGATGCATTTTTAAATGCATACGCAGCTGCGGAGCGCGAACTTGCAATCGACTGTGAAGTTGCACGTGATATTTTGAATGATGGTGGATATCATCAGCAGGATTTTTGGGATGCGATGAACGAACTCAACGAGCAAGAAAATAATGTGCGTGCCGCAAAAGATGTCGGCCGCGACATTGAGCACCGTACAAAAGAGTATGAAAAGATGCAAAAAGAGTATGAGCGTGTATTAAAAAAGAATGGGGGGAGTGCACTTCCAAATGCAAAGAAGCACCTGGATGAGTTCGCACGTATTTTAGAATTAGGCAGAGCTGTATTAGAAGGCCGTCCTCAGGATTGGTGGGATGAGGGCTATAATGAGGATTTGAATGATATCCAAAATCTATTTTGGGAGCGCTTGAATCGTGTGCAAGCTGCGCGTGATGTGAGTCGTTGGTTAAAAGATGTTGAGCGTGAAATTAAACACCGCGAAAAAGAGATTCAGCAGATAGGTCGTGATGGCGGACGTGAGGTAGCTGAAGAGCTGGAAGAGATTTGGAAGCGCATGCGCGATATTGTCGCTGCAGCACAGTCTAAGTTACAAGAAGATCCCGAAGAGGCGCGCTCTGAATTAGAATCTATGGATGAGTTGCGCTGGCAGTGGGATGAATTGACTCACGATTTTTATAATTCGCGTGAACGCAACTTTTCACTCGCTGAATTTAAGCGGGAGATTGAAGGTGCCGAACACTTCTTAGAAAGAGCGCGCGATGAAGGCCGCGTGAGCGATTCTGAATTTTCAGCATGCCGTGAGATTGTTGATGAAGCCTACGGTCTCTTGGAAGATGCGGACGGAATAGATGAAATTCACGAGAAATTTGAAGAAATTGATGAGCGTGCACAGGAGGTTTGTCCAATTTTTAATGAGTATGGCGGGCCTGAGCGCGATCATGATTACTATGCAAACTTTGCTCAGGAGCATTTGGATGAGATCGATACCGATCTTGCAGCCGGCGTTTTGGAGCGTGTGAGTGACGATGTAGCGCAGCGCGTTTTGCAAAAATTGCTGCGCGATCCGTCTTCCATTGCAGCACTTATGCAGTCTGGTGGTGACCGTTACGGCGACAATGTGGCAAAGACGCTCGAGGCCGCTACGAACTTTTATGATGATGAAACACAGCGTCAGCTGATTGCTCAAAAACAAGAGATTTTGGAACTTACTCGCCGTTTGGAAGAGGCGCATAATCGCTTGCGTATTGCACAAGAAAAGCTTGAGCGTCTGCAGCAACTGCAAGATGAGATTGCAGCGTATAACTTTTACGGTGAAGCCGGCGATGTCATTCGCAATCAAGTTGAGCAGTTTGTTGAGGCAGCCGAATCAAACAGTTTGACCGATGCACAAGTCGAAGCGCGTCTTGTACAGTTGCAAACACAGAAAGACGAGGCGATTCAGCGTTCAGTTGAGGAGAAGCATAAGCAGGGGATTATACCGTTCCGCGATACTGACGATAACGCGTGGTATACGCGCTTTGTAAAATCTTTGGCAGACCGCGGCATTGTTGCCGGTAAAGGGGATGGACGCTTTGATCCCGGTGCTGATGTTACCGTTGCGGAAATTACTACAATGGCATTCCGGGTGTCAGGTGATGCAGAACCAAGTGGAGATAGTGAGCTTTGCGATGGCCGCTATGTTGAACACTGGGGTAATAAGTTTTTGCGCTGGGGCGAGGAGCGCGGCGTAAGTCTGCTGAGCAGTTGTGAGAATGTAGACCGCCGTGCGCTGCGTTGGGAAGTTGTACAAATGCTTTTGGAGGCAACGGGCCAAGATATTGCCCGTACCGATGAGCGCTGCTTTAACGATGTCGATCCGCGCGATAGTGAAGTAAATTCAGTCATGTGTGCCGGTAAGGCTCTTGGTATTGTTGCCGGCAGCAACGGCGACGCCAAACCATACGATCCTATTAACCGCGCCGAAGCAACAACAATTGTAAAGGCTGCCGGCGAACGTCTCTTTGGTATCTCATTTGCCAATACCAATAATCAGCGTAGCGCAGCGGATCAAGGTGATGATCTTGAGGAGCTTGATGACGGAAAAGCAAGAGAGTAGGGCTTCCGGTCATCGATATTGCCAAAAATGTATTGTGTTGTATTAAAAGAGTAGTAGAATGCGTCTACATTTATTATGGAACCAGGTAAACAAATTGAAGGAGTGTCCGAATATGCTCCGGTAAAAGATGAAGCTGTAAGCTTTGAAGCAGCCGAAGCTCAAGCACGAGCCGTTCTCGAATTAGATGAGGACGAGTGGACTTGTGAGGGGGATATGGATGCTGAAAGCGTAGAAGCGCATTATGGACCTCATCTGAGAAGTTACGATGTGACAGTATTTCCTTATCCCGGTAAACCTGAAAGGCTGTTGTGTTTTCTTCGTCCACGCAAAATAAGCAACACGTCATTGCATGAACTGCGGGCGCGCTTCCAAGAAGCTCTCAGAGAATTTGTTGCATCTTCATCATCGTCCACTCCAGAAACAGTGTCCGCACGTTCTGCAACAAAAGAGTAATTCACCCGGCCGCGATTGCGCTTCTGCATGATCGGGCTCCATCTCTGTCACATTTTCAACATTGAGCGGATTTTCACAGCGCTTATTGGGGCACTCGATTTCTTTTTTCATTGGTATAGTTCTTATTTTTTCTTCTCGTCTTCCACAACCTCGCCTTCAACAACGTTATCCTTTTTTTCGTCTGCTGTGCCGGTTTCTTCTTTTGACTCTTCACCGCTGCCGGCCGCTTTGTACAGCTCCTCACCAATTTTTTGAATTTCATCGCTCAGCGCTTTGGTCGCCTCTTCCAAATTATCTTTGCTCGCCTCTTTATTTTCGAGCAGCTTTTTCAGCGCATCGAGTTTTTCTTGTACCGGCTTTTTTACATCGTCGCCGATTTTATCTCCGGCATCTTTGAGCGTTTTTTCGGTTTGGAATACAAGACTGTCTGCTTTATTGCGCGCTTCGACTGCAGCATGTTTTTGCTTGTCTTCTTCAGCATGCTGCTCTGCCTCTTTGGTCATCTTTTCAATTTCTTCATCGCTTAGACCCGAGCTGCCTTGAATGGTAATGTGATGTTTCTTGCCGGTTGCTTTGTCATGAGCCGTTACTTTTAGGATACCGTTTGCATCAATATCAAAAGTTACTTCGATTTGCGGCACGCCGCGTGGCGCTGGCGGAATCCCATCAAGCACGAATTTGCCGAGCGATTTATTGTCTGCAGCCATTGGTCGCTCACCCTGCAAAACATGTACTTCAACTGCTGGCTGATTATCGCTTGCTGTACTAAAGACTTGCGACTTGCTCACCGGAATTGTGGTATTGCGCTCGATAAGCGGTGTGCTTATCGCTCCCATAGTTTCAATACCAAGGGTGAGAGGAGTAACATCGAGCAGCAAGACATCTTTTACGTCGCCCTGCAGTACGCCGCCTTGTATTGCTGCACCGAGTGCCACAACTTCGTCAGGATTAATACCGCGGTGCGGTTCTTTTCCAAAGATTGTTTTTACCTTTTCTTGTACTGCGGGCATACGTGTCATACCGCCAACAAGAACGATCTCATCGATGTCACTTGCATAGGTTTTTGCATCGTCCATCACTTTTTTGCACGGTCCAACAGTGCGTTCGATTAAATCGGCAACCAAATCCTCAAGCTTTGCGCGGGTAAGTTTTACATTCAAATGCTTTGGTCCGCTTGCATCAGCAGTAATAAAAGGGAGATTAACTTCAGTTTCGTGGACGCTTGAAAGCTCCATCTTCGCCTTCTCTGCAGCTTCGTGCAGGCGCTGAAGAGCCATTTTGTCGCTCGTAATATCAATGCCTTGATCTTTCTTAAACTCTTCTGCAAGCCAGTCCACGATGCGCTCGTCAAAGTCGTGCCCACCGAGCTGCGTGTCGCCGTTGGTTGCCAAGACTTCAAACTGCTTTTCGCCCTCTACATCTGCAATTTCGAGAATTGAAATATCAAAAGTTCCGCCACCAAGATCAAACACTGCAATCTTCTTGTCGCCGCCTTTTTTGTCGAGTCCATATGCAAGCGCCGCAGCAGTTGGTTCATTAATGATGCGCTTTACATCGAGTCCTGCGATTTTGCCGGCATCTTTGGTTGCTTGCCGCTGCGAGTCGTTAAAGTAGGCCGGCACCGTAATGACCGCCTCTTTTACCTCGTGCCCTAAATATTTTTCGGCATATGCTTTAATGTGCTGCAAAATCATCGCCGAAATTTCGGCTGGCCGGTAATTTTTTCCATCTATTTCAAACTCCACTTCGCCCTTTTTTCCTTTTACTACTTTATATGGCATACGATCTGCCGTCTCTTTTACCTCGCTGTATTGACGGCCTATAAAGCGTTTTGAAGCAAAAATCGTCTTTTCGGGATTAATCACGGCCTGGCGTTTTGCGGTTACACCCACCAAGCGTTCTTTTTCACTTTTAAAACCTACAACGGAGGGAGTTGTGCGTCCGCCCTCGGCATTGGGAATAACTGTAGGCTCGCCGCCTTCCATAAATGCTACACAAGAGTTGGTAGTTCCGAGATCGATTCCAATGATTTTTGACATGATTTTCTGGTTATCTAATTAAAAAACAAATTAGCAATCCCAATTATAGAGTGCTAAAAAAGGGGGGTCAAGGCCGAATTACGATGTGCCATCATCTGTTCCATTACCGACTTTTACCTTTGTCGGGCGGATCACTTTATCGCCGATTTGATAACCGGTTTCGAGCACTTCGAGCACAATATGTTCCTTGCCAGGTGCGGTTAAGAGCGGCTCGTGCTTTTGAGGGTCCATCTCTTTTCCGGTCGGATCTTCGATGGGTACGCAGCCAAATTTATTGAGAACTCCACGAAGCTGTTGGGCAACTTGCTCCATGCCCTTGAGCCACTCCGAATTTTGTAGCGCTTCGGGCGTATGCTTCATTGCCCGTTCAAAGTTATCGACCACCGGCAGAATTTCTAGAATTAATGAAACATTCGCAAATTTTGCGAATTCCTGCTTCTCTTGTTCAATTCGTTTGCGGTAGTTTTGCAAATCGGCGAGTGCGCGCTTCGATGTCTCTGTTAAATCGGCAATTTCTTTTTGCGCTTTTTCTAGATCAGCCAGGAGCTGTTGTGCGCCGTTGGTGTTTTGTTTTGAGTCTTTTTTCGCTCCGCTCATAATATACAGTTAGTTAAAGTTTAGATATCTTCTTCTTCGAGCATCCTTTTGATCTTGCCAACCACCGCATGATTAAAAGGGTACTCCATACGTGTCGGTCCTAAAATGCCTACATATCCTGTAAAATCACCGATGCGATATTCACTTACCACCATGGCACACGAGTGAATTTGCGCCAAGATATTTTCTTTGCCAATAAAGATTTTTGTCTCACTGCCAATATCTAGCGCGCGAAGTGTTTGTACAAAATTATCATTATCTTCCAGCACTTCCATTACTTGCGATGCCTGAACCATATTCGAAATAAATTCCGGCTGCTTGAGTACATTCGATACTCCCAAGAAAAAAGTTCGCCGGTTATCGGGCAGTGTTGCAAAGCCGACATTTTCGGAAACTTGACTCAGGATATTTACGGCATCGTAAATTTTTTCGCGCGCCTTTTGCATCTTGTAGGAGTTGCGTACACGTGCCAGTTTTTTTTCTGCTTCGCGCTCTGCACTCAAATAGTCGGCGAGCTCATTTACATAGAGCCGGTAGCCACTGTCGGTTGGAATGCGCCCCGCCGAAGTATGGGGCTGCATAATGTAGCCCTCGTGTTCCAGCTGCGCCATCTCGTTACGGACGGTCGCCGGGGATACCGAGAGTTTGTACCCCATAACAATAGCCTGCGAGCCGACCGGCTGCGCTGTCGCAATGAACTCTTTAATAATAGCATTAAGAATTGTAAGAGAGCGGTCCTTCATAGATTTTTTATTGGCTAGCAGTCAGGATAGTATAGTGCTAAAAAGGTCTGAAAATGTCAATCGGATTCGCCGGCGAAAATTCGATGCAATTCGGCTCGATTTTTTTATGCTCCAACTTAAGCTCCAAACTTTGCCGCCAGCTCAATCACGCGCGTAGAATAACCCCACTCGTTATCGTACCAGCTGAATACTTTCACCATATTGCCGTCCACCATGGTCAGTGCAGAATCTACTATGCTCGAATGAGGATTTTGTTTGAAATCTACAGATACTAGCGGCGCATCTTCAACTTGCAAAATGCCTTTCAACCGTCCATCCGCAGCTTCGCGCATCTTTGCATTTACCTCCTCCATATTTTTTGGCGGATTTTTTACATACGCGACAAAGTCGACCAAAGATACAACCGGTGTGGGTGCCCGTACGGCAACGCCATTGAGTTTGCCATCAAGATGGGGGAGTACACGGCCAATCGCCTTTGCTGCACCCGTACTTGTCGGAATCAGAGAGACCGCCGCGGCCCGAGCCCGCCGAAAATCTTTTGGATGAATACGGTCTAAAATACTCTGATCATTTGTATACGAGTGGATCGTTGTCATAAATCCCTGCTCAATACCAAAGGCGTCGTCGAGAACTTTAACCACCGGTGCCAAACAGTTCGTCGTGCACGATGCATTTGAAATAATTGTATGCTTTGCCGGATCAAGTTGATCATCGTTCACACCCATTACCACGGTTAAATCGTCGTCCTTGCCTGGCGCGGTAATAATTACTTTTTTCGCGCCCGCCTCAATATGCTTACTTGCACTCTCGCGATCTTCAAAAAATCCGGTCGCTTCCAGCACTACATCAACACCAATTTCTTTCCATGGAATTTTATTCGGTTCGCGCGAGCTAATGCAGCGAATTTCTTTGCCATTTACTGCCAATACACCGTCTTTTACCTGAATGTCGGCATCCAGCACGCCATAACTCGAATCGTACTTTAAGAGGTGCGCGTGTTGCTCTGCATCAGAAAGATCGTTCACTGCCACAATATCCACAAGATCGTGGATCAAATTAGTCCGAAACATCACTTTGCCGATGCGGCCGAATCCATTAATTGCTACACGTGGTTTTGCCATCGGGGTATAAAGTAGCGGAAATCAGGTGCCAAGGAAAGTATTTGACGAAAATACTTTTTATTCTTAAAATTTTCTCTTACTTAATGTCGAAACGTTTATGAGTGAGCAAGAATCAGGAGTCTCAGAACAAGGCATCGATTCACTGCCGCAGGCTGCACAGGTCGTGGCTAGGATGATCGCTTTTCACGGCAAAATTGCGGGCGAAGAAGGTATAACCGGTGAACATCTAATGCAAAATGAAGCTATAGATGGCCCAACCTATTCTTTGCTCAAAGAAGAATTTGCTGACTTAATAAATCGCATGAATACAATTCGGGCCGGTGCTGAGCCCGGTTCAGATGAACTTTATAGTGCTCTCTTGAATGCAGTAGTCGAATTTTTTATTGAACATGCAGAAAAAATTCGTTTCGCAGGAACTCTTTTAGCAAAGCCGCAACAATTGTGGCGTTGCATGGCTGCAATGAATGATGAATCGAATTTGCCACTATTGCATACGGCCCCTGCAGCGCAGCGGGAAGAAATTCGCTGCCAAATTGAGGCTGCGGTGAATTTAGCGAATACGAAAGTTGCGCTTGAACGCTACTATATGCAATTACTTGATGGGCGTGTGCTTTGCGAGCGAGAATTGGCTTATAATCCAGGCCTTTTTCAGGGCAGAGGCGGGCTTGTTTTGAGCAGTGATTATTATTTCGCGATGCGTGATAGTATTGCGCAGATAATGGCCGATGAATTTGGCATTCTTGTTGCATTTGAATCAATAGAGAATATTTTTGCTGGCCGTACAGAGGAGGAATTCGCTGCGCTCAGAATTAATATTACGGGTACCGTAGAGTGAGCTATACTGCCTGCATGCAGAACGAAATAGCTCAACAGGATGACATCGCCAAGGCAGTAGAAGTGTTGCGCAGCGGCGGTGTAGTGGCGCACGCAACGGATACCTGTTACGGCTTTAGCTGCGATGCTTTTAACGAGGACGCGCTTAAGCGGCTCTTTGCGGTAAAGCAGATGCCCATGAACAAGCCTATCTCTATTATGGTTGCGAGTTTGGAAGAGGCAAAAAAGTATGGTGAATTTACCGGTCTGGCGCTGGAGCTGGCTCAGCAGCACTGGCCCGGCGCGCTTACCATAATTGTGCCGCGCAAAGATTTGGTGCCGCGCTTTTTAAATCCAACCGTAAACTCTATTGGAATTCGTGTGGCAAATCACGAATTAAGTTTGGAATTGGTAAAGCGTTTTGGAAGTCCCATCACCACAACAAGTGCAAATGTCAGCGGAGAGATGAGCCCGCACTCGGTCGATGAAATTAATGCGCAATTTGCAGCACAGCCGCTCAAGCCCGATTTTATAATCGATTCCGGTGAGATCGAAAAAAATCCGCCGTCTACAATAGTGGATTGTACGCGTAGTGAGTGCACAATCGTGCGGCAAGGAGAGCTACGCTTGGAGTATTGAAGCAATTCCAATCACAATTTCTGTTGAAAATGTAACAATGGTTGCGGCAATGGCGACGCCAAAAGAAATTGCCGGAAAGGCGAGTGAGAAGGGGATATTAAAAAGATAGGCGAGTGCTGCACCGGCCCACGCGCCGGTTCCGGGCAGGGGAATTGCAACAAGTGTTGTAAGTAAGAGTGCGCCGCGCCTATTAAATCCTTCGTTGTGTTTTTTGTGTAGCCGGTCAAAATAGTTTTTAAGATGCTTGGTAAGAAAGGGTGAATGCTTGAAGACGAGTGTCATTGCCGGAGCAAGGTAGCGCAGTACAAAAGCGCCGATAGCAATGTTGCCCAGCACGCCCCATGCAAAAGCAGGTAGTGCATCCATATCGAAAATAGTTATTCCCCATGGAATAGCAAGACGCGATTCGCCCGCCGGAATCATTGAGGCAAAGAAGATTATTAGTCCATGTTTCAGCTCTTCAAAAAACATGAGCTTACTTTACGCAAAAATATTAGAGCGCGCGACTGGTCATTTTCTTTTTTTGTGGCTTTGGTCGAACACAAAAGTTACCCAATATCTTCAGAAACCCGCAATAGTAAGTCAATGTAGCTATTTTTGTTGCGGATTTTTCATTAAGCGCTTAGGAAAGCCCAGTTTCGTATACATTTTTTGTACTAACTTTATTTTTGTCACATTTTAAAAACTCAAATAGTTTGACACTTTAACCTGGCAAAACTATATTTCACGCACTAAGTGATCAAAAAAGTTATACACATATTGTGCACAAGTTTTGAACAATAACGTACATATACCAGTTCTTTTACATCAGGTTCTTGCCTTTCTAAAGCCAACAAGTGGTGATGTGGTTCTCGATTGCACACTTGGGGCAGGGGGGCACGCAAAGGAGATAGCAAAACTCATTGGTCCAAATGGACATCTTTATGGCATCGACGCCGATGAGCGCAACTTATCCATTGCAAAAGAAAATCTCAAAGATATTTCGAATATTACTTTTATTCACGATAATTTTGAGAATTTGGAAGAGATCGGTGAGCGTGTACTCAAAGAGCGCGGCGCTGTACACGGCATCCTTATGGATCTCGGCCTCTCTTCACTTCATATCGATCAGCCGGAGCGCGGTTTCTCACATCGCTTCGAAGGGCCGCTCGATATGCGCTTTGATCCCCGTCAGAACCTGACTGCAGCAGATATTGTAAATACCTATTCTATAAAAGATCTTCAGGAACTCTTTAGTACCTATTCACAAGAACGATATGCTCATCGAATTGCAAAACGTATTGCGGACGACCGCCCCTTCACTACGACAAGCGAGCTTAAAAGTTCTATCGAAGCAAGTGTTCCGCTTGCCCCGCGTAGGCGGTGGCGAATTCCAGGGAGAAAAGGAGTACACCCTTCGGTCACACGAGTCTTTCAAGCCTTACGAATTGCCACCAATAGAGAGATAGAGGTGTTAGGCCATGGACTCCATGGTGCAGTGAATGTCTTAAGTCCGGGAGGCAGAATCGTAGTTATAAGTTACCACTCAGTTGAAGATCGGATTGTAAAGAATGTCTTCAGAGATGCAAAAAAGGAGGGACAGCTGGAACTCCTTACAAAGAAGCCACTAGAAGCAGATACAGAAGAAACTGCCACGAATGTCCGGGCGCGAAGCGCAAAACTCCGCGCCGCTAGAAAAGTTTAAAACGTAATATGTCTCTCGAGTGTGTGTTGTTTCGACCGCAGCATACACTCGAGAGAATGCCAATAATCTAAGTAATTCAAATGTCCCAACTTGTTCTCACTCATCGTACTCGTCTCAGTAGAATCGTAGAACAACGCGGTTCACTCCCAATGACACTTCGAGTGGGAAAGTTTTTCCTCTTCTTCTCGTTAACATTTTTAATAGGGCTTATCAGTTTTTTGTATCTTTTGAAATTTACTGAAATTCATACGAAAGGATATGAGGTACGCAAACTGGAACTCCAACGTGATCAACTGTTGAGTGAACGTGAAGCACAACGAAAAGATATTGAATCGTTAAAATCACTTCAATCAATCCGCCAGGGAACGAGTTATCTCATTCCGGCGCGAAAAACAACATTTGTCCATCACGAAACAGGATTCGCCCTAGCGCCCAAAGCAGGCGGCTTACATTAGTTCATTAAATCGAAAAGGTTCTCCAGAGATTATTGATTCCGACTTGGAGCACGCCGATCTACCTAGAGAGCAGGCGCTAGTCCTCTGTCCGGATTCATCGACGCCAGGCTGATCAGTAATCTCTCCTTTTCGATATATGTTTGCAGAAACTTTTTTGCTATTCTCCTTTGTGATGATAACTCTTCACAACTTTCTTAAGCAGCAAAATTGCGATTCGCATTTAGCCCGCCTGATGGGCGAGGTTATACCGGATGCGATGGTTAAAATTAGGGCGGCGATTGATGTGCAAACAGGAGAGTACGCGGGTACGGAGAATGTTTCCGGTGACCAGCAGCTCGCTTTAGATGTGCAGTGTAATGATATTATCAAGGCAGCTTGCCGCGATTCGGGTTTAGTACACTCATTTGCATCTGAAGAAGAGGAAGCGCAAGTTGCACTCCAGGAAGATGCTCTTTTTACCGTATGCACCGACCCACTTGATGGCTCGTCTTTGGCAAATGTGAATTTTGCGGTCGGCACGATTGTTGGAGTGTATCCGGCAGGGGAGTTAAAGGGGAGAAGTGCAGGCGAACAAATTGCAGCATGCTTTGCGGTCTATGGTCCCCGCACCACGCTCATGCTGACCGTTGGCGATGGAACTCATGCCTTTACCTTAGCGCCGGACGGCAATTTTTATATTGAAAAAGAGCGCATCAAGATCCAGGAAGAAGCTAAATATTTTGCGCCGGGCAATCTACGTGCGGCAGCCGAGCGCGACGAATATCTTCAGCTTGTAAACTCTTGGATTAAAAAGAAGATGACACTGCGTTACTCCGGCGGTATGGTGCCGGACATTAATCATACCTTTATAAAAGGCAGCGGGATATTTTGTTATCCCGGTTTCTCAGAAATGCCGCAGGGAAAGTTGCGCCTCCTCTTTGAATGCGCACCCATGGCGCAGCTCGTCGAGCAGGCTGGTGGCTTGGCACTCGATGGCGCAGCCCAGCCCATACTTAGCCAAAAAATAGAAGCGTACGCTCAGCCCACGCAGATTTTTATAGGTTCAAAGAAGACAGTTGAGGAAGCATGCAATAAAATGCTTTGAATTTTTGAGAATTGGTAATTGAGAATTATTTGAAATTTGTTATTTGTGCATTGGTTATTCCTTTAGTTTCTGCTATCTTTCTGCTTCCATGGACGATAAATCCCGCAAATATAAGCTCATGGAGCAGCTTGTTGCTGAGGCTCAAAATGGCAATAGCGACTCTTTTGGGAAGCTTTATGACATGATGGTGGATCAAATTTACCGGTATGTCTACTACCGTGCCGGTAGTGAAGAGGCTGAAGATCTTACGGAATTAGTCTTTTTAAAGGCATGGGAGAATATTCATCAATATAAGAGCGGCAAAGCTAATTTTAGCGCCTGGATTTTTCGCATTGCGCACAACCTGGTAATCGATTTTTACCGGGAAACAAAGAATAACTATATCCAAGAGCTCGATGAGAATTTAGTAGATACGAGCATCGAGGCGAATACAGATCTGCGGGCTCACCGTTCACTGAATCGCGATATTTTGTACGATGCTATGAAGGAGCTGAAAGACAATTACCGGCAGGTGTTGACCTTGAAGTATATTAACGGTTTTTCAAATGTAGAAATTGCAACAGTTTTAGATAAGAGTCAAGAAGCTCTGCGAATTCTCCAATTTCGGGCGCTCCGTAGTTTGCGAAAAATCTTAGAAGATAAAGGAATAACTAACCTATAAATACGTAACGCAATCCTGCCTTTGCCGTATTAATCTACCGGAACTCAAACACACCCCCATGTTATTTTCACTGTTTAATTCAGATAAGGAGAAAAAGCTCGATGCTGCACTCAAAAAAATAGAGTTTGTGCGCCCTACCGAGGCACAAAAAAATCTTATGCGCAGCGATATTTTGCGCGCTATTTCAACTCAGCACCATCAAGAGTCATTAGGGTTTGCGCATCTGGTCCGCTCTATGAAAAAAATAGGTGCCGAAGTAACGCCCCATGTGCATTTTCGTGCAATGCTTCGCCAGAAACTTATGGCTATTGCGGAATTTAGTACAAGGAACTTTACCCATGTGTTTGCACGCCTTTTTCACAATCATCGCAAGCTTTGGACAGGGAGCATTGCAGTCTTCTTTGCGTTTACTCTGATCTTCAACTTTGCACTGGATGTCGAACGTGCTGACGCCCAGTACCGTACCGTTTTGGAAGATGTCTTTGGCGAGGTAACAATTATTCGTAACGGACAGATTATTAAAGGTGAAAAGCAGCTGAACTTGCGCGCGGATGATGTGGTTCAGACCAGCGAAGGCTCATATGCGGTCATCCGCTACTTAGATCAAAGCCTTACTCGTCTCGATGAGGGAACAAATGTAAAAATTTCCCGCCTTTTTATCGATTCCCAAAATACCTCAAGTACTATTGTGGATGTTATTTTATATAAAGGTCGGATCTGGACGCGCGTCGTAAATTTGCATGACGAATCAGCACATTTTTCTGTGCGCGCACAAAATACGACTGCAGTTGCTAAAAAAAAGGCAGCCTTTGATGTGAGAATTGCCGATGACTTGAATGGAGGAGGTTCGAAAGTGAAGGTCTCTGCTATTGAGAATCAGGTCGATGTACAAGTTTCTACAAAGCAAAAGCTGGTTCAGACAACTTTATTAAAAGGTTATAGCGCAGAGACCACCGATGATAATTATTCTCAGCCAAAAATTAATAACGATGAGGATGAGGAAGAAGAAGAGCGTGAGTGGATTGCAACAAATCTCGTGAAGGATGCGGAATATATTGAAAATGTTAAAGAAGAGAGCAAAAAACAGCGTCTCGATAAAATTCCAAATGTATTGCAGGGTGCTGCAGAATCGACAGAGATAGCACTTACTTTCGATGATTTTGATAAGCAGATGAAAATTTTAGATGCAGCACTCCAAAAGCTGCCGCGCGCCGAACTCTTAATTGAGCGGGGACGTCACCGCAACGCAACCCGCCTGCTGCAGGAATTTGAAGCCGAGTTACAAACCTCGCTCGCATGGATTCAGAAATATGATTTGCAGTACCCATTGAAGGCCAATGCACTTAAGCGAAAAATGAATACGCTGCTTGCTGATGTTGAAAAGCAGCTCGCACTCTTGCTTCCCGATGATCCGGCATACGATGTTAAGCGCACCGTGAGTGAGGCAAAGGTATCTGTATCCAGCGGCTGGAAGGAGCGCGTCCAGCGCAAATTGGATCTTGCCGATACGATGCTCGAAGATGCACGCGATCTTTTAAAGAAAGGTGATAAGAAGCGAACGGCGGAACAAGTTGAACTATATAGCCAAATTATTGCAGACGTTGCCGCAGATGTGAAAGATGCACCAGAAGAGAATAGGGATGAGGTAATTAATGAAATTTTAGAGAGGAAGGCGCAGGAGTTAAAGACGCTTGAAGAAATTAGTGCTCCAAATGCCGACGAGCCCTTGATCGATGTACTCCTTCAGGCAATCGATCCCCAAGCAGATATTGATCAGAAGCTGCTCGAAACAAGTTTGCAAAAAACACTTTCCGAGGCAAAGGCACTAACTTTAGAAAAATTGAGCGAAGCTATTATTGAAGCCCAAAAACAGCCCGCTGCAGATGAAGCCATTCAGAAGATTGAAGATGTTGAGCTCAATGGAAAACAACTTCTGGATGTAGAGCTTTCTCCAACAAGCATTACCATTCAGAGTGGAGGAGATGTTGTGAATGTGCGTCAGGGGGAGTAGGGGAGACTAAGCACCGGAAAACAAACTCAGTACCCCTAAAATGATCCCCAGTGAGGCCATAAAGCCTCCAATGATCCAAAAGCGCATTACCACTTGTTCTTCGTGCCAGCCGCTTGCTTCTAAATGATGATGAAGGGGTGCAATTTTAAATATTTTTCTGCCAAGAAATTTTTTGCTGGCCAGCTGAATAATTGATGAAAGCGTCTCGATGACAAAAATAAATGTGATGAAAGGAAGAATGATAACCGAATTGGTTAGCATGGCAATAACGCCCATCGTTGCGCCGAGTGCGAGTGAGCCGGTATCTCCCATATAAAAGAGTGCGGGCGGGATATTGAACCAAACAAAGGCCAGTGTCGCCCCGACAATAATTGCGCAAAAGGCAGCCAAAATAATCAGCCCTTGCAGATAAGCGATAATGCCGAGAGCCATAAATGCTATCACCACCAGTCCTCCGGCAAGACCGTCGAGACCGTCGGTAATATTTACCGCATTTGCGCTTGCAACGATAATAAAGGTAAAGAGTGCGATATACCACGGTCCGATAGTGACATTATCAAAGCCGGGAATATGGATAAGATCATAGCCCAGTTTATAGTAAAACCAGAGGCCTCCTGCAAGACCTACGAGCACAAGCCAAAGAAATTTAGGCTTTACGCGCAGTCCTTTATGCTTGCCATTTTTTACATTTAAGTAGTCATCAATAAGCCCAAGCAGAGCAACGGCGATGAGCGTAACTAATGGAAGGTACGTTTCGTTTCGATTAATTAAAGAAAAGCGCGTCAGGTTAAAAATTTGAGCAAACGGTGAGAGCAGAACAATAAGCATCGTGGTACCCCAAATAAGAATACCTCCCATAGTCGGTGTGCCCTCTTTTTTTGCATGAAGCGTGTTGAAGATTGAGGCGATCTTTCCGTCAGCAGTCTCCTGGCGCAGCCGCTTTCTCAAGCCGAATTTAACGAGCAGGCCGTGAAAATAAGGTGCTGCTATTCCTACCATTAAAAACGCTAAAATCATGACGCCGAAGATGAGGAAGAAGTGACGGATGGCGGTCAAGAGATCGAGTGAGAGCGTAAACATGGAAGGAGAATAGAGTGTTACGAGCCGAAAGTATAGTTTCTAAAAATCCAATCGAGCAAGATACGTGTTTCGCGGAAGCGCGCCGGGCTATGGAGCATAACTGTTAAGATTTCGTGGCCGTTCTCTGCCTTGGTAAGCGCCAGTAGCGATTCGCCAGCACCCTCTGTGCGGCCGGTTTTAATGCCGATTACTTGAAAATGTTCGTCGTTCAAAAGCTGGTTTGTGCTTTCTAAATTATGGGTATAAGCATTATCGTGAGCGCGCACCTCATCTTTAGATTTCTGGACAGTTTCTTGGATAAATTCGTAATTGATTGCAATTCGCCCAAGCTTCATAACATCAAAAGCAGTCGAATAGTTTTCGGGATCATCAAAGCCCATAGGATTTGCAAAGTGTGTATCGGCGAGGCCCACATTGTGGGCTTTGGTGTTCATCTTTTTAACAAATGCATCAACGCTTCCGGCATCAAACTCTGCGAGGGCAACGGCGGCGTCATTGCCGGAATTAATGAGCAGACCGCGCAGCGCACCCTCGACCGAAATTTTTTCACCCGCGCGTAAAAACATTCGTGACCCCTCGGTGGTTGCGGCATTTTGGCTCACGGTTATTACTTCATCGAGCGCGTGGTTGTCGAGAATGACAATTGCGGTCATGAGTTTTGTGATGGATGCAATTTGGCGCCGTTCAAAAATATTATGAACATAGAGCGGCTCACCACTGTTCATATCGATGGCAAAAACAGAAGATGCTTCGAGCGCCGGTGCAACACTGTCGCCGATTTTTACCGGGGCGTTGGTGCTGTTGAGCGCCGGAGCACTTACATGTATTTCTGGAGGGAGCAACGTTGCAAGCAGCATATTCGAGGGATGCACGGTTTCAAACAGAAGAAGAGAGAGAAGGGAAGAGATCATAAAATTTAGGTATTTTCGGTTTCATCGGCGGCGGTGGCAGATGCATCTTCGGCAGGTGCCGGAGTAGGTTTTAACTCGACAATATTACGAAAGACATCGAGTTTAGAAATATGTGCCTCGGAATCACTGCCAAGCTCGAGAATGATGGCGTTCGGTGTCTCGAGAAAGATTGCTTCATACTCCGGAGGAATTTCTTGGGTTACCTCCCCGGGAATGATATCGGTAAGTGCTTTTGCAACACGGAGTGATGCTTGGTCTTGAGCATACCAGCTCGTTTGTATGAGTGTGTTATCGCGTCCGTTTGCAACCCGCTGAATTTGCGGTCCAAAGCGATTGAGAATGAGACGCGTTCTGCCTGCATAGCCGTTTGTCTTTGTGCCGTTAAAAATCATAACGGGATAGTCATCGATGTGAGGTGGACCGTAGAGAATGAGGCGTGCAAACTGCCGTACGGAATCAAAATTATCTCCTGCCGGACCCAGCACATAGGCCCCGCCGTAGAGAGAGCGCAATGGCGGGTACAGAAATCCCCCGGTAAAGAGCGACTCGTCATTGAGGGTTGCCGATGAGATATTTTTACTGTCCCATGAGGCAGCGAAGTCCCCTAATGAAAGCATTTCGCGAATCGACATGTTTGTAACAATATGTTCGCTGAGCGAGTAGTAAATATCTTTTAACCTCGAAGCACGTTTGAGAATATTTTTTTCGAGCGCTTTTTGTTTAAGTGCAACAAGTACTTGCTGCTGACGGCGGCTTCGGTCGAAATCAGAACTTGTTTTGCGCGAGCGTGCATATTTGAGTGCAGTTTTACCGTCGAGATGCCGCAATCCGCGCTCTAAATAAAAGGGCTCATACTCATAAGTTCCGTCTTTTGGATACAGCGGATCGTTAATAGTATTGTGTACGTATACATCGATGCCGCCAACGGCATCGACTACCGCTTCCGCTGCACGAAAATCTACTTTTACAACATAGTGCAATGGAATATCTAAAATCTCCTGCAGCGTTTCACGCACAAAATCGAGACCTTGCAGTTCGTCCCAGCGGGAGCTTGCTTCTTCAAAAAGCTGATTGACCCGAAATGCGCCAAGTGATGAATCTATATATAAGTCGCGCGGAATCGAAAGCATAGCAACTTGGTTGTCGTCATAGTTAATGCTGCCAATCATAATGCTGTCCGTCAGTGTTCCGCCATCATGATTTTTTCCGCCTACACCGAGTAAGAGAATATTTGTATGTCCATCTTCATCCACTAATAAATCTCTGCCTAAAAAGCTCGTAATAAAACGGACTGCTTTTGTTCCGCTTAAGCCGTCGATAACACGCGCACCGGCTTGAAAAAGAAAGAACAGAATAAAGAGCACTCCGACAGCGGCAAAAATATGATGCCGTATTTTTTTGCGTTCTGCAGGAGAAAATTTAGTGATTTTTTTTCGTTCGAATCCGTTCACGGCAATATTATGCCACGTTATGGTGTATAGATCACCGTTAAAAATATCTCTCCAATACTGTTGACCGCTAAGCCGATGCCGATATTTCTATTCGCTCCATTTGCAAGCGCCTGCTGTACAACAATCTGCTCAGAAAGCTGGTCAAGATTTGTTGCTTGCAGGGCATGAACTTGTACCGAAGTTAATATGCCGCTATTGCGTATCACATCGACAAGCTTTGTGCCGTCCGGCGCGGTTAGACCAAAAAAATCTTCATCTGCCATGCGTTCCGACCATTGTGTTGCAACTGCTTCGAGTTGTGATGCGCTTGTGAGGGGAGGAAGATTGTTGGTATTTCGGAAAGCGGTGGTCTCTTGTAAGAGTCTGCTGCGCATCACGAGCAGGTCTCCGCTGGTAATCGGGTTGGGCGCAAAGTGTTCGGTTACATAGATATATCCTTCTGAGTCTTGTGCAATACCTATGCCTACGCGCTTCATAGTTGTATCCAAAATCGCATCTCGGTGAATCGGGCTGCGCAAGAGTCCTTCGTGCGCGAATTCGAGACTTGAAGAGCGCGCAAGGTTTTCACGAATCGGCGTCGATATCCCGGCGGCTTTCCGGCGGTCGTCAGGAGAAAGTCCGTCAGGATTCACATGGGCAAAAAAGTTGCGCTGTTTCATGTCTGCCGAGTGGGCTTGTGCTGTAATATTTAAATCCGGATGAATGGTAACCGGCTCTAATCCGTGGCTGCGCCGCGCATCATTTATATAGGTTAACATTGTGGTTCGTAGTGAGTCGAGCGGCGAGATTAAGCTGTTTGGTTTTAGTACCGGATCGTGCAGATCGAAAAAATCGGGCAAAATCGGCACCCCCGAATTTACATAGATCGGCACATTGACGACAGCTTTGCCATCCGTGTCGTTTATTTCAAAAATATAGGTACCCTGTTTTTCGAGGTCAAAGCTAAAGGTAAAGGTTTCGCCTGGTGTAATATCTTCTTGTGCAAAATTAATATCTGTTACAAAGCCGTCCGGTTTGGTAACGGCGGCACGTGAGGAGATCATTCGCTTTGCCTCTCCGCGAAAGGTGAGCCGGCCAACACCCGAAAAGCTCTCTTGCAGTTCTCGTACGGTAATAGAGGCGTTATCAATTTCACGGTAGCGATGATATGCAAGATTAATGCCTTGAATTTCACTTTCTGCGCTGTCACTCATGACAAACCAATAAGCTGCTCCAGGTTTAAAATCCTTAAAATCTTCGGGGTCTGCAATAAATTCATTTGTCGACTGACGGAAGATAAAGTCTTTGCGGAGATTATTTTGAAAAAAGACGAGCTGCGTAATGTCGGCATCTCCCTGCCATGTAAAGCGGGTTTGGCCCTGGTTGTATGCAACAGCAAGATCAGTGGCTTGTGTGCCTTGTCCTACATTTGGTACTTTGGGCAGCACAGAAATCGTTGCCACACGGCTGGTGCCGCGGCGTCCTGGAATAATACCGATTTGAAAATTGCCGGGCCCGCGGAAGTGAACCGGTACTCGGAAGCGCCCGTTGGTAACATCGCCGAGAAAATTGGTTGAATCCGAACAGTCACTCGTATCTTTGCAGAGAAAAATCAGCACCTCGTCTTCACTCGCATCGCTCAGATTTCCCTCTATAGTGTAGACCTCGTTTTGATAAAAGCGGTTGGGCAGAACTTCTTGAAGCGTAACATTTTCAAAAAAGTTTGTGGCGATGTTTGATTCTGCGACCGGTGAAAAGGAGGGAGAGGAGATGAGGCCGCGCGGTGGAATTGCGCTGACCTTCGGAGGTTCAAGGGATGGAGATTGCAGAACGACTTCTGCGTTGTTCCGAGCAATATCTAAATCTGTTACTTCTGCTGCGCGGTCAAAAAAGAGCGCAACATCTTCACGCTTAATGGTCCGCTGCGCGCGTATTAATTTGGGAAGCGGTTCTGCAAAAAGTTCTTGTGCTTGGGCGAAGTTTTTACAGCTTCTATAGGTAGGCTGCGAAAGCCACGCTTCGCCGCGGCAGAAACCGCGGATTGCATCGTTCCATGTTGCGGTATTTTGAGGACGGAAAAAGCTGCGCGAACCGCCGCGGAATACCTTTGCCGACTTTAAACCGCAAATATATGGTGCAAATTCGTGATCTTCACGAACATCGCTATAACAGCCTTCGGTATCCTCATCTATATGGCCGAGGGTTTGAGCGAGCTCTTTGGCAAATTCGCCCTTAGTAAGTGTTGAGGACTGTGCGAATGCTGGGGGTTGTGCTGGGGAAAACGCTGGGGAAGAAAAAAGACCGACAATAAAAACCAGAATTGTTATGTGGACAAAGCGTTTCATGGCCGCAGTTTAGCATAAATTTGGGCCCTGGCGAGCTGCTAAAATTTTTGATAGGCTAAGCGCATGAAAAAAACTATTGCTACATTTCTGCTTCTTACGTTTGCGCTTTCTGGATGCTCACTTTTTAAACCGGATCCTCAAACTGCTGTAAATAAAGGTTTGTTAAGGCTTGGACAAGCCGAACGGATATCGTCTCGTTTTAGTGTTAATGGAACAGTAACTATGCCGCCGGGTGAAAAATTGTCGCGCATGAGTTTTGATTTAACCGGAAGCGGACAGTCGGACGCGGCCGATCCAAAAGATATTGCCGTCGATTTTGAATATCAGCTCGGAATTAATTTTGATGGCAAAGGCGGGCAGGTTATTGCCGATGTACGCTCTCTGGAAGATGTTTTGTACTTCCGTTTACGTGAGGTCAAATTACCCGGAGAAAATTCAGATGCACTTGCAGCACAAATTGCACCTCTAACAAATAGTTGGTTCAAGATGCCGCTGCAGGAAGGAAATCCTTTTCAAGCATTAACCGAAGAGCAGCAGGCACTGCGCGAACGCTTTAAAAATACAGAATTCTTTACGAATGCAGTTGAAGATGGAACAGATGAGATCCGCGGCGAAGAGGCAACCCGCTATCGCGTGGAGTTAAATAAAGATGCGGTTAAAGATTTGATTGTTGATCTCGGTCAGACAACCGAGAATGCCATCTCTCCAGAAGAAGAGTCGGCAATCGCTGAATCATTACAGGACGTAGACTTTAGCGGTGCGGTATGGGTTGTCGATAAAACCGCACGGCGCATTCAAGGAACAGTTACAATTCAGCCTGCGCAGGGGGCAAGTACCTCATTCGATATCGATTACGAGGTGTGGGATTTGGGCAAGAAAGTTGCAATCGATGCACCAGCCGAGGCACAAGAGTTTAATCCGCTCATGGTGCTGCCGCTAGTTGGGGCACTTAGTGCACTTACTCCACAACTCGACGAAGAGGCGCCGCTTCCGCTCGAGGGAGAACCTATCGATCTGCCGTTAGGCGCAGAGCAGGCGGAGTAGGAAATCGCGCTACTCTTAAGCCTCGCTTTCAACGTACCTTTTGAAGTTGTTCAAAATTGCCTGCCAGCCTTCGCGCTGCATTTCGATTGAATTTTCCTGTTCGGGATCAAAAGTTTCCACAACTTCTGTGGCGCCGTCTTTTTCCGAAAAGGTGACATTTACTTTTCTTCCGTCGCCCATGGTGTAGGCGATGAGCTTGTGCATTTGGACGTCATCGTACACACCCCCAAAATCAAAACCGGCACTGCCATCTTTTGCCTCCATGCGAAAGAGAAATTTCCCGCCGGGCCGCAAATCATTTTCTCCGCGCGGTGAGTGCCAGTCATCGGAGGCATGATTCCATTGGGTAACATGCTTGGGTTGTGTCCAGCATTCCCATACTTTTTCTATCGGCGCATTGACTGTTGCTTGAATCGTGATTGGTTCCATAGGAGTGAATGTAATGATTATTTTTTCATGGTTGGTGAGATTTGATGCAATCCCATCATATTGCCTTCAGTATCTTTAAAACAGGCGATCCAACCCATATCCGGTGCAATCTCTGTTTTTGGCATGCAGATTTCGCCGCCGTGCTCCTTAATGGTCTCTAATTTTTCATCGATCGAATCGACGCTGATGTAGTTCATAAATGGCTGTCCCGGCATTTTGCGCTTCATCATACCGCCATTAATTGCGCCCGGTGTTTTTGTCATGCCTTTTTCGTCGGTTTCCGCAGCATACACAGAATAATAGGGTTCACCACCAGTGGAGCCCGTAGCCGGCATATCAAACTTTTTAATCTCCCAGCCAAAGATTTCCGAATAGAATTTTTGCGCCCGCTCCAAATCGTCAGCAGGAATTTCGAAATGCACAATATGATCTTTTTTAGTCATAAAAATGTAGATTAATGAATAGAGGTTACTCTATTCTATTCCTTTTCGGGCGAGGTATCAAATGTGCGGTGCTTCTTTGCCATCCAGGTTTGCATGCGTTTCTTGGGCGAGCCCGATGAGAATTCTTTCTGGCCCGCGGATGTAGCAGAGTCGGTATGCCTGTTCATACTGAACCACTTTATCCACGACCTCCGCGTCAAACTTCTTGAGCCGGGCAAGAGTGTCGTCGATATCCTCAACGGTGAACATGACGCGAAGATAACCCAGAGCATTTACTGGGGCGTTCCGGTGATCGGCGACGGTGGCCGGTTTTAGAAATCGTGAAATCTCGAGCCGGTTATGGCCATCGGGGGTGACCATCATAGCAATCTCACAGCGCATGTTGCGCAAGCCAGTCACTCCATCTGCCCAATCTCCTTCAACGGTTGTCCTTCCTTCCAGCTTGAGGCCCAGCTCGGTGAAGAAGGCGATTGCGTTCTCCAGGTTTTCGACAACGATGCCGACGTTATCCATCCGCAGTAATTTGCTTTTTCTCATAATTAAATCAGTCGATACTTCCGCAAACCTGCTAAAATTATAATTCCCAAAAATAAGGTTGTGAATGCCAAAACAGTCAAAGCTTGAGTAAGGGAATAAATATCAGCCATCCAACCTACAAATGGAATAACTGCGGCTATCAATAATCTTCCAATAAAACTCTCCACTGATAGCACAGTTGCTCTCATGTCCGATGTCGTGAGCTTATTTACATAATCAGCGACAACGACATTTTTAAAGCCTCGAATGAATTGATGTATGAATGAGAATGAAAAACTAAAGAGGAAAATAAAATTGCTCATGAGGAAGTAACTTCCCGATACAAGGAAAATGAGCATGACTAATGAGTGCTTTTGTCCAAGTTTCGCTTCTAGCTTGTATGCATATTTTGAGGTGATAGCCGCGACAATGTGAAAGCTGGCAAATACAATTCCAAAATAAACAATATCAAGTCCTGAAAGTTTGAAATATGGCTGATATAATGCTGCGGCTGACAGGTTAAATGCGAATACAATGCCCGAATACACCATGAGCCATCTTAGTTTTTCATTTTCAATGAGAGAAACTTTCAAAATTCTGAATATCTCCCGAGTGTAGCCTTCTTTGAATATCAGTTTATGTCGTGCCGGTTCGTGAAATGAAAGAGCTACTGGAATCAGTAATGCAAAAAATGGGATGGAAGCGTAAAGCGTATATCGCAAGTCAATTGTCGCAACAAATCCTCCCAACACACTGGATACCGCTGCTGCAATCATTCCAACGAACATTGCGTGTCCAAAAATCTTTTTGAAATTTTGCTCTTCTTTCAATTCCACCAGCGTGTCAAATAGAAAAGCTGAGGTGGTCCCGGAAGTAAGAGCGGCGCCAAGCGCCAAGAAAATTTCAGCAATGAGGAATTGGGCAAAATTATGTCCGAGGCTGTAGGCTACCATTGCGGCAAGGAAAGATATTCTGGCCAAAACTAATGTTCGTTTTCGTCCATAAATATCAGCGAAATAGCCGGTTGGGATTTCTAAGATAACTACAGCTACAGAAAAAATCGATTGCAAGATCATGACTTGCGTCAAATTTAGTCCGTTGCTGAGTAAGAACAAAACATTCACGGGGATATAAAAAAACATCCCCGCAAAAACTTGATGCAGGTAGAATTTCCAGATATTGGATCGCAGTAGTTTGGATTTTGTATCAGTCATAAGTATTTTGTTCAAAGTGATTGTATTTTAATTCCACTTATAAATAAATGTTTTCGTAGCGAAGCGAAGAAAACTCCATATTTCCCCTCTATAAAAAAAACAAAATCGGATTCTTTTTAAGAGCTGGGGCAATAGCCCCAAAAGGAAAACATGTA